>Ga0207913_1000530_pt1 | contig 10769 bp, 10 predicted proteins | sample DeeseametaMP2913_FD_184168 | JGI IMG/M metagenome (GOLD analysis project Ga0207913, IMG submission 184168) | Marine microbial communities from the Deep Atlantic Ocean - MP2913 (SPAdes) | ecosystem: Environmental > Aquatic > Marine > Oceanic | place: West of Santa Cruz de la Palma, Atlantic Ocean...
GCCCATAACCCAATCATTACGCGACATACCGCCATCTACACGAATAGTTGTGGGGCGAGCGCCATCGCTTTCCATTGCTTTTTGCAGGTCCTTAGTCTGGTAGCAAACAGACTGAAGTCCCGCAGCAACGATTTCGCTAATGCCTGTGTCGCGGGTTAAACCTAAAATTGCGCCACGGGCATCTGGATCCCAATAAGGTGCGCCTAAACCAGTAAATGCCGGGACAAGGAACACGCCGTTATCTTGTCTTGCTCGCTGTGCAAGTGCCTCCGATTCGGCGGCATCGTCGATAAGCTTCAGGCCATCTCTGAGCCATTGAACGGTTGCGCCGGCCATAAAAATACTGCCTTCAAGCGCATAAGTCGTTTTGCCGTTTAAACGATACCCAACGGTGGTGAGTAATCGGTTTTTCGATTGCAAAGGGGCGTCACCAGTGTTCAATATCATAAAACAGCCGGTACCGTAGGTGCTCTTGGCCATGCCTTTTTCAAAGCACGCTTGGCCTACTAATGCTGCTTGCTGGTCGCCTGCTACGCCTTGGATAGGAATAGCTCTGCCTATGATGTCTTCTTTCGTTACACCAAAGTCAGCCGCACAATCCATCACCTCGGGTAGCATTGAGCGTGGGATATTGAATTTATTAAGTAATTTCTCATCCCAGCATTGGTTATTGATGTCGAACAGCATTGTACGCGAGGCATTGGTGGCATCAGTTTTGTGTGACTCACCACCCGTTAAGCGCCATATAAGGAACGTGTCTACGGTTCCAAACAGCAGCTCTCCGTCCTCGGCTTGCTGTCTTGCACCTTCTACATTGTCTAATATCCAAGCTACTTTTGTGGCAGAGAAATAAGGGTCTAACAGAAGCCCTGTCGATTCAGTAATGTGTGAGACGAGCTCTTCGTCTTCACTTAAATCACGACAAAGCTGGGCTGTGCGTCTGTCTTGCCAAACGATAGCCGGGTAGACCGGCTCGCCAGTGTTTTTATTCCACACTAAGGTTGTTTCGCGCTGGTTAGTGATACCAACGGCTGCGATATCTGATGGTGTTAATGAACATTTCTTGAAAACTTCTTTGAGGGTAGAGACAACGCTTTCCCAAATTTCCTCTGGATCATGCTCAACCCAGCCATCTTTCGGATATTTTTGAGAGAATTCCTGCTGTGCAATAGCGTCTATACTGCCCTTTGGAGAAAAAATGATGCTGCGAGAGCTTGTTGTACCTTGGTCAATGGCAAGGATATGTTGTCCCATAAGGTCACTCCTGAAGATAGTTTTCATAGAGTTTGCATCATTTACACAGGATTAACAATGCTATATTTTCGAAAACGAACATTGGCGTTTCGTTTTGTTATGGGAACATTGAAGTTAAGCACGTATAATTGATGTAATTTTCTAATTCTGAGGACTCGCGATGAATCAAACGCAAAGACACGAAAAAATTGTTGGGCTTATAAAGCTACATGGTTTTATGTCTATTGATGATTTGGTCAGTGCTTGCGAAGTTACGCCGCAAACAATCCGCCGAGACCTTAACCAGCTTGCCGAAAACGGTGTGGTGAGCCGCTATCATGGTGGTGCTGGCCTAAACAGAAGTTGGGAAAACACGCCATATCAGGAAAGGAAAACCCAAAACAGCGAAGTCAAAGAGAAAATTGCTGAAGCAGTGGCTGCAATGATCCCTGACGGCGCATCGTTGTTCATTAATATCGGTACGACGACGGAAATGATTGCAACTAAGTTGCTCAACCACAAAAATCTTCACGTGGTAACCAACAATATTCACGTTGCTACCATTCTTTCGGCTAAAGAGGATTTCTCCGTCATAATTGCTGCCGGTGAAGTTCGCTATCGCGATGGCGGAATCATTGGCGAGGCAACCTGCGATTTTATAAGCCAGTTCCGCATGGATTACGGCATAATCGGTATCAGTGGTATTAGTTCGGACGGTGCACTACTTGACTTTGATTTCAGAGAAGTGAAAGTGTCCCAAGCCATTTTGGAACATACTCAACACGTTATATTAGCTGCGGACTACAGTAAGTTTGAACGCCGCGCAATGGTGGAGCAGGGGCACATTTCACAGGTTGATTGCTTGGTTTGTGATAAAACGCCGCCGCCCAGCATAAGCAAGATAATCGAAGAAAATAACATCACCTTTGTCAAAGCGTGACCATCTATTTGCTATAGTTTTCCACTACTCTTAAACCTGTTCTCGGTTTTGCTCGCATTCTACTTGGCGGCAGCCTTCTTTAAACATTACGCACTGTTGCCGCAAGCGCTCTTACACACCACGTATTTTTCAATGTAAATCAGTCAAATATTGTTGCGATTGGATTTGTTCATTCCTTTTAATTACGAATTTTAACTTTCTTTAATGTTCGTAAATGTTCGTTTTGTGTTGACATGTTTTCTTTTTGCTTGTCAAATAGACAACCATATGAGGATATCCATATAAATACCACTAGAGGCAATGTATGAGTCAAAGCAATCAAACTGAACAGACAGTCGACGTTTTAGTCGTTGGCGGCGGTGTTAACGGCGTAGGCGTCGCGCTTGACGCTGCGGGACGCGGGCTTTCGGTTGCTTTGTGCGAGAAAGGTGACCTCGCAGGCGCAACGTCTTCTTCTAGCAGCAAATTAATTCATGGTGGACTTAGGTATTTAGAACATTATGAATTTCGCCTAGTGAAAGAAGCGCTGGCAGAACGTGAAGTGTTGTTGAAGAAAGCGCCTCACATCATGTGGCCGCTACGTTTTCGTTTGCCTCACCAAAAGCATTTACGCCCTGCGTGGATGATACGAATTGGTTTATTCCTCTATGACTCGCTGGCTAAGCGCAATATGTTACCGCGCTCACGTAAGCTAACGACCACCAGTGAAAGCCCGCTGGTTAGCGATATTTCAACGTGTTTTGAATACTCAGATGGTTGGGTAGATGACGCACGCTTAGTGGTACTAAATGCACTAGCTGCCCAAGATCAGGGGGCGAAGATATATACGCGTACTGAATGCGTTAAAGCTGAAAAGTTAGATAATTTGTGGAATGTGGAGCTTAAAACGTCTCAAGGGAAAACGTTTACAGTCAAGGCCAAATCAATTGTTAATGCGGCTGGACCGTGGGCAGTATCGTTTCTAGATCGCTTGGTAAATATTCACAACCCCAATGCGATGCGCATGGTAAAGGGAAGCCACTTTGTCGTTCCCAAGCTATATAACTCTGATGAAGCGTACATTCTGCAAAATAAAGACGGGCGTATTGTATTCGTGATCCCTTACGAAGGTGATTTCTCACTTGTGGGCACAACAGACGAAGACTTTAAAGGTAATCCGTCTGACGCTGCAATTTCAAACGAAGAGACTGATTACTTAATTGACGTCGTAAACAACTACTTCAAGTCCAAGATAACACGCGAAGATATAGTCCATACTTACAGTGGCGTGCGCCCACTCTTAGAAGAGAAAAACGCGTCAGCACAAGAACTTACTCGGGACTATAAAGTAGAGCTTAAGGGTGAGGCTGGAAAGCCCGTATTACTTAATATCTTCGGCGGCAAGATTACAACCTATCGAAAGCTTTCAGAGCACGCGGTAGATAAACTTGTCTCATGTTTCCCGAAAGCGAAAAAAGCGTGGACCAAAGAAGTACCGCTACCAGGTGGTGCATTTGAAAGTCAAGAATCGCTAGTTGCTCAACTAACTTCCGAGTTTTCTTGGCTGGACAGCGCTATCGCTGAACGCTACGCAAGACAGTATGGTTTGCTATGTTATAAGTTTCTTAAAGGTAAAGCGTCAGTAGATGCTATGGGGACTCATTTCGGGGCTGGTATGTATCAGGCAGAAGTTGATTACCTTATAGAGTGCGAGTGGGCTTGTTGTCTAGAAGACGTGATTTGGCGCAGAACAAAACATGGATTACGCTTGGACAAAGCCCAACAGGAAGCGCTGTCCTCTTATATCTCAACGAAAGTTTCTGGCGCAGTTCAATCGGATGAGTCTGTGGATGCTGTATTGGCAAGCGCCTAACCCGTGAAAAGGTACGCATTAGAAGGAGCCATCTTTGCTTGAAAAGCAATAAGGTGGCTCAATCGCCATTGATTAGCTAGCCCAACAGGATAAAGTAGACGACTTAAAATGAACATGGACGTGATAAACAATACTTCCGTCAAGGAAGTCGTACTTATTAGACACGGTAAGCCTCTCTCGGCGCATAATGACAAAGTAAACTCAGCTCAATATGCTCAGTGGGTGCGTAACTATGATAAATCGATACTCGATCCAACAAGTCACCCAAAGCAGAAGACCCATATCGACGACAGCTACATTGTGGTTAGCCCGTTACTAAGGGCTAAATTGTCTGCGGCTTATTACGGCGCGACTCAAATTGATGAAGAGTTGCCCCATCTTAAAGAAATGGATATTCCTTATTACAAACTTCCGTTCACCTTGCGCAGTTGGCACTGGGTCGTCTTAAGTCGTGCACTATGGTTTATAGGATTTAAAGGTCGATTTGAAAGTTTCAAAGCTGCCAAGCAAAGGGTTAATCTTGTTTCCGAGCGTATTGAAAAACTGTGTGAGAAACACGAGCGGATAGTGCTATTCGGGCATGGTATGACTAACTATTACACCCGAAAATTACTCATAAAAAATGGCTGGCAATTAAAGCAAAAAGACGGTGATTTTTGGGGAATTACGATATTGCACAAGCCGTTGCCATAATGCTGAGTCTTCGTTTTTAACCAGAAATTCTTAAGGTTTATTTATACCTACTTCATTTTTTCTTCAAAATGTCGATAAAATAGAACAATGCCTAACAAGCGCTAACGACTTGAACAAAGGCATGGGGAATCGACAATGAATAAAACCAACAAAAAGAAACCTTCCACGTCTAATGTTTTTAAAGCGGCTATTGCAGCTATTTTTGCAATTACCTTTGGCGTCACTATCAACTTTCTTCATACCGACGAGCAAGACACCACAATCATCGCATTTGCACTAAATCTAGATACGTTTAAGCGTCACGTCGTCTCGTCTCACTGGCAATGGCGAGTCCGCCAACCCACCACTATGATAATGCTGATTCACTACAACGAGTCGGGCAAAGAAACGAATCGTACTCCGGTGCGAATGAATCACAACGGATGGCCGACCGCAGAGCTTTCTAGTGAAGGGTGTGAAAAAATATGGACGTCGCTAATGGCGACACCACTGCGCGTGGACGGCTTTAAGATCCATGCAGACTATTATGCTGAACTTGAAGAGAACGAAGACAACTATTGGTGTCGCTTCAGCTTAAGTAGCGGCGCGTATTTCGACTATTTTCCTGCAAACGGAACAGTAACAAATTTAAGCGATTAAACTGGCCACATAAACGAGGATGCACAATATAGGCCGATGCTTATATAGGTATTTGTTCTATTTAGATAATTAGTCTACTTTTGAGTTAATGCCATGTTACTCATTGGCGCCATAAGGTATTGTCGATTATAAGACACTACTCGGCATTAACGAATTAAGTAGATATATGCTTTCAAGCTTATTTTCTTCGAAAAGTAAAAAAACTAGCGTCACTGTAGGCGTATCGGTCTGTGCTTCTGAGCTACACATTGTGGCTATAGAGCGCAGTGGCGACGCTGTTTCACTTAATTCTGTTTCTTCAATTCCCTATGATCAGCATCAGCCTCTCAAGCAACAGCTATCGGCGGCGTTAAGCCCGTTTGCTAAGTCGACCTGTAATGTTTCTATAGTGCTTTCACAGCATATGTACCACATGGTACAGGTTGATAAGCCAGAAATGGCAGAAGAGGATATTACAACAGCGTTACCGTGGACTCTCGGAGAGCTGGTTCCCTATGACTCCAGCAACATGGTTTTAGACTATGTCGACTACCCGGTTAAAAGTCGGAGTGGCGGCCAAAAGATAAATGTATTCGCTGCCGAAAGGTCCTCACTTGCTGCCGTCGCAGCGAGCATGGCAAAAAAGAAAGACAAGCAGCTTACACATATCCACACCAAAGAAGTGTTAGCAACTGAAATGGTGCCAAATGATGACTATGCGCGACTACTCATCATCCAAGAGCCCAACAGTGAACCGTTTTTAATGATAGTGCGCTCTCAGGCTATTTGGTTGGCACGTCGCTTACGTGGATTTGTAAGCAAAGTTAATGAGCAGACAGACCTGTCACAGCTAAGTGATACTTTGGGATTAGAAATTCAACGCTCAATGGATTTCTATGAGTCGCAACTTAAGCAGCCGCCTTTAAAAGAAATTCTGTTTAAAACTCAATTTGACTGTGTGCCAGTGATCGAACGGCTGAAGCCGTTTCAGCCCGTTGCCATGAATGTCTTTACTTCACAGCTTAATTTAGCCGATGTAGTTGAACCTGCCTGCCACTTTGCGTTAGCAAGTGCACTTGTTGCAGCAAGAGAGGTGGCATGAAAAGAACGATAAACCTCTATCAGGACTCCCTAAAACCAAAGAAAGAGCGGTTACCATTCTCGAAGGTACTTTGGCTGAATGGCGCGGCAATAGGTGTCATGTTGGTGGTGGTAATCGCGCTCAATATTACGTTGGGGGCGAAGCAGAAAAAGTTAAATGAAAAAACAAACGCGATTAGCCAACTGAATAGCGAAATTAAAACCTTAAGCGCTGCACTCGAGAAGAAACGAGACACCCAGTCGCTTCAGCAACAGCTTGAAAAGGTGAACGCCAAAATTGAAAACCGAAGACGTCTGTTAGCGTATCTTGATAGCGGAGAGTTGTCATTTGACGCAACAAAGTACGGCGAGGTTATGGACGATTTGGCTAATTTCCACAATCAGAACCTATGGCTGACGAGTATTGATATCGATACACAAACCATTCGCCTGTCAGGCCAAACCTTGGCGCCTTCATCTATACCTGTGTGGCTTAAAAAGTTGCAGCAGTCTCCGTTTTTCCAAGGTAAGTCATTTTCTTCAGTGCAGTTTGATGAAGTAGACGGCAAAGAAAACGTGAAACAATTCTTGATATCCACAGATTTTGAAGGAGACGCTGATGAATCAGTACCAGCAGCTCTCTGAGAAATTCTCCGCTCTTGAAAGCAGAGAAAAACAGCTAATTACATGGGTGAGTTTTGGTCTCATTATCTATCTATTCTTCTGGTTCGGTGTTTCGCCTGCACTTGATGACTTGTCTGCAACCGATAAAGCAGTCATCAGAAAGGAGAGCGAGCACAAAGCATTGGTCATTCAAAGAGATGCCATTCAAGAAGCGCTAACCATCGATTATACAAAGCGCACGCAGCTAGAACTCGATAAGGCCAGAAAAGACCTACTATCAATTGATGAGGCACTACTTTCACTTAATGAAGGGTTTGTCGCAGCCGATCGAATGCCCGAGCTGCTTATGACGCTTCTAAACGAAGAAGACAACGTACGTTTAGTGAATTTTAAGGTCGAGCCTACCGAAACAGTACGCTTTGGTGACGGTGAGTCTCAAAGCACACCGTTTTACCGTCATAACATGCGCTTAATTATTGAGGGAAGTTACTTTGACCTGCGTAGCTACCTAGCGCGCCTTCAAGCCGCCCCTGAAAAAGTCGTAGTAACAGATTTTGCTTACAACGTTGAAGCTTACCCAAGTGCCACGTTAGCACTGGGGTTAGCAACGGTAAGCAATAATGAAACCTTTATCTCGCTGTAAGGAGAGAGTGTGAAACGGTTAAGAATTGTGGTCACAGCTTTAGCGATAGCAACATGCTTACCTACAGTTGCGTCTGTCGACCCGACTAGGCCTGCAATCGCCAGTGCATCAGTGTCTAGCAATGATGATGCTGTAGCAGGAGAACTAGCACTTCAATCTATCTTTAAACGCAGTACAGGTTATAGCGCCATCATATCGGGTAAATCCTACCGCGTGGGCGACACACTTAACGAATACACCGTATCAAAAATTAACCCCAAGAACGTGGTTATCACTGACGGACGTCAGCAGAAAATACTAAGAATGTATGCATATGAAATTAAAAAATAGCCTCATTGTTAACACATTGGTTTTGTCTGCAGCGTTAGTTGTGGCAGGTTGCCAATCTTATGGTGTTGGCGAGGAAGTAAAACCTCATATTCGCGATGAACTAGCACGTTCTCAGAATACGACATCAAGTAAACCAACACCGCCCCCTCAGCTTAACCAAGAACTGCTGGCAGAGGTTGCCCGTTATCAAGCGTTACCTGCGCCAACATCACAGAAAATGTTCGCAGTTTCTGCTAACAATGTAGACGTGCGTCCGTTTTTCGACGCGTTAGTTGAAGACACACCTTACAGTGTCGCCGTTCATCCAGCCGTGTCAGGGCAAATTAGCTTAACGCTCAAAGAAGTGGCGTTAGAAGATGTGTTAACCATTATTTCGAGAATGTATCCGTTAGACGTGTTTTTGGAAGGGAAGGTAATTCAGGTTATGCCTTCTCAACTAAAGACGGAATCTATCCCGGTTAACTTTCTTATGATCAAGCGCTTCGGTGTATCTAACGTAAGCGTTATTGCCGGTGGGGTAAGTGAGCAAGACCAAAACAATGGTGGCAACAACGGTGGAATTAACGGCAATAACAACATTAGCGGGAACGCGCTAGGTGGTCAGGGTGGTTTTGGAGGCCAGGGCGGACTTGGCGGCAATAACATCCAGCAGCTCAATGGCTCAAACATTCAGACTACCAGTGAAAACGACTTTTGGAGCGATTTAAAAGAGGCACTAAAAGTACTGGTCTCTCCAACAGAAGGCCGCCAGGTTGTGGTTTCACCCCAAGCAGGCTTAGTGACCATTCGAGCATTGCCCAGCGAAATCGCAGTGGTGAAAGACTTTTTAAACCAAAGCCAAGAGAGCTTACAGCGACAGGTGGTATTAGAGGCGCGCATTATTGAAGTCACGCTAAACGATGGCTATCAGCAAGGCGTGCGCTGGGATCGTATTGCAAGCGGCTTGACGGGCAGTGTGAACTTTGGCTTCAGTGGCGGAGCTATAGCGTCAAACTTCGCTGCAAATACCGCTGCAGGTATAGATCCAGCCATAAATGCAGTTAATGGCATAGGGAACTCAATCTCTACAGATATTGGCGGCGTTTCTACTTTGAGAATTTCCCGAGGTGACTTTGACGGCGTTATCAATATGCTGCAAACCCAAGGTGATGTTCAGATGTTGAGTAACCCCAGAGTGACCGTCACTAACAACCAGAAAGCAGTGATTAAAGTCGGTCAGGACGAATACTTTGTCACCGATGTGTCGACCAGTGAAGATCAAAGCGCGACTCAAACCGAAAACGAAAATGACATCGAACTTACCCCGTTTTTTTCAGGTATTGCCTTAGATGTTACCCCTCAAATTGATAGAAGCGGCTCGGTTATATTGCACGTTCACCCATCAGTAACGGAAACGGCAGAGCAGACTAAAGTCATTCAGGTGGGCGATCAACAAATCTTGCTGCCACTGGCACAAAGTAATATCCGAGAGTCAGATACGGTAATTCGTGCCCGCGATGGAGAAATTGTCGTGATTGGCGGTTTGATGGAAACCGTTACCAGTGAGCAAGAATCAAAAACGCCTTTGTTGGGTGACATTCCATTCATTGGTAATGCGTTTAAAAACAAAGCCAAAACGCAGAGTAAGCGCGAGCTGGTGATCTTGATACGCCCATCAGTTGTGCAGCCGGACACGTGGGAAAAACAACGTCTTCGCACTCAGTCATTACTTGATCAGTGGTATAGAAACTAATTATGTATCAGGGCTTTTTTCACTTCACAGATATGCCGTTTTCGCTTACCCCGAATACGGATTTCTTTTGTGCGCTTGCGCCACACAATGAAGCGTTGAAAGTCATTTTATCAGCATTGAGTATGTCTGAAGGCTTTATAAAAGTAACCGGTGAAGTCGGTACAGGTAAGACATTGTTATGCCGTAAATTAATTAATCATCTGTCTGATAAATTTGTAGCCTGCTATTTACCCAATCCATACCTTTCGCCTGATGAATTACGCCAAGCATTTGCGAGAGAGTTAGGCATTGTTACGGAAGGAAATAGTGATAATCAAGGCTTGCATAATGCAATAGAGACAAAGCTATTAGCCCTTAAAAAAGAGGGGCGACAAGCGGTATTAATCATTGACGAAGCGCAGTCGCTGAGTTGGGATGCTCTTGAGATGCTGCGTCTTTTTAGCAATTTGGAAACGGAAAAAAGTAAGCTGCTTCAAATTGTCTTGTTTGGACAGCCTGAACTGGATGACAACCTGGCAAACCCTAAAGTAAGACAAATCCGCCAGCGAATAAGTTTTTCCTACACTTTACGCTCAATGACGTCAGCCGAAGTCGATTACTACATTGGTCACCGGTTGACGACAGCAGGTGGTAACGAGCAGTTGATATCTAGAGGACTGCGCGCATTTATAGCGTTGGTTACCAAGGGGACGCCTCGCTTGGTTAACATAGTTTGTCATAAGATTCTTTTGCGCGCATATGGTCAGGGCAAGGCGTCGGCGACCTGGTCACATACCCTAAGCGCCGTTTTCGATACACATGACTGTAAACGCCGACTTGTCCCAAGGCAGAGTCTTGTTATTTTGTCGCTTGCTGTGGTGGCAGTTGCAAGTGTACTACATGTATACGGCGCAGGTGGCATATGAGTATTTTGAATGACACCTTAAAGTCACTGGATGAACGCAATAAAAGTGAAGACTTTGGTTTGCCTCCAACCGTTGAAGTCAGTCAACGTCCAGTGTGGCCAAAGGCGCTCATGATCATC
>Ga0207913_1000531_pt1 | contig 10746 bp, 7 predicted proteins | sample DeeseametaMP2913_FD_184168 | JGI IMG/M metagenome (GOLD analysis project Ga0207913, IMG submission 184168) | Marine microbial communities from the Deep Atlantic Ocean - MP2913 (SPAdes) | ecosystem: Environmental > Aquatic > Marine > Oceanic | place: West of Santa Cruz de la Palma, Atlantic Ocean...
GAATGTAACACGGCTACTATTCTTGGTTTTTGCTCCGTAAACTCCACGCTTTCTCCTTCGCTTTTCTTCAACCAGCTCTTTCTCCATCACGCTCTAGCGCCTTCCACACTCTGTATTACCTTTTTATGGTTCTTTTACCCAGAGGAAGTACTCATGACCATGTATCGTTTTAACCTCCTTGTCTGCGCCCTGGTTTTTGGTGCGTTTACTGCCGCTCCTGAAGACGCGCATGCACAGGTTTCAGGCCCCTACACCAACGTGGTGTGCGAATGGAACACGGGCACCAGTGCCTATCAGGTTCGTATCGTTGGAATGCCTGCAAACAACGCGATAGTCACTCAGGATTTTGTCAATGACTGTACTGGTGATCCCAATGACCTGTTTCAAGCTGTTCTGGCTGATCTCAACCAGAACTCAACATTTGCTGGACAGAATGACCAGCTTGGCAGTCAGCAAGATTGGTTCTGTCCCGGTCCAGATAACCCCAGCCTGATCGGAAATATTTTAACCTCCATGACCTACAGTCATACTGGACATCCTCAGGCAGGGGTGATCATCGATCACACCTGTCCCGGTCAAACTGGCGGCGGCGGTACAGGTGTGCCTCCAGATTACACATACACCCATGAGGTGTGTGAGGATGGGTGGCCCATGACCAGCGTTGCTCACGACGAAGATTCTGCAGTCAAGATGACAAACACAGGCTCCTCAAGCTCATCCACCATGAATAATACCTGGAACATCGAACTCGATGGCGTCCGCTCAATGCTTACACAGGTAGATCTAGGCAGTCACATTGATCACTGTGATGCCGCTGCTGTCAGCGCTGCCCAGGATTACATTCAGGCCAATGTAGGATCGATTGATTTGCAGAGCGATGGCCAGTGCCCCGAGGAAGATCTCGTCGTGACGATCACCCAATGCACAGACAATGGTACAGACTCAACATATGGCTATGCCGTGGATTGTTGCCCGCCCGTGATCCCTGCTGATGCCGTGTGGGGCGGTACATCAAATGGCGCATGTGTCGCCTCTCCCGACGATGTCCCCTTCCACTATGGTCCTCTCTCGCTTTCCAGCTTCACCAACCAGCTCGCCCCGGCCACATCCACCTACACAGACCCCCTGACCGTGTGCCAGCAAGCTGAACAGGATGCCCGTCTCTGGTTTGACACCAACCAACCCACGGGTAACCCTCCATGCTTCCAGACCTTCGGCGCCCCCGTGGGTAGCAGTTATGTCCCTGGAACATACTACTTCTCTTCCTGCTCTGTTTCACCTTCACAACCAGGTCAAAACTGCGCGAGCGGTTTCTATGTAAACTGGCGCCAGGAGTACGCATGCGCGCTGTAATGCTCGCCATGTATCTTGACACAAACATAGCGTGAAGAAGGTAAGGCGGATGTATGTCTCACATACATCCGCCTTACCTTCTTTACATCTACTTCCTTACCAAACAGGCGCACAATTTTTAACTTTCACATGAAAATCATGCAAATATTTTATACAAAACAGCACAATAATGAACAGTGCTCATCCCCCAATACACCTCGCAAGTTGCATCACCGCTGATCTCAAATCACGAATATCTTCAGATAGATCAATGGTGTGTACCTCAATCCTGGAGTTTTCTTCACTCCCCGTATGAGGAATTTCAAAATCCTGACGCCAGCACATCTCCACGCCCTCTGGCCTTGGATACAACAAAATGTTTCGCACAGATTGAAAGCGGTGCGCATAACCAAACATCTGGTACAGATCCTCACGAGACACATGCTGCCTCCTACTCCCCTCCTTGCGCAGGATCTTCCATTTTGTATCCATTACAATCGGTGGCCTGTCAGGATGCGTAAGAATAATATCTGGTTTCAAATGAAGGTGCTGCCGTGTCTTTCGCTCCCCTCCAAACAAGACCCCGTTGGGTTTGCCCTTTAGTCCTCGCGGGCACCACAACAGTACATGAAAACCAAAATATCCGGGGGTACTTACATGGAGTACATGCCCCTATTCAACAGGCAATCATACAAAAACTGGAAAAAAAACGTTTTGAATTTAACTTGTTAATTCATCAAGTTCGTACAGATAAGGTTGATTGGCTTAGTTATTCGCAAGATGACAATATGGAGGCCTTTGAGTAGTACACTGTAGATTCAGCAGAAACTTATGAGGTATGGAGATTTGCCACCAATGAAGACTGGTCATGTAAACCAACTAATAGTGTAAATCAATAATACAGCGGTTAAAATAATTGTATACAAGCGCTAACTGGTCTGAAAGTGCGAGAGCTATATCAAAAAATCAGCTTAATCTCTGAAGGATACAGCCCTAACACACATATCATTACAGACTAAGGCTTGATTCACATGCGCTGAACAATAGCATACGTGTTGACTTAAGAAGAGTATAAGTGAAAAGAGATTGAAAAAAGCCATGGAATCCTGGAGAGTTAGATTGCTACACCAAGACTCTCTGACTCAGGACTCACATGACTTCCTCCCATGCTCTCACAATGGACGACCTTCTCCAAGCCTGGTTGCCTGATTTTCTCATTCAACGTTTGAGTCGCGACTCTGGCTTTCTTGAGCGGGATCGCAAACTCGACCCTGTCTTTCTTGTCTGGACCTTGATTCTTGGCTGGACCTCGGGTTCCACACGCTCCCTCTCTGGTCTCTGGCGTGCTTATCAGCGACACCTTGGATGTGACTGTGATCGTTCGTCTTTTTACAAACGTTTGAATCCTTCGCTCCTTCGACTCATGCGCTTACTCTGGCCCGAGGTCATGCGCAAACATGCCCCACATCAGCTCGGGGCCTTCAAGGACATTGTCGCCATCGACTCCACAATTCTTGCGTTATATCAACGCCTTGTGGGTGACTATCCTTCCTGTCATGAGGGAAAAGCCGCGTGCAAACTCCATGTCATCATGAGTCTCTCCAGGGCCAGCCCCAATCGTGTGTTGATTGATGCTGGAAAAGCCGCAGAACACAAGGGATGGCGCCTGATTGGAGACTGGGTCAAGGGTCATCTTTTCCTCATGGATCTGGGCTATTACGACACATGGAGCTTTCATCGTTTGGCTTCACATGGAGCCACCTTCCTGACGCGTGTGAAGAAGAATTGTGCGCTCAAAATTGTGCGCGACCTGAGCCCAGGAGCAGGACGCCGACCACAAATCGAGGGGGAGACGGTGAGTCAAGCGCTGTCACGCATGACACGTCAGCATGTAGAGTTTGTAGTCGATGTGCCTGTGAAACTACGAGGCGGACGCGTGAAGCACTATCACTGGCGTGTGTTGGCGCAAAAGAATGCGCACACAGGGACGTACCACGTGTATATGACCAATGCGGCCAGAGCGCTTATTGATGTGGACGATGTGGGAGAGCTCTATGCGTTGAGGTGGCAAATTGAATTGTTATTCAAGGGTTTAAAATCAGTGGGGAGGTTGCATCACTTGCCAAGCCGCAAACCCGAGGTGGTGAAGTTGCTGATCCTATCAGCGCTGATGTTCGTGGTGTTGTCAGGGTGGTTAAGAAAGATGCTGTGCTCACAAGACTCGCGGTTGGTGGAGGGGTTTATGCGCACAGTGCTCGTGTTGCGTGAGCATGGAGAGACGTTACTGGGAGAGCTGGCGCAAACGCGACCCAGATACAGGAAACGCAATGGTATTGAGCCATTTCGAGCGCAATGTCGCGATCCCAATAGATATCGCAAACGGGCTTTTTGCATCGCTCCGATTGTCGAGTATTCTCAGTTATATACATTTTAAGTCAACACGTATGGAACAATAGTATAAACTGATTGTTCACATGGAAATATAAGTTCCATATTTTCAGAAAGATAAGTCACCCAAGAAGGCCATCTTGATTACTAAAAATTACATAAAAATATTCTCCAATTTTACAGTCACGCTTCTTTTATTTTGTGCCAGTATATCTTTGGGATATGCAGAAGAAGTCAAGTGTTCGCTGGGTGGTTTTGGGCATGAGCAGAACATCACCCCCGTGAAGGTCTCGTGTGAACCTACAATTCATCATGTGCCCAGGACGTGTTGTGATTTAGATTCAAAAGAGCCGTATTATTCAAGAGATAGATCCTTTGTGTGTGAAGATGGTTCACAGGATTGTATTGAAATCATCAATGAATATAACTCATGTGCAGGTCCGATAGGTCCATTTATCGTGGATGAGCAAGATAACGTGTATTTTTGGTCTGGACGGGGCCATTTACATAGTTTGGATAAAGACGGAAAATTACGATGGCGATTTGAGTTTTGTGAAAAAGATACGTTTTTCTCTCAGATGTTGGAGCAGTGTAAAGATCTGGAAGACAGTAGCGTGGAGTGCACTGCAACCAGGACCGCCGCGTTCATCTATTCCACGGTGATGGATTACCATGGCACCCTATTTTTCTTTGCAGGTAGTTATCTTTATGCGCTGGATAGTCAGTCTGGAGAGCTGATCCACCGTACGCAGATTGAGCACCCTGAACTGGGCGAGGACGAAAAGTTAATTGTAAGTAATGGTGTACTTCAGTCCAACTCTTCTCAGACTCACTTCAGAGGGGGTGACATGGTGCTGACCCCTGAGGGTTTAATATATGCCACATATATCATCTTAAAACGAAAAGAGGGTTCTTCCGGGAAAACAGCTCTGTCCAAGGGAACAATGACCCTGGATCGTCGTGGCAATGTAAAATCGTATTCTGCAAAAGCAGGCGAAGGTACTTATGGTAGCGCACATCTGATTGGTTTTAATCGAGATGAATATCTTTCAATTATCGACGATGAAGTGTTTCATAACGACTCACACGTGGATATCACACCGGTGACCAGCAACAGACAGGACAGGTATGGTTCGTATGCAAACGGGATTCAGGGTAATAGTGCCATTTCGACCGATGGCAAGGCTTACTTCCTGAGTGCAGATGGATATATTAATGCGATGGATATGGCGACCAGGGAGGTGAAGAGTATATTCAAAATGCCAGGTCTTAATGACTTTAGCTGGCACAACAAAATCACATTGGATGAAGAGAATAATCTCTGGCTTATTGCAGATCCTCGCTATGTGTTCACACCTGTCGCAATGCATCTGGATACGTCATTACTCTGGGAAACACCTCAGCTTCTTGATACCTACTGTCCCAGGCGAGTCCACGAGAATTCAGTGCTTGCTCACCACTGTAGTGAGAACTATTTGAAGCCAGAAGAGTACACTATAAATTATGAAGAAGTACCAGGTGTTACACATTATGTAGCGGGTTGGGGAGGCGCGTTTAGTACACCTCTCATCGGTCAGAAAAATATATATCTTGGAATCGGTGGTTTGCATGTGTATGACCGAGCACATAAGCATAAAGTGTGGCAGTTTGGCATGAGAACGCCCGCAACAGCACCTGCAATGCTCTCGGATGGCACGATTGTCGTTGGACAAAGCAGCAATGGTAGAGTGTTCTTCTTGAAAGAACGCGACACGGATAGTCCTGTTCTGAGCTCCTGGCCACGCGCGAACCACGATAATTATATGTCCAGACATCGCGATCATCCTCATCGATGGGATCGTAGCGGTAAAGAGCCCTATAAAAAGGTGACCGAGCTTATGTACGTGGAGAAGCAGCCCACGCCCGATATGGGTGAGATGAACGCATCTGATATGGGTACACCTTATGCCAGGGATGATATGGCTCAGATAAGTGCAATGGAGCCCCGGGATGACCATCGCCAGAACAGAGATACATCGTGTAACTCCACGCCGTCTTCAGTGCCACCAGGTCGTTACACCATTGTAATCTTGATTTTTGGTGGACTGCTCTGTGGCTGTTTCCGTCAAATCAAGTGGTTCTGAAAAAGGTATATTATCAAGTGTATATAGTGAGTCTGGATAAACAATAAAAATTTCAGGTTCGTTGTGCACAGGTCATCTGTTTAGTGTACAAGTTGCTGAAAATGAACGATAATTTCTAGAGAGAAGACATGCCAATTCTATTCTTTCTCACAGTTATCATTTATTTCAATCACTCAAGACACTCAACAGCCTGTCATGATTTAAATATAAAAACATATTGAATATGTATATCTATAGATGAGTTTAATTGGTTTTCATGAAAAGGGTGTCGGGCAAGAAATCTGTATTGAAACGATTCTGCATGAAAGGGAGTCATGATGGCAACCGTCACTGACACATTGACCAGGGGATTTTACGTCGTGGAGGTGGTCAAGCGGTATGACCATGAATAAGGAGCCCATTAATCACGCTCATCTCATACCCACCACAGCGACCACACAAAAATCGACCTCTCAGATCGCTTCAGAATCGACTTTTTGGCGGTCATTCATATCAACGTGTGGGTTTGGGAATAAGGAACGTTAAATCGCACATACATCGCTTTTACGATGGGCGCTCACAATCAGACGGTTGGCCTGCTCATAAAATGGATTGAACACAAAAAATCCCCCGACGCCTCAATTCACAAGCTCCGACGTGCATCCCATGCTTCGAATTGTCTCGGTGTAATCCGATAACGCATAAAATTTCCCTCGTGTAACGCGTCAAGATCTCCCAACACGATCGCGATGAACTTCGCACGCTCCTCTCTATCTTCAAAGAGATCTTTTGCATGCGCCTCAACCTCGGACTCGATACGCACATCAGGCATCGAAACTACCTCTCGTACCACATCATAAATTTTATCGCGGTGCATGAGCCTGAAGGGATCGGGGTCTGGTACAATCGCTCGCACCTCGGGGTAACGCGCACACGAACGCTCGTATGCATGCATAAAGAGCTCTCGCATTGGTCCAGGATCACGAAACTCATACACACATAACATCGCACGCAGGTAATCCTCTCGTTCAATGTCAACAAAAGAAAGCGGTCGCACATTATGTCGGAAGAGTGGCAGGTTTGCGATCAACCTCGCCGTGCGCTTGTTCCCATCCAAAAAAGCTTGCAGGTAAGGGAGCGCTATAAGTAACAGAAATGACGCATCAAATGGATCGTCGTATGCCCGTGCAAATGCGAAGATACGCTCAAGCTCCTCACGTAGCATCGAGGGAACATCAGGTGGAATATATGTGGACATCGAAATGCGGACAGGTCGATCTCGTACAGCTCCCAGCGAGCGCGCGTCATGCAAAAGATCTTCCATCAAGGTCGCATGCAAGTTCGACGCAACCAGGCGTGTGATGCCATAGTCAACAGCATCCATGAGAAACTCCAACGCTCGCTTGTGATTCAGGATCATCGTCGTCTCCACACGATCCTTTCCTTCTGCTGCCACACCGTGCGCGATGAGTTCGCGTGTATCCAGCAAGGAGTATGTGTTTCCCTCAAGAGCTGACGAAGCCCAAGACAGATCGATGAGCAAGCGCTCATTGATCTGTCGAATGTATGTACCTGCGATGTCATCCTCCAAACCTGTTGCACCCAGTACATGCAAGCGCCGTCGATCATCGGATGTCAACGCTGAACACGTACCAAGCTCGGTGAGCCAGCTCTGATCATAGTGTGCGATCACACGTGACGCGACAGGAAGATCCAGGCGAGCCATGGTCTCAAGGCTAGCGTCACCAAATACAGGATGTGATGGGGTCGCCTTCAAGATAGGCTCGGGCTGTGATGTCTCTGGTACGTCTGGTGACATGTTTTTGATGGATGGTTCAACACATGACACATAACGAGTGGATCGACCCTGACCAGTACGCTCGATCGACCCGGCAAGCCTCAAAGCATCAAGGCGATAACGTAACTGGCGATCGGAGAATGTGGGATTTAGCTCACGTAGCTGCTCCATGCCAAGCCCCTGTTCTCCAGCCTCAGCAAGTTGATCTATAAGTGCTGTATGCAAATCATCGCCTGTCATGATTTCTCCAGATTGAGTCGTTGCGTGACAGTTATCCTTACACTTTGTCACGAAAAAACCTGTTACGTGACAATTATCCTTACATTTTGTCACGTAAATACGCGTTACGTGACAATTATCCTTACACTTTGTCAGGATAATTGTCACGTAACGACTCCATGAGTTGTCATCAGCTTACTTTCTGAACCTATCACCCGTGTAGACGATGAAGCCCCATAAAAACAGCCATATTGCATTGCAATATGGCTGTTTTTATGGGGCTTCATCTGGATGAATTTAATATATAAATCAATGCCTTGTGGCTAGTTTCATCACGTCAAGCTGAGTCCTCTCCACGCTGTACTCCACGCGTGCCCCGTTGTGATAATGCTGTAAGTAAATGGCATCATACCTTTGCGCTCGTGCAAATTCATACAACAACACGCTATGCTTTGCCTGTCCCGAGGTGAGATCCACGACTACAGTCCTTGAGATGACATCCTCACCCACGAATGCCTTCAACCCCTTCAAGAACTCACCCATATCCTCGCAATATTCAAACTTCTTTGCCTGAGCATACCTCTCCTTCACCTGGTCAAACGATCTGGCTGTCTGCTCTGTCACCACGACCACTGAATGTTTTGGTTTATATAGCTCGTGTAAAAAGTAACAGAGCCCCATGTTCTTGCTCAGCACCATCACCAACGTATCCACATCCTGATAAGCGAAACCTTCACGCTGCCTTAACGCCTCTGCTAGCGGCTTTGCCAGGTCACTCTCGAAATACGAGCTCCGTTTTCTAAAATCAAGATACTCGCGGTTGGCATAGGCGAGCTTTTCCTCAAGCGAGGAATCTTTACCAGGCGGCATATCAAGCTTGTTCAACAGTGGCTTGAGTGCCCTGATAAAGTTGCTCTCGTTCACATCCAATGCATACACGCTCAACGTTGCATCTGTACGCTCAAGATCCTTGGCCTTCTTCTTCGCCTTTTCATAATTAAGAGGACTCACAAAGAGATGATGCTCCTTCTCACCTGACTTCTCCATCATCCTGTAGATCGCATCAATCTTCTCCTCAATCCCCTCTACCCCTGCAAGTCCACCATCCCACGCCGCGCTCGCCCACACATTCTCCATCGTATTGACCTTCATCACCGCAAGGTAAAGACTCGCCGCGAGTATAAATGTGCCTGACTCGTAGGTGAACAAGAGCGCTTCCCCCTCGTTATGCCAGAAACGACGCACCCCCAGGGGGTCATTATCCATAGAATAGGGATGCAGGTGATACCCCTCCAGCTGCTCTGCTTGAAGACCACCCCCACCAAGGAGCAAGTTCTTGATACGCTCCTCTTCATGTGCAAGCTGTTGCCTGTACTCAGGGTTTACATCAGGTGAAATGTCTTGCTCAAGCCATTGAAATTGAAGACAAAAGCCAGCATAAAGAAGGTCGTGTTTGTCATGCTCAAGGAGTGTGTCATGGTAAAAGAGGACCTGTGCAATACCAGAACCTCCCCTCGGCTCAAGTTCATCAAGCTCTTTTTGCCAGTACGTGGGCATCAAACGCCTGGCCTGTCGAGGTCTCTTCTCCAAGGCATCTTTCAGTGTGGTCATCTGTTAAATATCCCTTACCTTGATCCCCGAATCAATTGTACCAGTGCCATCAGGGCGTCGTGTAATAAGCATGATTCGCAAAGGTTCCTTGGCTCGCAATGCTCCCAGAGAAACCTCTGACTCACACACCCTGTCTTCATCGGGTGTGAGCTTGAGACAGGCCGAACCAATATAAAGGCTCTCTATAAAGCCTGGAGACCCTGTGAGGATCACGTAACACATGGTGTCATCAGGGAGCGTTTTGTATTGACGAGGCACATAGATCTTCAAGTTCCAGTCTCGACCAAAGCTTTCATATTCAATGATGTACTCGTTGCTTCCCTCTGATGTTGCTGCTGCTGCTTTGTCCATGCGTTCACCCAGGTTGTTGATAGGTTCATGTTGCTTGGCTTGTTCCTTGTGGTGCTCATCAAAATAAGCCCATAAATCAACAACGTTATTGGTATCGGGGAGCAGGTCAACATCCCCAACATCCTCAACCAACTTATCCTCAAACTTTTGCATCAGATGACGAATGCTGAGTTCACCCCACCACATGTCGGGCTCTTCATCAGAGACACGATCAAGCCACATATCCGTGGCAAAGTTGAGCTCCATGGGTAACTCCATGAGCGTCTCTTCTATTTGCGCATCAATACTGTATAACTGCTCATAAATTGTGGGCATATGTGGATACATGATCACACCAATGCTCTGCAAATTATCACGCTGATGAGCGAGCCTTGTCACCTGGTCATGCAACTCCTCGTGAGACATCTCGGCATCTTGCAGCGCTTGTTGCAACGAGTCATGGTCTTGACCCAAGTCATCGATTGCGGTCAAAACGAGGCTCTTGATGGGCTCCATATCAAATCTATCCTCGAGAGCATTTTGCCACGCTCTGATAGGAGCTTCAAAATCAGGTCGAACACCACGCATCAAGTCCCTGGTCTGTGCTGCTGAGAGCAACGCTTCTGTGGACCACAATCGGATGAAAGCACCTGCTGTAGCAAGCTCTTGCAAGACACCCTTGATCAAGAATATATCTTTGTGTTTTTCAAAAAAATCGTCATTTTTCAGAGACTTGAGCCACTCCTCAACGGGGGCATCCAACGTCCTGGGAAGACCTGTCGTCACAGGCTCGGCCTGCTTGACCACGCCCAACATGAGCTGATCTTCATCATACCAGAGCACCAGGGCAAGTCGTGTCTCGGGATCTTCAATGTGTGCAGGTTGAACTTTCACCTCATCAAAGCTCACATATTCCACATGTTTGGGTGTCGTACTGCTCCTGTGACGACCAGGTGCACATGTAAC
>Ga0207913_1000532_pt1 | contig 10699 bp, 9 predicted proteins | sample DeeseametaMP2913_FD_184168 | JGI IMG/M metagenome (GOLD analysis project Ga0207913, IMG submission 184168) | Marine microbial communities from the Deep Atlantic Ocean - MP2913 (SPAdes) | ecosystem: Environmental > Aquatic > Marine > Oceanic | place: West of Santa Cruz de la Palma, Atlantic Ocean...
ATTAAGAGGCCGACACCTCTATCTTTGATTTTTACACCATCAATGACTTGGTCAAACCTCACTAAATGACCACCCAATGCTGATTTGCTGCGGTGAGGGTTAAAAACAAAATCCCCGTCACTTAGCCCACCTAAAAGAGCAGAATGTCGACTAATAAAGTCATACCCCATCTGTTCAGGCGACGTGCCTGAAACATCAATGGCAATACCAAAAACACTATCTAAATGACCATTAGCTGTTCGTAATGTAGATGATGGGAATGTGGTTTGCAGTTGGTCTAACGCCATTTGAAACAAGCTGTTTGCTGGCGGGTTAACAACATTGTCAGTCAGATTTATTTCAGCAATGCGGTGCGATGAAGTATCTAAGGGTGCGTGTACTTTGGAGGCGCTTGCTACGAAAGGTAAAGCCGCTGCTACCGCAGCATATATAAGGGTTCTTTTTTTCATTATTCAATCCTTAAAATTTGGAGCTATCAATGCGTTCAGCGTTAATACTGAGCAACGACTAGATAGCGTTAACCAAATTAGGATCGAGCAAAAAACGCCCATCCACCATAGGGGTTAACCACTAGAGTTAACTGCACCAACCAGATGTGGGAAATGAGAAAGTTAACTGTGCTATTAACTTATTACAGGCTAATTAGGAATCAGAGAGCAGAGATAGTTTGCGTTCATATTCGCGAGACAACCACGAAGAAGCTTCGTCAATATCTGTGAAAAAAAGATAATCCATACTTTTGAGCTCGGGGATCCTCTGAAACATTATTCCACGTATAACAGGTTCTTTATAAACATAAGCTTTCGCGATTAATCCCATATCAGGGAGCCGTTTTATAATACGCTTGAGTATGTCGAAGGCCTCAGGAGTTGCACCTTCAACTTGGCTAATATCTGCCAGAAGGGAAAAGGGTCGTTGATTCAGTCCTATGACTAGTTTAAAAAGACGATCGCTGTAGTCTTCCGCACTTTTTTCATTAAACGCGCCATAGAGTCGAGTGGTGACTACCCCGTTCTCGTACGAAATTGTTGATGAGCTCAGTATTTTTGGCATAGCCTACTTTCACAATTACTTCCTAGGTTAATAGTAGACGATAAGTTTTCGTAAATGCGAATACTCTTAAAGTTTAGGTTTATTTCTCAGCCAATGTTAACAGCGGTTCGTTATTGGGAAAGCGTTCAAGCCCCTGTTTTAGAATTGTATTTGCCTTCTCGGGCATGTTGTTTTCGCGCAAAGCTAATACGTAGTTGTGAACATAAACATGTTGGTGCTGCCCCACTTCATAGCCTTTCTCAAACCAAGCCACGGCTTGGTTGTCGTTTTGCTCTAAGTAATAATTAGCAATCAGGAAATAACTTAACCAGTACGTTGGCCATGTATGCGACGCGGTTTCCAAAAACGCCAATGAACGCGCTTTATCTCCCACTTTAAGCATGTCGTAAGCCGCACTTACATAAGTGAACGGTGTCATCTCAGGCGAGGTTACATTAGGAGGAACTGGTGCCAAATACCAGTAATTTCCTCTTCCCCACGTTCTTTCAAAAAGCTCAAGCGACATTTCGTGATTAGGCGTAAGGCCGGTATGTAAAGTAACCGTCCCCTTATCACTATCGAACCCAATAACAACAGCGTAGTGCCATTGGGGTAATAACTGGATGGACAAATTTTGAAAAACAATCACTGGGATATCGTCTTTAACTAACGACATAATTGACGATAAAGTCCCTCGGTCAGAATATGGCAAAAAACCAAATTGTCGGGTAGCGCTCACCATTTCTAGTTGTAAACTCCCTTCTTTACTGGGAATGAATAACTTAGGCGCAATGTCATTTGGAGAGGTGCTTTCACCATAGTAACCAAACACTTCAGATAGTGTGGTAGGCCCGCAATAAAACTGTTCTTGGGGAAAAAACGGAACAGATTGAATAGTGTGAGATTCAGGTAAAGAGGCAAGTCCCTCTTGCCGCAGCTTGTCAGCTTGAGGTGTGGACTGACAGCCTGAAAGCAAAAATAGAAGCGAAAGGCCTGCTAACGCGCAGGCCTTTTTAACTGAATTGATCATTCAATTAGCTGTTCACTGGACGAATAAATGGGTAAACGTCAGTTACACCAATTAGGTCCAAAATTGCGATAATAGCAAGTACGGTAAGCACTGCGCCCACAACGCCACCCGCTGGCGCTTGATTAATTTCATCATTTAATTGGGCAATTTCGCTGTCGGTCATGCCGTTGATTCTGGCGATAGCTTGGTTGCTATCTACACCTAAGCTAACCAATTTACTCTGCACGTCTGCACGATTAACCATGTCAATTAGCTGCTGCTTATTGTAGTGAGCGGCTTGAGTTTGCATTACGGAATCTGAGCTAATTGCTTCTGCATGCACGCTGCCTGACATTAAAACCGTTGCCGAAAAGCAACCAATCGCAATTTTTTTCAAAAATTTCATGATGTTTCCCTCTTTAAAATGCCCAGTTTTATTCTTCTTTTGCGTTACCTAACTCACGATAAACTAGAGTGAAATAAAACTTCGCACTGATTCAGCAGACGCATTTGCGCTCTGCGGTTTATTTTCAGTAGATAAGAACAGCAAGATTAAGACCAACTAAAAATGCCTTTTTTTCATAATAGACAAGATTCCATTTTTTCTCTTTAAAATAACGAGTTAAGTGACCTTTATACGAAGAATGCAGATCAAAGCTTTGTTCGTTAATTCTGCATTGATGCATCACCGCGCGCTGACTTTTATGTAATATTTTCTTTATGCTGGAATTATTTGCTTGCCACTAATATAAAAGAAGCAACAAACCATAAGGGGCAATCTGTAGAATGAGCGGGTGTTTTGAAACGCCTTTTTCACGCCTCATAGCGTACGGAGTGAAGTTTCAGGTGCAATTTTTGACAAAAACACGCTATAAAAGGTTAATACTTTTTTAGCGTTTGGGTGAAATGCGCATCAAGCAGAATCTCATTTATTGGGTATTGGTAGCGACTGTCTGCTGTATTAGTGCATGCAGTTCAGATAAGTTTATACGTAAAAAAGTATCCCCTTTGTCTTTGGCAGGTGCATATGGATATGGCTATTTGCCCGACTTAAGCCACTTGGACAACATACAGCTGGCTGCTCGGTGCACGTCGTACGAGCAAAGTACTACATTAGATATCGCGCTTGCGCTCGATTGCTACATTACCTTGTTGAAAAGAGACAGTCTTTCCGATGCGCATCGTGCTATAGGGATCGACGGGTATAACCTCGCAGTAAACAAGTTATTCCGTCTTAGACATACAACTGACAACTTAATTCAGGTTAACTACTCGGGCCCAAGCGAGCTCGTTTTAGTTTCAGAAATAGAAGCCTTAGACGCTCGCCTCTCTCCTAAGGTATTTGGTGAACTTGGCGGTGCTGCAGTGGCTCGAATTAGCAACCAAGCACAGAATGGCCGTAGCCTTGACCTAAACTATCCACTAGAAGGTATCTACTCGCCTTACTCCCTTCAAGTTGAGTCGGTTGCATTGAAAGGGCTTAGAATTCACATATCCTTGCAAGCCCAACACGTCGATGTGCCTACCGAAATACTGGTTGGAAACAACACATACACGCAACGGTACTCACCTGCTGCCGCTTACCTTTCCCTATTACAAAATGCCGACATCCATAATTTCAGCTGGCTAGGATTTATTAATGCACAAGACGCTGAAAAGAGAATGGGAGTCTTTAGTATTGGAGAGCTTTCTTCAGTCAAAACCCCGATTATTATGATTCATGGCCTCAATTCAGACCCGCTAATTTGGCGGTATCTCACAATGGCTATTTTCAATGACGAAGAATTATCTCAACACTATCAGATATTGCACGTGTACTACCCATCAGGCCCTCCTCCTTTCTATAACGCCATGCGAGTTCGCAATTTACTGTACAAGCTAAACCAGCGGATAGCGTCATCGGAAGGCGCTTCTTCATCTGCGGTATTGATAGGGCATAGTATGGGCGGCGTAATCGCAAAGCTGATTTCAACGCATTCAGATAACACGTTATGGGATACTACTTTCACAGAGCCTCCAGAAGCGCTACTTGCTGAAGGCGATGAAATGTTGCGAGATATATTTATATTTAGTCCTGTGTATAAAGAGAATACGGTGTTTTTTCTCGACACTCCACACCGAGGCTCAGAAATAGCTAATAGCCTTATAGGATCGTTAGGCTCTTCACTCATCACACTCCCTTTTAGTTTTAAAGCGCTATTTAAAAACTTTATCGAAAAAGTAGGCGTGAGCAGATTAACCGCTGCTATGCTTCCTTTCTTGCAAAACTACGGGCCAGATAGCGTCCAAGTGTTGCGCCCCGATCACCCGCTGATGACAGCGTTAGCCGACATTCCTGTAGAAGGCGAGAGCTATTCTATTATTGGCTCAACCAGTACCTTGTATTGCCAGTCAGAAACAGAATGCGCTGCTATAACTGACTCTGTCGTCAGTTATAGCAGCGCATATTTGCCTGACGCAAAAGACACAACAATTGTTAACTCGTCACATAACTCATTCAAAAGCACTCAGGCAATCGAGTTTATACTTGATAAGCTTCGCCAAAAGCACATCAGCGCAAAAACTGTTCAAAATTCCCTCGACATGTAGCCCTCAATTCCTTATAGTGCGCGCGCTTTTATATATTAGTGAAGTGACAACCGCTTTCACTACTATCTCTTCTCATCGTTTTACCCCTGGATACCTGTTTTGATTACCACCGCAAATATCACAATGCAGTTTGGCTCTAAGCCATTATTTGAAAATATTTCCGCAAAATTCGGCAACGGCAACCGATACGGCCTAATTGGCGCAAACGGTTGTGGCAAGTCTACCTTTATGAAAATTCTAAGCGGTAAACTTACTCCATCGTCGGGCAACGTTTCTATGGCGCCAGGCACAAAGCTAGGTATCTTGAGTCAGGACCAGTTTGCGTTTGAAGAGTTTAGCGTAGTCGATACCGTTATCATGGGTGACCGTGAACTATGGGAAGTTAAGCAAGAGCGCGACGCCATTTACAGCAAGGCTGAAATGAGCGAAGAAGATGGCATGCGCGTAGCGGACTTGGAAACCCAATTCGCCGAGATGGATGGTTACACCGCCGAAGCACGCGCTGGCGATATCTTAAACTCTGCTGGCATCGACGAAAGCTATCATTTTGGTCTAATGAAAGAAGTTGCACCCGGTAAAAAAGTACGTGTGCTTTTGGCGCAGGCATTATTTGCCGAGCCTGACATTCTGCTTCTAGACGAACCAACCAACAACTTGGATATCTACACCATCAGTTGGCTAGCTGAAGAGCTGAACAAGCGTAAATCGACCATGCTTATTATTTCGCACGACAGACACTTCCTAAACTCTGTATGCACGCACATGGCCGATATCGACTACGGTGAACTGCGCGTTTATCCGGGTAACTACGACGACTACATTCAAGCTGCCATGCTCGTTCAAGAACAGCTTCATGCAGAGAATGCTAAGAAGTCAGCGGAAATTGAAGAGCTACAGAGCTTCGTAGCGCGATTCTCTGCCAACGCATCGAAAGCGAAACAAGCCACCTCGCGTGCCCGCCGTCTTGAGAAAATTGAATTAGCTGAGGTAAAAGCGTCTAGCCGTCGTAAGCCTTATATTGTGTTTAACCAACATAAGAAACTTCACCGACTTGCTATTACTCTTGAAGAGCTAGGGCATAGCTACCCAGATCTTCCGCTATTCGACAACGCTAACTTACTATTAGAGGCAGGTCAGCGCTTGGCGATTATTGGTGAGAACGGGGCCGGCAAAACCACGCTTTTGAAGTGTTTGGTTAACGACATTGAACCTACCGCAGGTAGCTATAAGTGGGCTGAAAACGCTGCGATTGGTTACATTCCGCAGGATAACGCTAAATACTTTGCCGAAGATATCACTATGTTTGAGTGGATGAGCCAATGGCGTAGCCCCAAACACGATGACCTGCAAATAAAAGGTATGTTAGGACGTTTGCTATTTACGTCTGACGACTTCAACAAACGCGTGCAGGTATGTTCTGGTGGTGAGAAAAACCGTTTGCTGTTCGGAAAGCTAATGCTTCAAGACATCAACGTTTTAGTAATGGATGAACCCACTAACCACATGGACATGGAGTCGATTGAAGCCTTGAACAATGCGCTATACAAGTTTGATGGCACTGTTATTTTTGTTAGTCACGACCGTGAATTCGTTTCGTCACTGGCGACGCAAATCATCGAAATTAAAGACAAGAAACTGAATCACTTCGATGGAAACTACGAAGAGTTTTTGGCGCATAAAGAAAACGCGTAATTATATATCGATGCCTTCATCAATAGATGAAGTGAGCCACATAACAAAACGGGCACTTATTTAAGTGCCCGTTTTTTGTTTCAGTATAATAGAAGCTTACTGACCAGATAAATACTTGCCAACCGCTGTCGCTAAGCGGTCAAAGTAGTTAACAATCGTATTTTTAATTGGCGCTAACTCTTGTTCCGTTATTTCATCAAAGTTATCTGGCGGTGTGAAATCTTCAACACGCTCATTTTTTAGCGCATCATCTTGAAATTCGGTAAACACTGGCAGCGTTAAGATATCAACTGGCTTGTCTAAACGCTCAATACTAACGTTAAAGCTTGCCGAAGCAATATAGTGATCGGTACCCAAAAAACTACGCGTAAACAGTCCAAACCCTTTGCTTTGATGCTCTGAACATCCATAAGTACCGCACTCGGTAATAGCCACCGTCGGCGCTTCTTCAACGATAATCACAGTGGCAATGCCTTTGTCTAACAACGATTTTCTTAACGTGTTTTGTTTGTCATTGAACGCCCCGTTATTTCCTTCACCCATCACAAAATCTAGGGCGCCTGCATCGTCAACCATAGAAGAGATATCCACCGCAGTGAAACGACTGTTTTGCTCAATGGCTTTTTTGAATGTGCTATACAGCGTGTTGTTCAATTGCCAGTCGTAGCTATATTCTTTCGTAAAATTGTTAAATTTAGTGGTACCGATATGCGTGTGAGTGGGAAACTTTTTAGCGCTAACCCATACCCCAACTTTTTGTTTTGGTGGCGCTACTGGCTTGCTAACTGGCTCTTTAGCCGATTCGCCGTTCGTGGTTCCATCATTTACGCTGTCGCCATCTTGCACCACATCTTCTTGCTCTGTGCTTTCAGTTGGCGTGGCTTCCTCGCTATTAGGTTGAGAAGGAACGCTTTCGCCAGAATCCATACCTCGTTGCGTAACACACCCTGCAGCCAACATTAATACGGCTAACAGAACAGTAAACTTTGTCACAAACTTCATAACACTTCCTTATTTCAAAGCCATTTAAGTTAATACTAAATTTCTACCTAAAAGACCATTCTCATATTACTGAAAACGTGGGTCAGTGCATTGGCGGAATTAAGCAGTAAAAAGTCTGCGCGCTGACCTTCGGTAATGCTACCTATGTCACTCGCTAGCCCCATAAATTTAGCCGGCGTGGCACTCGCCATTTTGCTCGCATCTTCTAACGTTACACCGCAATCATTGTGCGTATTCAAAACTGCACTATGCATATCTAAGCATGAGCCAGCCAGTGTTTTGCCGTCTGGCGTAGTCAGTTTATCGCCATGCCTAACGATCTCGGTATTAAAAAAGTGAAGACGCTCAATATCACTGCCCACATGCGCCATGGCATCGGTAACCAACAAGGCGCGGTTGGCAGTTTTCACATTTAATGCCAACTCAGCACTTTTGCGGTGTAAGTGGTGATGATCGATAATAAAACCACAATATACGGTGTCATTAAGCAACGCGGCACCAACGGCACCAGGCTCCCGGGAGGTTAATGCAGACATAGCGTTGTACAAATGCGTAAAGCCTGTAGCTCCCGCGTCGATAGCCGCCTGAACTTGCTCATAGCTGGCATTGGTGTGCCCAATTGCAACCACAACTCCTTCAGCAACCATTTCTTTTATGAAGCTAGTACTCACCGTTTCTGGTGCGACAGTAAGTAAGACTTTACCAATATCTTTGCGACATAAGGTTGCAAGCTCTGCGTCAGAAGGCGTTCTTATAAATTGTGCTTCGTGCACGCCCTTTTTTGCTTTGCTCAAAAAGGGCCCCTCAAAGTGAATCCCTTTTATTAACGCTTTAATGCACTCTGGGCCGCCCGCCATTACTTCCGCAATGGCATCCGCCGCCTGAGCCATTGTTGAAGCATTATCGGTAATGATAGTTGGCAACATGGACGTTGTGCCGAAACGAAGATGAGCCAGCGCCATGGTTTCTACTATAGCGGCAGAAGGGCTATGGTTAAAAAGCACACCACCACCGCCGTTCACTTGCGTGTCGAAATAACCGGGAATGAGCTTTCCGTTGTAAATACTACTGAGCTCTGCTGAGGTCGCATCGCTAATACTGACTATCTTGCCGCTATCAGCAGTAATGGTTTGGTTTTCAAGCCAACCTCTTGGCGTTAAAACCTGCTCGACAGTAATTGATTCTATCATTCGCTTTTTACTCTTTTGGCAAAGCTGATAGCGCCATATTCAGCACTTTTTAGCGGCGCTGTTAAATTAGAAGAGATAGAAGACGAAAGTAAAGGCGTGTAAACATCAGCGAGACCGCCAACCAAACATAGCGGCAATGTAGAAGCCTGATTAATCAATGCTTCACCCAACTGATTGAGGTAATTTGCTCCCTTTCGAATAAGAGAGGTCGCGGCGGCACACTGGTCTCGATAAGCCTGTATAACCACTGGGGCAATATCACCAAAATCTGCAGCGTTGTAATTTGCCACCAAGGTCACTAATTGCTGAGGTGACGCTAAATTAAGGTGCTCACAAATTCGCTTCTTTAATTCACTAACGGGCTCTACGCCGTCATAAGAAAGCAGTACATGCTTTATAGCTGATAAGCCCAACCACGCACCACTTGCATCATCGCCAACTTGCAGACCGTAACCACCTTTGTCAGTAAATACACCCTTGTCGTAACGGGTTGCCGCTGAACCAGTACCGCAAATAATAAGGGCTCCAGACTGATTATCGTGCGCGCCCAAACAAGCGGCGTGTAAATCACTTATTACCACGGTATCGGCAAATGGGTTGTCTAACGCCAAAAAAGAATGCTTTGCTTGAGGAATATTCGCCCCTGCCAATCCAGCAGCTAGCAACACTTCTTCGCATGTAATCGGCAACGAAGCACTGTCTATTGCGTCTAACGTTGCGTCTATTACCGATCCCATTGCTTGTTCGGGGTTGGTCATTATATTTGCAGGGCCTGCCGCCCCTTCACCTAATGTATTGCCATCAATATCTTGCAACAATGCACGGCACCGGGTGCCACCACCGTCAATACCCACTACATATTTGTAACTCACGGGTTACCTGCTTCTCTAAACTATTCAATACAACTTGTTGTATGCACTTTACCACACCGATTTCACAGAATAACTTGCTTTCTTGCCAGTAACGCAGCCTTTCACGTTACCTGAAGGCTCTTATACCAATCCGCATAGATAATTGCCCACTCAGAAGCCGCTGCAAAAACGTACAGCTTAGCTCAATATACACAAGCGAATATGATCGAAGAACACAGCAGAGCAGTATCTTGATTAAAAAGGAAATTTACCTATGAATTTAAAAACTGTTATTGGCGCATTAGCTCTAGCTTGTGTAGGTGTTAATTCTACTCCTGTTTTTGCACAACAAGCTGGCGCTCAACAGCCTCAGGGTTGGATGTGGGGTTTTGGCGTCGCAGCATCGCAAGATGTATATACCGACTTTGATAATCGCGTTGTTCCTATTCCTATTATCGGCTACACCGGTGAAAAGTTACGCGTTTACGGACCATTTATTGGCTATGAACTTTTTCGCGAAAGTGGCTTTACTCTTGACGCTCAGCTTGTCCCGATATTTGCAGGTTATGAAGAAGATGACAGTGCCGTATTTACAGGTATGGACGACAGAGATTTTAGCTACGCGGCCGGAGTTGGGCTTAACTACAACACGGGTAGCTGGGTTTATTCATTGTCAACCAATGCCGATATTCTTGGTAAGTTTGATGGCTACCAAGCGTCCGCCCGTATCGGGAAAAGGTTTAGAATAAATAACGTCATGATCGAGCCGTCTATAGGCGTAAACTACCAAGACAGCAATTACGTCGACTATTACTACGGCGTGCGCCCTGAAGAAGCCACAGCATTTCGAAGTGCATATAACGGCGATAGCGCGCTCAATACGGAAGTACGCGTTGCCATCTCAACCCGACAGTTTCTGGGCGGCATGACCCGTTTAGAAGTTGGCGCCACCTTCTTTGACGATAGCATCAGCGATAGCCCGCTGACAGACGATGATACCGCGCTTAACGCCATGCTGGTTTATACACGCTTTTTCTAGACTATTGCTAATAGCCTACTCTACAACCGCGTAGATGGCTTAAAGACAAGGTGCTAGCATCAAAAAAGCCCTCATGTAAGAGGGTTTTTAATATTGAGTTGATGCGTTTCGCTACGCGGGCTTTTTAAACGCTAGCGTTTCCCACAGTGGTACCGTAGACAAACTATGTTTATAGCTGCCAGATGTCTCTTTGGTGCTGTAAGACAAATAAATCAGCGTTTTTGAGTCGGCATCGTAAATTCTTCGAAGCTTCATGTTTTTGAAAAACACGCTCTTAGATTTTTTAAAAATTACT
>Ga0207913_1000535_pt1 | contig 10673 bp, 8 predicted proteins | sample DeeseametaMP2913_FD_184168 | JGI IMG/M metagenome (GOLD analysis project Ga0207913, IMG submission 184168) | Marine microbial communities from the Deep Atlantic Ocean - MP2913 (SPAdes) | ecosystem: Environmental > Aquatic > Marine > Oceanic | place: West of Santa Cruz de la Palma, Atlantic Ocean...
GTACAGCGACGCGAGCCTGGAATACATTGCACGGGGACACATGCACCTTCGCGACACACCTGAGAGGCAGGACATGAAGCTGGCTCAACAGAAAAACCATCCTGTGAGCAGACGTTAATCTCTGGTGTGTTTTCCCTCAAACAGTCTACCAGCGCACCAGGCACGCAGATTGGCTCCATGACAGCCAGATCAATCTCAGTAGAGAGGTCCTCACCTGCATCTTGCATGTCACGCACAGACATATCAGGAGTGAGCTGCTCATCGTCGTCACACCGTTGGCAGGAAGACAACAAGGCAACCAACGATGCGATCACAAGAGGTTTCATTGAGGACGGATGTATAAACAAGACAGACTCACACAGAGGGTCACGAACGATATGCATGCTCACTGGAGGCAGGATACATTTTGAGGTCCAGAGATGCAAAGAGCGCGGGCAGGAGGAGCATATTTTGTAAAATATGCTCCTCCTGCCCGCGCTCTTTGCGTGAAAAAACACAGGTCAAACTCTGCGCACCTATTGCGCTGGAGTCACAGCCTTTGCAGCAGGTGCAGGCTCATCTTTTGGCACCCACGGCGTCTCGCCTTCGTCGGCTGCACCACAAGGGTGCGCGCTCGCAGTGTGCCAGACTCGGAAGGTGTTAAACGCGTCGTATACGGCAATAATGGCGTCATCGCGTTTTTGCTCAGGGCTACGATTGGCGCGCTCTTTCTTTTTCTTACCGATGATCTTTCCTCTGGACTTTGGAGAAGGCTCCTCCCAGGTCTCACCCTTGGCCTCGGCCTCAAGCTTTTGCAGCTGATACTCACCGCGAAGATCCACGAGGCGAAGTTCCGTGTCGACAAACTTGAAGAAGTCGCGCAACTCCTTGCGTGAGTTATCATAGCGAAGATTTGCAGCCTCTGACTTGATGCGCAAGCCTTCAAGCTCCTCGCGGAGTTCTCCGAGCGCAGCACGTGCGGCTTTAACTTTTTCGGGGTCTTCCGAAAGTACGGGTTCGATTTTTTTTGCGTTTTGTTTCTTGAACTGCTCGCCAAAGGTTGTGACGTCATCAATCATTGCACGACACTGAGGATCGTTGGTTTCATCGAGGTTTTCTTTTTCTTCCTCTTCAACCTCCATGGTTGGCCCAAGGTAGCCCTGCTGACCAAGTAGCACCATGCCACCAAGGACGAGTGCAGTGATGGCAAGGCCAGCAAATAACTTGATCAAACCCTTCTTACGTCGTTCAGCTTCTGCACGAGCAATCACCCCTACTTCTGCGATTTCGGGCTCTGCGGTAGGTGGTTTGGGGGACTCTGATGACATGATAAACTCCTGTAGGAGAGACTGAAAAAATTATTTTCACACACCAAGAACAACAAAAATAACTTTGGTATTCAAAAACTTAAACACCACGCAAAGTAGCGGACTCTTGTTGTCAACATTCTCATCTCGTGATATGTGCGCATATTGCTCAGGGGCCTGAAACAGCAGGTAGTTTTGCTATACTGCTTCTAATTTGGAATCAGGCCCAAGGCCAACACCTTATGTAGAAACAAAGCAACGCCATTGCAACCTACTTCTGACACTCACATGTCAGGAGATAGAATTACAGAGTAATGGTCGCACATAAAAGTTCCAAGACACCTGAGTTTGCCTCGCTGCTCAACCCTGGAGATAAAACTTTTGGACACATCAACATTCCTAAAAAAGCACCTCGATGCAACAGATGAAGAGATCCCACGCCTCTCCGAGATGGCCATGGCCGCACTCACCGAGAGCACGGACTTTCCCCTGGGAACCAATGCAGAAGAACGCCTCTGGCGCTACCTGCAATACCCCTACTACCTTGGCTTGTTTGCGCAACGCGTAATCCATGCCTCGGGGATCTCCAAGCCTGTCAAAGAAAAGCTTTGCCACGCCGTGTTGCAGATCAACATGCACCTTGATCAGGGTCAGGAACCTGGACCTGGCCTGTTCTCACTGACCGCCTGGTTGAGTAAGAACAACTTCCTCAAACGCGAAGATTACCTCGGCCTGCGTCGCGGCCTCATCTGGTTGCCGCGCTTGACCGACTCCTACATTGAAGATCTTGAGCACGTGCTTCCAGCATGTGAAGGCGTCTTCTCACACCCCGATGTGCAGCGCACAGAAGCCATCGAGCTGATCCTGATGATCCTGACTGCCAAGGAAGCCATTGGCGCACAGGGCAAAGACATCTTTGATCATCTCATGAGCCTGAACTGCCTGAGCAAGAGCCTCAAACGTGAGGTCTGCCAGATCGTTGTGGATAACCCCATTCCGTTCCCTCGTGGTGAGTTTGAACACCCACTTGAGACGAGCGCACAGGAGCAGGATCGTCTCTCGATTCGCTTCCTTCCTGGCAACGTACGTCGTCGCTCTGTCATCTGGCTTGCTCGTCTGGGGCGCGATCCCCATGAGCTCCTCAAGCGTCTCCTCAAGCCCAACACCGTGCGTGGCTATGGTGGTGATCAGGTCGCCAGTGGCGCGCTCGATCTCCTCGATGAGAAGTGGGAAGAGCTTGATGACAAGCCTCGCCTCGCCTTGCTCCGCAAGGCAGCAGACTTGCCTGACACCGCTGTCCGTAAGCGCGCTTACATCCTTGGTGAGAAATACAAGGGCATGGACTTCCTCAAGCAAAGCCTTGATGACAAGGCAAAGAGCCTGAGAGAGTGGGCCAAAGAACGCCTTGATCGTCGTGAAAATGGCGAGATGCCCACCATTGAAGAATTGAACATGGAGCTCGCTGAGGAACTTGAAGATGGCGATGAAGATTGATCCTGAACGCACATGGTGCATTCAGATCGATCGACGTCAACCCACACACATATATCACGACGTGCTCCTCTTTTTGGAGGAGCTCTTGCCCCACATTGAGGGGCTTGAAGTCGAGTGGACTCCACGTCATATCGCAGAAGAGCGCCCTGATCAGGGCGCTCTTCGTGATTTTATCCCTGTTGCATTCATTCACCACACCAACACCATCGTCCTTGAATACATCATGGAAGAAGTGGTGGGACAGTTTGGCTGGCTCGTTGACATCGATCGAGGTCGTCAACAAAAGACCTGAAAAAAGGCGGCTTTTCCTGTGAGGAAAAGCCGCCTTTTTTCAGATCTCTTGTGTCAATTAGAGCGTGATGGAGAAGGAGCTTTTCCCAACAACTCTTTCTTTATTACGCTCTAACGCTTGAGATACGCACATTTACTATTGGCCTGACCATACATCAGGACACGTGTATTTGAAGGAAGCAAGGCATCCACTGCTTCAAATGCCTTTTTGGTGCCTGCAAAGAAGTCCATATCAAAGTCAGTGATCGCACCGCCCACATCATCCACGCGAACACAACCATCGTGTGTAAACCCTTCAATGCCATCAATGGAAGGAATCACAACACCGTCAAGCTCGCTGACATAAAGCGTTTCACCAAAAGACACATACAAATTCTGCTGCATGGCGACCGAACGCATCGGCTCAAGCGCATTGTTCCTGTTTCCTTTGCCCCACTTGAACTCGTCGGATAACACCTCGAAACAAGAGTTGCTTGAGCCCACGTTAAGCACACGCTCATCCTCAAGCTTGCCTGTCCCCTCAAGCTTCAACGCATCGTAAAATGCCTGCGAAACCTTGGTGAGTTCTGTGCCTGAGCAATCCTTCACAGACACAGTCTTTGAGCCACTGTAATCGCCCTCATACGCGATGTAATAATACGTCAAACGTCCTCGTCCAATCTCCTCGCCGTCGACCTCCTTGTCCTCAGGATCAGGCTCGGTGCTACCACACTCGGCGTGAGCATTCTTGGAACCTGCTGAACAGGAAGACTCGGAGGTGCACATCCAGGCACCATCTGAGCATGTGAACCACCCACATCGTGAACAGGAGGAGCTCTCATAGTTGACCTGAACACAGGTTCCATCAGGAACTTCGCGACCAAGTGTCTGACTGTTACAGCTCCTGCTGGTCGAACCACCTCCAGTACCTGAACCAGAGTCACCCGAGCCAGCCAGAAGGTTCTGACCTCCGCACACAGAGTTCGCCTCGGCCACACCTGAACATGAAGATCCTGCACGGACCCAGTAACCTGAAGAGGAACACTGCGCCCAGTTACAACGACCACCGTACTTCTGATACGACATCTGCACACAGGTGCCTGCTGCCACACGACGGCCAAGCGTAGAACTCATACAAGTCACCCCTTCAGAGCCAAGGTTTCCACCAAGCATGCTCTGACCACCACTGCTCAAACCTGATCCGCCGCCACTGTTACTGGAGCTACCTGGCGCAGGATCTGTCGCCACGCTCGGATCTCTATAAAAAGGTGCGTTGCGTTGAGCAGCAGCGCTTGTGACCTCGATGTGAAGGTGATCATCATGCGGGTGTGGTCCACCATACTGACGGTGTGTTTTACGCGACACCGACCAACTTGTGCGGTCCCAGATAACAAGCTGAACACCTGTCTGCGCCGCGTTTGCAATCAACCAGTTTGCGGTCGGATCGCCAAGGTTATTATCAGCATCACCACCCACACGATTGTAGTGCAAATCAAACGCGTGTCCTGTGCCATGCACACTCATCTTGGATGCATTTGCAGTGTTCTGACGACAGGAGTACCCACCATAGTGCGTGGCGTTAAACTCGCGTACGAGATACTCGGCAAGATCACGCGTGCCAGGGCGGAATGAACCACTACAGGCAGAAGGACTCCAGTTTGGTGCGCTCTCATAACGATGTGTGGCGTTACGCCCACCCGAAAGCGCCGCATCGGAAGGAATGTAACGCCCTGCTAGCCCCTGACTGAGCGTCAAGAAACCTGACTCGGTCGTGGCTTCAGCAAGACCATCGTCAACCTCATAAGCAGGATCATAATCGTCCATATGAATGTCGAGTACACCACCCTCTGGAACTTCATGGAAAAACCTTGAGGCCAAGAATTCGATGGACTGCTGCCCCTCAACAACCCTGATCCAGATCGCCACGGCGGGCTCGGGCAAAATAGCTGTCGCGTTGGCAAATGGATACTCAGGCTCATCAGGCTCCACAGCAAAGAAGTCGGAGCGTGTGCCATCAGGGCGCTCATACGAAATCTCAAGGTTAAAGCGCTCAAAGCTTGTAATATGCAACATCACACCTCTGAACTCAAAGCCAGGGCGCATCTCCACATCACCAGCAGCAATCTGTTGCTCGATCTCGGCACGCGTCCCCAGGTTCAAAAATGCATGTTCGTCATGCACATCACCTGTCTCTGTGGTCGGCTGCGTGACCTCGGCTGAGTTACAACCAAACAAGAGCGATGCACACACCACACTCATCACACCGCGAAAAGCCCACTGTCGTCTTTGACCATCCATCATCAATCCTCTCAATTTTATACATAAAAGCGTTCGCTCAATTGTATCACATGACATCTGCACATCAATATGCATTAAAGCAGATCACATGCCACATCGCTCAAACAACGCAATTGTGAAAAAATTGATGATAAAACTTATCAATAGTGAGGCATAAACACCTCAAACACGTGTCATTTCTCCCCGGCATCCACAAATTCAAAGCGCTCCCCTGACCAGTTCTTGAACACAAGAACCTCTCCATCAGGACCATCATACGTGCGCTCCAAATATTCGGGTAAAAGCTCGATCTTTCCACCACCGCCAGGAAGGTCAACGACAAAGTGAGGCACACCCATACCACCGATACGCCCCCTCAAATAAGCCATAATTTCCAAACCCTTACGCAATGGTGTACGCAAGTGCGTAATCCCCTGCGCCATATCACACTGCAACATGTAATAGGGTCGGCATCCTGCATACAAAAGCTTCCTGTTTAACGTGAACACAACCTCCTTGCTATCGTTCACGCCCTTGAGCAACACCATCTGATTGCCGAGCACTGCTCCTGCGCGCTGCAACATCTGTAACGCGGCGAGCGCGTCGGCATTAAGTTCATCAGGGTGATTGAAATGTGTGTGGACATAGACAGGGCCAAAGTCTTTGATGAGCTGACACAGTTCAGGCGTGATGCGCTGGGGCAATGTTACGGGGTTCCTCGTACCTAACCTGATGACCTCCACATGCTTGATCGCCCTGAGTTCCTTGAGCAATTCACCAAGCCGCTCATCCGAAAGTGTCAACGGATCGCCTCCTGACAACAACACATCACGCACAGAGGTCGTGCGGCGAATGTAATCAAGCCCCGACTCAAGCTGCGCTCGTGATGCTGTGGTGTTGGGGTCACTCACCTTTCTCTTTCGCGTGCAATGTCGACAATACACGGGGCAGTGATGGCTTACATAAAACAAGACGCGGTCAGGATAACGATGCGTGATCCCTGTCACGGGCATATGAGCCTCTTCTCCCAAGGGGTCTTCAAGCTCAAAGTTATATGTGGTCAACTCCCCTTCCTGAGGCACGGCCTGCAACCTCAACGGACATGCGGGATCTTGACGATTCATCAGCGCTGCATAATGAGGCGTGATCGCCACGCGAAAGGAATCCTCGCTCCTGACAAACGCCTCAACCTCCTGATCTGTCAGCTCAAAACAGGCCTTCAAATCATCAAGCTTGCGTATGCGATGACGATGCTGCCATCGCCAGTCCGCCCATTGCTCCTGCGTCACATCATCGTACATCGCAGGGCGCAAAGCATAACTGGACGTGCCAAAGTCCAGTGGTTTTTGTGGCTTAAAATCGTCTTCTGATGCCTGAAAATACATCGAACTCACTCCATCTCACACAAGCATACGCAGTCAATCTTCACGAGGATTCTCCTCTCATCGGCCTCACCACATAGCACAACTTGTAGACAACACCACACCTGAACTGCACCACACACAGGCCGTGATTCCTTTTGAAACCTTACCTCAACTCATGTAAGGTTCCCGCCTCGCATACGATGATGCACTCCCCTCCTCACTCCTGATACATACTCAGGCCAGCTCGCCATGACCGATACGGACACCACACAGACTCCTCGCCAAGGCGAACCAGAGGACGGCGAAGACACCCTCACCTCACAGGAACTCCCACGCGTTGTTCTTGGTCAAAAGGACTCACATGCTCCGCCGATCAAGGAGCGCGTCCTGCCAGGTCGCATCAGCCTGACTCCATTTGGTTGGGCCATGACCATTCCCATTGGTTTCTCCCTGTTATGCACCTGCCTGTTTGCCTTTCAACACCGCACGGAGTGGTCCGTCTGGATGGTCTTCCTCGCATGGTTCATCATCTGGCTCTGGAAATGGCTATACATGGAGGCGTGGACCTACCAGAGAAGCATCATCAAGTATCTGAGCGCATTCACTTATTTGGCCATGAGCCTTGGACTTGCCTTCCTGCTCTATGATCGCGCGCAACCACAGGAAATATGGATCAAAGATGCACTAGAAACGCGCGCACTCCAGCCCTCACTCCTCATCGCATCAGGTCTACTCATCCTGAGTGATGTGGTCCTCATCGCGCACCTCGTGTGGTTCGGGCGAGGTTGGAGAAAGAAAAAATCCAGGAGGGATAAGGCGGTGACGCGTGATGAAGAAACTCGGGTTGATGAGGCAGATCAGACCACTTGAGTGAATTTTTTCTTTCTCCAACCTCGCCCTCTGCTGCATACTCTAGTGAGAACGCTCCCTGAAGCAATTGCGCCATCAAAGCGTCCCACGACGTGACGCTTTAAGAAGTCACTTCAAGATCATTCACATATCAAAAGATATTCTATCACTGAGAAGTCCACATGTTCCTCCTCGTCTCCGTGCTCTTTGCCTTTGTATTTGGCTCCATTATCGGGAGTTTCCTTAACGTGGTCATCCACCGTGTGCCTCGCGGTGAGTCTGTGGTCTTTCCAGGAAGCAAGTGTCCAACCTGCTCAAACTCCATCGCATGGTATGACAACATCCCCATTGTCTCCTGGATTGCGCTTGGCGCACAGTGCAGGCACTGCAAAACCCCAATCAGTGGACGCTACGCCGCAGTAGAAGCGCTTGTGGGGCTCCTATCGGCGCTGTTGTGGGCAAAGCTCGCCACACCCATGCTCCATGGTGTGTCGCACTGGGCCATGCTCGACATGCAACAGCTCTTCATCCCATTCTTCATGTACTTTACCTTTATCGCGCTCTCGGTCTCCATCGCATTCATCGACCTGGAGTTGTTTATCATTCCACACTCCTTATCCATCCCGGGGATCTTACTTGGGTTGGCAAGTCCATGGGTGATAGGTTACCTGTTTTCCACACAAGAGCTGTTGCATCTCTGGCCCCCCATCACGCCCACCATTAGCTTTATGGGCGCACTCTTTGGGGCGGTCAGCATCATCGCCATCTTCCTGATTTATCTTTTATTACGAGGAGTTCCAGGCATGGGCGGGGGCGACGTCACATTGATGGCAATGATGGGCGCATGGTTAGGTTGGCCCGCCCTGCTCTTTATCTTCTTTGCTGCAAGTATTCAGGGACTCATGGCAGCAGGACTCACCACTGTACTCGGTATTAACTTTGTCAAGGACGCCAAGGAAGTCCTCGACGAAGATCCTGTTGCATCACACGATGACGCTGAACAACATGAGGAAGATAAGCCCCTGAACGATGACGCTGCAACAGACCTCGAAAAAGACGAGGATGCTACATCCAAAGAGGATGAAGAAGATGATGATGAAGAGTTTGGAGCAGCCATCCCTTTTGGCCCATTTATCGTGCTTGCTGGCCTTGAACACTTCTTCTTTGGCCCCTTTCTTCCTGACACCATCTCCATGCTGTACATGTACATTTATTAATCCATCGCTCAACCTGTCAGGACACAGATTACATTGAACACGCAAGATGACATGCCCCTGCTCAAAGAGCAGAAGACCAAAACACACCACGCACACATTCCAGGAGGCATCCGTACACAGGTCCTCCTCCCTGCGGTCATCTTGCTCCTTGGCGCGCTCCTACTCATCTCGAATATTACGCTAAAGATTACGCAACGAGAGCTCCTGAAGCAGGCCAAGGAGCGCGCATTAAGCCACGCCACCTTGCTCGTCGAGCTCCTCCCAGCACAGAACACGGAGCAAATCCTCGCCTATCTCCCCAAACACGCACAGGATTCAGGCATTGACTTCGTCGGCTGGAAGCCTGCCGATGGCCACAAGCTTTTTGCATCACACCAGGGTGAGTTGGAAGACCTCGGGATGGAGTTCATCAAGACAAACTCACCACGAGATCCTGTCACAACCAGAACATATACACTGGGACACACCACCTACCTGTTCACATCTCTTCGCAGTCATCAGGGGCAGATTATCCTCGCCACAGACCTGAGAAGTGTGGAATCAAGTATTCAGCTTGCCCGAACAAGCTCGTACCTCTTCTCACTGCTCACGCTGACCTTGCTTCTTGTGCTGGGCTATGCGGTTTTCACATTCCTCGTCATTCGACCACTCAAAACGCTCGGAGTGGCCACGGAAAGAGCTTCCCAGGGAGACTTCGCAAGCCCTGTATCGGTCATCTCTCCCAACGAGTTTGGACGCCTCGCTGAGCAGTTCAACATCATGCTGCAACAACTTACACAGCAACGTAAGCAATTGCTTGATCAGGTGCATCAGCTTGCCAACGCAAACCAGGAGTTGATCTCCACACAACAATCACTCATTCATTCTGAAAAATTGGCGAGCATCGGACAACTCGCTGCGGGCGTGGCGCACGAGGTGGGGAACCCGCTGGCTGCAGTATATGGTTACGCCGAGCTTCTTCAGGATGATGATATGTCCCCTGAAGAAGTCCAGATGCTCGCCTCTCGCATCTGCAAGCAAGTTGATCGCATTCAACGTATTATACGCGAGTTGCTGGACTACAGCAGGAGCGATACCGAAGAAGAATTTAAGCTCTCCATGTTTGATCTACACACCTGTATGTCAGAAGCCATTGAGCTAGCAAACACCACAGGGAAGACCAAAGATATCAGCATAATCAACACCTTGGACAGAAGCACACCCGAGGTTTACGGAAATCCGTCTCAAACACTTCAGGTGCTGCTAAACCTGATTATCAACGCATCGGATGCGCTCCACGAGCAGTCACAACATGACAGGACCTACACGATTCAACACCGCGTGAACCATGAGGCCGATGCTCTTGAGCTACGATTTATAGACAATGGACCTGGCATTGATGATGCGCACCTACATCGTATCTTTGATCCTTTTTATACGACCAAGGACCCTGGCAAAGGGACAGGTTTGGGGCTAGCCATTTCACTCAGGATCATGCAGCGCATGCATGGTAGTATTGAACTTGAACATGGGCATCACCCCGAATTTGGAGGAGCCTGCTTCAAGCTCACCTTTGCGCTCTCAAAGCCGCAAAAGTCCCAAAAGCTTACGCCGACCCCTTCACAGAAACCTTAGATAATGTAAAGTCAATAAGGTCTAACGCTACTATACGCTCAACTCTTCACACCATGGACACCATGACACAGAGCATTTCCATCCTCGTCATTGATGACGAAGAAGACATCCGCACAATTCTCAGCATGTATCTGCGCAAGGAAGGCTATCAGGTCGATCTTGCTGCTGATGGTGAAGAGGGGCTCAAGGCTCTGCTTGCGCGCAAACACAACATGGTCATTTGCGACGTCAAGATGCCAAACATCGATGGGCTCACACTGCTTGATGAAATCCGTAAGAGAGGACTGGACACCACGGTCCTC
>Ga0207913_1000539_pt1 | contig 10606 bp, 5 predicted proteins | sample DeeseametaMP2913_FD_184168 | JGI IMG/M metagenome (GOLD analysis project Ga0207913, IMG submission 184168) | Marine microbial communities from the Deep Atlantic Ocean - MP2913 (SPAdes) | ecosystem: Environmental > Aquatic > Marine > Oceanic | place: West of Santa Cruz de la Palma, Atlantic Ocean...
TCGTTTCAGTGGCCAGAGCTTCGCTGTTGTACGCACCGAGAACATGGTGACGCTGGAAACATTCAGTGACTACGCGTTCACCGTGGATGTGCAATCAAGCCAGCTCGTGGCGCTGCCCGAGAGTATGGGAATGATGCTTGTGGGAATGAGCACAGAGCAACCCGGCACGCTCAAAACCACCGAATTTTCCACGCTTTGCATGGCGCCCACAGGTACAGCAAACGCCCCCGACCGCGATGGCGACACCATTGATGATCGTGAGGACAACTGCGTAGGTGTAGCAAACCCCGAGCAGGCAGATGCAGACCTTGATGGTATCGGGGATGCGTGCGACGAGGATGCAGACAACGACGGCATCGCCAATGCTCTGGATGTAGTCCAGGACAGCCAGATGCAGCTTGTCAGCCTCGCGCTTGACACCGATAACGATGGCATCCCCAACGCGGAAGATCCTGATGATGACAACGATGGCATCGTCGACGAGAAGGATCGTTTGCCGCTGGATACGGACAACGACGGGATTCCAAACCTGCGAGACAATGATGATGACAACGACGGCTACAGCAACCTTGCGGAGATCAACGCGGGCACAGATCCTTACAACGCACTTGATTATCCAGGCATAGGTTACATCAGCTTCGTGGTTGCAGATGCTCAGGGAGGCCGTCAGGTCAAGTGGGGCAAGATTCATGATCTTGAGCAAGCAAAACAGGTTGTATGGCCGATGCCAAGTGAGCCACACAAGCCAAGGTTCTCACCCACGGGCCTCTCGATGGTCGCCCTTGACGGCACACCTGGAGACACGTCAAGCGTGGTCTGGAGCCAGCTTGAAAACAGCGCCCTGCCTGAAGGTGAGATGCCCTCGGCGACAGCTCAACTGGATCTTATGCGAGGTGCGTTGTGGAGCGTGTCAATGACAGGTATCACCAGTGAACCTTCAGCAGGTGAGATGCTCACAAACGTCTATGTGACACGTGCACAGGATGACGACGCAAATGCCATGGAGATAGCGCGGATCACAACCACTCTGGATGAAGCCCTGGGAGAATATCCTGTCACCACGCTTCAAAATGAGTTTGGCACATACAAAGACCTCGATGTGAACCAGGGAGCCATTTACTTTATTGGCGCGCCTGCGATGTGTGCAACCTGTGAGAGCGCGTACAGAACCAGCACCTCACCACACGCAACGGTAAGTCAGGAATCGCCTGATCTTTACGGGAACATGACAGGGATTGCGCACTATCAAAACAGGGTCGTGGTGATCAAGGACCAGAAGCTCTATCTTGATGGTGTAGAAGTCCAGTTACCCGAGGAAGATATGCTTGTAGAGAGCGCCGTGGTGTTAGGAGGTACGAGCCTTCGAATCGTCCTCTCGGGCAAAACAAGTACAGATACGAGCTATGATTTATGGCATTTTGATGGTAGAAGAGGAGCGTGGTCAAAGCTGCTAACCCAGGGAGAAGATCTGATCGAATTGGACTGGAGGCAGTAAAGTGTTGTATGGTGTTGCAGGACTGATTCACGCTTAATAGCATCGTGAACGTTAACCCAACGGATTCCTTGAAGTCTGGCGAGAAAGAAGCACATGGCAATGGTGTTCCCTCAACAATTTGGACCTTATACACTTCATCAACTGGTTGGACGTGGTGGTATGGCCGAGATCTATCGTGCCACGAGGCCAGGAGGGCTGGGTTCCTTTGAGCAAGTTCTTGCAATCAAGAAGATCTTGCCTCACCTCGTCGAAAACGACGAATACATCACGATGCTCATTGACGAAGCTCGTCTTGTGGTGGGTTTGAACCACGCAAACATCGCCAAGGTGTTTGACCTGGGTCAAATCGACAACTCGTATTACATCGCCATGGAGTATGTGCATGGCGTGGATATCTCCACCATTATCAAGGATGCACAGCGCAACCAGCGCCATATTCCTTATGAGCACATCGCCTACATCATGTCAGGCCTGTGCATGGGTCTTCACGTCGCCCACCATGCGACCAACCAGCAAGGCCAACCTCTTAACATTATTCACCGCGACATCTCTCCTCACAACGTGTTGATCAGCTTCGCTGGCGACGTCAAGGTCATCGACTTTGGTGTGGCCAAAGCAAGCAGCAAGGAAGGTCAAACACAGGTAGGCGTCATCAAGGGCAAGTTGCTCTACATGGCACCTGAGCAGGCGATGGCCGGCAATATTGATGGTCGCGCTGACCTCTTTGCCGCAGGTCTTGTCATGTACAAGATGCTGACCTGGGAGCTGCCCTTCCAGGGAGATAATGAGTTCCAGATCTATAGCAATATCCTGAACAAGGAGATCGTCCCGCCCAAGGTGTTAAACCCTGGCATTCCCGACGAGCTTAATCAGATCTGCATGAAGCTTTTGCAGCGTGATGTACAGCAGCGCTACCAGGATGGTTACTCCGCAAAGAAAGACTTTGACCGCGCCCTCCACCGTATTGCGCCTGGTTACAACCCCTCTCGCCTTGGCCGATTCATCGAGGACAACTTCCTTGAGATGGTCCAGGAGCGCCTGCGCCGTCAGAACGAGCAGGTCGCAAAACCCGCTGTCGCTCCCGAGCGCATCAAGCAACCCGTCGCAGCACAGCAAGCCGCACACACGGGGGCCGCACATCATGGACAACCTGTCGCCGCACAGCATCAACCCCAGCCCTCACCTCCACAGCAAGGTATGGGCTTTGGCCCCGCAGCAAACTTCGGGCAGACGCCTGCGCACAACCTGAATCAGCAACAAAATACACCATCAGGTTTCAACACACCTCAAACGCCAGCAAACGCGTTCTACCAGTCTCCACAACAGCAGCCTCAAAACAACGCCCGTACACAGAACTCAAACCAGCTCTCCACAGGCAAGTTTGACGCGCCCACGTTCCCTCCCGCGCAAGCACCTCAAAAGAAAGGCGCTCCGCTGGTTTTGATTGCCGTCGTGATCATGGCGGTGCTCTTTGTGGCGATGGGGGCCTATGTCTTCCTGATGCCCTCGGAACCCCAACAACCCGAGCAACCTCCTGCGACAACACAGGACACATCGGGCACTGATGCGGTACAAAAAACCGAGGTCAAGGAACCTGACACCAACGATCCAGGTATCGCGGTCGTTGACGCTGGCGCACCAGCAGCCGATGTAGACATGGCAGAGCCTGCTGCTGAAGCACCCACCACATATCAGCTCCAGAGCGAACCTGCTGGCGCCAACTGCTTCCTCAATGGAGAGCGTCAGGGCAAGACTCCCTTTAACATCGACCTCAAGGCAGATGATTATCCTGCAGAGGTCTCCTGCGAACTTGATGGCTTCAAGAAATCAAGCGTAACCATCACATCCGAAAGCGATGTGGAATTGACCATCACGCTTGAAGAACTCCCCAAGCCAGAGCCCAAAAAAGCACCTGCGACGACAACCAAAAAGCAGCCCAAGACCACCACGACAAAGACCACATCAAAGACCACCACCAAGGACTCCTCTGACAGCACGTCCTCTAGCGTGAACCTCTTTGACACGCCTAAAAAGCCCAAGGGCTCCAAAAGCACCAAGTCGTCAAAAGATTCCAAAGATTCCAAAGACACCAAGGAAAACAAAGAGTTGGACAATGTGCTGGATGGGTGGTGATCTCAACGCCTCATGACACAAGACCAAAGGGCTTAGCACGATGACACAAACCGCATCCTCACATCCTTCACACCTGGCTCAAAAGTACACATGGACCACACGCGTACTTTTGGGCTCTTCTGCATTTTTACTTGCCTATTGCATCGCCCCAAACACCTCCTCCACACATCTTGTCGCGAGCGCGCACGCACAATCTTCGGATGACATTCAGGAGGCCAAGTCACTGTTCAAGAAAGGGGAAAAGCTCTACAAGAAAAAGGAGTACAAAGAGGCTGCCGAGGCGTTCACACAGGCCTATGAACTCTCAAAGCGCGATGAGCTCCTCTACTACATGGGCACAGCCTGGGAAGCACATGGCGACTTGCTCAAGGCACGCAGCCACTACCAGCTCTACTTGAACAATGTCCCCGACGCAAAGAACGCAGAAAAGATCCTCGACAAAGTCATTGAATTACAAAGCAGAATCGCCAAGGAAATGGGGCGAGTGGCTGTCACATCAAGCTTTGAAGAAAGTAAGGTCTATGTGGACGCTGAAAGCGAACCTCAGTGTCTGACACCTTGCACCGTGGTCCTCTCTCCTGACACAAAACACACCATTCGTGTGGTCGATGACAAGGGACAGGAGAAGACAGCGACCTTTACCCTCAAGGCAGGTCAGCGCGAAGAAGCAACCATCGCGACCGAGCCCGAGATCAAGGAAGGCACACTTCTTGTCCGCTCCGATCTCTCAGGAGCATCACTCACGGTCAACGCAAAGCCCTACCCTCTTGCACAACCCATCACCCTCGAAGAAGGCACCTACAGCGTGGTCCTCACAGGTCAGGGTGAACAACGCTGGACGGGCAAGCTCGACATCACACACCAGAACACCACAGACATCCTCGTACCACTGGCACATTTGCCAGAAGAACCCGAGAGCGATGGCTTGAACCTCAAACGTGTGGGCGCATACTCCTTACTGAGCGCGTCTGCAGGACTTCTCATTGGCGGCGCTCTCCTTGGACGACAGGCAAAAACCACCTTCGCCACGCTTGAAACACAACAAGCGGCAGGGAACAACATCACACCTGACATGATTCAACAGGGCAAGTCACAGCAACGTGGCGCAAATATCCTGTTTATCACAGGTGGTCTCGCGCTTGGCTCGGGAGCTGGACTCCTGACCTGGGATATCCTCTCCGCCGACAAGGGCCCCTCCCCCACTCCCAGCGAAGACACAGACCAGCCCTCAGAGGAAAGCTCAGGAAAGCAAACCCCTGATGTCAAAAAACTGGACTGATTCCACGCGACACACATTCATTCACACGAGCTCCACGCCATGAACGCACGACTTATCCTCGCCAGCGGCTCGCGCTTTAAACGCGCCGAGCTTCAGCGCCTTGGTCTACGCTTTGAATCCATCAACGCCGATGTTGATGAGAGCGCCCATGACCATGAACCACCACACACGCTCGCTCAACGACTCGCCATCAAGAAGGCCGAGTTTGTTGCGCAAGCTCATCCCAACGCCTACGTGATCGGGGCCGACCAGGTGGTCAGCCTAGAAGGAGAACAACTCCATAAACCAGTCACCAAGGAGCGTGCCATCGCACAGCTCGCAAGGCTTCAGGGAAAGACGCACGACATCTTCTGTGCTGTCGCGCTTACATGCCCCGATGGGACGACTCTGAGTGAGGTTGTGCATGTCAAAATGACCATGCGAGCATTGACACTGCACCAGATTCAGGCATACGTCGAAGAGGACCATGTGCTCGATAGCGCAGGCTCTTACACGATTGAAGCAGGTGGCATTCGCCTCTTTAAATCAATGCAAGGCGATGATTACACTGCCATTATTGGCCTCCCATTGACGCGCGTCCTGGATTTACTGGAAGACGCACAAGCACCTGACTTCTCTCAGGAATTTTGATCCTCCCTGGAGCACCTCAAACCTTATGTCCTCAAGTCACACACCCTACCCCAAGCATGCCACAACACCTTACATGGAGCCGCTAAAACGCTACCAGCACCTCCTACAAGATGAGTGGGATGACTTCTGCGATGCGCTCTCCAAGCCCCTGCCTCAGGTCTTATGGACCAACACCACAAGGCTGACTGCCAGCGAGCTTGAACCCTGGCTTGATCAGTGTGGATTGCTTGAGCACGCCACACGCCTCTCGTGGAGCGAAGACGCCTGGAAATTACCCGCATCACTTGATGTGGCCTATGGCACGCTCCTCCCTTTCCTCGCCGGGCTCTATCACCTGCAAGAAGAGGTATCACTCATTCCTGGCTGGATGCTTGATCCACAGCCTTACGAGCGCATCCTTGATACCTGCGCTGCACCTGGAGGTAAGACCGCCCAGCTCGCTTGCCTGATGCGCAACCATGGCACCATCGTCGCCAATGACCGCTCTCCAGGACGACTTCGCGCAGTGCGCTCCATTATCGATCGTCTGGGTCTGCTGAACATTGCCATGAGCGAATACAACGCGGCCAATTTCCCGCGCGACATCGGCACATTTGATCGTATTCTTGTGGATGTACCATGCTCCTGTGAGGGCACATCTCGTAAAAATAAACGCGTCCTAACCACGCTGGAAAACTACGACTACGAGAATCAATCACGACTTCAGCGTGCCATCTTGTTGCGTGCACTTGAGCAACTTCGCCCTGGTGGAATCGCAGCCTACTCCACATGCACCTATGCCCCTGAAGAAAATGAGCGCGTTGTACATCAGGTGCTCGATCAACTTGGTTGGGACAACTATGAGATCATCCCCACACCAGAGCTCAAGGGATTCAAAACCATGCCTGGCTTGTTGCACTGGGAGGATGAGAGCTACGATGCTTCAATGGAGAACGCCATCCGTATCTGGCCTCATCACAATGACACTGGAGGCTTCTTTGTGGCCTTGATTCAAAAGACACAGGAGGTCTCACAATGATGCACGAAGAGCCCGAGTTCCTGACCATTGATTATATCGACTCAGCACCATGGATTACGCTTCTAAATGACCGCTTCGGTATTCCCACCGAGAGCTTTGAGAGCTACAGATGGTATCAACCAAATCGCAAACTCATCTCGCTGCTCAACACATCGATGCAACCACCAAGGCGTCCTGAGCCCATCTCCATGGGACTCCCTTTTATTCGCATCAACATGAAGTACCCCAAGCTCACCACAGGAGGCACGTTGTTTGTCGGCCCTCTAGCGACCAAAAATGTCGTTGAGCTGACAGAAGAGCAAGTGAACAGCTACTACTCGCGTGCCATGTATATTCCGCTCACAGAGGAACAAACGACGCGCTGCACGACCATGGGATATATTATCCTCTCTTTCCAGGGAATCATCCTTGGGCAGGGATTCTATCGCCCAAAATCCGAGGAAGAAGACGCCAACTTCGACAGCTTCTACCCCAAGGCGTTTGCAAATCACGCTCAACGCTCTGCACTGGGCTAACGCCATGCAACAACCCACCAAAACCATCAAGGACTACACCTCTCTGGGGAAACTCAATGAAACCCCCTTTGGTAATAACTTCCTCGCTCAGGCCGTTGTCCAGGAAGACAACGGCCTGAACAGCGCACTTGATGAAACCAGTGAACATCCCACCTTATCTGAAGAGGATGACACCCCAGACACTTCTGAAGAAGAGAGTCATCCACCTGAAGAGGACGACGATACCCCCTCGGATGAAGAACAGGATGACACGGCTCATCTCCTTGTGATGACCCCTCTTGAGATCGCCGCATCGGGCTTATCCACACAACAAATAATCCAGGAAATCGAGTCACTTACACGACTCAACAACGAGAACATCGCTGCGCCTCTAAGGCTCATTCACACGCAAGAGACCGAGGAGCAAAAAGAATCCTTCGTGCTTATCCGCGAGTATGTTGAAGGGCGCTCGCTCATCAAGTCCATCCTCCTGGTAGACCCTTTTGAAGAGCAAAACGCTCAGCATGAAGAGCCTCCTACAGAAGCAAAGCAGCATGACGCTCAGGATGAAGTTGGCCAGATTATCTTTGAGCTGAGCCAATCCAATCGACAGCCAAGAATCGCAACCTTTGAGACGCGCCTCCAGCGTACCAAAAACCTCCTGCGAGGAATCCTTCAGGGGCTCGATTACCTTCACCGCTACAAAAGATTTCATGGCGCGCTTTGCTCGACCAATGTGTTTGTCGATCAGAGCTATCATGTGCGCATTGCCGAGGCGGGGCTCTGGTCGATCCTCAAAAGTGGCGAACACACTGAACACAGCGATGCCACACCCGAGCTTGTGCAACGCACCGACCCATCAAACAAGGACATCAACCCCTACAGAGCACCTGAACTCTTTTTGGGTGAGCCGCCAAGCGCTGCCTCCGACATCTACAGCCTGGGATGCCTTGTCTACGAAGCGCTTGCTGGCGTGACGCCATTTGGCGTCGAGGATAACCTCGCACAACAACACCTTGAGAGCACTCCCACGAGCCTGCTTGAACATCAGCCACACTGCCCTACGCCATGGGTTCAGCTCGTAAATCACATGCTCCACAAGATCCCCGAGGAGCGCATCTCGCTCAAGGCACTTCTGGAGCACCTGGAAGATCTTCCCACCGAAGAGTGTCCTTTTGTTGTTCCACAACTGGTCAAGCCAAACTCGTATTGTGGACGACCTGAAACGATCGACACCTTACATGCCATCGCCAACGAGCCCCACGATGCGATGTATCCCATCATTTTGTCAGGAGCTACAGGTCAGGGAAAACACTACTTTGTCGATCATCTGAGCCATCAGTTATCACGCGAAGGTTGGCTTGTGTTCAGAGGGCGAAGTTATGCACATGCTTACGATCCATATCAGAGTTGGCATCTCCTGATTGAGGACCTTTATCACATCGTACAGCAAGCCCCCGAACTGCTTGAGGACGAGGTTGGCTCTCAGCTTGCCATGGTACACACTCTCTTTCCCGAACAAATGAAAGGACTTAGAGATGAGCCACATGAACACACAGAAGTGCAACGCCTTGAAGCAGCCAATGCGCTCCGTGAGGTCTTTGATTATATCAGCCAACATCGCCCGCTCCTGCTTGCCTTTGATGACCTGCATCTTGCGACCAAGGATAGCATGGAGTTGTTGCAAGATATTCTTGCGATCGACAGTGATTTTAATGGCATGCTCCTTATCACCACAGACAAGGAACATCAGGACATTCTGATTAACCGTGAGGAGGAGCAGGCACAACGGCTCTTGCTTCGCCCCCTGAACCATGAGGAAGCACACGCGCTCCTGAACATGCTCGCGACACAAGAACAACGCCCCTTGCTTGGGTCGATTGTGGAGACAATGTCAGATCCTGCGCCTCAGCTCATCAAGGAGCTCATTCACGAGCTACAACATTGCCCCAAAGAAGAGATCGAGGAACAAGCCGCACGCCTGATGGAGCTGGCACGCACAAGTAAACAGGGGGAACTACTCTCTCGTTTATTGGTGGAACGCTACCAGAAGATCACCGACGAACTGGAGCTTAACATCTTGCGCATGCTCTCGTTACATGCTGGTGCGATGACATGGCGCACGATCCAAGAATCGTTGCGATTCATGGACAGCAAGGAGCCCTCCTCCACAATGCTTGATACAGCAATCAAGCAATTGACTCGACAGAGGTTACTCAAACGAATCCCATCCAAGCGCACATCATTTGGAGCCTATCGCATCGCCAGTGAGACCTGTCGACAGGTCATTCATGCAGAGATGGACAGCGAAACCACCATGTTGATGCACTCGGCACTGAGCAAGAGCCTTGCCCTGCCCGAGCATCTGAACCATATCGTGGTCTTTGAGCATGCGCGTCGAGCAAAACGTATTGGTGAGGCCAAGCGCATTGCAGGTGTGGCACGTGAGCAGGCACGAAGGATTCTTGCGTTTTCACAAGCCACTGAGATCCAGAGCTGGCTCGTATCGCAACGTAAGGAGACTGGTGAGGAGCAGCGTCAGGAGCTTGCCGAGCTTGAGACAGCCAGTGGTCAGCACAAGGAAGCCGCACTCCTGTGGGAAAAAATCGCCGAGGAGCACAAGGACATCGTGGAGTGGCTTCAGGCCACATGTGAAGCGAGTGAGGCGTGGTTTTACGCAGGCAAGTTTGAGCAAGCGCAGGCGTTGCAAGGACGAGGACTTCAAGAGTTTAAACAACGCTATCAACCTCAACAGCGACGTTATCGACTTAACGTCTTCAAGCATCTCTGGAGCACCTGGGCAGAGCGCATTGGAGATGAGCTCATTACACAGGCGACCACCTGGGATGAGCCTACAGAGAGTGCAAATGTGCAATCCGCACAGATGCACCTGTACACTTTAATCTTGCAGTGCTCACCCTGGATGAACACAGGACATGCGCCCACGTTTCAGCGCCGCCTGAAACGTCTGGCATTGTCACAAAAACATCGTGGAGCGCTGGCTCAAGCGCTACTACATCAGGCAAAGCTAGCCGTGGAGGTTGACCTTGGCAGCGCACGCTACCTGGCTCCGCAATACCTTGAGCAAGCACTACGCCTGAGCGTCACACAAGGCAGGCCTGGAGGTCAGGCCGAGATTATTATCACACAGGCACGACTGGCGACTTGTTCGGGGGAATGGACACGCGCACGAGCGCTGTATTCAAGCGCAGAAGAGCTGTGGAAGATGTCCAATGCCACGCGCCGAATGGTGCGTGTTGAGCTGGATTATCAGCGTGGATTACTGGCGTTAAGTCACGTGGACATTACAGAAGCGCAACGCCTTGAAGACTCGCTTTTTTACGAAGAGCGTCACCTGATGCCAGCCCAGATCAGAGGGCATCAGCTTGCCACCATACGCGCGTTGCTCGAAGGTCATATCTCAGAGGTTGCGCTCCATCTTCACGAGGTTGCAAAGACCTTACCTCAAGAGATTCCCTCCCTGCTTCACATCTGGCATCTGGAGAACCAGGCAAACTTCCATATTATGTGTGGCGAACCCGAGGTTGCGGCAGGTC
>Ga0207913_1000542_pt1 | contig 10590 bp, 5 predicted proteins | sample DeeseametaMP2913_FD_184168 | JGI IMG/M metagenome (GOLD analysis project Ga0207913, IMG submission 184168) | Marine microbial communities from the Deep Atlantic Ocean - MP2913 (SPAdes) | ecosystem: Environmental > Aquatic > Marine > Oceanic | place: West of Santa Cruz de la Palma, Atlantic Ocean...
CGACCTCCTCGCCTTGCCTGTTAAGCAACTGACCATGGTGCAGTCCAAGGCCAACCTCGTTGCCATTCCCAAGCGTCAACCATAACACCTGGTCATCAAAAACACTCACGCCCTCCCTGTGATATGCCTTTAATATCCGCTCAAGAACCTCACCGCGTACTCTGACAACTGCGCTGTTTGAAAAAGGGACAATCTCGCCACTTTCACCCTCCATACACAACGCATCTGACAACACCGCATCACACTGTGAGGGCTGCACACCTGCCACACCAATCAACAACTCAAGCGCCCGACACAGCTCGGAGTAATGCACAGGACTTATCTCTCTCAAGGGCACCAGCTCTCCACTCTCACGTAGGAACACCATACGCTCAAGAATCGTGTATACATAAGCTCCCGCGCGTGTTGTCAGTGACTCCGCTTGCACAGGTTTTAACCAGAGCTGGACCTGAATTGATGTGCCACTAACCTCATCCAACACACGCACGGGATGCGGCGTGCTTTGCCACGAACCTTGCAACTTTGCCTGCCAGCCAAGCTGCTTACACAGTGCCACAAATTGATGCTGCTTGAGCACATAACCAGGCAGCTCCATCATGCCCGAATCAAGATCCTGCTCACGCCCAAGATCAAAACACTCGCGATACACTTGCTTGAAGGGTTGTGTGATTTGATGTGCAAACACAAAGTCTTTCCACCCCTGAACCTCACTCTCACGTGCCTCAGCTGGATGCCACAGCTCAATGTATTGCCCCTCAACAGAGGACACATAACAACCTGACATATCAAGCAATTCACCACCTCTCACAATAAAGCTCTTCGTGGCATTCCCCACCACTTGCCAGACCACCCCCTCACAGACCGTACGCAACAAGGGGTGCTCAAGGAAGCGCTCCTGCCAAAGACCAAGTGGCCATGAACGACGCGTCAAGTACATCGACTCCAGCCTGTCCACCTGCGCCTCAATGGTCTTCTCAAGCTCCTTGCGTAACGCCTCCAGGCGAGCGCTTTTGTCTGGTTCTGCACGCACTGCCTGTCGTGGAATGGTGGGCGAAACCTCTTCTTCTTGAAGAAAACTAAACAGTTGTGTCTGACCATTCACACGCTGCCTCACCCAGCGTGTCTGAACCTTGCGATCAAGCCCAAGCTCAAGTTCAAACCTCCAGTCCCCCACTTCATCAATCATCATGCCCGAAGCATCCAGGCCAAATGAAGGCACGCTCAAGTCTTCAAGATCCTCGCGTGAGATCATAAACCTGTCGGTGGCTTGCTGAATCATGACCTCAACCTGACGCTCCGCGCTCACATATCCAATCTTTTGTTTGAGTCGCCAGAGTTGCCCCACACATTCCATCTGTTTCATGTGCCCCAACGCCCAGATACATGCATTTCCAAGCTTGATGGAGCGCGGACCATGACCAGGAATCTTGTCATAACTCGTCAACGCAAGATCGCCCAACACCACGCTCAAGGTCTCACCACCAAGTTCGCCACACGCAAAGGCAAGTCCCCTTAACATCTGCTCATTTCGCGCGGATGGCACGCTCGACGCAGGATCGTGTTTGGAGCAATGATCAAAGTCAATTGTTGCGCGACGACCAAACAATGGCAACCACTGAAGCAGTGCAGTACGCAACGCATCCTCACCGACTCTCATCACATGTTCACGCAAACCTTTTTGCCAACGCTTGGAAGGCTTTAAAGCCACGCGACTGATGTGCTCTAGCAACGCATCCCAGTGCGCGCGTTGCATCTCATCCATCGCCTCAAGATGCTCGTGTAATGCATCTGCCCAGGCTGCGCCAAGCTCCACATGAAGCTCCTGACAACCTGACATCATCTTCTCGATCCTCAACAAGTGCGCATTGCGATCGGGCATGGTCCTGCGCTCGAACAAGGCACTCGACTTCAGCGCTGCCAATGCACCAATCAAACCATCAAAGAGACCTGTAGTCGCGATATAGTTCTCCAGTGTGCTCAGAAATTCGGACCACACAAATTCATGCCCACAAAGGTGATCAAGCTTTGCAAACTCATGGATACTCTCCACAAGTAACTGCGCAGGATAACTTACATCCTGTGCGAGCGTGCTTGTCAGGACCTGCATCAACCAACCTGCACGCTGCTCCTTGCAAAATCGAGTATGACGCACCACCCATCCCAGACGAATCAATAACGCGCACACCAGCTCACCACGCTGATATGCGTCTTCACATTCAGGCTCCTCAATCGGAGCTGGCTCTTCTTCAGCGTCGGTGAGCGCGGCCAATGCCTGACTCTTTGCCAAAAACAGTGATATTTTATGGTGATATGCAGATAAAACATCGCTAGCAAACTCTGGAAAACCATCGCACCCCACTGCCTGAGGTTGAAGCTTGCCGATCGCACGATTGATGTCTGAAAGATTCATAAACGATGCACCTTGTTGTGCGATTTCAGGCTCATGACCATGAACCTCTGAACCGCGAATGACATGTGTAATATGCTCGTTCATGAGCGCCTCCTGATAAGAGTAAAAGCCATGCTCCATGGCCTGAACACTTCTCATTTTAAGCGCTTCTACCTCCCCTCTCAATGTGTTGAATGATCGTATGAAGCAGGATTAAGCCCCAATTGTAAAGGTCACACCCTCAGGCTGTTCTTGCTTCTGTACCGCCGTCGTTTCGAAGTCCAGCTTCACGCGCACCACATCATCACCATCATCCTGGTCAAGCGCATCCTGCTCCACCAACTTCCATGATGGTTGCCTGTATTCTGTGCTCTTATTCTCACTGCTTGCACGCCGAAAGAACCACGTCAGCAAGCCCCACAGCACAGGGACACCAAACAAACCTAGCGACAATACAAGACGGTTTTTGCTCGCCGTGTGTGTACGCATATCCTTGTAAATCGCGTGAATCTCTTCCAGGTTCAGATGCGGTACAACGGCCACGTTCTCTTGCGCTGCATACCTGCGCACAGCCTTCATATGCTCTTGATAATCATGGTAAAAATCTCGACGACCTACCACAACCCTGTGCGTATCATCATTGCTTCCCTCGCGTGCACGACGCGTCACAATGTAATAACCATCCTCAAAGACCGTGATGAGCTCATTGTTACGCTTCATTGGACTTTCATTCTGGGACTGAAACTTCACCCCCAGAACATCAAGCATGTTCACCACACCTGATTCATCCTGGTAAAAAGCAAGGCTCTCCTTGAAGGGAAACGCAAACCAGTCTTGATATTGTCTGAACTCAAACCCAGCACGCGTAGCATCCTTACTATAACCGTTTTGCTCATGAAGTTCGGGCGTCAGCTGTCGCTCCACATAACCTGCCGAGAAAAACCCCGATCCACGGAAATCAGCAACATCTAACCTGTCAACAAAGGCACGGCGTTTTTCACCAAGCAACAGTCTTAATTCAACCTCGTTTGTCACAGGCACCATCGGCCCATCCAGAGTCACCGTGCCACGACCAACTTCACGGTTAAGTGCCCTCAACGCAGCGCCCGCATTGGGATATCGCTCGTTCAACGACAGCTGAATCATGCGCTCCAAAACTTCCAGTAGTCGGCCACTTACGCCCACTTCACGAAGCAACGACGCGTAACCAAGCGCGTTACCATCCATCTCAACCTGACTTGGAGGCACGCCCGTAAGTAGCTGGCAAAATGACACCCCCAAACTATACACATCGCTGGCTGGCAACGCCTTGCCACTCATTTGTTCAAACGCCATGTAAGAGGCTGTGCCAACGAACGTTGATGCAAAAGAAGCATCTGTCCCCGCCAGCTGTACTGCGCCAAAATCAATCAGCACCAGCGCACCATCCTGGCGACGCATCATGTTCGTCGGCTTGATATCTCTGTGAATCACAGGCGGCACACGCTGCTGTAACCAGTGCAACACTTCAAGCATTGACCTCAGATCATCAACTGCCTTCTCCTGATCCCAACACCCAAGAGAGCTTAACTCCTCAGCGAGCGTCAACCCATCGATGAACTCCTGCACCAGGTAGAAGTCTGCCTGCTCACCTTCAAGATCCACGAACATGTCCACATACTCAGGGACCTGACTATGCTCAAGACCTTTTAAAACCTCACCTTCTCGCTCGAATAACTCGATCTGTTTCCAGCGCTCCATCTCCTTGAGCGAGAGGTGCTTGATCACAACCTGCTGTTCTGTCTGCATGTCCAGCGCTAGCCAGGTCTTGGCCTGCCCTCCCTGTCCAAGCTGACGCTCAAGTTGGTATCGCCCATTCAATACATCACTGGCCATAAGTGCCTCCTTCAAGATACAGATCTCCATGCATAGTGTAAGATGAGCATTCCCCCACAAATTATTTTACAAGTCAACTATCAAGCCCCAACAACTGAGGAAGAACTGTCTTCACACCATGCAAGGCATCCTCATGTGAGTCACCAAGCGACACCACATCAAACTTACCTTTCTTCTCCAACGGCCCCACATTGTAGAACAAAAAGCGCCCCTGTTGCGTCTTCACATCAAACACATGCTCGCCAATGCGTTCCAGAAGTTCCTCAAAACGCATACCTACAAGATCTTCATGCACAAAATCCTGTGCAATATACGCAGGTCTGGCCTCGGCCTTCACAGACCTGTCCACCAGATACATCGGTGAACTTGTCCCTCCCCATCGGCCATTGCACTCGGTCAAGCGAGCTCGTCCTTGCCTGTCGACCACAAAGTCAAAGGAACAACGCCCCACATATCCAAGCTTTTGAAACTCCTGACAAATTCGAATAGAAACTTCGCGCATCTGAGCCTCAACAGACTCGGACAACCTCGATGGCATGGAGCCAAGGAAGACACCCTGCTCTCCTACCAACAGCTGCTCATAAAGACCATCCACGCGCACCTCGTTATGAGCATCCTGAAGCGCAGGCACCCAGAGTTGTGAGGATGGGGAGCTTGTCCAGTCGATCCACTCCACCACAAGAATATCCTCATCACCACCCCACTGTGTGTGTGCAAGGAAATTTTCAACCAGAAGATCAACCTCCGTGGAAGACATCTCGCGAAGTTCTTTTGATGCGAACACCTGATTGCCCATGGCCGAGGCGCAACGCGTACGCTTGAGCGCCACACGGTCATGACGACTTGCCATGTCACGTAAAGCATGCGCAATCGACGCCACATCGCGATGAATCAATGTCTCAGCGAGCACCCCACCAAGATCAATACCTTCAACCAGTTCGGTCAGGCGAGCTTTATCATTGGCGACCCACAACGCCTCTGGACGAGGGCCATATACATAGATGGGAACCCCCACTGATTCCTCTATCTTTTCAGCCAGTTCCCATACAGATTCGTGCCCCATATAAGGATGCAACACAAGCCCACCATGAGCTGTTGCAACCTCGCAGAGTTGCTCAAAAGCACGTCCACGCATGCATGCCTTCGCAACCTGTGTGGGATATCCTTCCACGGGCTCAGCAAGCACCTCGGTCACTCGGCCCATGCGTAACGTCTCGCGGCAGTAATCTTCATAACCACTGGTAGGAGGCGTTGTGGAGGCAAACAGGTCGCCATCATGCGCTCTGACACGAGCGCGATGCTGATACTGCTCTACACCTGCGACACCGTCCACAAAGGGGATCGCGCTGACATCCTCAAGATGCAAGGTGGGGAGTCTTTGTTTAAGGACCTCATCCGTAACGACCCTGGACCAATCAACCTGAATATCAACATCTTGTGTCATGACGACTCCTTCTTTGTGAGCGTGGTGTTCAGTGCGCACAAAAACAACTAGGCGAAAAAAATGGGCCTTACAAGGCCCATTTTTTTCGCCCGATTCAAGGGGCGCACACCTGAGACGTCGAATCTCAGCGCTCTGAGATCAACTGACGCGCAAGTTTGTCCAGCATCACGAGCGCCTCGATGGGCGTCATATTGCCCACCGACACCTTACGCAGCTCCTCAAGCACGGACTGTTCTGTGGGAGAGGGACCCTGTGCAGAACCGAACAAACTCAGCTGAGGCTCTGGCGCCTGCGGCGCCTCTTTTGGCGCAACTTGCTTGGGTGTTGCAACAGGCTCAATAGCCACACTTTCCTCAACCTTTTCAGCAGGTTTAGACGCCTTATTTGCGATCGATTGAGCATCCATTCTCGCAGGGTGAGAGGACTCAAGCTTCTCTCGGGCCTGAGCTGCCTTCGCCTTCTCCGCCTTGAACTGCTCGGGATCTTTCTGCTCGCCGTCAGCCTCAAGTTGATCAAAGTGACCTGCTTCAAGCAGCACGAGAATCCCCTTGGCACGATCCACGACATGGTCAGGAAGCCCCGCAAGTCGACCGACCTGAATACCGTAGGAGCGGTTTGCAGGACCATCCACAAGTTTGCGCAGGAAAATAATGTTATCCTGCCACTCCTTGACGGCGATGCTCATGTTGAACGCGCCCTGAAGCGCATCTGCAAGCTCGGTAAGTTCGTGGTAGTGTGTGGCAAACAAGGTCTTTGCACCGAGCACATTGTGCAAGTACTCGGCCACTGCCCAGGCGATCGAGAGCCCGTCATACGTCGCCGTACCACGACCGATCTCATCAAGAATCACAAGGCTGCGATTGGTCGCGTTGGTCAGAATATGTGCTGTCTCGGTCATCTCCACCATGAACGTGGATTGACCTTTGGCGAGGTTGTCGCTCGCGCCAACGCGACTAAAGATCTTATCCACAACACCGATATTCGCCTCTTTTGCAGGCACATACGAACCCATCTGAGCAAGCAACGTAATCAGGGCAACCTGCCTGATGACGGTCGACTTACCCGCCATATTGGGGCCTGTAATAATGGCAAGTCGATGATCGTTTCCAAGATCCACATCGTTTGGCACAAAGCGCTCGCCGCCCGTCATGGTTGTCTCCACCACGGGGTGACGTCCTTCAACAATCTTGATGTCTCCGTTGTTGTTCAGTGTGGGACGCACGTACTCACGCTTTTGAGCAAGTTCAGCAAGTGAGGAGAGCACGTCCAAATTGGCGAGCTGACTTGCGGTGCTCATCAAGCGTCCGAGATGGCCTGCGATCTGCTGGCGAAGCTCTTCAAAGAGCTGACGCTCTAGCACCTGACGACGCTCTGTGGAGTGAAGGATCTTGTCCTCCATCTCCTTGAGTTCAGGCGTGATGTAACGCTCGGCATTGGCAAGTGTTTGCTTGCGAATGTAGGTATCGGGCACGCGGTCAAGGTTTGATTTTGTCACCTCAAGGAAGTAGCCAAAGACCTTGTTAAACTTGACCTTGACGCTTGAGATCCCTGTCTCTTCTTTTTGCGCAACCTCGTATTTCAAGATCCAGTCCACGCCGTGATTGGCGAGGTCGAGGATCTCATCAAGTTCATCATTGAAACCCATCTTGAAGATGCCGCCTTCTGTGATGGTCACAGGAGGTGCCTCTACAATGGCGGAGTCGATCAAAGCGCATAACTCTTCACAAGGGTCGATTGATTCTTGCAGATCGATGAGCAAGTCGGCCTGACACTCCTGCAAGACATCCTTGACCTGAGGCAAGACTTCAAGCGTGGACAACAGGCTCCTCAAGTCACGGGGATTTGCAGAACCGCTGGAGAGACGCCCACAGAGGCGCTCAATATCATAGACCTCATCCAGAGCTTTGCGCACATCCTGTCGCAACGCGGGGTACTTGATGAACTCCTCCACCGCGTCGTGGCGCGCTGTGATTTGCATCGAGTCAATCAACGGATAAGCAAGCCATTGACGAAGGCGACGTCCACCTGCGCTTGTGACCGTGTGGTCAAGGATGCTCAACAAGCTCCCCTTCTTCTTGCCGCCCATGAGCGTTTCGGTCAGCTCAAGGTTTGACTTGGTGGAGTCATCCAGCAGCAGGAACGCGCTTGTCCTGTAAGGCTCAATGGTGCGCACATGAGAGGGCACGCCACGCTGAGTCTTGACGATGTAACGCAACACCGCAGCAGATGCGCTCTGCACAAGCTCAGGGAAGAGGAAGTCGATTTGATTCAAGCCCGCGAGCACGGACTGAACCTGGACGTCATCCATGAAGTAAGAGTCGTTCTCAAGGTCCTCTTTCAAGCGAGGCCCCTTGGCCACAGTCTTGACGAGTCCTTCGGCATCGAAATAAGCGCGATGCTTAAAGCGCCAGAAGACCTTGGGTAGCTGTGTTTGCAAAGGCTCTATCACTCCCTGCGCATATTCAGGCGCAAGGATCTCGCGGGCTTCAACACGGTGAAGCTCGCTCACAAGGTCCTGTACAGAAGACACCTCAGTGGCACGAAAATCACCTGTAGACACATCGAGATACGCGATCGCGAATCCTGTGCCAAAACCTTCGCCAAGCGTATCAATCGCTGCCACGTAGTTGGGCGCTCTGGCATCAAGGTTGTCCGTATCAAGCACCACGCCAGGCGTAATCACACGCACCACATCACGGCGCACCATGCCCTTGGTTGCAGAGGCATCTTCAAGTTGCTCGGCCACAGCGACGGTGAATCCCTTCTCAATCAGCTGGGCGATATATCCCTGACTTGCGTGGTGGGGGACACCTGCCATGGGGATGCCACCATCTTTCTCCTTGGAGCGCGCAGTCAGCGTCAAACCAAGTTCGCGCGCGACGACCTCTGCATCCTCAAAAAACATCTCGTAAAAGTCGCCAAGTCGAAAGAAGAGGATCGCATCAGGGTAACGCTCCTTGCATTCCATGTACTGTTGCATCATTGGGGTCAGTTTGACGGCCATAAAGATAAGCTCCTTGAATCTAGAGACGCTTGAAGTGTGTAGGCAGATCACATGATCCGTTGTCGACGGTTTACGACAGTAGTCATGCCACTCCCTTATAATGTTCAACATTGAGGATGCAAGCGTCGAGAAGCAACAGTTTAAACGATCGTAATAGCATCACTCATTAAGATGACCTTCACACAGCAGACCTGACACACATCAATCCGCGCGCGCACCGTAAAAAAGAAGCGTATACATTACCAAGAAGCCCCCTGCTTTTTGGTGAGAATTTAAAATTCTGGTTGCACTTTTTTGATAAATAAAGGCATGTAGGGCATTGTATTGCAGGCATCCTCCCTGTTGATAGATGGTTGTGTTTTATTGTGGATTGCTCTCTTGATGTGAACAATGCCGTCATAAAAACGCCCTATCATCGGGGAATACCTCATGAAACACGGTACACAATGATCACCAAAACATGACGTGTTGATGAGGTTCCTAACGATGCACCATCACTTTCAAATCAAGATTGAACTTCAATCTTCTTGATCGTTGCAGCACACCTACAGACACGCTGTTTGCTTTAGCCTCAATCCTGGAGTACAACACGTGGCGTTGATGTGAACTGAAGATCTACAAACATAATAATGAGCAAGTCCATGTTCGATACATATAAAATCACAGCCCTGCTCGCAGCCCTCTTCATTTTCTCGCCAGCGCTCGCGCTGGCTCAAGACGGCGAGAGCGCAAAATCCACTGAAGAAAAAAGCGAAGAGTCTGACGAAGAGACCCCGAAAGAAGAGGTCGCCGAAGCTATCGATAAAGATGGTGACGAAGAAATCGATGAGCAGGAAGCTCTCGCTGCTGGTCAGCCCCTCGCTGCTGCCTCCAGCAAAGCCTGGACCATCGGCGCGTCACTGCGTACACGCATAGGTCAGGGTACATTCGTTCGCCTTGAGAACGAAGGAACCAACGATGCTGAACTTGGCCTTGAGAGCAGCAACGCATATGACCGCGTCAGCCTTAACGGTAGCGCATCCTTCAGCTACTCCTTCCTCAAGCAATTCATCGCCACAGGTAGCATCGGCGTGTCACAGTGGCTGACCTCTGGTGGTGGTGCAAACTACCCTTACGAAACTCGCCTCTCTGACCTCTCGCTTGATATCTTCTGGTTCGGTAAAACTCTTGAGAAGACGCGCACAAACTTCTCCGTGGACCTTGGCGCAAGCCTCCCCACCAGTCGTTTCAGCCGCGCGGCAAGCACACGCGTCGACCCCTTTGCTGTCTTCATCATGCGTCAGCCTCTCTTTGGAAAGATGTTCTTTGTGGGCTCGCTGGTCACAGGTAAAACCTTCCACAAATACACATCTCCCACTGCTGACCTCGATAAAATTGACGATGCAAACCCACTGTTCCGCGCAAACGGCGCAGAAGACCTTGGTGATGGTATCGTCGCCATGGCTGGTCGAAACACCGAGTACTTCCTCGCACCCACAATCGGGTTCAACTTCATCGTACTCCCAAAAATGACCGCATCCATCCGCTACCGTTACGCACGTTTCTGGACCTACAAGCTTGACGACATCGGTGACTGCGAGACAGACCCTCTGTGTAAAGGCGTCTCCCGCGGTAATCGCGGCGTGGGTGACCAGACCTCTGGCTCCATTGGCGTCAACTACCAGCTCAGCAAGAACTTCTTCCTGAACGGTAGCTTGAGCTCCTCTCAGCCCCCCAAAACATCTGACAACGCATCTTTCCGCTTCCCATTCTGGAACTTTGAAGGTGCCGCGAGCAACCGCTCCGCCGTCAGCCTTGGCCTGACCTTCAACTACTAATCGTTGAACCTACAGGTACGTAAATAAACGAGGAGGGGGCGGCCAAAAATCTTCGATTTTT
>Ga0207913_1000544_pt1 | contig 10582 bp, 9 predicted proteins | sample DeeseametaMP2913_FD_184168 | JGI IMG/M metagenome (GOLD analysis project Ga0207913, IMG submission 184168) | Marine microbial communities from the Deep Atlantic Ocean - MP2913 (SPAdes) | ecosystem: Environmental > Aquatic > Marine > Oceanic | place: West of Santa Cruz de la Palma, Atlantic Ocean...
TGCACGTGGATGTGTACGACAGAGATAATCACCAGAAAGAACCCGAAGCGTGGTCCCTTTTGTCAGCGCATCCTGAAACGCCTGACGCATCAACGACACCCCGGAGGGCATCACAAACGCAGCCAACACATCCACAGTCTTGGCTTTGCGCAACAGTGGTAACAGAGCAAATGCAAGCGGATCATGCACACCACCCGTGTACAGACGGGCAGGTGACGATACATCAAGCGACGCTGCAAGCACCCGCGCAAGGTCACGACGCTCCTCGGGAGAACCATGCTCCAGAGTATGAAGGAGTGTGCGAAGTTGAAACTGTGAGAGTGATGTGGACATGAGATGCAACGAGCGTGAGAAAGGTGATAAGACAACACTATACACAGGATGCTAGCAGTGGACATCAGGCAATGTCCACTGCTAGCATCCTGTGTATAGTTGAAAGAAATGGTGAAGCATTCAACCTTTTGTAAAAGTTACAACCGGAAAGGTTCTTTCCGGTTTTGTTTCAATCATGCGTTTAGATTGTTAACGTCATGCCAGCTTTACAACGCTTTTGAGGTACAGCTTATCTCCATACTTTCTCTTGCGGCTTCGCGCGTGATGTTCGCCTTTATAGATGAGATGTAAGTTCTCGTTTTTCCTGGTCTTGCTAGGATGTGCAGACCATATTCAAGAATGCCGTGCACACAGGAAGTCTTGGCAAAATAGCCATCAGCCACCAAATGTTTGATACCATGATGAGACAGGTCTTGAGCGTATGTCTTCACGAAGTCGAGGTAGAAATCAAGACGTGTCTATCTTTCAGGAGTCTGGTCCACAGCAAGCATGTAAGAGGTGTGCTCATCACGATCAAGCAAGCCTATGTGAATGGCCTCACATCCGCGCTCACAATGCCCTGTGGTGCCGCGATGAAAGTGAGTAAACCCATAGGTGTGCTGGCCGCCCCTGGGTAAAAAAAGTAGCGTCAAGACAGGCAGCAAGGTGATTATTGAAGAGACCAGTCGAGCGCAGAGCATACCACACAAGTGTATAACACTCCAGTGGTTGACAGAACCATCAAGAGAGTCCAAGGGGAGCCCGCGCCAAAACGAGAGAGGTTGGCCTTAGTGAATTTGCCTCAAAAAAAGAAAACACAGTAAGCAAAGACAAAAGAAAAGAAGATTTGGACTTGGAAAGAGGAGGAAAATGAGACAGAATGTACGCAACGAAAATCATAGCAAACCTTTTTACATCTACAATTTAAACTAAAACTCCATTTTCTTGTGCATCTTATTGTAATGCATCCTTCAAAAACTGTCCGGACCATTGAACAAATACTCGAACGAAAAACTCCCCTACAAAACCATTGTCGCATCTTCAGGTGCAGATGAATACGGCGGTCCAAAAGTTAGTAAAGCAACACTGAATGGTTTCCCCAGTAACAAGATCGAAGACAGGATTGGATAGAGATGGATATCCTTCTAACATTCACCGGGTTTCACGACCCATACTCAAAAGGTCTGGTAGACCAAGAAGAACAACCGGGGCCGATTCTGTCGTTGTTGAACGTCAGAAGTTTCGAGCATGTATTTCTCTTTGACACACTAACCACTCAGGAGATCAGTAGGAACACGAAAGAGGCGATCAACGCGTTGTATCCGAACTGTGATGTTCATGTACTGAATATGAAATTGTCGGACCCGACCAGCTATCGAGATATCTTCGGCGGTTTGAAACAGCATGTGCACGCCATTCAGGAAAAGTATGGCCCGGTCAACTTCTTTATCTCGGTCGCGTCGGGCACTCCACAGATGCATGCCTGCTGGGTACTGTTGGCGGCATCCGGTGAAATTCCGGCCAAGATTCTTCATGTAAGACCACCACGCTTTGTGACGAAGGATCTCCCCCTTGTAAGCGAGATTGATTTGTCATCAGACGAGTTTCCGTCGGTCAGGTTCAAATCCTCCGGTTTTACGGTTGATGAACATGAGGTGGATGTGGACTCGGTTCGGGCTCAGCTAGGGATTGTAGGAGATCATCCTGCTATGCTCAAAGCCCTTGAGATAGGAGCCATGCTGGCCTCATCGCTGGCTCCCATCCTGATTACTGGAGAGACCGGTACCGGAAAAGAACTGTTTGCCCGCTATGTCCATGCATTGAGCGGCCGCCCTCAGGACACTTTTATCGCGGTCAATTGCGCGGCTATCCCGGAGGATCTTGTTGAAAGCATCCTTTTTGGACACAAAAAAGGTGCATTCACCGGGGCTGTGAACGATCAGACCGGAAAGTTTGATGCTGCTCACAAGGGAACGCTTTTTCTGGATGAGCTTGGAGAATTACCGCTGCCTACTCAGGCCAAACTTTTAAGGGTGCTTCAGGATGGAGTTGTCGAACCTATTGGTCAGACCAAGGGGCATGCGGTTGATGTCCGGATTGTTGCGGCCACCAACCGGGAGATCCGTAAGCAGATCCGCAAAGGCAGTTTCAGGGAAGACCTCTATTACCGTCTGAATGTCGGCGAGCTCAAACTGCCTTCCTTGCGTGAGCGGCGTTCCGATATTCCCAAATTGGCGCTCCACATTCTGGACCGTTTGAATGGTTCCCTGAAAAGACAGCGCCGACTCACTGCCGATGCACTCAGCCGTTTACAGGCCCACAAATGGGAAGGCAACATCAGAGATCTCGAGAATGTCATCGAACGCTCAGTAAGGCTGAGCCGTGTGGAAGTGCTAGGTGCTTCGGACCTGCTTATCACCGAGCCAATCACCTATGCCGATCCATTGGATGCTTTGCCTGAGCCTTACGAGGGATTTTCTCTGGATGAGTTTCTCGGAAGTGCTCGCAAGCAGATAATTTTGAGGGCGCTTGAGTCGGCAAACGGCAATCAGAGTCAGGCGGCTAGAATGTTGGGTGTAACCCCTCAGGCGGTGCACAAGTTTTTGAATCAGACAAAGCGAAAACTTTAAACCGGGGTTTAAAATGTATCAACCTGAGTTGAAAATTGACCAATGCTTGTTGTTATTGAGGAAATTATATAATTTCCTCAATAACAACAAGTTACGTTGTTTTAATTTATTTGGCACGCCAGTTGCTGATGAACAAATGCAGAAAGAGCCGCAATTGGTTGAAAAACAAAAGGAGCAACGATGCCAGCATTCAAAATCACTTCTATTGTCAACGGAGATACCTTCGAGGTGTTACCAGAGTGGAAATGGAATGGTAAAACGAGAACAAGATTCCGTCCTACCAGTTCGGTGCTCTGTAACTGCACACCACCAATGGACAGAAAACGAATAATGTTTTGTCAAAGATTATCAATGGGCAGCTCAGGACCAACAGGTCTGCGAAGTATTTGTCGGGAACAGAAACCTTATTGAGTGTTCCCCAAGTATTGAGAATTGTATGAAATTGAAACCAGCAAACTAATCAGGAGGATGATCCATGTTTGATCCTAAAAAATTCACTACCCCAACCGCCAAACCGCTTCCCGTTGTTCTGCTTCTGGATGTCAGTACCAGTATGTCTGGAGATAAAATCGAGAACCTTAACAAGGCTGTCGAGGATATGCTGGATACCTTTGCAAAGGAAGAGAAGATGGAGACTGAAATTCTTGTTTCTGTCATCACTTTCGGCGACCAAGTGAAACTGTATGTTCCCTACACCAAGGCTTCTCAGGTGCAGTGGCAAGGTCTGCAGGCTAACGGTATGACCCCGATGGGAACTGCCCTCAAAATGGCCAAGGCCATGATCGAGGACAAGGAGACTACTCCGTCTCGTGCCTACCGCCCAACGATCGTTCTTGTTTCAGATGGTCAGCCTAATGACAGCTGGGAAAGGCCGCTGGAGGACTTTATCTCCAAAGGCCGCTCTTCCAAATGTGATCGTATGGCAATGGCTATTGGACGTGATGCGAATGAGATGATTCTGAAGCGTTTTATTGAGGGCACGCCCCATGACCTTTTCTATGCGGAAAATGCCGGGCAACTGCATGAGTTTTTCCAACGAGTGACCATGTCGGTGACCATGCGTACTCAGTCCAAGAACCCGAACGTGGTACCGACCCCGTCAGAGATCAAACTGGACGGTGGCAGTGTCAAGTCGGCTACAACCGGGAATACAACCGCTTCATCCGATGATGAAGGTTACTGGTAAAGAGGTGACTGATGTCTACTGCTGTACAAGAGTTAAAAGACAGAATTGAATTTGATGTTCTTCGACGCATCAATGATCTTGAACGCGATGTCAGAGACCTACAAAATAAAGTTTTATATGATGTGCTAAGTAAATCTGAAAAGGTGCGAGAAAACACGGATGATTGCGAGAGTACGAAAATCGAGCACGAGCTTGTTTCGGAGTTGAAATTGCAGAATACACTACTGAAAAGTCAGGTTAATAAATTAAAGAGGCTACTCTTGGCTTTTGAGAAAAAGGATTCTGTTGAGAAGTTGAAAGAAACAGGCAGTGAAGGTTACTGGTAAACAAAAATTTGGAGGTAAATCATGCCGCAGGCAATTGGCGACCCTGATGAAATTGACCGCTTCGCGCAGTCTCTGACGCAGTTTATCGACACGTTGAATGAAGCGGTTAACGGTTTGAATCATAGCTTTGGTTCCCTTGGGGATACCTGGCAGGATGAAAAGCGAGCGAGTTTTGAAGAAGACTATAACGCGCTGGTGCAGCAGCTGTCTCATTTTGAGTCGAACGCATTGGAACAGGTCCCTTATCTTCACGCTCTTGCTTCACATTTAAGAGATTATTTACAGAGTTAAGGTGGCGAATGGCGTACGTATCCGTTGGACAAGTTGAGAACCTCGAGGAGGCAATTGCCGGACTTCAGTCGGCCTATGACTCCATGGAGAGTGCCTGTCAGGCCCAGATTGCTGTGGCTGAAGCCAAATTGGCCGAAACACAGCAGGAGGCCGACAACAGCGCTCAACTGCTGGATACTGCGATGGAAGCCGAAATGGAGTCCAGGCAGCAGCTGGAGCAGGCTAATGAGCAGCTTGCTTCCGCCAATGAGCAGTTGAGTTCCGCTTGTTTATCTCTTTCCGCCTGCAAAGCGAGTGGCAGCTATGATGGGGACGGCCACTATAAACCGCCTAACTGTTCATCTGAAGAGGTAGATGTAGCCGTCGCAGAATCTGCCGTCGCAGAAGCAGAATCCGTTGTCGCGACGGCTGAGGAAGCCTTGGAAACTGCGAAAAACCATCGCATGCAGATGGAGCAGCGAAATGAAATGGCCCAACAGTGTCTTGATATGGCAACGCAGCTGACGGAAACAGTTCAAACGGAGTGTGCAACCCGGTTTGCCAGTGCGGAGGTTCACCTTGAAACAGGAACAGCCCGATTGGAAAGTGCAAAGGCAGCGCTCAACGCCTATCTCGATACGCACCCGCCAGCGGTGGAATTTTATTCATGGCTGAAATGGACTCCAGACCCAAGTAAGCCGGTTACGCCAAAGGAGCTGCATTCGAGGCTGAATCTGTCTGTCGAACAGCAGCGCTACTATTTTGAATATCTCGCCGATCGTGACCCGGCATTCAGAGCCAAGATTGCCGACTACAGAAGCCAGATCGAAGCCGCCAACGGTCCTGCTGAAAGACATGCGGTTCAGCTTAAGATCCGCCGAAACCTGAGCGGCTATTGTGGCGAAAAAATTGTGGAACAGGCGCTGAGTCCCCTCGGACATAAAGCAGACACGCAGGCCCGGACCACATTTGAGGACGGCAGGTTCACCAAAACCGACCTGATCATCGAAGATCTCAAAGTGCCGGTTATTCTCGGTCGTGGTGAAGGCATGAGTGCTCCGACCGAAGGCTCTATCGCCATTGAAGTGAAATGCGGCCGGGCTTCGTATCTCTATTCTCAGAAAGACCACATGGTTTTCCAGTCCGGCGGGCATCAGGAAGCCAATGCGTCGATGACGGTATGTTCACGCGACATCAAAGATTTGACTCCAGAACAAGAAGAAGAGCTGCGTGAAGCCCTTCGGAGTGCTGGTTCACCCCTAATAGGTATGCTCCCTACAAAAGACGAGATCGACAAAGCCTGCTGGGAGATGGTGACCGGTTCTAATGCAAATAACGGAGGAACTCATGAAAATTAAAATCGCTCTGATGCCAAGTGAACACATCAGCAAGGCTCAGGATCTTTCCTCCAAGCTCCAGAATGCTATGGATACTGGTGAGATGAATGCTGTTGATCGACTCACAGAAGAACTGATATCGCTAACAGATAACAAGTATTCTCTATCCTTGTTAGAAGAATACTGGCTCCAGCTGATTGAAAAAGTTAGAAACTCTGATAACGATTTCAAGTCCGACTACATTATGGCCAAGCCGCAAATCGAAACGATTATTGCAGCCGGTGTGGCTGAATCATTTGCAGATGTTTCAGTGGTTATTGAGCAGGCATTAAAGGCTGATGGTATCATCCTCCAGCTACCGTTTGAAGAGGAGGATGCCGATGTTTGATGATCTATTTAATGTGACTTCACAGCAGATGGGCAATTTTTCCGACACCGTCAGAGACGAGTTTGGTCAGTCTATTGTCTCAGACGTTTTCGAGCCACTTTTGCAGGACATCTCTGGCCTTCAGCAAATGGGAGAATTGTTTCAAACCCGAGCCGTCGAGATTGATCAGCTAACTGGAGAATTGCAATCGATAGGAAGCATGTGCCATGAGTAACAGCCGGAAAAACAGGGATTCCATGCCTAAACGTCTGTTCGATGTCATTGGCGCAATGAATAAGGCGATTCTAAGGAAGGAAGATATCTACCGTCAGCTTCAAACGGAACTGAAGCAATCGGAGCAGGACTGCGACAGAACTGTGGGAAATCTCAGGGCTGTCAGCGACTCTGCAGCAAGAGGCGAACTGGCTGCGTTGCATGATAAAGAGACAGGATTGCAGAAAGTTCTGCAATCGCTAAGCAATGAGATCCGCAGCGTAGAGGATCATATAAAGCAGGTTGAAAAAGCCATTTCCGATCTCGCGAGTGATAAGGACAGGCTTGACCGTGAGATCAGTCAGCGCCCCATCTTAATTTCAATCGTTAAATATGTATTTGGTGATGCTGAACGTGAAAAATCTGAAAGGATCCAGAGAGAGATTCAAAAGAATGAGCTTGGCAAAGATGATTTAATCAAAACCAAATCCAAACTCAGCTCTCGAAAGGCTGGTTTGGAGAACCACCAGAATGACCTGAGAGTTGAGCTTGCCGGTATCCAAGCCAAAATTAAGCGATTGAGTAATTCCAAACTCGCTGGAGCCAGAAAAAGAAACGACGCGCTGAATGCTCTCAAGTCAAAAAAAGAGCAGATTCGCGAGAGAAAACATCGGGTGCACGAGGAGTTTGAGAAGGAATGGGTTTCGGCCCTGAAGAATCTTGATGATCTATGCAAAAGGGTCCGCCTGCGTCAGCCGCATCTGAATGAGTTAACAGCCGAAAATATCAACACGGGCAACCATTTCCCTGACGCTTTGGCGTTCGGGCGCATGTACCTTACCTATCAGAACTGGAAAGGTTATATCCCACGGCTGATCCCTTTTCCTTTTAAGAAATCGCTCTGGCTTCCTGACCAGACTACAGGAACCCGATTGATTCACCAGCTGATGCTTCGGCTGATGCACTGCATGCCGGTCGGCAATGTTGAAATTACCGCTGCAGATCCGCTGAGATTGGGCATTTCTCTGGACCCGTTTCTTTCTTTGTTGAAAGTAAAACGGCTCTTTCCCGAGCAGCGATTGCTGACCCGGTCGGACGAACTGGAAAATGCTCTGGCCTGGTTAACGGATTATGTCGAGGATCTGCTTCAGAATAAATTCAAGGGAGAGATCAAGAGCTGGTCCGCCTACAATGAGGCAAACAGCAGCAATCCCATACCATATAAACTGTTGCTCATTTTCGGAGTGCCGGAACAGTTGACGGACAAAAGCCTCTGGTACCTTGGCCGCCTTCTGGAACACGGCCCTGTCTGCGGCGTGCTTCCGGTGTTGACCATTGATGAAAGTCGGCTGGAGGATCGCAAGTTTACGGGGCTGCGCACCGCGATAAACAAATATTCCAAGAGAATGGATTCCATTGTTCCGGCAGAGATACTGACCAAGCATGTCTCTGAAATTAATGTTGTGGAGGAACAGGAGTTCTGGCCCGGACGTTCTGAGCTGACCGACTTTCTGGCATCCATATCTGACCGATATGAACAGAGCTCGAAATTCAGTAAGAGCCTGACTGACCTCTGGTACAATTCGGACTACTGGGGTCACGACGCTGTTCAGGGTGTACAGGCGCCGATCGGCTGGACTTCGGATGGCGAGATCGTGCATTTCTCTATCGGCGGGGTGAATACAGAGCACCATGTTCTTCTGGCCGGTCGTTCAGGCTCCGGAAAATCGAACCTGCTTCATGTTCTGATTCATAGCCTCTGCCACATGTATTCACCCTCAGAGTTGAATATCTACCTGCTGGATTACAAGCAGGGTACGGAATTCAGTGTTTATGCTTCCCCTCCGCTTCCTCAGGCAAAACTGGTGGCTACAGAGAGTGATCCTGAATATGGGGTAACTGTTCTGGCGCATTTGACCGAGGAGCTTGAAAAACGGGCTCAGGAGTTCAAACGCCGGTCTGTCCGCGACTTTTATGAATACAGGGAATCTTCAGCAGCCGAACTCCCACGTATCCTGCTGCTTATCGATGAGTTTCAGATTCTGTTTTCTGAAGGACGACAAGTAGCTGAACCCGCAGAGAAAATGTTGAACCAGCTGTTAAGACAAGGACGGGCCTACGGCATACACTTGCTATTAGCCACCCAAACACTGAAAGGAATACAGTCTCTTTCAATGGGCCAGTTGATAAGCCAGATTGGCTGCCGGATTGCCCTTGCCTGCAGCGAGGAGGATTCCGCGATGATTCTTGGCAACAGCAACTGGGAGGCTTCCAAATTGAGCAGCCCGCCGGAGGGAATCATTAACAATTCCAACGGGGCAAAATCGGCAAATCAACGATTTCTGATTCCATTTGCCGATCGTGGGCTGTCCAAGGATCACATTACCAAGATTACTCAGATCGCTGACCAACGTGGTTACTGCGGCTCAACAAGAATATTCAACGGCTCACGTCTGCCGGAAATACCTGCAGCTGATTTGTTCAACTCAAAAAGCCATGAGGCGGTGCAACTGCACCTTGGAGAGCGTTTGAGTTTTGAAGCAGAGCCGCTCTCACTGACACTGGTTAACCGACCGTCATCGAATTTACTGATATCCGGCTATAACGATACAATCCACGACGGTCTGCTCGCCTCCATCCTTCAAAGCTTGGATGCTCAGAATGGCATCGATGAAATTATCTACTTTAACGGGCGCTCCATAGTGCCGGTGGGGGCATCAAAATATCTCAATGGTTCCGGAGGCAGATCTGTTTCAAAGCACGAGAGTGTTCCCACGCTGAATCTGGCCGAGATCTCCGGGGAATTACAACAATCAAAAAGAATTGTGATTATTGACGGACTGGATTCGACCAAGGAATTTCACTCCAGTCAGGCGAGTTTTAGACCGGTGAAGAAAGATGAACCACCTTCAGCACAAGAGAGTCTGAAGAAAATTCTGGAAGACGGTCCGCTGCAAGGGACATTTGTGATTGCCTTTGTGGATAATTGGAAACGCTGCAATTCATCGTGCAAGAACCTTCTTGGGTTCTTTGAGATGCGTATCGGATTCTGCATGAATGAAGATGATGCTGGCTCGTTCGTCAGTGGAGCAATAGGAAAATTTAAAGGACTTGAAACAGACAATCGCGCTGTCTTTGCCGATCGCTTGAAAAATCAGATTAGTTGGTTCCGTCCATACATAAATGGGGAAAGTTTATGAAGAAGTATTTAATGACATGGTACGGAATGACTGATTTCAGGGCCTCACTCGGACTGGAACAGACAACCGGCCCCGTTCTTGGTGCTTTACTGGCAGAAGATTACACTGATGTGATCATCCTCGGCTTTACGCACCCGGATAAATCCGAACACAAACCTGATGAATTTCAGCAAAAGAATTCAGGTGTTGAAGGCTCTGATCCAGCTGCTGCAAGACAGTTTGTCGAACTGTTTTCAAATACAGGGGAGGCGCACCATCATTTCAATGAATGGCTAAAGAAACAGCTTCGGAATGCCGGTAAAAAGATCGATGTGCGTTTTCACCCTGTGGAGCTGACGCATCTCAATGACACGGAGGGTATCTATGAAGCCGCGACTCAATCCCTGAAGGCGGTTGCCGCATCAGAAGGTGAAAAGCTCGTTACGCTCTACCTGAGCCCAGGCACTCCAGTTATGGCTTTCGTCTGGGCTTTTGCCGCCCTGAGGCACCCGACGCTAAAAAAACGTCTTATCGCATCTTCTCAGCCAGGAAGACCTCCGGAAAGAATCGTCCTGCCGAACGAGTGGCTGGAATGGCATGGAAGACAGGTTCGAACAACCAATACGGAATCTGATCAGTATGATGCCATTTTTCACCTGTTCGGCGAACAGCGGATGCCAAGCCTGCTTGGCGTGATGCAGTTTTCAAGCAGGAAGCACATCTTTGTGAATTCCGCACAGTTCCCTGCCGATGTCATGAAAC
>Ga0207913_1000547_pt1 | contig 10537 bp, 7 predicted proteins | sample DeeseametaMP2913_FD_184168 | JGI IMG/M metagenome (GOLD analysis project Ga0207913, IMG submission 184168) | Marine microbial communities from the Deep Atlantic Ocean - MP2913 (SPAdes) | ecosystem: Environmental > Aquatic > Marine > Oceanic | place: West of Santa Cruz de la Palma, Atlantic Ocean...
GTTGAACTCCACGCGTTTTCTTTGACTGGTGTCTTCTTTGAGATGTTCTTGTGGGAGATGTGAAAAAAGAGCGATGGCGCCCTGGGGTGCCATCGCTTTTTTGTCAGGTGTGGTTGTTGAAGTGGTGCGATAAAAGTGCGGCTGTAGGGTGTTTTGTGCAGGAGCGGTCATCGCGCTTTTTATCGCATCCACGGTGTGTTGGTGTGGGTTATTTATGGAGTTGTTCGTGCATGTCCTGGAGTTGATCATTGACCCACTTTTGGGCTTTTTCGGCGAGTTCGGGGCCGTCTTCTCCAGTCATGATGGGGCCAATGCGAACTTGAACGGTCATGGGGCGGTTGTAGACGCGATGGTAGTACTGGCCGATGGGCTCGTTATTGATCCAGGCGTCATCAACTCGTGGGTATTCGATGGCGATGGGGACCACGGAGGAGCCTGTTTCAGCGGTGACTTCAAACGAGCCGTATTTAAAGACGAGGGGATCTTCGATGCTACGTGTAGTGCCTTCGGGGAAGACGGTGACGCTGTCGCCGCTTTGAAGGAGTTCACGGAGTGTTTCACGAGCAGCGAGTCGGCTGTCCTTGATGTCTCTGCGGACAAAGACGGTGCCAGCAAGTTTTGCGGCTGCGCCGATGATGGGCCACTTGGCGACCTCTGCCTTGGAGAGGAACGTACCTGGGGTGGCGTACATGAGGACAAGGATGTCCATGAATGAGCGGTGATTTGCGGCGTGGAGGACACCCCAGGGAGGAGCTTCTCCAGTGACCTCGACTTTGATGTTGAATGCCTCAAGGAGTTCGCGCGCCCATTCTTTGGCGAATTTTGCGATGACCTCGCGTGGAGGGTTTCCTTTGGGGACAAGCCACATGTGTTTGAGGGTCAAGGTCATGGCCTTGGCGACGTTGATGGATGTGAGGAGCTTACTTGGGAGGGGTGTGGACATGAGTGTATTGTGGTGCTGAAGTGGGTGGTTATGGTGAATGGGATTTATTGATGAACGATGGAGAGGAGTTCTTCCATGGAAGATGCTTTTAAGATCTGTTCAGTGATTTTTTCAAGTTGAGACAGGTTCAGTTGCTCAAGTTGTTCTTGCTGGGTCTGAGATTGTTCGCCGAATTTAAGTTCGATGAGTTTTTGCAAGGTCTGGAGTTTGCCTTGTTTGAGCCCTTGCTCAATACCTTGCTCTAGCCCCTGCTCGATTCCTTGTTCAATGCCGAGCTTGAGTCCTTTTTCTTGAGCGTCATCATGAACCTGTTGCCAGTAACGCTCCATGTTTTCTTTCAGCATATCTTTCAATCCTCGAAGTGATGCAAAGTGGTGGTGTTCAATTTCAATATGTTTATGTGGTAGAGCCTGTTTGATCCACGAGGCAAATCCTTCTCCAAGAGTATAAGCTCCCTCTTCATTTTGTAAAATCTCAACCAGTTCAAAGACAAGTCTCTTTGTTTCCTGAATGGTCTTACTTCGCTCCAGGAGGAAGAGGATAGATAGAGGGTCTTTGTTGCTGTTGAGCGTTGTTTTGTTGAGCCTGTACTCATCGATCAGGAAGTACGTTTGATGGGGTTGATAAGGTTGGAGTGCTTTGGGTGTGAGTCCATATGCGATCAGATCTTGAATGTTGAGTTTTGCGTTCCAGGGTTGGGGTTGATTGTAGATGACAATGGGTATGATTGGGGGAAGTTGCTGCTTTCTTGCCAGTGAGGGATCTGCCTTGAGCAAGAGGTCATAGAGCAGGGTGGTGTAGGAAAGGCATCGCAGTGCCATGGCATGATCTACACTGCTTTGAAACTCGAGTAAGAGGCAGGAGTAGAGGGATTGACCATGGTTGGTTTGAATCTTCCACACCAGATCTGCTTCGCGCGTTTGTAGTCCCTTGGTAATGAACGTGGTGTCTAATCGATGGAGCGATGAGATATTGAGCTGTGTTTGTATGGAGGATGGGACGAACTTTTCGATGAGGAGTTCGATCATCCTCTTGTTGGAGAATAATTTTTTGTAGTTTTCATCATGTTGCATGGTGACGCTCAAGATAAGGAGGAGTTCTTCTGCTAGAAGAACTCCTCCTTGATGGTAGAGTGGCATGAGGGTCATGTCATGTCATGACCCTCATGATGTGAGTTACTCGTCGGTGATGCATCCTGTGCTCAGGGCAAGTGTGTTGGAGCAGCGACCAGGGCTAAAGAGGTCCTCTGATATGGTGTTATGGGGGACAAAGGTCGTGCCTGTGAGTTCAGGCCACAGGACATAGCTGGTTTTTTGGGCATCTTCATAGGAGAGGCTAAACAGGACGCGATCGTGTCGGTCCCAGAGCTCAACTTTTCCTGATGAGTTATTCAGGCCAAGTTTGGTGTCTGGAGCCATGAACAGGACTTCAGAACGCCAGACGGCGATGCGATCTCTTGGGCCAGAGAAGATGACGATGCCATGACCTGGAGGGATGCAGACATTGGAGAAGAGATGTTTGATGTTTTCGTTGACGAGCAATGAAATCAGCGACATGTCGAGCGTGAACTCCGAGGTGTTGACCAGTTCGATGAACTCATCGTCGTAGGCATCGCGCGTGCCATCTGCGTTGGCGTCACCTTCATCGCCAGTGGGGACATTCATGAGGATCTCGTTGATGACAAGCTCACCTGGTGTGGGAGGAACTGCATCAATACAGGGATCTGGAGTGTCCTGTGACGAGTCTGATTCCTCTGTGAGGTCTGGGCCCATGTCAGCTGCGAGCGTTGAAGGGTCCTGTGTTGTGGCGTACATGTGGTCTTGATCAGGCCATGGGCGTTGGTTGTCTGAGCCCTGATCATCAGGAGACGGAGACATGTCTTCGTTATGGTGTTGGCCTGTATTTTGTGTGGGTTCAGGGGGGAGTGGATAAGGTGACTCGTTGGGGTTATCAGGATTGTCCTGTGTTGACGTGGTGGTTTGGGTGGTGGCGCGCAAGACGCACCGTTGTTGATGGCAGATCTCTTCACTGAAGCAATCTGCTGAAGTTTGGCACTGGAATGATTGGTCCTGTGTGCAGGCCGAGATGTGGAGCATGAGCATGCAGATAAGTATAAATAAAGTGATAGAGTGTAGCTTATTCATGGTGTCCCTCCAATTGCGCTGAGAACCAGCCGCCAGTGATGGCGTCGAGTTCAGCGTTATAAAAAAGTATGTTTGTTGTGTGTGTAATGATCTCTTCTTCATCCAGTTCAAGTGTGCGTAGCCGTTCAAGTTGCTCTGCACGTTTGAAGTAGAGTGTGTTGACTCGTTTGCTGATGGCGTCTCGCGATTCCTGATGTTGTGTCTGGAAGCGTGAGAGATCGATCTCAGTGCGGTCAAAGATGAGCCCAGGCAAATTGAAGGTGAGGCTTACAGAGTATGTGTTCTGTTTGATGTTGCCTGTCTTCATGTCGTATCTGGCGCTGTCTTGGAGTGCGAAGCCAAGATCATCAAAGCTGTGGTCTTCGCGATAGTCGTCTTCCTGATCCTGCTGTCTACGCCATGTGGAGCGTAGTTGGATTTCGGGTAACAGGTTTGCGAGTCGTGCACGTCGACGTAGGCGGTTGATGTCTGCCAGGGTGTTATGTTGTCGCAGGGCGACCTGCCGAACTTTATGGACAGGTGGCGCAATCTGGCTGGCGACGAGAGGTTGAGGTGGTGATTCCCCACGTGCATCCTTTGCAAAGAAGAGGCAAAGGAACAAAAGTAACAGGGCCCACAGGTGTGCGCTCTCTCGTGTGTCGTGTTCGTGTGTACGATTGTGTTTCATGGTGTCCCCCTGAATGTGGTTTGAGCTAGTGGTTACACGCCGTGGAGGTGTGTTGTTTAAACCAACGATAGATCCTTGCTGGTTTCCACATCAGGAGGAGTTGCCACTGTGGCTGGTTGGTGGTGTGGGTTGCGCGTATTTTTTGCGTTGTCCCTGCGGTTACTGTGAGGGAAGGGGTGAGTGTGGAGATAAAATGCCTGCGTGAATCCTGGCATGTGGGAGATTTTGCCACGAGTGTGGATGGTACAAGGCACAGGAGTGCAGTGCAGATGATTGTGAGTAGGTGTGAGAACTGTATTGATAAACGTGTCATGAAATAGACCTCGTGTGTTGATAATGATGGCTAACTTCAAACCCATTCTCTTTTCAGTTTCTGTTTTTGGAGTTCGCTCCAAACAAAAGAAAAAGGAGCCGATGTCGTATGATGTGCGACACTGGCTCCTTTTTTATCGGGAGTGGTTGGCGATGAGTTGCGTCTGAGTCGTGATTTTTTAGACGAAACCCTCTGCTATATTTATGTTTTGCTGCTTAAGTTGTTTTTAAGTATTGTGTTTTTCTTTGAGTTTGGTGAGGAGTTTTTGGTGGAATCCATCAAATGCCGAGCCTGAAAGACCCGCAATGATATCGCCAGGTTGCGCGATTTTGGCGAGGTAGTCGACGATGTCATCAACGTTAGGCATGAGTGAGGTTTTGGGGCCAAGGGCTTCAATGTCGCGGTGGAGTTCGTCGATATCAAGGAGTTGTTCCTTGGGGAGAGTGTCTTTTTTCCAGGGTTTGGAGAGGATGACCTCATCAGCGAGCGCAAAAGCTTTTGGGTAGTCTTGTTGAAAGACTTTACGGCGAGAGGTGTTGCTCTTGGCCTCAAACACAATGCGGAGGGTTTTATTTGGGTAGCGTGTGCGGAGGGCTGTGACGGTAGACTCTACAGCTGTGGGGTGGTGAGCAAAGTCATCAAGGATGGTGATATGGTTTACAACGCCGATAAGTTCCTGTCGTTTTTTCACGCTCTTGAATTGCGCGAGTGCATCCTTGCAATGTTGAACGCTTACGCCTTCATCCATGGCGATGGCGATGGCGCCAAGCATATTGCGGACATTGAACTCACCGAGTGTAGGGATTTTGAATGTGCCAAGGTCCTCTCCTCTGAGGGAGACCTGTGCTGTGGTGAATGATTCGTCGTAAGCGATGTCGGTGGCGCGCAGGTCGTTGTGTTCGCCGAGTCCAAAGGTGGAGACGGTGGCAGTGCAGGATTGTGCGACCTTGACTGCTCTGGAGTCATCGCCATTGACCCAGAGGGAGCCCTGAGATGGGATGAGTTGCACAAGACGGGTGAAGACATGTTCGATCGCTTCAATATCGGGGTAGATATCTGCGTGATCGTATTCAATGTTATTGATGGTGGCACGGAAGGGTTGATAGTGCCAGAACTTGGGGACTTTATCGAAGTAAGCGGTATCATATTCATCGCCTTCAATGACAAAGTGTTCGCCATCTTCAATCTGGTAGTTTGATTGAAAGTTTCCAGTAATGCCGCCAACCATAAAGCTTGGCTTGAGCTTGGCGAATTCTGTGATCCATGCAAGCATGCTCGTGGTGGTGGTTTTGCCGTGGGTTCCTGTGATGACAAGGCTCTTCTTGTTCTTGAGGAAGAAGATGCGCAAGGCTTCAGGGAGGCTGATTGTAGGGATATTTCTTTCGCGTGCTGCGACAGCGTCCTCGTAAGTGGCGCGAACCACGTTACCGATGATAACGAGGTCGGGATTCCAATCGAGGTTATGTTTGGCGTAGCCCATCATGATGGAGATCTGTTGATCTTCAAGCCATGTGCTCATGGGAGGATAAGCCATGGCATCGGAGCCACGTACATCAAAGCCCTGTGTTTTGAGCATGGCAGCGAGGCTTCCCATGGCGGTGCCACAGATGCCAACGATGTGAATTTTTTGAATGTCTGAGGGGAGTTCGGGGAGGTCTCGAATATGTTCAGCAGTCATGATTGCCTTCCTTCCGTGGAGGTCTTGTGAATTCGCAAAAAAACAGGAGCAAGCGACCTGGCGCGTTGCTCCTGCAATTGAGTATGAATGTAAAATGGAAGGAAGGCTAATTTATTGTGCGAAATCTGCGATGACTTGGCTGGAGGTTTCGGGGTCAGGGAAGCTGATGCGCATGCCACGGTTATGTCGTGGAGCTTCAACAAGTTCGATGACCGTGGCCTCGACAAACTGGCTCTGACCTGACTCGGGGTGAATGGCCTCCAGAAGGATCTGTGCGTTTGGAGGGTAGAGGTCAGCGCTGCGAATGAAGACCTCTCCACGTGCGACATGGCGAGTGGCGAAGTTTTGCATTTCTTCGGTGTTGGGGAATCTGACCTTGAGGCAGGGGAGTTCAAGGCGCTGAACTTCTTCAAATGCGGTGGGGTCTTTTTCGTATTCTGCGTGAACGAATGCGCGCCATGTGTCGCGGGTGGACTTACTGCTACCAAAGAGTTGCAGTCCCATGCCTGTGGGGCGGCCTGTTTCGATGGCATCTGTGGCGTTAATTCTGTGTGCGACCACACCAATCAGTTCGATGGGTTCTTCAGCATCAGGGAGAGTTGTGCTCAGTCGCACAAGTTTACGAAGGGGGAGAGGTTCGGGGCATTCAATGAACACGCCCACATACGAGATGTCATGGGTCTGGTAGTTATGTGTGTTCTCGGGGAACCTGAGCTCAACGTTTAGCTTGTGATTGATGCGTGGTGCTTGACGGTTGTTCTGCGGCTTGGGTTGCTCGGCGGCATCCGTGGTCATGGTGCGTACCTCTTGTGGTGTGGAGGGGAGTAAGTTGTGACGAACCTGGCGAGGATTCTAACAGTCAACAGGGGGAGATGAAAAGTGAAGAACAGTGCCATGTGCAAAGAGTGGTTCTCTGGGTTCCGTGGACTTCAGCTTCTATCACCTCATTCAACCATGTCTTCGCTCTGTTTGCTCGATCCTTGTCCACAAACGTGGTGCGTATTGTGTGATGTTTATGGTGTAGCAGAAGGCTCCTGCAAGGAGGGGTGCTCATTTTGTGTGAGCAGGAGTTTTCCTGCAGTAAGGTAGGACTTGTAGGACTCATTGTAACGCAGTCGTTTGGTCGTAGTCTGTCCTTTTAGTAACCAGAGCAGGGGATTTTGTGTGATGTGTTCGGGGGCCTCTTTTTCGAGTTCCTGGAGCTGTCGCAGCGCGAACTTCCAGTAGCCACGTTTCCCAAGTAGGTAACCATAAAAGAGCCCTTTTTCAAGAGGATAGCCCTGACGTGTGGGGCGTTCCTGACTTTCAAGGTATTGAATCGCCTGGGTTGCCTTGGCGTTGAGTGCAGCGTCCACGACCATGGTCGCCAGCGGATGTTCTGGTGTGGGCCAGAGGTGGGCCATGGCTTGATCGATGTCCAGAGATTCGGCGTGGTGGACAAGAAGGATTTCGTCCATGGGACCAAATGGTTCCTGGATTTGTGAGAGGCGCTCTGTTTTTGTGTCTCCAAAGAATTCATCAACAACTTCTTTGGAGAGAGAATACTTTCCTGCTTTCCAGAGGCCGCGCGCAAGGTGTGCGACGCGAAGTTCTGTCCAGACGGTTTTATCTCCCCAGTGTTCAAGGGCCTTGCGAGGATCGCCATAATCGTCTCGGCTGTGGTAGCGCTCTGTGAAGAATTGTTCGCCCACATCATAGCGGACAAGATCCTTGGGCGCGGCAAACTCGAGATATCCGTTATCGTCCGTATTCAAGGGAGCACCTTTGGCGAAATCAAGGAACTCCTGATGGCTCATAAACATGAGGCCGTAGAAGTCGTACATGTCCTGGATGCCAGCGCGGTGAAGTTCCTTTTTGACCGAATCAATCTTCATCGCCTCCTGAAACCCATCGGCGGGCATGGGAATCGGTTCATTGCTGCCAATCAGAATAAGGTCGGTGCCCTTGGGCATGGAGCTAAAGACCTGCACGTGGTCAAATGCCTGAGCAAAACTGGCGAAGATGACGCGTACATTTTGTGGGTCCATTTCGTAGAGTTGTACCCACTGGCCAAAGACACCTCCGGGTTTCAGGTGGCGTTTGGCTCTCTGGAAGTGTTCGACGGTAAAGAGCGAAGCCACGCCTGCGATCCATGGGTTTGAGGGTTCACTGACGATGACATCATAGAGGTTGTCATTGTACTCAAGGAAGTTGCGGCCATCGCTAATGATCAGGTCCACACGAGGATCTTCCAGAGGTTTGTGGTTCACATGATCAAAGAATGAGGACGCCTTGATCATTGCTTCTTCAATTTCAATGACCTCAATGCTTTTCAAGGGCCATTGCAAACTTCCGCCTGCGGTGACGCCACTCCCATAACCAATCATGACCGATTTCTCCTGACCAATGGTGTCAGGGTGATTGACCGCATGGAAGATAAAGGGTGTGAGTCCCACGAGGATCTGTGTGGCCATGTCTGCTCCATCGGAGGCTTCTGCCTTCCCATTGCCCTTGAGCGTGACGTAGCGCCCGCGCTTTTCCACCGAGGTTGTGACGGTGATCCCATCCTTGTAAAAGAGCAGCTCGGGGCGATCTTTTTTGAGTTTCTTGGCGTCAAAAAGTTCACGCGCCCAGTACGCTCGAAACAGGCCACGCGTGAGTTTGACGCGGTCAATCGGAGGGGCCAACATCGCGATGCTAGTGGCGCCGACAAAGAGAGAGACAGCGAGCATGGTGTAGCGTGTTTGTGGTGTGCGTTGGGTTTGCTTTTGATAGCCCAGAAGTTCCATCAAAAGGAGCAGCGCAGCGCCCAGAATGCTGGCGGTGATAATGGCTGCCATCGATGCGCTCAGTCCAAGCCATGGGAGCAAGATAAAGCCTGCCGAGAAGCTGCCAATAATCGAGCCCATGGTATTAAACGCATAGATGTTTCCTACACGCGCGCCAGCATCCTCGCGATCCGAGACAAGCGCGCGGATCATGAGCGGGAAGCTCATGCCTTGAAGCATGGTTGGCACAAAGACTAACGCCCCCACAAGCAGGAAGTTAAAGGCATAGATCTCGTTGGCGGTGCTTACGGAATCTCGCAGGCGATGGAAAAGCAGCTCGGGGAGTCGGTCAATGGTGAAGAATGTCAACGTGGCAAAAAGAGCGAGCAAGAGTTGTGTTGCACCAAGCCAGTACAGAGGGCGAGCGATGCGCTTGACCATCAGTGAGAGCGCTGCACTGCCCGCGCTAAGACCAATCAAAAATGAGACCAGAATCACAGTGAATGAGTATGTGGAGCTGCCAAGTACAATCACATAACCGCGCGTCCAGAGGACCTGGTAACACATTGAAAGTGCCCCAAAAAGGGCGAACGAAAATAGCGCAAGTTTCTGATTCTTTCCTGGGATTTCAACCACACGCGTAAGCTCGCCAATGTCTTCCAGTGACTCCAGAAGTTCATCTTTTTTCTCTCTGTTGGCCTGTAGTTTTTTGGCCTCCAGAAATGTTTTTCTGCTTACGAGCACCAGCGCACAGAGCGCAAAATTTGACAGCGCAAAGATGAAGTTTGTGGAAGAGAGTCCAAGCGCAGGAAGCAAAATAAAGCCTGCCGAGAAACAGCCCGCACATGCACCCAGCGTGTTCATGCCATAGAGCAAGCCAATACTTCCCTGGAATAACGCTTCGTGGCGCGTGATCCACTGACTCACAATGGGGAGTGTGGCGCCCATCAGTGTGGTGGGCAAGATCAGGATCACAAACACAGCGAGGAACCTGAGCAGGCTAAACAGGTAGAAGTTGTCGAGGAAGACATCAAAAAAGAGGCCATACACAGAGGGCAAGTGCTTGAGCATCATCGGGACAAGCAAGGCATAAAGGCCAATGCTTCCCTCAAGTAAGCCATAAACCATGAGCGGGTTTTTGAGCTTCTTTGCGTACTTCCCCCCAATAAAGCTACCCAGCGCAAGTCCCGCCATAAATGCGGTTAACAATGTGCTAATGGCAAAGGTCGTTGAACCAAAGACCTGCATGAGCATGCGCTCCCACAGGACTTCAAAGACAAGGCTTGAGAAGCCAGAAAGAAAGAAAAACAGCAGTACAACGCGATGCATGGATAGTCTTTGTAAGGTGGGTTAAAATGAGCGCACAGACCGAAAAACTCAACCTGTAGGCAACCTGTTTATGACGCGCTGTATCTATTGCAGCACACTGGGTCTTGTCGAGTTGAAAACAGAGAACACGTGTGTCCACATCGATCCTACTCACTGTTTTGTGTGGAGGAATATATACCATACTGAAATGGTATGAATTTGTATTGCTGGCTTGTTTTGAGTTCTAAAAGAGGATAAAGCAGAGACAAGTCAAAGGATGCCATACTGCTGTATGGCCAAAGAATTTCAACAACGTGAGAGGTTAAGATGTCAGACGATACAGGCAAGCAGTTCAAGATCGCGATGGTGGGCGCAGGACCCGCGAGTTTATATGGGGCCGCCAAGCTGGCCAAGGAAGGACACCATGTCACCATCCTGAACAGGGATATCAAGCATGGTGGACTTGCAGAGTATGGAATCTACCTCAACAAGTACAAGATGAAGGGCGGCTTGCGAAAGATGTTCAGCCGTATTCTGTCTAATGATCTGATCCACTACTACGGCAATGTGACCGTGGGTAGCGAGGGCTCCATGACGCTTGAGGAGCTTCAAGGCATGGGTTTTGATGCGACCATCGTGGCTGTGGGCGCGCAGGGCACAAAGTGGCTTGGCATCCCTGGTGAGCGTGCTCCTGGCGTGTATCACGCCAAGGATCTTGTGTATCACTACAATAGCCT
>Ga0207913_1000548_pt1 | contig 10528 bp, 5 predicted proteins | sample DeeseametaMP2913_FD_184168 | JGI IMG/M metagenome (GOLD analysis project Ga0207913, IMG submission 184168) | Marine microbial communities from the Deep Atlantic Ocean - MP2913 (SPAdes) | ecosystem: Environmental > Aquatic > Marine > Oceanic | place: West of Santa Cruz de la Palma, Atlantic Ocean...
TGAGGTGCGTAGCATACTTGGCTCGGGTGCAATGGGGGTGGTGTACAGGGCATTTGATCCAGATCTGCAACGTGAGGTCGCGTTAAAGGTCTTGCGGCCTGACAGGTTCCAGCAGGAGTCTTCGCGGCAGGAGGCTACAGAACGACTACTCAAGGAAGCACGTGCGTTAGCTGGTTTGAATCACCCTCATGTGGTGACTGTGTATGATGTGGGGACCTGGAAAGAGGGGCACATCTTTATTGCCAGTGAGCTGATCGAAGGTGAGACAATTCATGAATGGGCCAAAGCGCGGTCATGGCAAGAGATCGTAAGCGCTTATGAACAGGTCGCAAGAGGGTTGTACGTGGCTCATGAGCGCGGTTTTGTTCACCGCGACGTCAAGCCTGCAAACATCCTGGTGCGTCGTGGCGGGCATGCATATCTGATGGACTTCGGCCTTGTTCAGGATCAACCCAGGCTGATGACAAGCTCACAGGTCGACTCAAGCCAGCTCTCACTGACAATGACAGGCGTGATCTTGGGGACACCTGTGTATATGTCACCCGAGCAGCTGGATGGGCAGGGGCTTACAAGTTATTCGGATCAATACTCTTTTTGTGTTTCTCTTTATGAGAGTATTTATGGTTTTAGACCCTTTACAGGGAGTAACCTCGCGGAGCTCTCCGAGTCGCGCAAGAGAGCATTAAGCAAACCTCCAAGCAAGGAGATCCCGGAGTCCATATTTCGTGTATTGGAGAAGGGTTTGAGCCCCCGTATTCAGGAGCGCCACGCGTCCATGGAAACGCTCGCAGATGCACTCTCCAAAAGCACCACGCCTACATATAAAACGCCTCTGTTATGGACCGCAGGAGTGACAGCGTTAATCACACTCCTTGTGCTTGGCGTGTGGTCACAACAGCGAGGCTCACGTCAGGAGAGCAAGGAGCTGCCAGACTCAGCCTCACCCACGAATACGATCGCGTTGATCGAGGATATGCATGCAGTGCAGGATGATGATGTTATTGATGAAGTTGAATTAATTCAGGAGGATATGGGGTTTGTTTTGCGTGTTGAAGATATGGGCAAAGATGCACATGACGTCAGCACGCGCGAGCTTGACGTCGTTGATAAGCCTCCTGTTGTGGTCGCACGACAAGAGGAGCGAAAGGATGATGTGAGGTCTGTAAGCGCTGGCTCTTCATCAAAATCTGTGACACCCAAGAAGGGGCCATCTTTGGAGCAGGTCTATGAGAAGTGCTTACCTTCCATGGACTGTGACAAGATCCCTGACTGTTTGCCCATGGCATTGCAATACATCAAGTACAATGAGCCCAGGGATAATGAGGAGCTGCGAAACCTGTATGCTGTGACTGTGCGCGCCAAGACCTGTGCCTACAAGCAGAGACGATGTGGTGATGCCGACGCATTGCACTGGTATGAGTTTCGCGAGTTTGCCAAGCCGTCCACGTGGAGCTCCACGGAATACAAGCGCAGTCATGCCAGAGTGTTTGGTATGAAATCTCCTTATTGTCCGTTGGGGACAAAGCATATCAACACCCCCGAGCTGAAGGTTGAGCAGCTTTTGGGAGCGTTGATTGCGCTAGGCGCGCAAGGCACCGCCCAGTCATGTAAGAAGGTTTGGGATGATCTGCGGCCAGGGTATGACGCGCTATACAAGCTTGATCCTCAGCCTGAGAACCTCAAGGCGTTGGCTGGCCAGTTTGAGCAGCTTAATACCTGTCTCAGGAGAGGCGAGTGTGACACTGCGCTGAAAGTGTGGACGGAGGTCTTGAACCTCAAACCTGACGCCAAATATATCAAGTCTCATGGTGTGGAGGAGTCGTTTTATTACAAGTACTCAGAGTGCGTGCCTCCAAAGGGGAGTGATTCTCAGGTTCAAGCCACATGGCTTCGCGCGAAGTTGAATTCAATCGATTACAAAAAGCAGGGGTCCTGTCAGGATGCCTATGAGCTTGTGGATCAGATATGGCCTGCGCTCGATCTCTCTGTGTTAGATAAGAGTACGTTGGACGCGCTTGATTCTGGGCTTGATGATGTGACCAGGTGTTTGGTGCCAACGCATTGTGACAGGGCAAAGACGACCTGGTCAAGACGTAAGGGTTTGGGTTTTAAACCAAATTTGTTTGATGACTTGGAGGACGCGTTTGCATATCGCCACTGGCAGTGCGTTGAGGAGACATCAACATCAGAGCATCTGGCGTTGAAGGTTGAAGGACAACTCCACGCTGCATCAATGGAAGTTGCTCGCAAGAGTGATGGTGAATCGCTCAGGTTTTTGCTCGATACTTGGGCTCAGGCGAGCGACACGTTGAAGTTGATCAAAACCAAAGAGCTTGATCGTAAGAGGCAGGAGTCTTTGTGGGGATATGTAAGGAATCTGGCAGCTTATATTGCGGTGAAGGGGGATTGTGATTCAGGGGCCAGGATTTGGGCTGATATGAAGAAGATGGGGTTTTACACGAGTCCACCAAGTTATGTGAATCAGTATGGAAAGAGCGGGCGGCGGTTGACCTTTGATGAGCAGCGGTTGAGGGAGTGGGCAGCGCATCCAGGTGTATGTGTACCTTCGGTCAAGGAGTTCAAGCCATACACGGTGTGGTTGAGCCGTTATCTTGAGACTCATGTGAGAAGTGTGGGCCTCAAGAAGTGTCAGAAGCAGCTCTCTTATGTGGCGTTAGATCCCAGGAGTTGGGGACAAGAAGCAGATCCCTACCTCAAGCATAAGATCTCATATTCGTTGACTATTCTTACTGGTTGTCTCGCCGAGGGCGGTGATTGTGATGATGCAAAGAAGGTTGCTGGTGTGATCCGTGCGCTGGGTGATTTTGGTGCATATGGAGACGCAGATACTTACACCTTGGTGTCCTCCAGACTGGAAGAGAGTAAGTGCCCTCTTAAGTTTGAAAAGTGATTTTATATCAGTTGCTTAACGGTGGTGTGCGAGTGCCATTTGTAAGCGCGTGAAAATTTTTGTGAAAAAGTGTGAGACCTGAGCGAAGGTGCTTCGTCCGAAGGGAGTGAAGTGAGTTGTGGAGCGATTTAAAGGCGCTCTCAGTTTGAATCCCTTATGAATGCACACCACAGGATGTTGGTGTGTTATGATGCACAGGTAACACAATGATGAACAAGAATGTAAAACGCGCACTGTCTCTGACCACCCTCCTCTTTGTCTGTATGAACCTGAGTGGTTGTGTGGTGTTGCAAATGGTCATGGCGAAGAAGCAGCAAGATGAGCAGATGGCAGAGTACGAGAGGCAACGCGCAGAGAATGCAAAGCGCCAAGCCGCAGCGCAGGAGGAGTATGCCTATCAGCAAAAAGTCGCCGAGGCTCAAAACCAGATATTTATGACCGCAATGGATGAGCAGGTTTATCAGAAGTCGTGCGAAGCTCTTCGCAAAGATGTGGAAGATGTGGTCACGTTGCTTGCATATGATGTGCACTACACTTCTGATGAGGAGAAGGTGATTACCAGCTGGAGGTATGTGAGCGCTGATTATGCAAATGGCCAGCAGATTCGCAAGTCATCAAAGAACCGTTACACGACCGAGTTAAAAGCTGAAGGAGAGGGGTGTAAGGTGAGTTCTCTGTATCAGGTGAGCATGGAAAATGAACCTGTTCAGAATGCCAGGGCCGTTGATTTTGAGGAGGCATTATTAAAGAAGGTTGAGCCCGAGAAGTACAACGCTCTTGAGCAGGCGCTTGATAAGGTCAAGGAGGATATGGATTCTGAGAGAGCCAAGTCCAAGGAGGAGGAACAGCAAGCAGTAGACTCACAGACTACAGAGTCTTGATATCGTGTGAGTTTTCTTTCATGTGTGTATGTGGATTGAATGATGTTGTAAGACACACTACTAGCGCCTTGTCTGCAACCGCTTCTTACAGGTATGCTGAACACACTTGGTTTTATGAATTGTTTTTTGGAGGATGAAGATGTCAGAAGTGTTTTCAAAGTATTTGATTTCGGAGAGTAGTTCGGGAGGGAAGTTCTGGGAAGTGCTTGTCAATGATTCGAATATGAGTATTCGATATGGCAAGATTGGTCAGGACAAGAGCTGGAAGACGACAGGGTTTGCGTCGCATGCGTTGGCTGTAAAAGAGGCCACCAAGAAGATGAACAGCAAGCTCAAAAAGGGTTATGTCGAGGGTGAGGGAGGAGCAGACGGTGGAGCTGTACCCACACCCGCTGCGGAGCGTTCGTTTGATGAGCTTTTTGGTGAGATTCGCTCCTTGCTTGAGGGCAAGGTGAAGAAGGCCGATATGAAGCAGGTCAAGAAGTTCTACAACGCGATCTGGGAGCAGGATAAGGATAAGGCTGAGGCCGAGATTGATCCTTATCTTTATGATAAGTTTGCAGATTTGCCGTACACCTACTTTTCGCACAAGGTCGAGCAGGTTGGTCGTAAAGGATCAATTCCTGCGGCGATTAAGCCCTTGTTTGATGCTGATGATCTGAAGCTCAATCCATTTGCCAAGTTCTCACGGGAGCTCAAGCATCGTTACAATGGCAGGTATATGCCAGGAGATGATGTGGAGCCTACATCATATCATGAAGAGTATTGGATTGGTCAGGCGTTTAGCCTGACGGATTTTGTCGCCAATCCAGTGAATCAAAATATTGAAAGCCTGTATTTTGATTATAAAGACATGTGTGAAATGCAGAGCTACTCCAATCTGATGTATCCTGTTGGAATCAAGACATTGATCTCTAACTTACCAAAGCTCAAGCACTTGCAATTTGCTAACAACTGGCAAACGCGTCGATGTGGTGAAGTGTTTCATGATGCTGGTGTGATCGCAAAGCTGGAAACCCTATGGTTCTCAGATTCAGGTAATAATCCTGGTGATCTGAAGAAGATCGCAACCGCCGAGAGTTTAAGTGAGTTGACCACATTACAGGTTGGTTTTGCAGGCCGAGGCAGTCGAGATGGTTTTGTTCCTGATGAGTTGAAAGCACTGGCCGAGTCCACCGTGATCACCAAGCTCAAGCACTTTTCAATGCATACGGATGGTTGGAGTAGTGCAGAGTTTTCTGAGGTTGTTCGAGGCTCGAAAGTGTTTGAAGGTCTTGATGTTCTTGAGTTTTATGGTGGGACCATTGAGCAGGGCTTTTTGGATGCGCTGTGTCAAGAAGGCGAGAACAAGTGGGGTTTGAAGGAGCTGCATTTGGATGTTGGCCCATCGATTAGTGACATATTGGATGAGATGGAAGGGAGCGTGTGTTGGAAGACACTTGTCATTCAGTTGAACTGGCGTTGGGACAATGATTCCAAGTCTCGTTTGGAGTCGGTGGCCAAGAAGAAGAAGTTCAAGGTTAAGTTTAAGAAGTATGTAGAGCATCCATTTTGATGCGATGAGCCTTGCACAAAAAAGAGGCGAGAGGGGGCGGCTATTGCTGCGCAATAGCCGCCCCCTCTCGCCTCTTTTTTGTGTGAGTTGAGTGTGCTCAGTCCGAGTTTTTCTGACGTTCGCGTAGCGCTTTGATGCGTTGCGATAGTGTGCTCAATTTCGTGGTGGTGGAGCTGTCCTGTTGAGGTGTGGGGAGCTCCTCCTTGTTGCGTTGTTTGGTGTGCTCATCATCGCCCCACGCGAGCGCGGGGATCGCGTCATCAGAGGAGGCGAAGTTGCTGTGTTCAAAGGTGATTTGCGTGGGTTCGTCAGGTTGGGCTGGTTGCCACAATCCTGCGGGAACCTCGGGTCGTTGTGGTTCATCCTGGTTGAGCGAGGAGAAGATTTCGGGATCATCAGGTATGGAGAGATCTGTGACACCCTTGATGGAGGTGTCAATATCATCCTCGCTAGAGGCCTGTGTTGTGGGGGGATCATCAAACATATCAGCATGAATGCCCGTGGCTTCATCGTGATGTGCCAGCATCAGTTCACGCTCCATACGTTTGAGTTCATTGTAGGGAGGTGGTGTGTTGTCATCGATTGGCTGATAAGGTGTCTGGTTGACCAGCTCCTCATAGTCATCGGGCAGCTCCGAGATGGGGCTTAAATCGGTGGGTGACTCATCGGCCTGAGGGAGGTTTGTTGTGACAGCCATGGGATCATTGGGGAGATCAAAGGGCTCCAGAGGATCGAAGGATTCTTCAATGATATCAGGCTCATCATCGACAAAGTCATCGAGGATAATGGGTTCAGAGGCTTCTTCACCAAATGGATCTTCATGGCTTGGGAGGAAGGCTTCTGGAGGAAGCGCTTCAAGAGCAGGAGATGTGGAGGATTGGACCTGTGTATTGAACTTTGAGCGATCAAACGGGATCGCGGTGGTGATATCGTCGCTGATGGCGTTGTTTTCCTGACTGGCCTCGGAGTCATCATCGCGTACACGAGGTCCAATACCAGGATGTGTGCTGAGCAGGTGATTATCGGGGGTGATGTGTGTTTGTAGCAGTGATGCGACCTGTTGTCGGCTGACCACATGTTCGGAGTGCAGCTCGGTGATATCTGCGGTGACACGAAGGTTGCTGTCTGAGGCTGCGGCAGGAAGTTCCAGCGGGAGAGGTGAGGCAGGTGTCTTTGTTGGTGTGGGTGTGGGTTGCTCCTGGAGGGGGAGCAGTCGGTTGGCGCACTCGATCAGATGATTGGAGAGCGCGCTTGAGGAGTTGCTTTGCCAGCGTTTTCCTTGCTTGAACAGAATGACAGGGGGAATGTCCTGGTGGTAATGCGGCTCCATCCAGACGATATAATCGAGCGCTTCAATGATCTGTGCATGTGAGAGCACACCGAGAGCTGCTTCAGGATCGCGCGCATCAAGCGTGCTCCAGCGTTGTTGTGTTCCAGGTTGTGCGAGTAGTTGAACAAGAGCGTGTGGTACGGGGATTTGCTCCCAAAACACGGCGGGGCAAAAGCGCATGGATTTCCACAGTTTGCGGCGCTCTTGTTGGTCTTGCGGATACTGGAGTGTGATATGATTTGGCCGTGGTTTACTGGGCGTGCGAGGCGTGACACACATGGCAAATTCGGTGGGGAGCCATGAGGAGATCTTCTCAAGCAGCAACTCCTTGGGCGAGGATGGTGATCCAAGAATAATACCGTTTGAGCCCTGAAGAATGGCTTGCATGAGGAGCTCCTGTTGCTCTCCCTGCAAGGTCAGCTTGAAGGATTCGGCCTGTCGTACAAGCGCCATGGTGTCATGTGCGATGAAGTGGATTTTGAAGTGCGAGATGATATTTTCTTCGAGAGGATCATCGCACATTTGTTTGAGCACACTGAGTGCATTGATAGGCAGGGGTTGCTCATGCGTTCTCCAGGATCCCTGGTGTAAGGAGTGCCAGTGTCCCTGTGATGCAGAGATCAGGACGTGATCACAGGCAGGATCTTTGATGACCTCAGACAATGAGGGGAGTGCATTATCAATGAAATTGAGCAGAGACATGGTGACAAAAGCCTTCTTAAAAAATTAAAAGCAACAAGCAAGTGTGTTTCGCGATCAGTTATTCAGGAGTGATGTCATTGGGGAGCGTGAGTTCTGGCTCCAACTTGACCGTGAGGGTAAGCATTTCACGGGCGTTCAAGTGGAGATCAAAGCGTTCCGAGATGTGTCCATCTGCACGAATTTGTATGCGGTGATCACCAGGAGATACAGGGATCACACCATCTCTCCACTTTGCGATTTTACCTGAATACTCCTCATCGATGTACACCTCGGCATGTTCAGGTGAGACAGCGAGTTGAAGCAGCGCACTGAGTTTGGAAGAGGCATCGCCCCTGCGTGAGCCCGCAGATGTGTAGCACGAGGAGGCGAAGGCCCCGAGCATCAGGAGTGGGATGAGCAGTTTGAGATATGAGCGCAAGTGATATGTCATGAGTGTGTGCAGGTGTGTTTACATATGTGTGTTTTTTGAGTCACACGGACAGGGGATGATAACATGCTCATGTGAAGTGGACAAAGTTTTGACAGGGAGAAGTGGATAAAAGGTGTGCCAGTTATTGGATGAGCAGAGCAGCACATGGACAATGATTTCTGAGGTTGTGGTGTGAACTTGTGCGTATGCGTGCTTTGTAATGTTTTGTTTTTATAGTGTTTTGTGCCTGTTTTTGTTTAATGGCTTGTAGTTTGCAGGTTTTTTTGGTGTTGTGAGTTCTGTCAAACGCAAACTGGGTCAGGAGATGGAGAAGATGAAGAGTAGAGCATGGAAAGCGGTTGTTGTATCCACGTATGGGGTCATGCTTTTGGCGCTAGGTGGGTGCTCGTCATGCGACGATGAGGGTGGGAATCCCGAGGTTGAGAATTACTTTCAGCCATTAGAGATCGGTGATTTTGAGCTTGTATTGGAGCCAGCGCTTCAGGTGGCAGAGCGCGTGGACTTTGGTTTTCTTGCTCCTGGCGAGAGTGCGTCACGTGTGGTTGAAGTCAGTAACGTGGGGCGTGCAGCGCTGCATATTGATCGATGGCAGATGAGCTCGGATCGGTTTGAGATGACCTTTGTGGGTTTTATGGGTGAGGAGACCCCCAGAGTATTGGAGCCAGGTGAGACGATCAAGGTTGTGTTTAGTTACAGAGCGATCTCCGAGGAACCTGAGCAAGCCGAGCTGTTGATCTGGAGTGATGATCCCGATCGCGAGTACACCAAGGTGAGCGTGACGGCCAATGTGTTGACCGAGTGTATTACTGTATCAGAGCGAGAGCTTGGGTTTGGTCTTGTCGCGCCCGAGGAGCAGGTGAGTCGTGCGTTTACAGTGAGTAACTGTTCGGATGTGTTGCCCGTGTCATTTGAGGCACGTGCTATTTTGCAAGATCAGGGGGCGTTCAGGTTCGAGAATCTGTCGCCTGATGAGGTTGTGGAGCTTGAGCCAGGAGAAGAGCGAGAGGTTTCGATACGTTTTCGCCCTCAGGAGCCAGGCAATTACAACGCGGTGCTGCCTCTTGTTTCGGAGGCGTTTGAAACTGGCGAGGTTGATGTTGATTTGATCGGTGTGGGAGCGCCTTATGCGTGTCCCGAGGCGGTGATTTTGGCGAGCAATGAGGCGTCAGGAAGGGAGTCCCGAGCGAATCCTTATGGTGAATATTATGGCGTGCCGCTCGATCGTCTCTTCTTTGACGGGGGAGAGAGCTTTAGTTCAGATGGCTCGCCGATCGTGCGTTACCGCTGGAGCCTTGTGCGTCGTCCTGCGGACAGCGGCGCGGTGTTGAATCAGGAGAACACATCTACGAGTGGACTTTTTCTTGATTTGACAGGGGATTACAGGGTTGAGCTGGAGGTGTGGAACGCGCGTGGGATCAAGTCGTGTGAGCCTGCGGTGATGGACATTTCAGCAACACCTGATGAGGATGTGCACATTCAGCTCGTGTGGGACACCTCCAATGACAACAACCAGTTTGATTCTTTTGGCAGTGATGTGGATCTGCACCTTTTGAAGCAAGGAGGGATCTGGAACCTTGAGCCATGGGATTGTTTCTGGCAGAACCTTGAGCCTGATTGGGGCGTGCGAGGAGATCGCAGTGATAATCCGTCTCTTGATATTGATGATACGGATGGTTGGGGCCCCGAGAACATCAACCTGAACAACCCCGAGAATGGGGAGCGCTACCATGTGGGAGTGCACTACTTCTCGGATCAGGGTTTTGGTGTGAGTTATGCGACCGTGCGCCTGTATCTTGGTGGGCGGTTGGTGAGAGAGTTCAGGCGTCAGCGCCTGACCGATCAGGACTTCTGGCATGTGGCACAGATCAGGTGGCCCGAGCGAGAAGTGATTGATTACAATGATATGTATTCCACGTTCCCCTCAGGTGTGTTTGAGCCGTGAGGCGAGTGTTATGATGAGGTTTGTGTGCGCATAGGGATGATATCCGATCTACATCTTGCTCCAGGGAGAGATTCCCGATGTACGACCTCACCAGAGGATCTTACCAGGCTGATTGATCAGCTTCAGGAGATCTGTGATGAGGTCGTGATCGTTGGGGATGCATTTGATCTGTTGCGAGCACGGAGGTTACGGGGATGGGCACGTGCGCTAGATCGTTTGCGCGTAGAGCAACCTGATCTGATGGCGGCGATATCAGGATGCAAGCAGGTTGTGGGGAATCATGATCATCCGTTATGCGCCAGAGGTGTGCCTGCGGAGGTGAGTTATGTGTCTGATAAGTTTAAGTTTATTGTGATGCATGGACATCAGTGGGACGTCTGGCTCAAGAAGATCTGGGGGATGGAAGAGGGAGCAAACTTCGTGGCGGGCTGGTGTGAGCGTGTGGGTCTTGGCAAGGTTTCCGAGTGGATGGGAGATGTACCAGGCAAGGTTCAGGAGTGGACAATTGGAGCCACCGAGTCCGTGCCACCCGAGGAGCAAAGCGCATGGCATGGGGCGGAGCAGGAGCTTGAGAGGGGCTGGGATATTCTGGCGATGGGCCACACACACGGGCTTGAGTTGAAGGTGATCGAGGAGACGGGCAAGCTTGTGATCAACACGGGATCACATGTGCATGGTTATCAGGATCTGGCGATCCTTGATCTTGCCCAGGGAGTGGCGTGTACGGTGCGTGATCGGAAGTTGGTGCAAGTGTCGGTATTTGATGATAAATGTGGT
>Ga0207913_1000561_pt1 | contig 10409 bp, 8 predicted proteins | sample DeeseametaMP2913_FD_184168 | JGI IMG/M metagenome (GOLD analysis project Ga0207913, IMG submission 184168) | Marine microbial communities from the Deep Atlantic Ocean - MP2913 (SPAdes) | ecosystem: Environmental > Aquatic > Marine > Oceanic | place: West of Santa Cruz de la Palma, Atlantic Ocean...
GATGCCACAGGTAAATCCCACGATTATTCTCCTCACGAGATACGTCGCGTCGACTCAACCTCACAACATCCGCACTCCCCACAGCAGCTGCACCGATCACAACCTCCTGAACCTGATCTCTCGATACGCTCACCGTGATGTCGGCCAGAGGAGCCTCATATGAGGGCGCCCCTTCCGCATAAAACTCCAACAGATGCGTTCCTGGCGACAACACAAAATAGGAATCCGTGGAAGTCGCCACCTGACCTGCACCCAAAGACGCAATCCATGGCTCCTCACCACGATCAAGATACACATCATACGCACCCACTCCATCACCAAGCTGCGCATGCACCACACGCACATAACCTTGCGCACGATCCTCTGGCTGAGGACATGTCTCATCCCTCAACAACTGATCCCTCTCACCTACCTGCGCAGAAGGACCATCAGGAGCAACCGTGACATTACACAGGGGGAAACACCTCCCGCCTCCGCCAGCAACCTCTACACAGGAGCTCCCCTCAACACACTGCCACTCCCCTGGATTACACGCCTCAAAAGGCTCCACATCACCCGCAGGTACGCAATACCCTCGCTCACCATCAAGAGGCAAACATTTGCTCTGCTCACCACACTCCCCTTGAGAAAATGGCGTACACACTTGCCCGCAAAAACCCACACCACCTGCGACAAAGTCGTCCTCCGCAAACAAACACTCTTCCCCCTCTGCATCACACGCAAACGCATCGCTCTGATCACAGGCACGCTTACATTCGCCCTGCACACACGCAAGACCCACCCCACACGTACCGCTCAGGTCCTCGGCCAACAGCCCATCAATAAAGGGGTCACAACGATCCCCTTCACCTCGCTCACCAGCAGAAAAACAGAACCGTGTCCCATCAGGTAACTCCTGACATGTCGCCCCTCGAGGATAGTCTGCCGTTCCACCATACTTGCTCTCGCACGTATCCAGACCACTCAAGAAACCCTCACACTCCGAAGGCTGACAGGCGGCGGCCTGACACACGCCATCACGACACAATTGCCCATCTCCACAGTCACTTGTGGTCGTGCAGAGAGAACCACCAAGGCCACTCAAGATAAAACATGCCTCCCCATCAGGACAGCTCCCATCCGCAGCACATGGGTTGGAACACACCGCAGGATCTCCCGTGGTAAACCCATCCCAATCAAGACAGTAAAAATCACCCGACACAGGCGTCATTACATCACATGTCTGCCCAGCCTGCTCACACGTATCCACGCCTGAAATACACTCCCCAAGCTGGCAAATTTCACCATCTCCACACCCTGGAATACACACCACATCCGTAAGACCAAGACACACACCCTCCACACAACGCTCTGTGCTCCTACAAGGCACGTCTGGACACATCCCCACAACTTCGGAGTTTTCCCCGCCGCCACAACCTCCGCACCCCATGCTCCACAGCGTCATGAAACACAACACACACAGCCCGACTATACGCGCCAACCCCATTCCTGTCTCTTTACTGTGTTGCATCAAGCTCCCTGTCATTGCGTTCCTCATCGTCAACATATCATGTCATGGTCCACCGCAGAGCATAGTCACTCCACAGGCGTGATGCAATGAATGGAAAGAAAAAAGGGGCGCCAGATGACTAGTCATCTGGCGCCCCTTTTTTCTTTCCATTCAAGCAATTAGAACACTAATTGCTCCCTCTACTAGTCACGGTCACGGCAGATGCCGAACTCACCGATGAAGTAGCTAGGAATATCTGTGGAACCAAGCTGGTCACAGCTCTTGCCTTCGGAACAACCAAGGCTTGTGGCCGGGTTACAAAGCTCGAAGCACTCTGCAATAGGTGCACATGTCAAGCCATCGTTGTTAGGCACAGTGTCATTCAAGGAGCAGAAGGAACTGTCATCACACATGCGGCCAACTTCGCTACATGCTTCAGGGTTGTTACCAATACCCTTCTCTGTCTTCTTGGTACAAATACCTGCGAAGGTGTTTGGCTCCTGGACAGGAAGCACTGGAGTACATGCATAGCCTTCGCCACAGTCAGTCTGACCAGCGCCAAGGAATGGACGACAAAGCCTCTTACAGCTTGATGTCTCATCACCCTGCTTGCTCACGAAGGAGTCAATGGTGACTTCAAAGGTGCTCTCAGGCACTGCAATGTCACGAGCACACAATGTACCAGCGGCACAAGCAAAGTCGTCTGTTGGTGAGGTCAGACCCTGTGCACACTCTTCATTCTCAGGGATGCTACCTGAAGCGCTACAGTAGTAGTTGTAGTCTTCATGTGGGTAACATGTCTGCATGTTTGTAGGACAGCTGCTGTCGAAGAACTCACCAGGTGCGTTTGGAGTACAGGGCAAGTGACACTCGCCAAGACCTGCGATGTCTTCTGAGCGGAAGCATACTTCCTCTCCCTGACAACCAGCAAGGTTGGTGTTCTCCTCAAAGCCTTCCATGGTGCAGTAAGAACGACATACGCCGCTGCCATCGCTGGCTTCATCACAGAAGAGACCTTTGCCACAACCATCATCATCTGCACAGGTGTCACCCAGAGAGCCCGCTCCCACAGGGAAACACACAGCGGTGTCCTCCGTGAAAATGGAGCAATCGTCGCCGCTTTCTGTACAGGCGTCTCCACCAAAGTCAGCGTAGCCATCACAACGCTGGAAGCAGACACCAGTACCTGGGCGAGTAGCACCTGTGGTGCCCTGCTCAAGATCGTAGCAGTAGCCGTTACCCATACAGGTTTCGTTCGCTGCTTCCTGGTTGCTTGCTGTAGGATCACACTGAGGAGTACAACGCGCACCAAGACCGAAGTTCAAGCACACTGTGCCGTTAGGACAGCTCTGGTCGCTCTGACATTCGCCGTACACCTCTGATGTACCAGGAGCACCCAGAAGATCTGTACAGTAACCATCTTCAGAGGTCACTGCGAAGCACTTCTTGCCTGTAGGACAAGCATCGTCCTCGGAGACAAATGGCTCACAACGGTGACCACAGACGCCCACGGAGTTGAACTCACGTGTGGAATCAAGGCCAATACAGCTCTCGCCATTATCTGTGTCACACTGAGCATCGTTGGTACATGGCTGCTCACAGACACCCTCAACACCGTCCTGACGGAGGTCGAAGAGCCCGATGTCTGTCATGCAGGTCAAACCAGGAGCACAACGTGGTGCAACCTGACCAAGTCCTCCAGCCTGCTGCAAACAGCCTGCATCACCACGCTGCAATGTACCCGCAGCCTGACAGAAGAAGCCGTTATCCTCACTGAGGATGGTACCAAACACAGCGCCACGAGACACACTTACGATGTCTTCAACCACGCGTGGGTTACAGTTTGCTCCATTGGGGAAGCGGCTAGGGTTTGCTTCTGCAATCGCATCACAGGTCTCCTGACCAATGACGGGGTTCTCACACTCACTACGACGACATGCCTCTCGGCCCTCGTCGTCAGTGTCACAGATAGATCCCTGAGGACAGCTTATGGATTCAAAGTACGCCAAACCTGCAACATCTGTGAACCCACCAGCCCCATCAGGCTCTGCACTAAGCGCACACACGTCCTCTGAGCGACAGGACTCATAACAGAATGTACCCTCATCACCAAAGAACTGCGCACAGACATAACCATCTGCAATAGGAAGATCAGGATCACACTCGAGCCCAACTTCACCACACTGCACAGTTTGAGGTGCACAACGACCAATACGACAGATCTCACCAGAGTCACAGTCGCTGTTGCTCAGACACCCTGTACACACACCACCATCACAGGTGAGGCCAGCATCACAATCGTCCGAAGTGCTACACTCAGGCACACACTTCAATGGACCATCACCAGCTTCTCCGCTTGCTTCACAAAGGAAGTTGTCAGGGCAGTCTGATGTGCGTGCGCACTCATCAGGTACAGCTGCACATGTGTTGGTATCCGTGTCACAAAACTCGACGCCGACATTACAGTCTGCGTTTTTGCGACATCCCTCTTCACACTTACCAGCGCTACAGATCTCTCCCGCAGCTGTACACTCCGAGTCATCCTCACAGAGGTCATCTGTAATAATAATAATTGGAGCGGTTTCACACTGGTTACTGTCACCACATACAAGACCTGACTCGCAGTCCGAGTCCACTGTACATTCATCATCTCCACAAGCGCTTAATCCCATTCCGAACATAAGCGCGAGCCCAATTGAGCATGCCGCTCTGAGCGATAACCTTGACATCTTTCGTTCTCCTTCCTTCTTTACATCTATCAACACACCAACACTGTTATCCAAAGCATCAGCATATTCTAAACTGGTTTAACAACTACACTTCTAGCCCTTTCATCAAAGCTATCGTTCAATAAGGTGTGCGTTGTCTAACACGCCAACATGCCTGCATGCACGGATAATACCAGCACATGGTGTGCAGAACATTTTTATTCTCAGCAGAACCTCACACATCATCATCTGGCTCACCTGTCATGTTCACTGGTAAACACTCAAAAACACGACCCACCCACAACGCAAAAAACCCAGTACAATAAAACACTTGGGCGTACACTCTTGCGCTTAAGCAGCATCACGTTCAAATGGTGATTGATGGTAACTTCTACTGTTCAACTCAAAAGTTCAACACTAGCCAAAGTCTACCATGCATCCTTTGACTGACAGCGCAACCTAGTGAAAAGCCATTGATGTGTCAATCAGAATGCCGTACACGTGACTACATCGATGATTGCTTGTCCATGTGGCAAAAGAACTTACCCCACAACCTCCCTCCCCCAAGGCCCCTCATGAAAAACATCCTACAGATTCAAGACAAGTCCTACACATTCACACCTCCAACCTCCTTGATTGACCTCCTTGAAGACACCTCCCCTGCACACACACCTATCCCCTTTGGCTGCTACGCTGGCCACTGCGCGGCATGCATGGTCACCGTCACCGAAGGCGTCGAACTCCTCTCCGAAATCACACCATTTGAACGCTATACGCTCTCACAACAGGAGCTTGATCAGCACATTCGCCTTGCGTGTCAGCTCTCTCTGGTATCTACTGGAACCGTCTCGATGCACCCCACATACTCCTGATCAACCCGTGTGAAGCCGATGCCAACCTTACCCCCAGAGTTTGATCACCCGACGCATACACTGCGCATCCCCGAGTTGCGTAACGTCTCATTGACGTCCAGAGTGCTCCAGATCGTCGACCACCCCGCATTCCAACGCCTGCGTACAATTCGACAACTTGGCCCCACTCACCTCGTCTACCCAGGTGCTGTACATACTCGCTTTGAACACAGCCTTGGCGTCTACCAGAGCACGCACCAACTCCTGAGTCATATCCTCCACCTCCCACAACTTGACTCACTCAAGGAACAGGACATCCTCTCCATCCTCGCGGCCGCACTCCTCCACGACATCGGCCACTACCCCTTTGCCCACAGCCTCGAAGCACTCCACCTCAAGGGCAAAGACACCCCTCGTCATGAAGATGTCGGCGCTCAAATCATTCGCGGCCAACTCTCCTCCCTTCATGGCAAAAAGTCCATCGCCTCGATCCTCAAAAAAGAATGGAAGGTCGACCCAGAGCGCGTCATCACACTCTGCACAGGAAAGCTCCCCAAAAACGCAGGAAAAACTGACAAGATCTTGCGCTCCATTATCTCCGGCGCCATTGACGCTGATAAAATGGATTACCTTGAACGTGATTCACACCACATGGGCGTGCCCTACGGTCGCAACTACGACAGACAACGCCTCCTTCAAAGCTTTACACTCAACAAAAACGAGGACGCTCTGGCCATCCTCGCTCGTGGCAAGGTCAGCGCAGAGATGTTCGTTTTTGCACGCTACACCATGTTCAGTGAAGCCTACTGGCACCACACCGTCCGCGCGGCAAGCGCCATGGTCGAATCCGCACTCGCTGCATTCTACAGTCGCTCCTCGCTGGAGCCCCACGAACTCCTCCCCATCCTCCTCTCCAAACATGATGATGAGTTCCTCTCCTGGCTCCTTGAACAAAGCCCGGAAAACTCCGCCACCACTTTCCTCATCTCTGGCATGACACGCTGGAACCGCAACCTCTACAAGCGCGTCCTCACCCTGAGCCGTGTCTACCTCGAGGAAGAAAAACAACGCGCCTATGATATCGTCTACTCCATGGACTCCTCCGAGATCTTCGCGCTCACCGATCGCCTGCGTGTCGCGCTTGGCATGGCCCTGCGCGTCCCACTCCACCCCGCAGCCCTGATCCTTGACACACCTCCTCGTGATAAAGATAAACTTGATCACATCGAGCTGGTCTACCCCGATGCGAGCGGACAACAACACTACCCCCTCCATCAACTCTCAAGAATCGTTGCGGGTGTTCAAAATGACTTTGTCCATGTCGTAAAAAAAATCCGCCTCTTTGCCGAGCCCAAACTCGCGCTCATGCTCAAGGCCCTGCCCAACTCCGAAGAGATCATCCTTCGTGAGATCCTACAGTCCAATACTCACTCCTGAACCCGTTATCATCATGATGCCGAATATGCGCCACGTGCTCCCTCTATCCATCCTGCTCTTGCTTACAAGCTGCACAACCCCCAACACAAAGACAACCTCTCCCACAGAGTGCCCCGACCCAAACACACAACTCGAGGTAACCTCCGATCAAGACACCACAGAAGCAGCACAAAAAAACACCCTCAAAAACTACACCAACACCATTGATAAACCCCTCTCATTCACTTCAAAAGGGCTCACGTTCAATGCCACGCTCACACTCCCTGCGACATCATCCAAATCACCTTCAAAATTTCCAGGCGTCCTCATTCTTCAAGACTGGGGAAAACCATCTCAACTTGGCACAACACGCGGCTCCCTTGGTTATCAACTCCCCGTAGAAGTCCAGGTCTATCAATCCCTTGCACAGGAGCTCGCTCAGCTTGGCTTCGCTGTACTTCGCTACGATAAGCGCAACTGCATTCAAGACACACAGAACACATGCACCTACCCTCGTGAAGCGCTTGAACCACACCTGAACACACTCGCGAACACACTCACAGAAGACGCCAACAACGCGCTTGAAACACTTCGCCAACAACCCGAGGTCTCAACAGCACGCATCGCGATCATTGGCCACGGACAGGGCGCAGAAATCGCCGCCGCGCTGACAACCTCATCATCTCATCCTCCCGCAGCTCTCGTCCTGCTCGCCCCCAGCATGTTCCCCATCCACAAGATCGCGAGCTATCAAACCGATTATTCGCTTGATACATCCGAACAACAGCTCGCACGACAATCCGCAGGCTCCACCGCCGATCTCATCCAACAACAGATCAACATGCTCAAGAATGAACAGGTGGAACACAAATCCCTCGCCCTTGCACTCTCCGAAGAAAAGCCCGTCCTGAAGTCCGCATTTGGACTCCCCCTGAATACCTGGAAAGGTTTTGCGGTCCTCCACGCCAACGCCATGACCGCTCTCTCGCGCAAAGACCTGCCTCAAACACTCGCTCTGCTCGGTGCCCTTGATGCCGATCTCCCCGACTCCAACGAGCGCATCCTCACTGACGTTGTGCACAAAAACCCCCGCGCACGTATGGAGATCCTCTCGGACACCACACATGACATGATCATCATTCAGGACGATCCCGAGGACGACTCCCCCACGCCCCCTTCTCTTCACCCCGATCTCGCAGGGCTCATCAGCACATTCCTTTACTCTGCACTCACTGCCCCGTAATCAGGACCGTCAACGCCTCTTGCATCAACTCCTCATCACCAAGAGCTAACCCCTGTGACAATAAACGCACAGCCTCGGCGCGTACATCACCTGGCAAATCTCTTCGCCTGATCGCGTCAAGCATCACATCAGCGATCACACCACCACCACGAGAAGACACAGGTGATGCCTTGCTCGACGCAGATGAAGTTTTTGGGGATTGCCTTGCCTGCTTTGGTGCAGCAACAGCTTTGACTGGCACAGGAGCAGGTGTGACGGGTGCAGGCTTGACCTCCAACTTCGCCACCAGATCAAACTCGGACGCATCAACATCATAAGGGGTGCCATACGGATATTTGGCAGCTTCAACATCTGCAACCAACCCCGTCAATGGCGGTTCAAAACGTGCAGCCCTTTTACCGCTCGCAAGCTTCTCTTCCAATAATTCCATCGGGTCCTGCGCATCACGCGCACTTGCTGTGCCCCATAACCCTTGCTGGCGTTCAACCTCCGAAAGTTGATCCTGCGTAGCCACACGGCTCGCCATCCTGATCGCTTCTTTCATCGCCTTCAGAGGCTCCACATCTACACCAACACTCATATATAACCTGCTACAAGATAAAGAATAACACTCAAAAACATCGCTGCAATCACAGCACCCGAAGACACCACACAGTGAGATTGCTCCATGTGCACAAGAAGCCCCTGTCGGCACCACCTCGTGGACACCGACCATAAACACAACTCCCCCTGACTCAAAAGAATGAATTTTCTCGGAATGAAAATTCATTCTTTTGAGTTGACATCACACGGGGCATGCTCTAATTACTTTCACTCCACAACGGAGCAGTTCTTAACTGCCTTGTGCGGAAGTGGTGGAATGGTAGACACGCCGTCTTCAGGTGGCGGTGGCCACTGGCCGTAGGGGTTCAAGTCCCCTCTTCCGCACTCCAAAAAGCGACCAAATCTCTTGTAGATTTGGTCGCTTTTTTTTGCCTTGTCGATTCTTACTGAAGATTTCTATACTCTGTACGTCCATTACAGTGAACACAAGGTCGGTTCAAACACGTGAACCTCATCCTCATTTTATAGCCGCCTCATAAAGGTCTTATCTTATGCTCCGAAAAATGCTCTCCTTCACAATCTCCTGCGCGATCCTGACCACCGCCACGCTCGCTGTCGCACAGACGCCCTGGAGCCCTCTCAAGCCCAACATGTCCAAATACATCACGGACGGTATCTTCGATAAGAGCCCCATCAAACTCCCGTTCACACAGATCAGCGTCGAAACCATCACCCCCGATTCGGCGCAAACAAGCCAGGACTTTGTCCACGTCTTTGACGCACCTTATGAAGAGGTCATCACATACCTCAACTCCGAAGACGCCCGTAAATATGGCATCGAAATCTTCGATACCTCGGTCTTCCCTGAAGCCAAAGGCATCAAAGTACGCGCCATTGGCTCAAAACAAGAAGATGGGGGCCTCGAACTTCGCTTCGCTCACCGAAAGCTCTCTCGCGATGTCTTGCTCCTTATCGTCCCTCAAAATGGCCAGACACACATCACCTTCAAAAACCTTGTCCTCACCAATATCTCCAGCGGCGTCATGCCCGCCCGTGCAGGTTTCAAAGGCGACTCCCTCCCAAACGAAATCCCCTTCAACTGGAACTAACACACGCTCCTCCTGATCAAAAAAGGCAGCCTTTCGGCTGCTTTTTTTTGATCATCACACAACGAATAAAACTTATGCGCCCTTCCATTCAGGAGCACGCTTCTCCAAAAATGCCATCACACCCTCTGCCGCATCCTCAGACATGGTGTTCAGGGTCAATTGCCCCTGTAAATATAATAACGCCTGCTCAATCCCCATGTCCTGCGTCGCATAAAAGGCATCACGACCAAGCCTTAAAATAGCAGGCGAAAAGCCCGCAATCCTGGTCGCCATGGAGAGCACCGCCTCATCAAGCTCCTCTGGCGCAACGACACGATTTAACATTCCCTTCGCCAGTGCATCCGCTGCGCTGATGCGCTCTCCTGTCAGCATCATCTCCATCGCAACCTTTCGACCCACGTTCCTCACCACCACCGCCATGATCATCATCGGAAACAAACCCACCTTGATCTCTGGCATCCCAAAGGTGGCGCGCTCCGATGCGATCACCACATCACAATTGAGCGCAAGACCAAAACCTCCTCCCAGAGCATGACCGTTAACGCGACCCACAATTGGCTTGCCACAACGCTGCATCGTCAACAACAAGCTGGCAAATCCACCGCGATCATGATGCATCTGCAACGCCCCTGAACTCATCAGCCCGCCATCACCCAGATCCCCCCCCGCACAAAAAACCTTCTCTCCCGCGCCTGTCAGCACGATCACGCCCACATCCTTGCGATCAGAAAGCTCCTCAAACACATCGATCAACATCTTGACCACGTTGGCCGAGAGCGCATTACGTCGCTCAGGACGATTGATCGTCACCGTCGCCACGCGCTCCTCTACACTCACCACCACATCCTGCTGCTTTTCCATCCATACACTCCTGTTCACACACGATTAATTACTCATCGCTATCAAAAACAACGATTCTCACTTGATTCAATCCTCGCTACTATGCCATCACAACCGCGCTGGAGCAATCCAAGCTCAACACAACGCGGGCAACCCCCCTTCCAATGCCTGCCTCCCCAAGAAAAACCAAAACACAAGCCCCATCAAGGA
>Ga0207913_1000569_pt1 | contig 10356 bp, 6 predicted proteins | sample DeeseametaMP2913_FD_184168 | JGI IMG/M metagenome (GOLD analysis project Ga0207913, IMG submission 184168) | Marine microbial communities from the Deep Atlantic Ocean - MP2913 (SPAdes) | ecosystem: Environmental > Aquatic > Marine > Oceanic | place: West of Santa Cruz de la Palma, Atlantic Ocean...
GACATGTTCCAGCCGCAGGCCTCCATTACCTGTTCCAGAGGTTCTTCCGCGACCTGAACCGCCGCCTCGACCGGAGCCGGCAGGTCCGGTGCGTCGATCACCCGGCCTTCGCAGAGCGCCACAGCCACGTCGATCACCTGTTCCATCTCGCGCAGGTTGCCCGTCCAGTCGCGCCCGAGCAGCGTGGCCCGGGCCGAAGGCGAGAGCCGCATGTCCTCGGGTGCGCGCCGTTGCAGCACCCGGTCGAGCAGCCAGCCCAGATCCTGCCGCTGGCGCAGGGCGGGCAGGATGAGCGTCGCCCCGGCGAGCCGATGAAACAGCTCACGGGGCAAGGCCAGATCGGCTGGGGCGCTTCGAGTAGTCGAGAGCACACGCAGGTTTGGCGCACGGTCGAGCAGGGCGGTCAGACAGGCGGCGGATTCCTCGGAGAGCTGTTCCACACCGCGCAGCAGCAGCGTCGTCGGTGCCGGCCCCGGATCGCAGGCCGCTTGCAGGGCCTCAGGCAGCAGACCGGCGCAGTCTAGCAGGGCAAAGCCCTCGGTGGCCCCCGACATGTGCATGGCACGCGCCAGCTTGGTCTTGCCGGTGCCGGTCTCGCCTGAGATCAGCACTGGGATTTGGGTCGGCGCCAGTTTCGCGGCCTGGGTGAGCAGGCGGTTCATCACCGGATCGTCACCGGCCAGCGCAGCCAGCGGCCCGCCGTGACGGGGGCTGCGGGGCAGGGTGCGCGGGGTCTGCGGCGCGATGGCATGGCCAAAGAGCGCGCCGCCTCCCTGTAGTTCGATCACCCGATCCTCGGTCGGCCGGTCGCGCATCAGGTCCGGCAGGTCGTCCACCGTGAGCGCGGTCACCTCGTCGATGCGCCGCCCGAGGATCGCTTCGCCTTCGGGGAACAACCGCCGCGCCTCGCGAGTGTAGCCGAGGATGCGCCCGGAGCCGTCCAGCCGCACCGCTGCCTCGGGGTCGACATCGAGGAATTCGGGGCTGGAGGAGAACCGCAGCACCCAATCGCGGCTGCTTTCGGCCATCAGGTTCGCCATCTCGACCCGCCGCGCGGCATTGCAGACCAGGCTCATGGCAAGGGTCTGGCTGCGTTTCGGCCGTGGCGAGCGCAGGAGCGAGATGTCGAGCACCGCGGCCAGCCCGCCGAGGCTGTCGAAGATCGGCGCGGCGGTGCAGCTGAGCGAGGTATGGGCGTTGCCGAAATGGTCATCCTGATGCACCGTCACCGGCTCTTGCGTGTAGATGCAGGCCCCGGCGCCGCAGGTCCCGGCAAGGTCCTCGGACCAGTTCGAACCGAGGTAGAGACCGGCGCCCCGCAACTCGTCGAGAAACAGGTCATCGCCGAAGAAGTCGACGCAGACGCCTTTGGCGTCTAGCAGGAGCAAGGCGTAGTTCTGACCGGCGACCTGCCGGAACAGGCTCTGCAGACTGGTCCGCGCCGCGCCGATCAGCCATTCCGCCTGCTTGCGGTGATCGCGCAGCTCGGTCTCGGTGACGATATGCGCCGGGTCTCTGCGGGTGGGGTCCATGCCATAGACCTCGACACAGCGCCGCCAGGACGCGGCCACGACACTGTCGCGCCCAGTCTGCGTGCCCTCCAGAACCTGTGCGATCTCCTCGACGTGTCGGCGATCCGCCATGCCGATGGTCCTCCCTGCGCGGCAGGGTATCACGCGGGGCGGGGCTGTGAAGATCAGACTTTTGTCGGGGAAGGCGGAGCAGCGCGTGCCCTCGATAGGGTTGCGCCCGAACGTCGTCTACGGCGAGACCGCGGCGACCAGCCTCGCCATGCGCGCGGCGGCGCAAGGCGAGCGCTGCGAGCTCCCGTGCTCGGGCCACATGTGCTTTGGATGAGGTGATCGAGATCTTCCTGCGCTGCTTGGTGGCGGGTCAGGTCATGTTTGGCCAGGCGGTGTTTCTCGTCAAATCCCCTGCCCCCCGCCATCTCGCAAAACCCTTTATAAGATCGCTCAAGTTGACGGTTGGGCAGGTTGGTCTTTGCGGCTCTCCGCATCTATCACATCCGGACAGGTTTGCTGCGCTTTGCGGGGACCTGATCATGTGTGAATTCAGATAGTGAACGTCAGATGTTTGACCCCTTCAAAACCACGCGCGCGCGATCCAGAAAAAAGCTTCGAAGCGCCAAAGTGCCTTCCGTCAGCAAAGCCTGGGGCACCCTGCTGACACCTGCAAAACCGGCCAGACGGGCGAAAGCGTCCGCTGGCGGACGCAAGGCCAAGCGGGTCGGACCTGTCGCACAGCAGGCTCCTCCCGCGACATCGCGGTCCAGGGCGGCTGTTCCGCGCGGCGCCTCTTTCAGGACCGGCACACACGAGGGCGCGTTCGGGGCACGCTCCTATAAGCTCTATGTGCCCTCAATGGCGAAGAAGGCAGCAGAGCCTCTGCCGCTGATCGTCATGCTGCACGGCTGCGGCCAGACACCTCAGGATTTTGCGCGCGGCACCGGCATGAACGCCTTGGCCGAGGAATTCGGCGCGCTCGTGCTCTATCCTGCACAGGCACGCAAGGCGCAGCTCAACCGATGCTGGAACTGGTTCAAGCGCGGCGATCAGGCAAGAGGCGGAGGAGAGCCGGCGCTGATCGCGGGCCTCACGCAAGAGATTATTGCCGGACAGCCCGTCGATCCGGCTAGGGTTTATATCGCCGGGCTGTCAGCCGGGGCATCGGCGTCATTGATCGTCGCGACGGCTTACCCGGATATATTCGCAGCCGTCGGGGTGCATTCCGGTCTGGCGGTCGGCGCCGCCCATGATGCGGCCTCGGCCACGCGGGCTATGGTGGCTGGCGCCCCCGGACGGCGTCTTGGCGCGCCGATGCCGACGATCATTTTTCACGGCGAGAAGGACAAGGTGGTCAACCCGCGCAACGGGCGCTTTGCCGCCATGCGCGCGCTGCAGCCCTACGACCGTCTTGACCGGACGGAAAAGACCATGCGCGTTTCAGGAGGCCATGAATATGTGCGCACGGCGCATCGTGTCGGCCGGGGGCGGTCCTATGTCGAACATTGGCTGGTGCAAGGGTCAGGTCATGCCTGGTCGGGCGGGAACGCAGCAGGCAGCTATACCGACCCCGACGGTCCGGACGCATCGCGGGAAATGATGCGCTTCTTCCTTCGGCATCGGACCACCAAGAAGCGTCGGTCATTGCCAGGCAGCCCGGGCTGACCACCAGTGCAACGCTAACGATCCGGCTCGACCCGCAGCTGAAGGCGAAGCTGGGGATATTGGCGGACGGAACACGCCGCAGCCGATCCCTTCTGGCGGCAGAGGCGGTGGAAGCTTACGTGGACCGTGAGTTGGCAATCATCGAAGGCATCGAGCGTGGGCTTGCTGACGTGGAAACCGGTCGGACGGTCAAACATGAGGATGCCATGGCATCCGTACGGAGGGTAATCTACGCAGTGGCGGGCAGCACTCCGTGAGCCCACCGGTTCACTGGTCCACTCGATAGCCCGGGTGGTCGAAAGATGCCGTACACACCTGCAGGGGGGCGTCCAGGCATTTCAACCGACTGCATCATTTCCGGGATATTGCCCGTTTCTTGCAGAAGCCGAGGAAGGCCGCGTCGAAGCTCTTGGGTGGCTCACCCAAGCTCTCCATGTAGCTGCGCCACTCGCGGTAGAGAACGTAAATGTCGGGCCCAGGCGCGGCGCGCCGGCCTTGTCGAGAAGGAGAGGGGAGGGCGTACCGGGATACAGAGCCTTGCAAGCATTCATCCTGAGTTCTGGTAGGGGCCGCGTTTCCTGCAGAAGGCAAGGAAGTGCTTGTCGGGATCTTTGACCGAGATGCCTTTCTCGATCACCCAAGACCGCCACTCGTCTTCGAGTGCGTGCATGTCCCACCCTGTCGCAAACTGCCGCGCGCGTTCATGCGTTTCCGGCGTGAGGCGAAGAGACGACAGAGGAAGGGGCAGGGCGCCTTGCAACCGTCCCTTCTTCATCCGCACGATCACTTTGTCGCCGTCGATGGTGAAGGCATAGTCGGGCATGTGATCGTGGTGCTCGTCATCTTCGATGATCTTGCCGAGCAGGCGTCGAAACTCCTTCACCGTCGATCCCGAGCCGCATTTGTCACGCAGCAGTTCAAGGCCGATCTTCCAGACGGGTTTGGCCCCGCAATGCTTGCGCGCGATCTCATAGAGCCGCCGCTCCAGCGGCTTGCGCAGGAAGAAATACTGTCGGTTCAGGGTAAGGACGTGATTGTTCTCTATGGCATCGAACACCCAATCAGACAGGCTGATCTCAACGTCGATCATGCGCCCGTCGCGGGTTTCCTTGACGATCTCAGCCGAGTCGATCAGCCCGAAAACCCTGAAATACTCCTTGCCGCCCTGGCGCAGGTTGGTCTCGATCTGTGTACCCTGCAAGCGGCGTAGCGCGTCTTTGAGTAACTCATAGCCGCGACCGGAGGTTTGCCGGTTGGTGGCGACCAAGAGATCGTGGGCCTTGAAGCGCATCTTTCGATGCACCTGACGACCATCATTCACCGCAGCCATACACTGGCTGATGCAGTAGATCAGGACATCCCGGTCATGGACCGTAGCCAAGCCGTAGCGTGAGGGGTTTATCTCGATGAAGTTCTCGCCGCGCTCATAGCGCCGGGGTCGCATATCGGGCTTTGTCGCAAGGGAAAAAACCGGGTTCTCCATCGAGGTCATGTCGCCCTTGGGGACCGCATCTACGATATCGCAGACGAACAGGTCACGCGTCGGATGGCGATCCGGCAGCAACGGCGAGCGGGCAGGAGGGCGCACCACCTTGTTCGTCACTTCACCCACCAAAGGCGGCAAGCGGTTTTCGTCATTTCACACACCATCAAGAAGTATCGTCACATCACACACCGAGGGTCAAGATTCGTCACTTCACACACCTCGACCAGCTGTGGATAACTTGTAAGAGGGAACGTCACTTCACACACCGATCTTCGTCACTTTACACACCGGTCTTCGTCACTTCACACACCGAATATGTTCGATCAGAAGGATTACCCATTTGAATTCAAATGGTTACCAAGTGCCCACATTTGCGTAACTCCTATTAACTCTATTTAACTCTCTCCTGCAGCTTTGCGACATCGCCTTGATGTCACTTGCAGCTGTCTAGCAGCCAGTGGTGCATCCTTCTTGTGAGCTCGGGGCAAGCAGGAAAGACGAGTCCCCCGGTTCGGATAGCGATCTGGCAGCAAGTTTTCCATGCGGCCACGCTCGCCTCAATTCGTCGATCTGGGAACCAGAACGCCCGGATATTATTCGGGCTCCGACTTTACGTCGCGCCCGTTGCGGAGACACACCTGTTCTTCAGTACGCCAAGGCCGTCGATCATTGTGGTGAGGACATCTCCGTCCTGCAGATAGCGTCGGGGATTGCGAAGAGACCCGACGCCGGCAGGTGTGCCAGTGAAGATCAAGTCGCCGGGCATCAGCTCACACCATTTCGACAGGAATTCCACCAGCTCGGAGACGGAGAATATCAGGTTCGCTGTCGAACTCGACTGGACCACCTGTCCATTGAGTTCGCACTTCACCGCAAGGTCGTTGGGGTTTTCAAAGGCGTCGGTCGATACGACACTAGGGCCGATCGGGCCGAAATTGGCGGCGGATTTTCCTAAGCAGAACTGCGGCGGCCGGTCCGCGAACTGCTGCCGTCGGTCCGAGATATCCTGACCGACGCTGTAGCCGGCAATGCGCGACATCGCATCCTCTGCGGGAATGTTCCGGCCGCCGCGTCCGATCACGACGACAAGCTCGGCCTCCCAATCCACTCGGTTCGACGTCAACGGGATCTCCGCGCCGGGCCCCGCGATGCAGGATGGAAACTTGGCGAACACCATCGGCTGCTTCGGCAGGTCAAGCTTGGCCTCTTCGGCATGATCACGGTAGTTCAAGCCGATGCCGTAGATTGCCCGGGGTCGGGGAACTGGGCATTGCATGTCTTCCGCGTTCACTTGGGGCTCCTCGTTCGTCAATTCGACGCTCCCGTGCCCATTCGCAGAACGCGTCCCAGTTTTCGATTATTGCCATCGGGTCCGACGGGAAGCGACCCTCCGAACGTGTTTCAATGTCGACAGCGTGGTCGTCGACAATCAGGATTGCTCGGTTGTTCATCGCGCCGAGGAATACAGGTTTCATCGGGACACTCTCTTTCTTCTTCGATCATGGCGCCCGCCCCATGCAGGCGCCGCGCGACGGGCCGTCAGCCGGCCGCGACCAAGCGGTGCACCTCGGGGGAGCAGACGACCTTTCCGTCATTCGCGAAGGTTTCGTGATTCACTTCGATCTGCCTGAGATCATAGAGATAGTTGACCATCGCACCCCAGGAATTCTCGCTCCCGCGCTCGCTCAGGTCGGCACCCACGTTGATCCGCTCCAGCCTGGCGCCGTTGCCGAGGTGGAAGCGGGCGACCGGATCGAGAACGCCCCCGCGCGGCGACCTGGCCTCCACCAGGTATTGTGCGGCCAGCGTCGCCAGCGCATCGCGGACCTCCGCCGAATCGCCCGGCCCCTCGGACCCCACCGCCTGCTCGAGCAGGTCGCGTGCGGCGTGCTGAGTCTCGGTCAGCGTGTCGCTGGAGCTCGCCCAGCGGCGCAGCCCGGGGACCGGAGAGAGGGTGACGAAGGTTTCCAGGGTCGTGAACTCGCGGCGCAGTTCCTCGACCACCTGCTTGATCAGGAAGTTGCCGAACGAAACGCCGCGCAGTCCCGCCTGACAGTTCGAGATCGAGTAGAACACGGCGGTGGTCGCCGATCGCGGGTCGAGCTGATCGCGTTCCTCTGCGAGGATCGGGCTGACCGCGCGCGGAATTTCGTCGAGCAGCGCGACTTCGACGAAGATCAGCGGCTCGTTGCCCAGCGATGGGTGGAAGAAGGCGTAGAGCCTGCGGTCCGGCACGGCCACGCGCCGCCGCAGGTCGCTCCAGCCGTTGATCTCGTGCACCGCTTCGTACTGGATGACCTTTTCCAGGACGTCGGCCGGGGTGTTCCAATCGATCCGCTCGATCTCGAGGAAACCCCGATTGAACCAGGATTTGAACAGGTGCCGGAAGTCGTCATCAAGCCGTTTCAGCCGGGGATCGTCCTTCAGTTCCCCGATCAGGTGTTCGCGCATCGCGATCAGCCGGCGGGTCCCCTTCGACGTGCGGTTCAAGCGCCGGATCAACTCTTGCGTCATCGGCTCGCTGGCGAAATGAATCTCGCGGGCATCGTCCAGGTCGCCGGTGTCGCGCCACTTGGTGATCGCCTTCTCGACGGCGACTTCGTCCATCGCGAAGCGGCTGCGCAGCTCGCCGAAGAATACGCGCCGGCCGTCGGCATCTAGGTCCTCGTAGCGGCGGAAGATCTCCTCAGCCAAGGCCAGACCCGAGGCCTCGCCGCGGCGCGACAGCAGTTCCGCGCAGAGATCCCCGAGGCTCGGGTTCCCACGGATCTTCGATGACGGCAGTGATCGGCCGACGGCGGAAACCCTTGACATCAGATCATACAAAATTTGCGGTCGTTTCATCACATCATGTCCAGTTTTGCGTTTGATCGGCGGGGGCCGGGCGGTGGGCGAGATGTCGCACGCTGGCGTCTTGCGTAATGGTATCGGCGTTCTTGAAATTCATCAACAAAAAATCGATTTTAAATTGACCTTAGCCTAAAAAATCGATTTATATAAGGGGTGAGTATTGGAGGAGGAACTCAGATGCAATGGACTTCTAGGATCGTTATCGCCGCATCGGCGATGTTCATGACCGCCGCCACCGCCACCGCCGAGGAACAGCGCATTGGCACGGCAAGCCTCGGCGGGGCATTCTACCCCATCGGCCAGGGCATCTCGAACCTGGTGAACACATATGCCGAAGGCGATATCACCATGGTTCCGGTGGTCACCGGCGGTTCGGTCCAGAACCCGCGGCTGGTCGAGGCCGGCGAGGTCGAGATCGCGATCACCAATAACAACCTCGCCAAGCTGGCCGTCGCCGGCGCCGGCCCCTACAGCGCCGGCGCGCTGGACATCAAGGCCGTGGCGGCGCTGCACCCCTCGGTGCTACACATGATCACGCTGGATGGCTCGGATATCGAGACCTTCGAGGACCTCGAGGGCAAGCGCGTCGCCGTCGGCCCCGCCGGCGGCGGAACGCTGGGCTTTCTGAACTTCCTGCTGCCGATCCATGACATGTCGGTCGACGACATCACGCCCAGCTTTCTCAGCTACGCGGACGGTTTCAGCCAGCTGACCGACGGCAACGTCGATGCCGCGCTGGCGCTGTCGGGCTATCCGGCGGGCGCCGTAATGCAGGCCGGGGCGGGGGCCAAGCTGAAGTTCATCGGCTTCTCCGAGGGCAAGCTCGAGGAAGCGCTCGCACAAAACTCCGCCTACAACAGCGTGACCATCCCGGCCGACGTCTACGGCACCGGGGGAGACGGCACCGTGATCGGCGTCAACAACATGCTCATCGCGCCGACCAGCGCCGACCCGGACATTATCGAGGCCATCGTGCGCGCCGTGTTCAACAACCTTGACGAGTTCAAGGCCGAGAACGCCAATGCCCGGCAGATCGATCCGGAGGCGTCGAAATTGCTGTCGATCCCGCTGCATGACGGCGCGGCCCGGTACTTCGGGGAATGAAACCGATGCCCGACACACTGCTTTCCGCCGCAAGGCGGAAGGCCCTCACCGAACCGGGCACGTTGCTCGCGGTGGCGGCCTTCTGCCTCGGGGCCTTTCACCTGGCTGTCGTCTCCGGCGTCATCCAGATGTCGACCATGCCAATGCGGATCATCCACGTCGCACTGGCGTTCTCTCTGCTCTTCGCCATCAAGCCGCTGTCGCAGAAGACCGAGGGCACGCGGCTCGACCTCGCGGTGAAGCTGGTCTTCATCGCCGCGATCCTCGGCGCGTCCTGGTGGATGCTGACCCGCTGGAAGGACATCGCCTTTTCCGGCGGCATGACCATCACCGGTGATTTTTGGGCCGGGCTGGTGATCCTGATCGTGGTCTTCGAGGCCGCGCGCCGCGGCATCGGCCTGATCCTCGCCACCATCGCCCTGGCGTTCTTTTCCTACGCTTTCGTTAGCCCTTGGCTGCCCGGTGTGCTGGAAGGGAGGGGCTACAGCTTGGACCGCATGGTGCTGTTCCTGACCACCGACACCGCGGGGGTCTACGGCATCCCGGTGGGCGTGGCCGCGACCTATATCATCGTCTTCACGATCTTCGGCGCGCTGCTGTCCAACTTCGGCGCCGGCGAGTTCTTCTTCGAGGTCTCCAAGCGCGCCACCCGGGGCCTGCGTGCGGCCTCCGCCAAGTCGGCGGTGCTGTTCTCCACGCTGATCGGCATGGTCTCGGGCTCCGCCGCGGGCAACGTCGCGGTGACCGGCGTGGTCACCATCCCGATGATGCAGCGCGAGGGCTACAAGGGCTACCAGGCGGGGGCGGTCGAAGCCGTCGCCTCAACCGGCGGCCAGCTCATGCCGCCAGTGATGGGCGCCGCGGCCTTCATCATGGCCGAAATCGTCGGCGTGCCCTACACCCAGGTCATGGCCACGGCGATCCTGCCAGCGCTGCTGTTCTTCACATCGGCGTTCTTCATCGTCCACCTCCGGGCGGTGAAATCCGGCATCCAGCCGACCTTCGAAGGCACCGGAGACGACCGCCCGCTGGCCCTCGTCCTGTGGCAGGGCCTGCCCTTCATTGCCGCCTTTGCGACGCTGATCGTGCTTATGCTGCTGGGCTATTCGCCCTTCAAGGCCTCGCTCTGGGCGATGCTGGCGCTGTTGAGCGGAGACCTGGTGATCCGCCGCAAGATCGACTTCGATTTCCTGAAACGGATTGCGCTTGGCATCTCGGAAGGCGCGCGCGGCGTGGTGACCATCTCGGCCGCCTGCGCGGCGGCGGGCATCATCGCCGGAACGCTAGGCATCACCGGGCTGGGGTCGAAGATCGCGGTGCTGATCGAGACCGCCTCGGGCGGGTGGCTGTTTCTGGCGCTGGTCTTCACCATGATAACTTCGATCATCCTCGGCATGGGTCTGCCAACCACGGCGGCCTACCTGATCCTCGCCACGGTGGTCGCCCCGGCGCTGGTCAAGCTGGGCGTGCCCATGCTGACGGCGCATTTCTTCGTGTTCTACTACGGCTGCATCTCGACCATCACGCCACCTGTGGCCCTTGCGGCCTATGTGGCGGGCGGGATTGCCGGGGCAGATGTGAACAAGGTCGGCTGGACCGCTGCGGCTTATGCCCTGACCAGCTTCGTGCTGCCCTTCGCCTTCGTCTTCGCACCGGCGCTGACGCTGCACGGCAGCCTGGTCGAGAACGCCATGGCCGTACTTACCGGCTTTGCCGGGATCGGCGCCG
>Ga0207913_1000572_pt1 | contig 10312 bp, 8 predicted proteins | sample DeeseametaMP2913_FD_184168 | JGI IMG/M metagenome (GOLD analysis project Ga0207913, IMG submission 184168) | Marine microbial communities from the Deep Atlantic Ocean - MP2913 (SPAdes) | ecosystem: Environmental > Aquatic > Marine > Oceanic | place: West of Santa Cruz de la Palma, Atlantic Ocean...
TTGTTGGCTGGCCTGGCTCGTAATGGTTTTAAACTTCTGAATATTCTTGCTGCCCGGGAAAAATTCCTCGTAGACAAATTCCCCCAGCTTGAGTTTGGCCTCGACTTTGTCGAGTAAGCTTTGCACCCTTTTCCGGTTTTTCGCGTTGTCTACCAACGCGGTCTGTTCTCGGAAGCGCTGACCTTCACAATGAAAATCTAGGTACAATTTTCCAGTTTCTTTTCTCGCTCGCACGTTACCCATGGCAAATTACTCCATTAGCCATCGGAACATCTATATCAAGGCTGGGTTGAAGAGAGAGCATCTCGGCCTCAACTGCTTCCCAGAGGTAGAGAATCTTCCTGCGACCAAAAGGCTTGATGTAGTGTTTTCCCTCCAGAAGCACGCTGTCCTTCAGTTGTTGCCGAATTGTGCGGGGGTCGTATTTGATGCGTTCAGAAAGCTCTTCAGTAGTGAGGTAGGTGTGTGACATAATCAGATCTCCAAAAAACCAACAGAATCCTTAAAAGATCAATTTGATCTCCTGTAGATCATATTAGCGAAAAGAATCACCTTTGCAAGTCTTTTTGGTCTTTAGGGGGTTATTTAGGTCTCTAGAAAGCTAATGGTTAAGTGTCACCTATCAAAAATACTTGGCGAGAAGAGGCTAAAGATCTCGGATGTTGCCCGCGATACAGGCATCAATAGGGGTACGATTACACGGCTGTACCATGAGACTGCCGTGCGAGTAGAGTTTGACGTGCTCGATAAGCTTTGCGCCTACCTAGGCTGCGATATCTCTGATTTATTGACGATAGAATAGCAATGCGTATCAGTTCTCGGCCGATAGGCAGGGGAAATAATTTATCCCCAGCCTTCTTTCCCCTCATCACCTTCCGGCCCGATCAGTGAGTCTATTCCATCGGAGCGGATCGTCTTTTTCACTTCAGCCAATGCATCAGACTCGTCTGAGAAGGTGTCATCCCAAACAGTGGAGTTGCCAAACTCGTCGACAACCTCTAGAAGCCACTGCTCATCGCCATCCGCTCGATAAATCTCTACGCTAACGGATTTGCCATCACTGGCAATTTCTTGAGAGAGGGCGGAGTATTCCAATTCTGGCTCATGATTCATTTTGTCGTTCCTGTTTAAAATGTATGGTCGGTGCCCGAAGGTCATTCTGGGCAGTGTAAGTGCAGTCTAAATTTTAAAAACCGTCACAGAAATCGTCACAAAACGTCACAGGCCGACATTTTTCGCAGGCAATAAAAAAGGCGAGCCAGTAAGTTACTGATTCGCCTTTTCTTTTTTGGTAGCGGGGGCAGGATTCGAACCTACGACCTTCGGGTTATGAGCCCGACGAGCTACCAGACTGCTCCACCCCGCAATTGACTGGTTGTCTTGTTCCTCAAGACAGGTCGCGCATTATAGGGACGACCTTTGGGTCTTGCAAGCCTTTGTTTGTACAAAGGCTTATTTTATCGAGAAAAGTGCTCAGGCGCTGTGACGAATGGCGCCATCGACAGGCAACAGGGTGCCGTTGATGAAGGAGCCGGCTTCGCTGGCAAGCAGAATGACGGGGCCGATCAGCTCGTCGATGCTCCCGAGGCGACGAGCTGGCATGGTGCTGATGTAGTCTTTCCCCGCCTGCGTCGCGAAGAAATCTTCGTTCATCTCAGTCAGAAACCAGCCCGGTGCGATGGCGTTGACGCGGATGTTGTGACGCATGAGGTCGAGCGACATCACGTTGGTCAGGTGGGCAACGGCGGCCTTGGAGGCGCAGTACGTTGCCTGGCCGGTCTGTGCCATGACGGCCAGCACAGAGGCGATGTTGATGATGCTGCCGGGCAGGTTCGCCTCTACCATGCGACGGGCGCCTTCCTGGGCGACGTTCCACACGCCGTTGAAGTTCGTGTTCATCACAAAGTCGCGTGAGGCTTCGTCGGCTTTCAGAAAGTTTTTCGGGTCGGCCACGCCGGCGTTGTTGATGATGATGTCGGGCACCCCCAACTCGGCGATGGCTTGGTCGTAAGCGGCGTTGACGCTGTCGCGGTTGGCGACGTCCATGGCAACGGCGCAGGCTTTGCCGCCAGACTGGCGAATGTCGGCAACCAGTGCTTCCAGTCGATCCACGCGTCGGGCGCAGGCAATGATTTCGGCGCCGGCGGCAGCAAGGCCCTTGGCGATGCCGTGACCGAGGCCAGAGGAGGCGCCGGTAATGAGTGCGCGTCGGCCTTTAAGTGAGAAGTTGTCCAGGCTCATGGGTGTCCTCGTTATCGTAGTTTTCTCGTTAGGTTGCCCGATTAAAGCGATTTTGTCCGCTTAGAGGAAGGACTTTGCATGTCTAGTTGGCAGCTCGGGCGTGTTGCGGCAATCGGTGGCGGCTACTGACAGGGGGAACACGCATCAGGGAGGTAATTGGGGTAGAATCCCGGCTGGTTTGTGTGGCCCCGGCCGGGCCTCTGGTGTGCTGAGTATGAAGAATAATGGATGAATTTGCCGATATCCGACCCTATCACGATAACGAGGTTCGAGACGTTCTTGACCGCTTGCTGATTGACCCGGAGTTGATCGCCGCGGTGGCCAGCTTGCGCATGCCCCGTCTTAATCGTTGGTTCCCGGGGCTGTTACGCCCGCTGGTTTCCCGGATTCTGCGCCGACAGCTTACCGGTGTGGACTCTGTTGCGGCCTTTCAGTCGGTCGTTAAGGTCTACATGGACCAGATGATCGAAGGCAGTACGAGAGAATTTGTGGTGTCGGGTGTCGAGCATCTGTCGCCCGGGAAAGCCTATCTGTTTATCAGTAATCATCGCGACATCGCCCTGGATCCGGCGTTCGTCAACTACGCGCTCTATCACAATGGCCTGGACACCGTGCGGATTGCGATTGGGGATAACTTGCTGTCGAAGCCCTTTGCCGCGGATCTGATGCGGATTAACAAGAGCTTTATTGTACAGCGCAGCGCCAAGGGGCCTCGGCAGATGCTGGCGGCCTTCCGCAAGCTGTCCAATTACATACGCCATTCTCTGCTGGAAGAGCGTGCCTCTATCTGGATTGCCCAGCGAGAGGGGCGGGCAAAGGACGGCAATGACGCGACGGAAGTGGCGCTGATCAAAATGATTGGTATGTCGCAGGACAAGGGCAGCGAGAGCTTTGCCGAATTTGTGGCGGCCATGAATGTGGTGCCGGTGTCGATTTCCTATGAATGGGATCCACTGGATGCGGCCAAGGCGCGCGAGTTGGTACAGATTGAACGCGACGGCGCTTATCAGAAGGCGGAACACGAAGATCTGAAAAGCATTGGTACTGGCATTGTCGGTAACAAGGGCCGTGTCCATGTGCACTTTGGTCCGCGTATGCAGGGCGATTACGCCGACGCGGCGGCGTTGGCTGCCGCGCTGGACCGCGAGATTATCGGCAATTATCCACTGCATAGCAGCAATGTGCTGGCCTATATGCGACTGCACGACGACGCGCGCTGGCGGGCGCTGGATCTGCCAGAGATTTCGGACAAGCAGGTGGCGGAGTTTGATGAGCATTTCGCCAAAATGCCGCCGGATTACCGCCGTCGAGCCTTGGAAATTTACGCACAGCCGCTGGTCAATCAGTTGCGTCTGAAAGACGTGGCTCAGGAGGCAGCAAATGCCTAGTGCCGGCGCGCCGGGAGTTGTCGGTGCTCAGTGATGATCTGAAAGCGCAGATTCAGGGGGCTTACCGCCAGTTTCTGAACAGCAAGTCGCTGAAACCCCGGCTTGGCCAGCGCCTGATGATTGCACATATTGCTCGGGTGCTGGGTGGCATCAAGCGCAATCAGGAGCATTTGCGCAGTGGCGGCGACCACCTCTGTGTGGTGGAGGCGGGCACCGGAACGGGCAAGACGCTGGCCTATGCCCTGGCAGCGATACCCATTGCCCGAGAGGCGAACAAGACACTGGTTATCGCGACGGCGACGGTCGCTCTGCAGGAGCAGATCTTGCAGCGTGACTTGCCGGATATTCTCCATCACAGTGGTCTGTCGTTCACGCTGAGCTTGTCAAAAGGGCGCCGACGTTATCTGTGTCTTTCAAAACTTGATCAACTATTAAGCGGTGGTGACACACAGGTGTTGCCCCTGTATCCCGATGAGCGCAGCGCGGCACCGGACAATGACGCGCTGACTCTCTACAAGCACTTTGCTGAAAACCTGGCTCAGGGTAAATGGGACGGCGATCGCGACAACTGGGAGGCGGTGCTGCCAGAGGAGCAGTGGCAGCGCGTTACCACTGACCACGCACAGTGTGGCGGGCGACGTTGCAGCCACGTTAAACAGTGCAGCTTTTTCAAAGCGCGGGAAGCGATGACGCAGGCCGAGGTGGTTGTGGCAAACCATGACCTCGTACTCGCGGATCTGGCGCTGGGAGGGGGGGCGATTCTGCCGCCGCCGGAAGAGTGCATCTACGTATTTGATGAGGCGCACCACCTGCCGGATAAAGTCATTAACCATTTCAGTGCCAGCTTCCGGCTGGGTGCCAGTGAGCGCTGGCTGGAGCAGGCGGAGCGTTCAATAGCACCGATCCTGGCCTTGCCTGCCATGCAGAAGTCGCTGCGAGGGCAGTTTGAATCGTTACTTAATCTGCTGATTGCCGCGCGCGAGGGCATGCAGCCGTTGCGCAGCCAATTGGTGGATTTGCTCGACGATGCCGGAGAGCGGCAGGGGAAAAAACTGCGTCGGTTTGAAGATGGTCGGGTTCCCGCTGAGCTGGCCGCGCTGGCGCGCGAGCTGCGAGCGGCATTTGGTGCGCTGGTTCAGCATACGGAAGGATTGATTGAAACGCTGCAGGAAGGGTTGGACAAGGGGACGCTAGAGCAGCGACGCGATGAGCTGGAGCAGTGGCTGGCCGATGTTTCTGCCATGCGCTTTCGTTGCCAGACCATACTGGCGCTGTGGCAGTCTTACGCCAGTGATACCAGCAAGGAGAAGCCCCCCATTGCCCGCTGGCTGACGTTGGTTGAAGCGGGGCAAGGCCTGATGGATATGGAGCTTAACAGCAGTCCGATTCTGGCCGCGAAAACCTTGCAATCGTCCCTGTGGTCTCGCTGTTATGGCGCGGTGCTGACGTCGGCCACCTTGACCGCGCTGGGCAGTTTCAAGCGTTTCAGTATGCGGGCGGGGCTGTATGAGGATGCCAGTTTTGAGGTGGTGCCCAGTCCCTTCCAGCATGCTGAGGCGGGTGAGTTATACATTCCCTCCATGGCCTGCGATGCGGGGGATGCCGAGGCCCACACCGAGGCACTGATTGAGATGCTCCCCGAACTGCTGAATAAGGATGAGGGCAGTCTCGTCCTGTTCGCTTCCCGTCGCCAGCTGAATGCAGTGCTGGAAGGCGTGCCGTTGTCTTTGCGGCGTCTGATTGTCGCGCAGGGGGAGTTACCCAAGCACGAAATTCTCAGCCAGCATCGTCAGCGCGTGGATGAGGGCAAGGGCAGTGTGATTTTCGGTCTGGCCAGCTTTGCCGAAGGTGTGGATTTGCCCGGCAAGTATTGCAGCCATGTGGTGATTGCCAAAATCCCCTTTGCGGTGCCGGAAGACCCCGTGGAAGAGGCGTTGGCAGAGTGGATCAGTCGCAACAACGGCAACCCCTTTATGGAGATCACTGTGCCTGATGCGGCGGTCAAGCTGGTACAGGCCAGCGGCCGCCTGCTGCGCAGTGAATCGGATCGCGGCCGCATCACCATTCTTGATCGGCGCATTGTGACCCGGCGCTACGGGCGCCAGATGCTGGACTCAATGCCGCCCTACCAGCAGCGTATTGAATAGCGATGGAACACGACGCATTAATTGCCGCCACCCTGATAGATATTGAAGCGGAGTTGCGTGGCATCGGCCACTGGGATCGGGTCTCACCCCCCGTCGAAGCGCTGCGCAGTGAGCAGCCATTTGCGGTGGATACCTTGCGGTTTAATCAGTGGCTGCAGTTCATTTTTATCCCCCGCATTCGCTTTCTGATCGAGCAGGAGGAAGCACTGCCGGGTGCCTGCAGTATTACGCCTATGGCGGAAGAGTTTTATCGAGGACAGCGCTTGCCAGTCGCGGGCTTGCTCGATGCGCTGGCGCGCATCGATGCCTTGCTAAGTGGGGATGGCTGAGCCGGGATGCTTGAGAGGGAGTGGTTGAGTAAGATTATTGGGTGCTGTTGTTGTCTTCAGCGGCCATGACCATGCGCACCAGGTGAGCCAGTGAGCGCACACCCATTTTCTCCATAACGCGCGCGCGGTGAATCTCGACGGTACGCTGGCTGATATCCAGATCGTAGGCAATCACCTTATTGGCTTTACCTTCGATCATCAGCTCCATGACCTGCTTTTCCCGTGGCGTCAGTTCGGCCAGGCGCTCAATGATTTTGTGTTTGGCATCGAGTTCGGCGCGGTTTTCGGTATCCGCGGCAATGGCCTGCTGAATTTTGCCCAGCAGTTCTTCTTCTCGGTAGGGCTTCTGAACAAAGTCCACCGCGCCGCGCTGCATGGCTTCGACAGCCATCGGCACATCACCGTGGCCAGTCACAAAAATGATGGGCAGAATCGAGTTTCGCATGTTCAGCTGACGCTGCAGCTCCATACCATTCATACCGGGCATACGGATGTCCAGCACGAGACAGCCGGCCATATCGGTAGAAAATTCTTCAAGGAAGCTGTCAGCGCGGGAGTAGGCCGCTACGTGGTAGCCTACGGACTCCAGCACCATCTGCAGCGAGTCGCGAACCGCGTCGTCGTCTTCTACCAGGTAGACAGTAGCTTCTTTGGTCATTATTCCGTCCTTGCTCGTTCGATGTTATTGCTTTCAGATTAGCGGAAACGCAGGGCCATTGACCAGCCTATTTGCGAATTTAGCCCCCCGATACTGGCGGACTGCCAATTGAGCCGATAAGCTTTGGCGATATGCGCCAGATGGCGGCTTAAAACAACAGCATAGGGTGCGCATGAAACCGAAGCGCAGTTTAGTACAAATCTACCTGCTCAGCCTGGTCGCGCTGTCGGCGATTCCGCTGGCAATTCTCGGCTATATTTGGATCGCCAAAGAATACGAGCAGTATACCGAGCAGAGTGAAGATTGGCGCAATAACTATATTGAGACGCGCCGGGAGCTGCTGCGCCGGGAAGTGGACAAGGCCGTCGAATACCTCGAGTTTCGGCGCACGCAGTTGAACCGTCAGCTTTACAACGATCTGCGCCAGCAACTGGCGGTGGGGTTGTCGCTGCTGGAAAACACCCGCAAAGAGTCTCAAGGGGAAAGTCGCAACGAGCTGCTCAATCGTCTTCGCACCACCATGGGTGCCCTCAGCTTTCACGATAATAACGGCTTCTTCTTTCTATTCGGCGGCGATGGGCAGGATATTCTGCCCCCGATGCATCCCGATGGCAGCAAGCGGCTGAGTGATGCCAAAGTGCTCAAGGCTTTTGCCGCTCAGATCAAGTCGGTGACCAAAGAGAAAAATTACGACTTCGTCGAATACCGGGTGAACGACAGCAGTCGTGGTGGTAGTGAGCGCAACTTCAGTTTTGTGTATTACTACGAGCCGTTGAATGTCTACATCGGCGCCAGTGTCTACCTGCATGCGGAAATTGGCCGTGTGCAACAGGAAGTGATTGAGCGCATTGCGGCGGTGCCGGTCGACACCGACAACTCTATTCTGTTTGTGGTCGATGCCGCGGGGCGGCAATTGGTGAACGGCTATCACCCCGAAGCCGTCGGCACGACGATGCCCGGTGTGCTGGAAGCCGCGCGGCGCATGGACAGCAAGGAGAACAGCCTGTTCACCGAGTTGAGCTGGCCGAATAACGAACAGCCGGACCAGCCGCAGCCGGTGGTCTCCTATCTGCGTCGTTACGAACCCTGGGGCTGGGTTCTGGGGTCGGCCGTCTTCCTGGACGAGCTGAATGCCAAGCTGCTGGATGAGCGCTCTGCACTGCAGGCGCGAGTCGAAGAACATATCCTGTCTATTATGCTGATCGCCTTCGGGCTGATGCTGTTCTCGATGATTGCCGCTCGCTGGCTGGCGCAGCGCAGCGCTCATGGCTTCAGTATCTTTCAGCAGTTTTTTGCCGACGCCAGCAAGCGCTCGACCTTTATCGACGTCAACCGTCTGCCATTCGCCGAATTTCAGCGCCTGGCAGAAGACGCGAATTTCATGGTCGACAAGCGTACGCAGACTGAGCGCGCGCTGAAGCTGAGTGAGCGCCGTTTTCAGTTGGCGTTGGATGCGGCGCAGAATCACCTCTGGGATCTTGATCTGAGTACTGGCCTCGTCATGGTGAGCCCCAGCTTTTTCCGCTCGCTGGGATACCGGCCGCTCTCTAAACCCCATCCCGTTGGCTCTTATAAAGAAGTGGCCTGCCCGGATGATCTGCAGATTATTGCCTCGGCGGTCGATAGCTGGTTAGGGCTGGCCACGGGCAACAGTGTCGAATTTCGCGTGCGCGACAGCGCCGGGAACTACCGCTGGATATACAGCCGTGGCGATGTGGTGGAAAACGATGACCGCGACCAGCCGTTGCGTGCGATGGGCATTATGATTGATATCACTGATCGCAAACGGATGGAGCAGGATCTGGTCGATGCACGCATTTCCGCAGAGGATGCCCTGCACGCGAAAAGCCAGTTCCTGTCCAGTGTCAGCCACGAGCTGCGCACGCCGCTTAACGGCGTATTGGGTTATGCCCAGCTGTTGCAGAAAGAGGTGGGACTGCCGGGAGAAAGTCAGGAATATTTGCGCGCCATCGAGAGTTGCGGCAAGCACCTGCTCAATCTGATTAATGATGTGCTGGATCTCGCCAAGATCGAGAGTGGCAACATTAATATCTTGCCCGAAGCCAATAAGCTGGACGATGTGATTGCCAGTGTGGGTGATATCGTCGGGCACCGGGCCAAGTCAAAAGGCCTGGAATTTATTATCGATATCGATACCAGCGTGCCGCAGGAACTGGAATTTGATGCGGTGAAGCTGCGGCAGGTGCTGGTGAACTTGCTCGACAATGCGGTCAAGTTCACCAATAAGGGCAAGGTCAGCCTCAAAATATTCGTCCGCGATGAGCGGGATACGCTGGACTTCGAGGTCACGGACTCCGGTATCGGCATCCCCGAGTCGAAGCTGCACGATGTATTCGAACCCTTCAAACAGGTCAATCCGCAGGACGGCAAGGGGACCGGGCTCGGTCTGTCGATCTGTCGGCGACTGGTGGAGGCGATGGGCGGCAGTTTGAACTTGCGCAGTAAAGTCGGCGTGGGTAGCTGCTTCTACTTCCACATTCCGCTGATTGTTGTTGAGCGCGTCGGGAGCCTGCCTGATGGCGATGCGGGCCGCCGCAGCGAGGAACTCAGCAGTGACATGATCGCAGGCAATCCGGCAGTGATCGTGGCCGATGACGTGATGGTGAACCGCCAGGTACTGCTCGGCATGTTGGATGACATTACCAGTGATGTTCGCGAGGCTGCCAATGGGCTGGAAGTTATTGAACTGCTGAAGGAACGCCCGGCGGATATTGTGCTGATGGATCTGCGTATGCCCGAGATGGACGGCATGGAGGCAACCCGCATCATCAAGCAGGAAATGAAGCTGAATGTGAACATTGTTATGGCTTCGGCCACCACCGATGAAGGCATGGTGGCGGAAGCGCGATCGGTCGGCTGCGATGATTTCCTGCCGAAGCCGATCAGTATGAATGAACTGTACAAAGTCATGGTGCGTTTCTGCGGCCGAGCGACAGCAACGGTGACACGCGCGGAGCCTGTCGAGCCCGCAGACGAGCCCGTGGAGGTGACGCCGGTACGCGTCGCGATAGATTTGCCGGAAGCCTTTATTCAGCAACTAAAGGAAGCTGTGGATGTGGGGGATGTGACCGGATTGCGCGAATTGCTGGGGCAATTGCGCAGGCGTTATCCCCAGCAGTCCGCCCTGAGCGATGAGGCGGAACGGCTGTTAAGGGAATTTGATTTTGAACGGCTGGCGCAGCTGTTCGAGGGACTGGACGAGGGAGTCAGCCTGCATGACGCGTGATCAGGGAGGAGAACAGATTCTGCTGGTTGACGATAATCCGACGAACCTTCAGGTGTTGTTTAAAACCCTTGAAGGGAGTGGGTATCGGCTGCTGGCGGCCCGCGACGGCGAGGCGGCCTTGTATACCGCAAAGCGTGCCAAGCCATCGCTGATTCTGCTCGATGTGATGATGCCGGGGATGGACGGTTTTGAGGTCTGTGAGCGATTAAAGGCAGACCCCGATACGGCAGATATTGTGGTGATTTTTCTGTCGGCGCTGACCGACAGCCAGTCCAAGGTTCACGGTCTGGCGATCGGCGGGG
>Ga0207913_1000573_pt1 | contig 10311 bp, 7 predicted proteins | sample DeeseametaMP2913_FD_184168 | JGI IMG/M metagenome (GOLD analysis project Ga0207913, IMG submission 184168) | Marine microbial communities from the Deep Atlantic Ocean - MP2913 (SPAdes) | ecosystem: Environmental > Aquatic > Marine > Oceanic | place: West of Santa Cruz de la Palma, Atlantic Ocean...
AGACCTTGCGCGCGACAACTTGATTCAGTCAGCACAGTGGTTTCATGAGCAAGCGCAGAAAGAGCGTGATGAAGCGATCGTGAACCAGGATGCCGAAATGTTGGCACGCGCTCAAAACAAGTATGGACTTGCAGCCAAGACCTATGCTGAGTTTTTGAAGAAGCACCCCAATGATAAAGATTCATTTAAATGGAACTTTTTCTATGCGGAAACACTCTTTTATTCCGAACAGTATCTGCCTGCGTATGAGCAGTATCGTGCGGTGAGAGAGATGGACCTGAGATCAAAAGAGTTTTACGAGATTCAAGAGACTAGCGCGTTTAACGCAGTGAAGGCGTTGGAGCTTGTGATCAAGGAGCGCATTGCTGAGGGTGAGATTCCTGGAAAGGTGATGCCCGAAGTTGCAAGTGCTGATGCAGAGGCTGCTGCTCCTGTGGAAGAGGGTGGTGCAATCAAGGCCGAGCCCTTACCTGAGCTTGTGCGCAAGTATGTCACCGAGATGGATCGTTATGTTGTGCTCAAATTGAAGAACGCACAGGATCCCTTGCTGGATTCGAAGTTTGCATTTCAGGCGGCAAAGATCTTTTACGACTTTAATGACTTCCCTGAAGCTCGCAGGCGTTTTGACTGGATCATCAAGACGTATCCAGACAAGGACGTGGGAGCCTACGCTGCATCGCTTACACTTGAGACATATCGTGTCGAGAAGGATTATGACAAGTTGGCTGAGAAGGCCAGTGAGTTTGCATCCTTGCTCAAGGGTGATCAGGTTGAGACCATCAAGGCCGAGATCGAGGAATACGAGCTTGCATCATTGTTCAAGGCAGCCGAGAAGGCTTATGCCGAGGAGCGCTATGAAGATGCTGTCAAGGGTTACCTTGAGTTGATGAGCAGGGATGAGGAGCAGAAGTATACAACGCTGGCCCTGATTAACACTGCAGTGGCCTATGAGAAGCTGGATAAACCAGGTGAGGCGGCCAAGGTGTACGAGCGTATCTATACGGAGTTCCCATCAGATGTGTATGCGCCTTATGCATTGTATCGTGTGGCTGTGACATCAGAGCGCTTCTTTGAGTTTGAGAAGGCATCACAGAACTACCTCGCGTTTTATGATCGTTTTGCAGACAAGGAGACGCCTTCAGAGCTTGATGCATTGCAGTTTGATTTTGCAGAAAAAGGCGGGCAGGCGCTGTTGAACGGTGCGATTCTGCTTGAGAACATGCAGCAGTACAAAAAGGCATCTGATCGTTACGTGGAGTATGCACGTCGTTATTCGGACAGACCTGATGCTGATGATGCTTACTGGCAGGCGATCAAGAGCTGGGAGAAGGCCGGTCAGACCCGTGACATGCTCAAGGGTTATGAGCGCTACATTGATCAGTATGGCAGCACTGAGAACTCGGGTAAGGTCTTTGAGGCTCTTGGTGAACTGTATGGTTATTACGAGGACAAAGGAAGGGATCGCGATGCCAAGAAGTGGTATCAGCGAACCATCGAAGAGTATGGCCGTTATGGTATTCAGCCAGGCTCGCCCGAGGCGTATTATGCTGCGGAGGCCGAGTTTAAGTTGCTCGAATATGAATTTGCTGCCTGGGATAGCATCAAGATCAAGGGTTCACAAAAGCAGCAAGGAAAGTTGTTGCAAGACAGGATCAAGGGCCAGCAGGAACTCAACCAGAAGTACGAGCGTATTTATGCGTATCGTAACCTTGAGTGGACGCTCGCCGCGAGCTTCAGGGTAGGCAGCATGTATCAGCGTTTTGCTCAGGCATTGTATGATACTCCTGTGCCCTTTGCTGAGGGGAGCGAGGAGTGGGACATCTACCGCACACAGTTGGATGATATTGCGGTGCCGCTTGAGGATGAGGCTGTAAAGAACTATGAGAAGGTAATTGCCAAGGCGCGAGAAGAGAAGGTGGTCAATGAATGGACCAAGCGAGCGCTTGAAGAGCTGAACAAGTACCGTCCAGCCGACTTCCCACTGTACAAGGAAGAGCGTCAGGGCATTCAGGACGAGATGAGCACAGGTCTGCCGTATCTTGATGGTGATGTGTACAACGAAGTTCTGGGTACAGGTGGTGAGAAGAAGGAGGAGTCTAAATGAGAGGATCATCCATGACACGTCAGATAAAACGAGCATACATGATGTATTTGTGTTCATGCATGTTTGGTGGACTGGTTGCCTGTAAGACTCCTCAGGCTCCAGAGGACAAACCTCTTGATGAGGTCTCTACTGAGACGAGCAAGGCACCAAGTGCTGAGGATCTTGGTGCTCAGGATGAGCCCCAGGAAGACGCCAAAGAGACGACAGAGGTTGCGGCAGAGGAGACAGCACCTGAAGAAAAAGAGGCTCCAAAAGAGGGTTCAAAGGCTGGCTTTAATGTTGATGCATCGTTTAATCGAAAGGTGAAGCGGGCTGTTGAGGACGCTCAGAGCGGGGATTATGAGAGCGCGCAAACACGTTTGAGTGCGCTTGTGGAGGAGCCAGGTGGTTTCTTTGCTGCATACAACCTTGGTCTGGTGCAGGAGTCTCAGGGCGCCTACGACAAGGCTGCGACATCGTATTACAAGGCGTTAAATCTTGAGCCTGATTTTAGTCCTGCGTTATTGAACCTGACTCGTCTTTATGTGCGTCAGGGAAGTCTTGAGGATGCCAGGAAGATTGCGCAGAAGTTTATCGAAGCAAGGCCAGATAATGTGACGCATCGTGTGGCAAGTCTTGAGGTGATGCTTGCACAGAAGCGTTATGAGGACGTTGAGAGGCAAGCAAGAGAGCTTCTGAGGCGAGATGAGCAGAATATTGAAGCGATGATTGTATTGGCCGATGCGAACTATCGTCTTGGGCGATATGAGTTGGCCAGAGCTATTCTTGAGCGAGGCGTGAAGATTGCGCCAAAGCGAGGCGAGCTTTTTTACAAGAATGGTTTGGTGGAGCTCAAGCTCAAGAACAAGACCAAGGCACGCGTTAACTTTGAGGAGGCGGTGCGCATTCAACCGCGTTTGCCTGAGGCGCACAATAACCTTGGTGTGTTGATGCATGAGGCGCGTGATTATGACAATGCGATCGTACACTATCGTAAAGCGATTGCCGACTGGCCAGACTTCGCGGTGGCGTGGTTGAACCTTGGCAATGCGCTCAAGGGGAAGGGTGAGTTCAAGGATTCCGAGGTGGCCTTCAAGAAGGCGATCGAGATGGACAAGGGATATGCTGATGCGTACTTCAACCTGGCGTTGTTGTACCTTGAGAGTGATGTGCCTGGTCTTACAGTTGAGCAGCGGTTGCAGAAAGCGATCGACACGTTGAACGAGTACAAGGGGGTGGCCAAGGGGCGTCTTGAGAAGGATGATCCTGCGGACAAGTACATTGCAGAGGCGAAGAAGGGGATTGAGGAGGAGAAAGCTCGTCAGGAGATGCTCCGTCAATCTCAGATGGAAGTCGAAAGCGGCGAATAACGCTTGAGGAGGTTTAAGATGAAGAAATTTTTAGCAGGTTCAATGTGTGTATGTGGTCTGTTGTTGATCAGCAGTACAGCATCGGCTCAGGTGATCACTCTGGAAGAGACTGCGTTGAAGGGACGTATCCAGAAACCCGAGGCATTTTACATTCTACAGCATGCACAGCTTGATTATGAGTCCTTGGATGCAAAGCCTAGCTTTATTGAGGATTTAAAGGAGACTGTGGAAGAGGATCCTTTCTAAATAAATGTGAAAGGGTACGACTTGCAGTAAAAAGAGGTTGGTAGGTAGCCTTCCTTTATGTTATAGACATGAGTCCCGTGAGCGCACCTGATGAATTCTACAGATGAGAGAAGTCATCGGCTTCGAACTGGAAAGTATGTAGGGTGTGTGGATCGAGGAAGCAAAGAAAAGACTAACAGAGTGGTGTGAATAGCATTGTTGTAGAGAGAAGTTAGAGAGCATCAAGGAGTTTGATGCGATGCAACGATGAGAGAGAGCACTGCTAAACAAAAAGTAGACTAAACGTGTACTGGAGGTAACTGAACATGGGCGCAATTGCTGAAGCCTTCCGCACAGGCGGTGTGTGGATGTATATTATCCTCGCCGTCAGCATCATCGCTATTGGCATCACGATCGAGCGATTCATCTACTTGTTCTTCAAGTACAGTGTGAACGCCGAACCATTCATGGCACAGATTCAGAAGTTGGTGATGGCCAACAATATTGATCGTGCTATCAAACTTTGTAACGCACAGCCATCAGCAGCGTTGCCACGCGTGATTAAGGCAGGCTTGACTCGCGCCAACAAGGGCGAAGTTGAGATTCAGAACGCACTTGAAGAAGCAACTCTTGAGGTTGTTCCTATGGTGCAGAAGCGTACACCTGTCCTTCAGCCCCTGGCGAACATCGCTACGCTGTTGGGTCTTCTGGGTACGATTATCGGTCTTATTCAGGCGTTCGCTGCGTTGGAGAAAGCTACACCTGAGACTCGTCAGAAGTTGTTGGCGCGTGGTATTGCTCTCGCGATGAACACCACTGCGTTCGGTCTTATTGTGGCTATTCCTACATTGGTGTTCCACATGGTGCTTTCAAGCATGACCAAGAAGATCTTGGATGAGATCGACATGTACAGTGTGAAGCTTGAGAACTTGTTGATCAGCCGTGGCAAGAGTGGCGCAGCTGAAGAGTAGGTTTTCCTATCAGGGGAGAGTTGGTTAGGGTCGTGTGTGGCTGAAGTGTTGTGCGCGACCTTTTCCTACCCTCCTCTTTGTGAGCCGTGTTAGAAAAGTGGCAATGACAGATGGAACATTTTAGGTGTGACGTTGTCTGTGATTGTTGTGAGGGGGATGCTGAGAAGTATGTGTCTGAGGCGGTTCGAAGTTAAGCAAGGAATACTGGGGTTGAGATGTATAGAGATATAGGTTTTGGCCCCTGGTTTTAAGAAGAAGAGAGAGACATGTCGCGAAGTAAGCGAATGGAAGAGGAAGAGCAGGAGCTGGATCTTGCCCCGATTATGAACATGGTGGTGATTTTGATTCCACTTCTGTTGTTGTCGGTGGTGTTCGTTCAGGTCGCTGTGATCAACATTACAGCACCCAAGCTCTCGATGGGACCTCAGTCTGACACTCCACCTGATGAGGACAAGAAGCCATTGAACCTTACGGTGACGATTGCGCCTAACGGATTCCGCATCGCTGCTGAGGGTGGTAACTTGAAGGCAGTGGCTGGGTGCCCTGAGGGTGGTCCTACGATTTGCTTGCGCAGCGATAAGAATGTCGATGTTGCGGCGAAGTTTGGCGATGCCAGGAAGTATGTTGCTGGCGGAGATCTTAAGGCTGCTGGTGATTCTATTGAAGAGGGTCTTACCGCGTTCAATTGGCGAGTGCTGTATAACGAACTTGCCAAGCTCAAAGCTCGTTTCCCTGAGGAGACAGTGATGAACGTGTCTGCTGATCCTGATATTCCTTTTGGCGCAGTGGTTCGTTTGATGGACGTTGCTCGTTATCAGCTTGATAAAGAGGCCTACGATGCAGATAAAGCGTTTTGGGATGCGTCATATAAGAAGGTGAAAGTCAAGGATGAGTCTGACGGGCAGTTCAAGGAGAAGCCAGCGGACTTGTTTAGCGACCCTGTGTTGGCTATTGCCCAGTAGGTTGATTGAGGAGAGACTGATGTCGGAACAGCAAGCAGATATTTGGAACGAGGTCAAGCCAAACCGTGGCAAGCGTCGTAAGAGGCGTGATGAAGGCGGTAGTGGCTCGATGAACATCAACTCGTTGATGGACATCATGGTGATTATCCTCGTCTTCCTTTTGAAGAGTTATGGTGATGAGCCATTGAAGGTGGAAGCAGAGGACTTGAAGGCTCCATCCAGTATGGCGGAGTTGACCCCCAAAGACATGACAACTGTGTCTATCACTCAGAAGGCGATTCTGGTGGATGACAAGATGGCTGCTCCCGTGAAAAACGGTGCGGTTGACAAGAGCATGAAGAAGGGTGGTGAGAACGCTTTGATGATTACACCTTTGTTCGAGAAGTTGAACGAAGCGGTCAAGCGTAAGAAGCGTGAAAAAGAGTTGATGCGTCAGGATTACGAGCCTGTCGTGACCATTATTGCTGACCAGGCCATTCCTTACAGGTTGGTCACAGAGGTGATGTTCACTGCTGGTCAGGCTGAACTCAGCCAGTTCAAGATTGCTGTCATCAAGAAAGCTCGCCCCTCATTTGGTGCTAACTAATCAGTGTGATGGTGTGGTCGTGTAGTAATCATGCAGATCATGCCATCCTGATTGAGTAAATGAGTTGGCTACAAGTATGTAGGCGATAGGATGTGCGATAGCTCCCCGTTGATAGGGCAGATGTCACACATCCTTTTTGCATTTTGCGTAAGAACTTTGTAGTGTGGTCAGTGGTTTTTATAACAGAAATAAGTATGAGCTGGAACATTTGGGTGGTTTAAGGTGTCTGAGCTTGTGAGGCCTGTTGCGCTGGTGTGTTTTGCCTTGGCAGAGTGCGATTAACGCATGGATTGGGCTTTAATGGGATTGTATCCGTGTCGATACACGAGATGCTTCTAAAGTTGAGGCAACCCTGGCTTTTATGCTTTTAAAAGAGCTGGGTGTGTCAATGTTAAGTGAAAGGTTTTAACTATCCTCAAGGGATGTTCTCAGCACCGTTGTGAATATCTGTGATACAATGAAAGGGATCCTCTTATGTCGAGCAAACAAACAAAAGCCAAGGTTCTGCGCATTGGGTTGTTTCAAAACAACCGCATTATTGAGGAGCGCTTACTTCGAACTCCTGGAGCGGTGACGATCGGGAGCGAGATGGGAAAGCGCAATACATTTGTGATTCCTGCCTCTGATCTTCCCAAAACCAGTACGGTGTTTGACATCAAGGGAGGGCAATATGTGCTCTATATCCTTCCTGGTATGACAGGCCGTGTGCGCATGGGGGACAAGATTGCAACATTGCAAGAGCTTGTTCAGGAGGGTAAGGCCAAGAAGGGGCCAGGGAACATGCATATTGTGCCGTTGCCTCAGAGTGCTCAGGGTCGTGTGACCGTGGGTGAGGCGACCTTGTTGTTCCAGTTTGTGACACCTCCTCCTCCCCGTCCCAGGCCAGTTCTTCCCGCGTCCATGCGGGGTGGGTGGATTCAGGGCATGGATCGCATCCTTGTCTCATCGACTCTTATTACAGCGGTGCTATTCATTGGTTTTGTCGTTTTCCTCGAATCTCGTGACTGGCCTGTTGAGATGAACCAGGGCTTGAGCTTGGATGATCGCTTTGTTGTTCAGATCCTGGTGGAAGAAGAGCCCAAAATCGAGGAGCCTGTTGAGCCCGTTGAGCCTATTGATGATGGTGAGGGTGATGGTCCTGCGGCTGAAGAGGAAGCACCTTCCAAGCCAGCGCCAAAAGAAGATCCTGCTCCCACCAAGGAAGAGCCCAAGGCCGAGGATAAGGCACCCAAGAGTGCAGATGAGCTTGCCAAGCTTGAAGCGGAGCGTAAGCGTCGTCTTGCTGCGGAGGTTCAGAACAAGACGATCCTTGGACAGATTGGTGCTGTGAGCATGGATGGTTCCAGCGGTAGTCTTGTGGACACGTTGTCTCAGGGCGCGGGTAAGACCAGCATTGATGAGGCATTTGAGGGTTCGACTGGTATCAAGACGGGAGCTCTTGGTGCAGAGAAGTCAGGTATGGGCACCTCGGGCAGTTCGGGAGCTGAGGGTACTGGTAGTGCTGTGGCTTCAGGTGACATTGGCCAAAGTGAAGGTGCCAAAAAGGCGGCTGCTGGTGTGGGTACAGGTGGTGCCAAGAAGGAGACCAAGATCAAGGCTAACTTGAACATCAAGGGGCCCACCACAACCATTGGTGGTAAGCTTGACTCGGCTGAGATCAGCAAGAAGCTCAAGCAGCGTCAGTCGGCAATCAAGCGATGCTACGAGCGTCAGCTCAAGGCAAACCCAAAGGCTCAGGGTAAGGTCGTCGTGATGTTTGTCATTGGTGCTGCGGGTCGTGTGACCAGCGCCAAGGCTACGGCTGACTCCGTCGGTGGTGACACAGGTAGCTGTGTTGCGAACATCATCAAGAGGATCAAGTTCCCAAGGCCATCAGGTGGTGATGTGACGGTGAACAAGAGTTTTGTGTTCTCTTCTGGTGGTTAACTTGATGTGTTAATTTAAAACGTATGAAAAAGGTAAGTGGAGTGTGCTTTGGAGTGCACTCCACTTACCTTTTCTTGCGACTTACCTCCGGTTGTGCCGATGTGAGGTTGAGAAAGATCAGATTATCTGTGGGATGTCTTGATTTAATTGTGAGTCGTGTTAGGTTAGTAACGATGTAGTTTGTGAAGTTTGGACAAAGTTGATCAGTCTTTCGATTGGATCAAATGATTGTCTGCGCTTGTCAAGCTGGAGTAGATTAGAATAGAAGCATTCGGGTTGCGTCCAACTTATCTGTGGACGCAACGTTTGCTTTGTGATGACACAGGATGTTCACGTTGCCTGTTTGCTGTAGAGCAGTAGGTTTAGAAATATGTGGTTGTGTCAGGTGAACCAACCCTTGGTAAGAGGTTGATATGTGGCGTAGTAGATTTGTGGTTGTGAGTGCAGTGTGCATGGTTGTGGGATCATTTTTGGCTCCTACAGCATTTGCTCAGGATGAGCTCGCCAACGCGAAGTCTCGAGAAGCTTATATTAAGGCTGTCATGGAGAAGTCTCCTCAGCAACGTAAGGATGAATCCATCAAGCGTATTAATACGATGAAGGCGTCCGAAAAGTCTGTCAATGGCTTGCGTGATGAGGAGCGTGAAAATGGTCAAGAGATTACAAAGCTTAACTGTATTAACGACAAGCTATCCTTGATCAAAGGGCACATTAACCTGAGCGAGAAAGCATATCTCGCCATGGATGAAGCTGAGCAAAAGAATGATGCTTCAAGTGTGGGTCACCATTATACTCTGATCGCTGTATCTTACGGAAAAGTTGCGGATCTGGAGCAAGAAGCTAACCTGTGTGTAGGTAAGCAAAATGATATCTCCGAATCAGGAACTTCGATTTTGATAGAAGCTGATGATATCGTCCCTGTTGACCCTGTTTTACCTGGCGGCTATACGCAGTTGGAAGATATCTTCGGTGATATTTATGACACGACGGGCTTGACTCCTATCAGATAAAAGGTCAAGCTCGCCGGCCAGGACGTACGTTTATATCTTATGCGTGTGCACTCTTAATCTCTCAAGGGTTGTAGTTGGGATAGTGCATCATAATGAAAGGATCACGCACTTGACGTGGTGAATTGCCTCTATGAAGAATTATACAAAGCAGACACTGTTTACGAGTCTTGTTTTTATCTCTTGTATGTGTGTTGCTCCTGTTGCTGCCAGCGCCGAAGCAGGTGATGGTGTGCAGGGGGAGAACTTCGTGCTGAAGCTCTCTGCAGGGGCAGGTACAACATTCAACTCCAACCTGTTTTATCAGGATGAAAGCCCTTCATCTGCGTTGGCAGCTGTGCTTACACCTGGATTGTCTCTGGCTTCAGTGAAGACTGACAAGGTCGCCTTGAGTCTTGATTGGGGGCTTGCGCTGACACAATATTTGAGTAGCAACAGAGTGCTCAGAAGTCAGAGTGGTATCTCTACTGATCTTGGCGCAGCAGCACACTTTAATCAGGCTGGTGGTGTGAGCTTGCGTTTGGAGGAAAACCTTCAGCGTACGAACGAAGCGCCCAGCGCACCTAACGCACGTACAATTAATCGCTTTAACAACCAGGTGGGTGGTATTCTTGGTATTCACCCTGGTGGTCGTGTTCTTCAGGGGTACTTGAGCTACCACTGGCGTTCGCTCAACTTCAATAACCCTGATATTAACTTCAGCCAAGCCAACCGTGATGAGCACGCTCTTCAAGGTCGATTTGTATGGCAGTTCAGACCTCGCACAGCGGCGAACCTGACTGCAAATTACACGTTCGTGAATTATGATCAGCCTCAGCGTGTGGTCAGTGGTGTATCCTATCCAAACATCAATACTCGTCCATTGCGATTGACTGCTGGGCTGAATGGTTTGATTCTCCGTAATCTTGGCGCTGAGTTGACTGCAGGTTATGGACGTGCGATTTATTCTACTGGGCCTTCATTCAACAGTTTCATCGGTCGCGCAGCACTCTCTTATTATATTCAAAGCAACAAGAATAACAGCGTGACGTTGGCTTACGATCGTAGCTTCAATGACTCGATTATTGGTAACTACTATCTGTCCAATCGTGGTGACCTCATCTACACGCAACCTCTTATGGGAGAGCGTCTGGGGCTTGAGTTGGGCGCGTTTTATAACCGTCAGACATATCATATTATCC
>Ga0207913_1000574_pt1 | contig 10303 bp, 10 predicted proteins | sample DeeseametaMP2913_FD_184168 | JGI IMG/M metagenome (GOLD analysis project Ga0207913, IMG submission 184168) | Marine microbial communities from the Deep Atlantic Ocean - MP2913 (SPAdes) | ecosystem: Environmental > Aquatic > Marine > Oceanic | place: West of Santa Cruz de la Palma, Atlantic Ocean...
AAATCCCAAACCTACTCAGCACCCCACGCGTCACATCCCTCTATCTGGTACAAGTCATCTCGTCGTTCGCCCCTCAACCTACCATCACGCAAGTCATCCAAACAAGCGTGGCAGGCTGACACTGCGGTATACAGAGAATAACTCAGGCACTCACCTTCAACGAAGCTTCCTCATCGTGGTTCCCAGGTACAACCTCCGATACCTTGGCGCTTAACAACATGCCATCATACGCATTATCTACCAGAAGGCCCGAATCAGCCGCGTACTCACGGGCAAGCTCAAGCTTCTCCATAAGCTTGTCATCATCATGTGATGGGTCATGATGCGTGAGAACCAATCGCTTGACACCCGCCTGGAGCGCCACATTCACAGCATCAATTGGGGTAGAATGGCCAAAACCCTGACGGTTGACATACTCACTTGGAAAATACTGGGAATCCATGATGAGAATGTCAGCCCCCTGACTGAACTCAATCAACTCCTCCATACATCCCTTCTGCACCTCCACATCCCCCGAAAACACGATCACCTGGTCATCGTGCTCAAAACGATACGCTGTGCTACCTCCTGGATGTATGACCTCCTCCCAACGTACAGTCACCTCACCATGTGTAGCGACACCCTGCTGCTCCAACTCATCGAACTCAAGCGCAGCGGGAATGATATCAAGCCCCACAGGAAACGTGGGCTGACTCATCTGACTGTTGAGCACATCACACATGCTCTGTCCCTGGCGATTCACAGCATGCACAGTCACCGAAGCTTCCGGGTTAAATAGCGGACCGAAAAACGGAAAACCCTGCACATGATCCCAGTGCATATGAGTCTGGTAAATATCAATATCCTTGAGTTCACCTCCACACTCCTTACCCAACTGTGCCAAGCCTGTCCCACAATCGATCACAATGCGCTCCCCACCCGCTCTGATCTCCAGACATGTCGTTGACCCACCATGGCGTACAAATTGCGAGCCCGATACTGGTATACTCCCTCTCGTGCCCCAAAACATTACTTGCATACGTCTGCCCTCGTCTTACTTACCTGTGTCCTGCCTGTTCAAATGGAGTATCAACGTTGTCCTCTAAGAAACCCCATCGACACGCCTCTTGAAAACCCATAAAACCTTTGTAAGGATCTTTCTTTCGTCCCTACAACCACTCTCTACAGCAAGACTAATACCAAAAACACAAATCCAATATTTTCAAACACTTACAAAAGAACACCTAGCAAGCTGTTCCAAAACAACAGAGCAAAACTGTTCCACTATCGAACACCTCATTGACCTGTTCCAAAACCGTACACCCCTGAATACTTATGCCTGATACACCTCCAGAATGGACGACGCTCAAACGCACCATCCAGCTCAAAACTCCCATTTTTTCAGTCCAGTCACACCTGCGCGCACACCCTGATACGCCCCACGATTCCGCAGAATTCTGGTCCGTGTCTCCCTCCGACTGGGTCAACATCATTGCACTCACTCCTGAACAGGAGGTCGTACTTGTCACACAATACCGACATGGCACGAACAACATCACGCTCGAAATCCCAGGCGGAGCGCTCGACCCTGATGAAGATCCTCTCGACGCTGCACAACGCGAGCTCCTTGAGGAAACAGGCTACTCATCCACCCAGTGGATCAAGCTTGGTGACATCGCCGTCAACCCCGCCATGATGACCAATCACTGCACCACATTCCTCGCCAAAGACGCACTGCAAACACATCCTCAAAACCTCGATGAACACGAGGACATCACCGTCTCCACTCTCCCTGTGGCGCGATTCCTTGACCTCATTGACCAGGGACACATCTCCCACGGTATCGTCGTCAGCGCCGCATACTTTCTCCTGAGACATCTGCAACGCACCACACCATAATTTCCCGCGCTTTACATAAAATTATCAGGCTGAACAGCATCACACCTTGCACAAAACAGGCACTCACAACTATAGAATGTTGCTGTTGTTTCTTTACATCCCATTCACACTCAGAGCCCATGACATACACAAGCGAAATCAACCCCAAAGACACCTCCTGGTCTGGCGAATACCCCTTTAAATCCAACACCTTTGAGCTTTCAAATGGCCTCACCATGCATTACCTGGATGAAGGCCCCAAAGAACACGCGCCATCGATCCTCATGGTCCATGGCAACCCCACATGGTCATTCTATTACCGACGCCTTGTCTCACACTTCTCTGGCGACTATCGCTGCGTTGCACCCGATCATATCGGGTGTGGACTCTCCGAAAAACCCGATCGTGAGGACTACCCCTACACACTTGAGGAGCGCATCGCGAACCTCACCGAGCTTGTCACCTCACTCGATCTTCAAGATATCACACTCGTCATTCATGACTGGGGCGGCGCAATTGGTATGGGACTGGCCGCAAATCTCCCTGAACGCATCAAACGCATCGTGGTCTTTAACACTGCCGCATTTCGTTCAGACCGCATCCCGTTCTCCATTGATATCTGTCGCATCCCAGGCTTTGGCCCCCTTGCCGTGCAAGGCTTCAACGGCTTTGTACGCGTCGCACAAATTCGCGCCATCCACCACAAGGATCGCCTCAAAGGACCTGTCGGTGATGGTTATGTCGCACCCTACAACTCATGGAAAAATCGCATCGCAGTTCAACGCTTTGTCGAAGATATCCCCATGGACTCCGACCACCCCACCTACACCACACTCAAACATGTAGAAGACAACCTCGAGCAGTTCCAGGATCGCCCCATGCTCATCGTCTGGGGAGAGCGCGACTTTTGCTTCAATCCAAGCTTCAGAAGAGAGTGGGAGCGCCGCTTCCCCAGAGCCGAGGTACACGCACTCAAGGACGCAAGCCACTACGTCCTTGAAGATGCTCACGAACTGATCATACCCTGGATGGAGAACTTCTTCACAGAAAACCCCATCACACACGATCAGGACGACGCCAGCTCAAGCAACTGATCTGCATACCCCTCCAGCTCCGCTCGCCCATACACCCTAGCACGCCACGCCTCGGGAATTGACGACGCACCATACATCGCCCCCGCGATCTGACCACAGATCGCGGCGGTGGTGTCCGCATCATCACCAAGGTTCGCCGCCATAAGCACCGCGTCCCTGTAGTTATCCGTATGATGAATACACCACAGCGATGCCTCCAGCGCCTGCACCACATAGCCACTACCTTGCACCTCATCTCTCGACTTCGCCTGCCAGTCACCTCGATGGATGGCCTCTAGCCTGTCGCCCATATTCACATACACATCCCCCTGAAAAGAAAGAACTTCTTGCTTACTCTCACCTCGTAACGCGCGGTGAAGAACCTCTGAAAACATCTGCGTCGCGACCGTGCACTCCACAGCAGCATGAGTCGTCTCAGCACTTTTTGACGCAAGCTCAAGACGCGCCTGTGGCGATTTATTCAGCGAATAAATCGCCACAGGCGCAAATCTCATCAGGCACCCATTGCCTGCACTGTAGGGATCTCGAGAACCCGCCAACGCTTCTCCTGTGGACACAAACTTCATCAATGCCACACGCGTCGCGTTACCAATGTCAAAACAACGCCCTGTGCTGCTCATATAACCATCACGATACCACGCCACATAACGTCGCATCTGATCCTCCACATCAAATCGCCCAAGCTCACACAAACTGGCCGCCAGACACAACGCCATCGAGGTATCATCCGTCCATTGACCTGGCTCAAGACCAAATGGACCTCCCCCCACCATATCCGTCAGCGGCTCAAACGTCCCTCGTGGCATAAACTCCACGGTCGTCCCCACCGCATCACCACACGCCAACCCCAACATCACACCACGAACTCTGTCCCTTAACTCAAGCGTCATATATCCTCCTTTATGTATGAACACATCAAACATAGTGTCAAAAACACACAAAGTCAAATATACACAGACCAACAACGAATTGCTGCGTCGACCCCACCACAATAAAACAAATTACTTACGCTCAAGAACCACAGGCGGATATCTCTTTTTGAACCGCTGCCATCGCCTCTCTTTCCCGCATAATATCAACATCTTCCGTGGCCACACGAAGCGCCTCGGCATGCTCCATCCCACGCTCAATTAACGCATCGATCTGACGCATAAGCTGATCCAACTCCTTGGCTGACATCTGCCTTGCTTGCGCCTCCTGCTTGATCTTATAGCGTGTCAAATAAAGCTGATCGATCATCGCCTGAAGTTCAGGATAATCCTTGAACACCTGCGGATCAGGACGCTGCGCATTGACACGCTTCTTCTCCATCTGGTCCTGAATGACACGCACCACAATATATATTGCGATCAGTCCCCCCAAAACCGCAGGAACAACCCCAAACAGGAGCGATAACGCGTGCTCTCCCTCATGCGGTGACATGCTACCTCCACATCACTTTGAGACGCCTTTAAAGCGAATTTTCCACACTCGCCAGAGCGCCTCAAGCGCAATGTCTGGCGTCATCTTCGAGTCGCCTTCCTGCCTGTCAGGAAAGACAATCGGCACCTCAAGAATACGATACCCTCTCTTGAAGGCACGATACTTCATCTCAATCTGAAACACATACCCCGAGGCTTCCACATCGCTAAAATCAATCCCCTCAAGAACATTCTTTCGCCACGCAATAAAGCCAGCCGTCAGATCCTGCACGTCCACACCAAGAATGGTGCGCGCATACATCCCACCTCCCCTTGAGATCACACGACGCATCAACCCCCAGTCCGATGTCCCACCACCCGCAATATAACGCGAGCCCACAACCACATCATAGGTCCTCGTCTGCTCGATCATCTCGGGCAAATACTGAGGCTGATGGCTGAAGTCCGCATCCATTTCCAGGATCGTCTCGTATCCATGCTCGATCGCCCAACGAAATCCCGCGATGTACGCAGGACCAAGACCTTCCTTCTTGGTCCTGTGCAACACATGCACACGCTCATCCTCACTGGCGATTTTGTCAGCAAGCTCCCCTGTACCATCAGGCGACTGGTCATCAATCACCAACACATGCACATCGGGCACATGCTCGAAGATGGCAGGCAAAATCTTGGGGAGATTCTCCTTCTCATTATACGTTGGCATACAAATCAAAGGCTTTAAATCGCCCTCACGCTTGTGAACTTTGCCTGTCAAAAGACCCTCTCTACGTCCTTAACGACTCAACACCATGAGCCAAAAACACTTTATTATAAATAAGTTACAAAACAAAACCCAACTCACACGCCAATATCTTCGCGCGTCAAGTCAAGCTTCTTCAAGATATACTCCACGCTCTTACGATGTACACCTGCAATGCGCGCCGCCTTGGACACATTGCCTCCTGTACGTTCCAACAAGGACGCCCAGTACGAATGCTCAAACTCCTCAATAATGCGGTTCTTCGCCTCCTTGAAGGGCAAATCCTCATCAATGGCGCTCTCTGCAAGCGCCGCCGCAGAAGCCTCCGTGCTCTTCAACGCCTCTTCTGGCTTCTTGAGCTGCCCTGTGTTCAGGAACTTCGTCTCGATCGAATCCCCCGCAGCAAGCAACACCGCTCTCTCAATGAAGTTCTTCAACTCCCTCACGTTCCCTGGCCACGCATGCTTCTTTAACTTCTCCATTGTCTTGTAAGAGATGTCCACATCGCGACCTCCCGCTTGCCTGTTGGCGATCTTCAAGAAATGCTCCACCAACAATCCCACATCCTCCGTACGATCGCGCAACGGTGGTAACGCCACCTTGATCACCGCAAAACGGTAATACAAATCCTCTCTGAAGTTTCCCTCTCTCACCTCGTGAATCAGGTTCCTGTTGGTCGCCGCCACAATACGCACATCGGTCTTGATTGTCGCGTTGCCACCCACGGGCTTGATCTCCTTGTTCTCAAGCGCTCTCAACAGCTTGGGCTGCAAATCAAGCGGCAACTCACCAAGCTCATCAAGGAACAACGTACCGCCACGCGCAGCTTCAAAAGCCCCCTTCCTCGTCGTTGTCGCTCCTGTAAACGCCCCCTTGAGGTGACCAAATAACTCACTCTCAATCAAATCCCTCGGGATCGCAGAACAATCCACCACAATAAATGGCCCCTTTGCTCTTGGACTGTGTTGGTGCACAGCCTCCGCCACAAGCTCCTTGCCCGTGCCGCTCTCCCCTTCCACCAACACCGTATAATCGGTGCTCGCTACACGCTCCAGCAGTGAGAATATCTCTCTCATGGCGAGGCTCTTGCCGAGCATGTTGCCAAAACGATCCTTGCCCGAGAACCTGACCTCGGCCACGTCCTCCAACAGATCAAATTGGATCACGGTCTTACCAATCTTGAAGCTCAAACCGCTCTCAAGAAAGACCTCCTTGACCCTCAAACCCGACACAGTCGTCCCGTTCTTTGAACCAAGGTCTTTTAACAAATAACCTGCACCACTCACCTCGATCTCAACGTGGAAACGACTCACTGCAGGATCTTCAAGAATCATATCATTGTCTGGAGAGCTACCTATCTGCAATCGACGCGTCTCAAAGACCTTGCTCACGCCCATGTCTGGCCCTTGAACCACCTTGAGCTGATACTTTTGAAGCTCTAGCCTCTGCTCTCCGCTATCCAAAAATACCGTACGCGTAATATCTCCGCTTCCCATCTCATGATCCTTTATTGTTGATTGATCCAATCGTGTACTATACGTCCACTTGCACTGCTCTTCTGCGGAAGTCTGGCTTATAGCATACAATCTTGCAAGCCCTACATCCAAACCGCTGCAACGCCCCCCTTTTCTCCCACACCCACACAAAAATTATCCCCCAATACTTGAACCTTCTCGCCCTGGTGACTATCTCAACCCTTGCCTCTCCGCGGCTCCACCCTCCCTTTGCCCTCACCCCTCACGTAAAAAACAAATAAAGATCATAATGTTATGAGTGAAACCACACACACATCCTCTGCGGAACATCCCGCAGACGACGCCCCTGTCTCCTATAAACGTATCCTCCAACTCGCAAAACCACACTGGAAAGGGCTCGTCCTTGGTACCATCTCGTTGGCCATCGGCTCGGGCATCGGGCTACTCTACCCACAGGCCGCAAAGCTCACCATTGACCAGGCTTTTGAACAGGGACACATCGGAGGCTATGACCTCAAAACCATCGGCGTCGCCCTGCTCGCCCTCTTCTTCATTCAGGCATTTTTTGTCGGCATGAGGGCATACCTCTTCACCGTCATTGGTGATCGCATTGTCACAGACCTGCGCAACAAGCTCTACAGCGCCATCATCCAACAGGACATGGGCTTCTTTGACTCACGGCGTACAGGTGAGCTAACCAGCAGACTCTCCAGCGACACACAGGTCCTTCAAAGCGCAGTGACGGTCAACCTCTCCATGCTCCTTCGCTATGGAGCACAGGCCATTGGTGGACTCGCACTCCTCTTCTACACCTCCTACAAGCTCGCATTGATCCTGATGATCGTGCTCCCCATCGTCCTTGGCGTCGCTGTCGGCTATGGCCGCTACGTGCGAAAACTCTCACGCAAGGTGCAAGACGCCATCGCTGCCTCCACATCCATCGCCGAGGAATCCATCGCAGGTGTACGCACTGTACGCAGCTTTGCCCGAGAACGAGAAGCTGAACGTCGCTACCAGGAAGCCACGGAAGAATCCTTCCAACTTGCAAAAAAACGATCCCTCCTGAGCGGTATTTTTGGTGGCTCCATGACCTTTGTGGGCTACAGCGCCATCGCGGTTGTGCTCTGGTTTGGTAGCATCATGGTCACCGAGGGCTCCATTACATCAGGCGACCTCGCAGCGTTTGTGCTCTACACCATCATGGTCGCGTTCTCACTGGGCGCGCTCTCAAGCCTTTATGGCGATATCATGAAGGCAGCGGGCGCAAGTGAGCGCGTCTTTGGACTCATTGACAAGATCCCTGATATCGCATCTCCCACCGTCAAGGCTGTCACCGAGAAGCCCTCCACCGCAGAGGTCTTCTTCAACAACGTCACCTTCTGCTATCCCACACGCCCTGAAATTAACGCGCTTGATGATGTGTCCTTTGCGCTCAAACAGGGGGAAAAGCTCGCGCTTGTGGGGCCGTCGGGCTCGGGTAAGTCGACCGTTGCTGCACTGCTTGGACGCTTCTACGACCCTCAACAAGGCACCATAACCTTCGCAAACGAAGACCTAAAACACTGGGAATTAAACACCTTACGCGAGTCCATTGGCGTCGTTGCCCAGGAACCCATCCTCTTCTCAGGCACACTCAGGGAGAACGTCCTGTATGGAAAGCTTGACGCCTCCGATGATGAAGTCTGGAACGCGCTCAAAGCAGCAAATGCACATGAGTTTGTGCAGGGATTCCCCGATGGCATTAACACGGTCATTGGGGAACGTGGCGTTCGCCTGAGCGGGGGCCAAAAACAACGCATCGCCATCGCACGCGCGATCCTCAAAGATCCCGTCTTGCTCATCCTTGATGAAGCCACCAGCGCGCTTGATGTCGAGAGCGAAGGCGTCGTGCAACGTGCGCTTGAACGCCTCATGGAAAATCGCACAACCCTTATCATCGCACACCGACTCTCCACGATCCGCAACGCCGATCGTGTCGTCGTCCTCGATCATGGCAAGGTCGCTGAAGTCGGCTCTCACCAGGAGCTTATGCTCCAGAAAAACCTCTACTTCCGACTCGTCGAAAATCAGCAACTCCTCACATAAAGAAGCACCTCGTTCGCTCAAGATCATAAATTTTTAAAAAATATGGAACCTCGAGGAATCTTGCATGTCAAACATTCATGAGAGCTGTAGGATGTTGATTATGTGTACAGACGAACACGAATGATCTTGAAGGACTTATGCTGACATCACGACGAGATAAACGCCTTGTAAAAGCCTTGCGAGCCCGCGATGAAGATGCCTTCAGCGAGCTCGTTCAGGTGCATCAGCACAAGGTGTTTAACATCGTCTTCAGAATCCTTGGCGATAAACAGGAAGCCGAAGATGTCGCGCAGGAAGTCTTTATCACCGTGTTCAAACACATCGATCAGTTTCGTGGTGACGCCAAGTTCTCAACCTGGCTCTATCGCATCGCCACAAACCATGCGCGAAATCGCATCAAATATCTCTCTCGCCGCGCTCGTAAAAAACACCAGGACATTCAAGACACCCCCGAAGGTGACGTTGTCCATAACCCGTTTGGGACCTCAATCTCTCGCCCCGACAAACAAGCTCAAGCTGTTGAACTTGAAGCGGTTATCCAGGAAGGACTCAACTCTCTTGGAAGCGAACACCGCGAAATTATCGTGCTGCGTGATATTGAAAACCTGAGCTACAGTGAAATTTCCGAAATCACTGGACTTGCCGAAGGTACTGTCAAGTCTAGATTATTTCGTGCAAGGGTTGCGCTTAAACAATTTGTGCAAGCGAACTATGAGTTCGAGGAGGAACTATGACTCAACCCAATAATAACCTTGAAGCAAACAACCTTGAGCACACCGCTTCATTGCTTCAAATTGAAGAACAGGACCTCATGTTTAACGCCTATTATGAAGGCGACATGACCTCCGAGGAACGCCAGGACTTCGAGAACCGTCTCGAACATGATGAAGCGTTTCGCAAGGACTATGAGGACTTCCTTAGTATTGTCGGTGGATTGCGCTCTCTCCCCTTCGAGTTTGCGCCTGACCACTTTGTTGAAAAGGTGCAATCTCGCATCCGCACCCGCTCGGCAGGTCGCTTCTTTGCCGAAAACTACCTCACCTCCAACCGCGTCCCCTACGAGGTCATCGCTCTGGTCATGATCGTCGTCATGGCCGCCGCTTACATGATGATGGAAGCCCCTCGCGATAACGCCATCACCACCGCCGATGTCACACTCGATCCTTCACAACGACAGGCTCCCAACCCCAATAAATAAACAAAAACATTCACTTAATCTTTCTTCACTTTATACGTTGTGCTCGAGAGCAGTAAAGCCAAGGAACCTCGCAAGCTCGTTTCCAAGCGCTTTACTTACTCTCACTTTATACACTTAGTTCGAGAGCAGAGCTCAATACATTGTGTTCAAGCTCCACGAGCCGTCACATACATTTTTTGCACATCACAACGCCCCAAAATAGCAAGCGACGACAAATTTTTTGCAAACCGAGCGCGAGCGAGGTGCAGCGAGGAATTTGACGGAGCGTTTTGCACCCATCACCGCCAGCTCTTTTTCGAAACGCAGTGTAGAAATAAGAGCAAGATTGATGGGGAGCTTGTGAGAGGAAGCAGAGCTATCACAAGTGAGCTTGCGAACTTGTGACGGTCTGCTGATCTCGAACAAAATGCAATAAACAAAACAACGCATAAAAG
>Ga0207913_1000582_pt1 | contig 10223 bp, 6 predicted proteins | sample DeeseametaMP2913_FD_184168 | JGI IMG/M metagenome (GOLD analysis project Ga0207913, IMG submission 184168) | Marine microbial communities from the Deep Atlantic Ocean - MP2913 (SPAdes) | ecosystem: Environmental > Aquatic > Marine > Oceanic | place: West of Santa Cruz de la Palma, Atlantic Ocean...
CCCGTCGATAAGGCAACATGCGGGTTGAGGGAATTAATCCTGACCAGACAAATAGAGCAGTTTTCTGATCGCAAGTTGCACCTGAAGCTCTTCCTGAGCCGCTGACTTCTTGGCCATTTCAAGCTGCTCCGAGGCATAGATCACATCAAGCTGTTGTGCCGCACCAAGCTTGTATGCACGCTCGCTCTCGTTGAATGCTTCTTGTGCAAGCTCAACCTGTGTCGTGGCGCTCTCAAGCTGAACCTTGCGTGATAAATAATCGGCCCACGCTTGATCCAGTTCGTTGAAGATTTCTGCCTCGCTCTTCTCCTTCTCAAGCCTTGAGATCACGAGGTTTGCTTCACGTTCATCAAGTTCAGCCTCACGCAAGCCACCATCCCACAAGACCCACTGCGCATTAAGTCCAAGAGAGAACTGCCACTCACCAGGAGAAAAGGCCGTATCACGAGGTCTGAATGCTGTCGCAGAGAGTTCCATTGTAGGAAGATACTTCCAGTAGATCTCTTCCTTGGCTTTTTCATTGAGCTTGATGACCTGATTGCGAAGCTCCATACCAGGACGATTGCGTCGAGCGATCTCCTTGAGCTCCCCCAGAGATGCGTTCAGCTCAACCTCAACAACCTCGCTGTCCAGCACAAAGTCAGGTTCGGTTTGCAGCATGAACGCAAGCGTCTGACGAAGTTGCTCAAAACCCAGACGAGCTTGCTCAAGGGACTTCTCGGACTGCACTACTTTGAGCTGCGCGCGCGTCACCTCAAAGCCACGACCAGCGCCAAGCTTCTTGCGCTTTTCAGCAGCCCTCAAGGACACCCTGTCACTTGCGAGCTGTTCAGCAGCAAGCTCCATGGTGCGCTGTGTGAGCACAGCGTTGTAGTAAAGCTGCGTCACAGCAAAGTCGAGCTCGTCACGCACCATCTTGACCTGCTGATAGCTCAACTCCTGATTCATGCGAGCCTGCTGAATCAATGGCCACGCCTGCGCGTTCAAACGCGCAGAGGCAGAGAACGCCACGTTGTAATCAAGCATTGGGCGAATCACCATCGGGTCTGAACCAGGCACCGTGGCAAACGCAATCTCGCGGTCATACAACGTGCTTGAGAAGCTCGCAGCGAGTGAAGGAAACAACGCCGTATACGCCTTGGAGATGGTCACATCTGCAAGCTCAATATTGGCGATCGCAATCTTCACATCGTAGTTACGCTCCTTGACCATCTCGCGGACTTCATCAAGGTTCAACGTGCGTGAGGACTCGATGGTTGGAATGGTCAGGTCCTCATCCTTGGAGGTGATGACATCCTCTGTCTCCACATCAGAAGGTGTGGTGAACAGAGTCTCCTCTTCAGCCTCCACAGCAACACTTTCTGGCGTTGTTTTGGGCTTCACATCCTGTGTCCAGCCAAGCTGTGGAGTCACCAGAACGAACATACCGAAGATGGTCGCCACAGCGGCTGCTGCACCTGGCTTGATGAGGTTTTTGCTGCGCTCAGCCATCTCGTCGAGGAAGGAGTACAACACAGGCACGATCACCAGCGTAAGCACAGTCGCCACCACAAGACCTGCGGACACAACCTTGGCCATCGGCCCCCACATATCCACGCTTCGTCCACCAACCACAATGGCCTGGTTCATGAAGTCCACACTGACACCAAGGACAAGTGGCACAAGACCAAGCACGGTGGTCACCGCAGTGAGCAACACGGGCCTGAACCTCACAAGACCAGAGTTCATGATCGCATCTCTGCGACTCATACCGCGCTCTCGTAGCTGGTTAATGTAGTCAATCAACACGATTGAGTTGTTCACCACCACACCAGCAAGGCTGATCACGCCGATACCTGTCATGATGATGCCAAACGGATCTCCACCAAGGATCAAGCTCCACAGCACACCAATCAGGCTCAGCAACACGCTGGAAAGAATGATGATGGGCTGAATAATGGAGTTGAACTGCGTCACCAGAATCATGGCGATAATAAACAGCGCAATCAACATGGCTCGACCAAGGAACGCACCCGCTTCGGCCTGATCCTCGTTCTGACCTGCGTAACGCAGTTCATAACCAGGTGGAACCTTCATGCCTTTAAGCGTTTCCTGAACCCTGGCAAGCACATCTGCAGGCAAGTGACCAGGAGCAGCGTTTGCTGACACACTCACCACACGATCCTGATCCTTGTGACGGATTGAACCCGCACCACCTTCCACATCTACAGTGGCAACCTCGGTCAAAGGCAGGTGATCGCCATCACGGTTTGACACCGTAAGATCAAGCATATCCTGGATATTTTCACGCTGTGACTTGGGCAGCCTCACGACAATATCATACTCATCATCACCATCACGGAAGACGCTGACCTGACTACCGTTGACTGCTGTACGCACGGTCGCGGCCACACTTTGAGTGCTTGTTCCAAGCAATGCAGCACGTTGACGGTCCACACGCACAAGAACCTCTGGACGAGTAAGTTCGGCGTCATCATCAAGGTCGATAATACCTTCGACACCGCGGATTTTCTCCTTGATGTCCTGCGCAACCCTCGCCATGACAGCGAGGTCATCACCAACAATTTCGATATTCACAGGCTTACCAGAAGGGGGCCCCATTTCCTGTTGCTCAAGGATGATGGTCACACCAGGCACGCGCTCGTAAACCCTGCGCAAGACCTCCATGAACATTTCAGGATCGCTTTGCTGCTCTTCAGCAGCAAGCAAATCCACTGAGATTCTGGCGTAGTGAGGTGCTGTACCACCAGCGACCATACCGTTGCCGCCACCCACACCGACATCTTCGATCCAGGCTTCGACAAGCTTTGCACCTTCGGCAAGTTGCGCTTCAATCTCGGCCTTCTCCTCGGGCGTAAAGCCATACTCAAGGTCAAGCTTTCCATCGAGAGGATCAACCACGCGAGACACCGTCTTGTCGGTCGTATCAAGTCGTGTACCATCTGCGTTTTCAATCTTGATGGTGAACTGCTCTGGCGTTGAACCAGGGAAGAACTCCACACCATTTTGAAGCGCGCCATACGCCACAAATGTACCAATGAAGCTACCCACGGAGAGCAACAACACGATAAAACGGTGGTCAAGACTCCAGGACAATGTCGCCTTATACGCCCTGTAAATGAAGTTATCCGGGACTTCAAACTCACCTGCGGACTCCCCCTTCTTGACCCTCAAGAAGACCGCTGCCACAGCAGGGTTGATGAACAGCGCCACAAACAAACTGGCGAGCAATGTGATGATCACGGTCGCAGGAAGATAGCCCATGAAGGAGCCCATCACACCTGGCCAGAACACCATCGGGAAGAACGCACCCACGGTTGTCGCCGTCGATGCAATCACCGCCCAACCCACCTCACTTGTACCATCAAGCGCGGCCTGTTTTACGGTCTTACCCTCACTGGCATGTCGGTAAATGTTTTCCACAATCACGATCGCGTTATCCACAAGCATCCCCAGTGCGAGGATCAAGCTGAACAACACCACCATGTTGAGGGTGTAGCCAATGGCATCCAACACCATGAAGGAGAGCAACATCGACAGCGGCACACTCAAGGCCACCATGATCGCGTTTCGTGCACCACCCATGAAGAAGAACAACACCGCCAACACGAGCAACATACCCGAGATGATGTTGTTCTCAAGGTCATGCACCGACGCCTGAATATCCTTGGAGGAGTCGTTCAAGATCGCGACCTTGACGCCTGGCTCCATACGACGCTGATAATCCTCGATCACAAGCTTTGACAAGTCCGCAATCTCAATGATGTTCTCACCTGCGCGCTTGACCACGGACAATGAAATGTTTGGACGAGAGATTGGCACAACCTTGCCGCTGGCGTCTTTTTCAAACACAGTCAAACGGCTGTATGTCTCGGGCTCCTTGTAGGTGTCCTTGACCGTTGCGATGTCCTTGATCAACACCTGCTGACCTTCAGGAGCCTTGACCACGAGGTTCTCAATGGTCTCCATGTCCTTGAACTCACCAGGCACGCGCACCAGATACTTCATGGAGCCCACCTCAAGTGAGCCACCAGGGAGGTTGATGTTCTCGCCCTGAATGGTGCCACCGATCTGGTTGATGTTGACGCCATACTGACGCAACTTCATGGGGTCGACAAGAATCTGAATCTCACGCTCCACGCCACCCGCAAGATCCACGCGCAACACGCCTGAAATCTTCTCGATGTCGTCCTTCATCGATTCGCCAATTTCCTTCAAACGCACGGGATCCATGTCGCCTGAAACGTTGGCAATCAACACAGGCCAGTCCGAAGGGTTGATCTCGATCACCTCGGAGTCCTCCGCATCTGCGGGGATGTCTGGCTTGACCTTGTCCACCTTCTCGCGCACCTTCTGCAAGGCGTCCTCGATGTTAACGTCGGTCTCGAACTCCACGGTCACGAGAGAGACGCTCTCGGCGCTGGTGGAGGTCATTTTCTTGATGCCTTTTAAGGACTTGAGCTCCTTTTCCATCGGCTGAGTAACAAGCGTCTCCATATCCGCAGGAGACACGCCGAAGTAAGGAGTGCTCACGATCACCACTGGGATCGCGATGTCTGGGGCCGCCTCACGAGGCAGCGAGTTATAGCTGATCATCCCCCCCAACAGGATACAAAACATGAGGACAAATACTGCTGTGGCATGCTCCACAGCAAACTTTGTGATCTGCATTAGTTCACCTCCTCTTTGGGCGCCTCCTTCTTGGCGTCCTCCTGCTTGGGCTCAAGCTCTGCAGACTCCGCAGCAGGCTTCTCCTTGGAGCGATCATGCACAATCCTCACAGGCGTTCCATCCACCACGTTGCGGTGCCCCTGTGTGATCAACATGTCGCCTGCTTTGAGACCACTGGTCACGACGACGCTGTTGCCTCGGGACTCCCCGATCTCCACCACGCGCAGGTTTGCCTTGGCGAGGTCATCCTTGCGGTCAGACAACACCATCGCCTCACGCTGGAATACGCCCTCAAGCAAGGCATCCCTTGGCACCACAACAGCATTATCAATCGTACTCTTGGGCACGATAACGCGAGCGCGCATACCAGGGAGGATGTCCCCGTCTTCATTGGGAATATTAATCTCAATGGGGAATGTCTGTGTGGACTGTGTGACCATCACGCCGCGACGGACAACCTTGCCCTGCACGGTCTTCTCAAGCGCGGTAAAGTGCACATCCACATCATCGCCCACCTTGATGAACTTGATGGAAGACTCAGGCACGGTCACTTCAAGCTTGATGGTGGATGAATCAATCAACTGCACAATAGGCTGACCAGGGCTTGTAAACTCACCTGGCTCAACCGTCTTTGCAGCCACAAGCCCTGTAAAAGGGCTCCTGACCACGCTCATGCCGCGACCCACCTTGGCCTGCTTCAATGCAAGCTTACCTTGCTCCACCTGACCTTCAAGCTGATCCACCTGTTGAGGCGTCGCAAGCCCCTCGGCGGCCAACTTCTTGATGCGGCTATACTCGCGCTGCGCTGTGGATAACTGGCTCTGCAAGAGGTTAATCTGTGCCGTGGTTGTACTCGCGTCCACCCTCAGCAACAAATCACCCTTCTTGACCAGCTCGCCTTCCTCCGCAGGAGCTTCGAGCACTCGCCCTCCTGACTCGGCCGACACAGTACGCATCTCGATGGGCTGTGCCACGCCAGGAAACTCCAGCGTCTGCACAAACCTCTGCGCGCGCACCATATCGACCTCCACGGCCATGGGCTTGATCTCCTGAACCTCCTTGCTCTTTGACTCCTCTCCCTTGCACCCACTTAGTGGACCCATCGCGGAAAGAACAAACAACACTCCCATCAATGGGATACTCAACCTGGAACGATACATAGCAAACCTACTAGTATTTTTAATAACATGCCCTCTAAAGGACCTCTTACGATTGAATTGAATTACGACTTTGAACAAAAACGTACACATTCCCCCTTAAATTTATGGTCATATATCAGGGCGACATATTCGACCTGCTCCCCCCAAATAAAAGGAGAGCAAATGCTCCACCATATCGCGACCCGCCTCACAACATCCCTCGCCAAAAAGATTGAGCGGAGGCTCGATTTGATGCGTGTCATGCATGAACAGAAGCAGAAGATACTGGTTTAACATTCCAAAGAACTGCATCACCAAAAACTCCAGGTTTGTATCCTCACGAGGCACAAACTCCCCTCGATTCATCGCATCCTGGAAGATCTCAAGCACCACACCTGTGGATAACTTACGGCGCACCTCGGGGTTAAACTTCGGGTGCGACTCCTTGGGACCAAACAACACCGCATAAATAAAGCGCAGCGCCACGGGAGACTCCTGTACAACTTCCATATGAAGCTTGACGATCTCCCTGAGCTGCACATCAAACGGCTCTTCCTTGTTTAACTCTGCAACCGCCAACACGCGGCGATCCATCTCGTCGAACAACAGGTTAAGCAAGCGATAGAACAAACCCTCCTTGCTCTCAAAATAATAGTAGAGCATCGGGTTTGTGACCTTGGCTGCCTGCACGATCTCTCGCACACTGGTCGCCGAATAACCCTTACGGGCAAAGAGCTCCATGGCCACACTCAAGATCCTTTGCGCCATCTCAGGAAGCTCTGAACTTCCCTCTTCACCCTTCTTTTCATCAAACAACATAGACATTTACATCTCACGTCGTGTAACTTGCTTCGTAAACAACACCTATTTAACACTCGTTAAATGGCACGAACTTAACGAAGGTTAAACAAGACACTTTTTGCGTCAAGAACAATTCCATAATCTTTGAAAAAACTTGAAGGGGGCGAGTTTTGCTGCGCAAAACTCGCCCCCTTCAAGTTTTTTCAAAGATTCATTTCACATCGGTTGCACCACCTCCCACAGGGCGTATGATGAGGCCAGACGCTCTGACTACCACGCACAGGCCTCCTCATGTTCCACCCCGAACTCTTTATCCTCCACCCAAGCAAAACATTTGATCACCTCGTGCTTGCGCTTGCCCCCTACCCCCTGGACATTCGCGACGTGCGCTCCTGTACATTTCCAGGACAGCCCGAACCTCAAAGCGCAAAGTTTGTACACACACACGATGCTCAAGATGTGCTGATCTTTAACTACCTGCCCGATCTTCAGTTACGCGCCATCTTGCTGACCGCCGACATCCACACCACACTTGAGCTCGCGCCTCACATCACCTTGCTTGATCTCCTTGGACATCACGACGACACCCCATGGCTGGAACACTGGAGTGATTTGCGTCACGCGCTCTTTGAAGATGCACATATCAAGGCCCAGCGGGCCGCCGCTGCCTGGCGATTGCGCGGCGCGCTGGCAAGTCACACCACACAACAGAAACAACTCTGTCAGGAGGTCCTCACCGAGGGCCTTCTTGATGGCTCACTCTCCGCTCGACGCGCCTGTGCCGAGCAACTCATCAAGTGGCCCCAACGTGAATTTCAGGACGCACTGTCACAGGCGCGCATGGATGATGACGATGTTGAAGTTCGCATGCACGCCCAGAGAGCACTTGATGAGATTGAACGGTTTGAGCTAACACACTAACCCTATCACTCCACGAGGATCTCACGGCCATCATGAGCGTCATCCAACAAGCGCTGGAACTAAGCGCAAACCTGCTTGAGAAAGTCAGCGTCCTGATCTCCACGGCGCTGGTGCTCGTGCTGTTGCGACCTGCTGAAGTGTGGCTCAGCGAGACAGGGCGCATGGCGAGCCGCAGACGACGACTCTTTATCCTCGCGATCTTTACGCCTCTTGCGATCTGGGGGATCTTCCTTGGCTTTGAGATCGATGGCCTCGGCTTTAACACCCGATCAGTGGGCATCATCGTGGCAGGCTTTCTTGGCGGACGTCGTGTCGGCTCTCTCGTGGGCGCCATCGCAGGCGTCGTCTACGCGCTCGTCGTGCCCGATGACCTCGCCTGGTTCGTGTTTGCCGCAAGCATCATTGATGGCGGCGTGGCGGGGCTCGTTGCCAGATACTTTGGCATCAACGCAAGAAGCGTCACTCTGGGTGCCATCGCGGCACAGCTCGCACACCACATCGCGCTCGGTGCGGTGCTCTTTGCCATGGACATGGACACCGCGCTAAGCATCGCCAGCAATGTGCCGCTGCATGTGGCCAAGATCACCGCCAACACCATCGGTGTGGTGCTCTTTATGAGCCTCCTCACGCTCGCTCGTGATCTTCAAATCGCTCGTGATGAGGCACAGGAGTCGCGCGCCATGGCACGTAGCGCACGACTTGAAACACTCCAGTATCAGCTCCAGCCCCACTTTCTATTTAACATCCTGAATACACTGGCTTATCTGATTCGAGTCAACCCCATCAAAGCTCGACAACTCACGCTCGATCTGGCTGACTTCCTGCGCTACACCCTCACCCGTGAAGAGGAACATACCTCGCTGCGTGATGAGTTACGCGAGATCGCACGCTATGTGGATCTTGAACGCGCACGCTTTGGAGATGGCCTGATCTTCAAAACACCTCTTGATATTGATGAAGAGATCCTGTCCTCTGTCACCCTGCCTCCCCTGATTTTACAACCTCTGGTGGAGAACGCGATCAAACATGGATCGGTCGATGGAGAGGTCTGCGTCATGATCGAGGTCGAGCAAGATGCCGATCACCACCACCTCTGGATACGCATTCTTGACGATGGACCTGGACTTGAGGAGCAGCTCGATACAGATGTCGTACGCTATGATCTGCGCTCGGCACACCATAACAATCAGGAACACACCACAACCTCACACAAGAGCGTGGGGTTACAAAATGTGGCCGAACGTCTCACCCGTTATTATGATGAGGATGTCGTCCTGAAACTCTACAACAGGCCTGACCATGATGGCGCGTGCGCCGAGTTTCGCATCCCACTGAACCTCTCAAACACACAAAGCTAAACCATTCATAATCAAAGGATATTAGACCATGACCACAATCTCTGCCCTCATCGTTGATGACGAAGCCCCCGCCAGAGAGGAGCTGATCTGGCTCCTTGAACAGGCCGACGATCTCCGCGTGGAGGTCAAGGGGCAATGTGCCTCGGCCAAGGAGGTCATGACCTGGATCACACAGCATCCAGAAGACACCGTGGATGTGATCTTTCTCGACATCAACATGCCAGGCGTTGACGGCATCAGACTCGCAGAATTACTCAAAGAAAACAAACAGATACACACCATCGTCTTTGTCACAGCGTACAATCATCACGCCGTGGATGCCTTTGATGTTGACGCCACAGACTATCTACTCAAACCCATTCGTATGGAGCGACTGCAACGCGCACTGAGCAAGGTCGTACAACGCCTTCCTCTACATCACGCATCATCACACGACACACACACACAGCCATCACCTGGCCAAGCCGCTGCGCATGCACAAGATCAGACACAGTCGGGCGCTGCGCACACACGCTACCTGGATCGCATCAGCGTCGAGGAACGTGGCGTGTATCGTGTGATTCCGATTGAAGATATCCTCTTCTTTGAGAGCGAGGATGGCGTTGTGGTTGTACAAACACGAGACAACCGATTTATTACAGACTTCAGCCTCAAGTTCCTGGAGCAAAACTTACAGCCCGAGGACTTTTTCCGATCCCACCGCAGTTACATTGTAAAGCTGGATCAGATCGACTCCATCGCCCCCTGGGGTGCGGGCACATATCGACTCGTCATGGATCGGGATAATGACCTTGGTGTACCTCTTGCGCGTAGTCGTGCATCAGAACTCAAGAGCCTAATTCCATGGTCTGCATCGGTCTTTGAAGATTAAGGGTGAAACACAAGTCGCCTTTAATCTACAAATTATTCCCTTGCTTTTTCTGCTCCAACACTGGACAAGTAAGCACGCTTTTGTGCTATCAAGAAAGAGCATGAGGTTTGCTGTGATGTTTTGAAAACATCCTGGCCACAATAAAAAAGACCTCTGTAAGAGGCACATTTGCACAAGTTCATCATCATAAAAATATTCAAGGGATAGAGCCTTTTATGTCATCGAAGCTAGTGATTGTCGAGTCGCCCGCCAAGGCAAAGACCATTGAGAAATATCTACCAGACGGCTATCGCGTGTTGGCCTCTCTGGGGCACATCCGCGATCTACCAGACAACGCAGGACAGCTCCCCAAGAAATACCAGAAGAAGCCGTGGGCTACGCTGGGTGTCAACGTCGAAGAAGACTTCGAGCCGATCTATGTCATGAAGGAACAGCGCGCCAAAAAGGCCGTGGCGAGCATTC
>Ga0207913_1000583_pt1 | contig 10199 bp, 6 predicted proteins | sample DeeseametaMP2913_FD_184168 | JGI IMG/M metagenome (GOLD analysis project Ga0207913, IMG submission 184168) | Marine microbial communities from the Deep Atlantic Ocean - MP2913 (SPAdes) | ecosystem: Environmental > Aquatic > Marine > Oceanic | place: West of Santa Cruz de la Palma, Atlantic Ocean...
GTGGCTGCGACATGCCCTGTGATTATGCAAATGCCACAGAAACCTGTGATCAGGGCTCATGTACATTTGGTCAATGCGAAGCAAACTATTATGACTTGAATCAACAACAAGCCGATGGATGTGAGTACTTCTGTGAGAAAACATCAGATGTTGACTTGCCCGATCCGCTTCATATTGATGCCAACTGCGATGGCGTCGATGGCGATATCTCGCAGGCCATCTTTGTCTCAAAGAACGGCCAGGACACCAACGCAGGTGGAATGAACGATCCTGTCCTCACCATCAATCGCGCACTTGACCTCGCCACAACCACAAGTGGCCTCTCACAAGTCATTGTAGACATTGGCAATTATGAAGAACAAATCTTCCTGGCCAATGGCGTACATATCGCTGGTGGGTATGATTCGGCGCTTGGATGGAGCCGAAGCATCAACAACACATCCAGGATCTTCTGGCGTCAGGCCATGAGCAAGCGCATCATCGCCATGAGCGGCACCAACATCAACACCGAGACAATCGTCTCGGAGCTTACCATCAAGGCCGAGTCGTCTTCATCGAGCGAGACCTCTGTCTACGCGCTCCATTGTAGTTCATGCACAGCGCTCAAGCTGTACAACAACACCTTTATTGCAGGTGATGCAGGCGATGGTATCAATGGCACATCTGGCATAAATGGAGCATCAAACACCAGCAGCGGCAATGGTAAAACGGGTCTCAACGGATCGTGCTCATCCAACCCCACCAACACAGGAGGCGCAGGCGGCACATCAGCATGCGGTCGCCACGGAGGTGCTGGCGGTGAAGGGGGCTCGGAAGGTGACAATCCTGGATTCAGAGGAATCAGCGGCGCAGGCGGCACGCCTGGAGGCGCTGGTGGTTCGGGTGGTGATCCTGGAAGAAAAGGAAGTAATGGCACATCAGGCGCAGATGGCGGCAATGGTGCCCATGGCTCGGGCGGCATAGGCGCATCCACATCAGGCGGCTACTGGTCAGGCCTCAATGGAGCGACAGGTGTTCCTGGCACACATGGTAATGGCGGCGGCGGTGGCGGTGGCGGCGGCGGACAGGGCTGTTTCTTCTGTGACAATGGCGCAGGCAATGGTGGCGGCGGCGGCGGCGCTGGCGGATGCCTTGGCACAGGTGGCCAGGGCGGCACAGCGGGCGGCTCGTCATTTGCAGCATTTTTGTACCAGTCCACAGGCATTACACTTGAGAACAACTCCTTTAGCGCAGGCAATGGTGGCGCAGGTGGCAATGGTGGTCAGGGCGGGCAAGGATCAGCAGGACGCCCTGGCGGACTTGGTGCGACAGCATGCACGCAAGACGTGGGCGCAGGCGGTAATGGCGGCACGGGTGGTACTGGTGGCGATGGTGGTCATGGTGGAGGCGGACAGGGAGGTTACAGCTACGCCATCTGGAGAGAACAGACCACCAAGGGGTTGCCAGGCAACAATATTTTGACCTTTGGCCTTGGTGGACAGGGAGGAGCATCCTCGGGAAATAATGGTGGTACAGGACTCGCAGGAACGTACCATTGATGCTCTCAACCAGAGACACGTCAATAAATTGACACAATCTATAAATTTCTCATTGAGATCGAAAGTTCCTTCATGTTATTCTCAACTTGGATGCCCAATCAACAATATTATCTCGGGTTGCACACAATCACCCCAAATAGCTCTGGCTGTCGTTAAAGACGAAACATCACACCAAGCTATTTATCACATGGAGCCAGGATTCATGCACACCTCCTACCCTCATCGTTCAAAGATGACAGGCAGATCCCTTATATGGGCGCTTGTTGTCGTACCGCTTGCGCTCTCCGCCTGTCGAGGTGGCGAGGCGGAAGAGACTGTTCAGGAAGATTGCCTGTCCAACAAGGAGTTCTTCTCCCAGAAAGTTTGGAAGCCAGTCATTGAGCAGCGCTGTTTCAGCTGTCACAACAACTCAGGTGAAGCCAAGTACAGCAACTTTGTGCTTCAGCCAAGCAGCCAGACAGGTTATCTGGACACCAACCTTGAGGCGTTCGCCAAGGTTGCGCGTTACGAAGCTGAAGGCAAATCCATTATCCTCCAGAAGCCCATGGGCAAGTTGGAGCACAAGGGTGGCCCAGTACTTCAAGCAGACAGCCCCGAGATCAAGGCATTTGAACAGATGCTTGAGCGCATCGAGAACCCTGTATTGTGCGGAGACAGCAAGACGCTCGACAAGCAGTTTACAGAGGTTGAGCTCCTGAGCCCCGAAGAGACGCTGCGCAAGACCACCATCAACCTTGGTGGCCGCCTCCCCACAGCGGAAGAGGTTGCGTTGATCGAAGAGCAAGGCATCGATGGTATGGATCAGGTCATCGACAACCTCGCCGAGGAGGAGGTCTTCTACATCCGTATCAAGGAAATGTTTAACGACATGTTCCTCACCGATCGCTACCTCATCAATGAGGATGCCATCGGCCTGCTTGATGGCGACTTGTTCCCCGAGTCTCGCTGGTACATGGATCGCGAAGAAAATGATCTGAGCAACGAGGATCCTGCTGAAGTTGAAGGCGCACGTCAGTACGCCAACGACTCGGTGGCACGCGAGCCGCTTGAGCTGATCTCATATATCGTGAAGAACGATCGCCCCTTCAAGGAAGTCTTGACCGCAGATTACATCGTGGTTAACCCCTTTAGCGCCAGGGTTTATGGCATCAAGGACATCAACTTTGATGACAAGCTTGATCCCACAGAGTGGAAGCCAGGCAAGATCTCGGGGATGCCACACGCAGGTGTGATGACATCACCGATGTTCCTGAACCGCTTCCCCACCACAGCGACAAACCGCAACCGACACCGCTCACGTATGATCTACCAGTTCTTCCTCGCCACAGACGTGATGGCGCTGGCGGAACGTCCTCTTGATCCTACCTCGATCAGTGACTTCAACCCCACCATGTACAACCCACAGTGTACATCATGTCACGCGGTCATCGATCCTCTTGCTGGTGCATTCCAGAACTGGAACGATCGCGGCATGTACGCCCCCCCCGAAAATGGTTGGCACGAGGATATGCGTCCTCCTGGCTTTGGTAACGACACCATCTCCTTCGATAGTCGCACCGAATCACTCCCATGGCTTGCAAAAGAGATCACTGATGATCCTCGCTTTGCTACAGCCACCGTGCACAACATTTACCGAGGACTCATGGGTCACGATATCGTCAACGCTGTCGGCGACGATCCCGTGCGTTACGACAACCTCGTCATCGCCCACGATATTCAGGCTGAATACTTCGAAGAGTTGAGCAAGTCCTTCATTGAGAGCGACTACAACGTCAAGCACCTGTTCAAAGAGCTCGTCAAGGGCCCCTACTTCAGACTCAAAAACCTCCCTGAAAGCATCTCGGAAGAGAAGCGCATTCAATACACCGACATGGGTGTGGGCAGACTCCTGACTCCTGAAGTGCTCGACCGCAAGATTGAGGCGATCACAGGACTCCCTTGGAGTGATGGTAATAACCTCAACCGTCGCCTCCTGCTTCGTACCGACAACTACCGTATCCTTTACGGTGGTATGGACTCCAACGATGTGACACAGCGCATCACATCACCCAACGGTATCATGGCCAACGTGCAATGGCGCATGGCCAACGAAATGGCCTGCCGCACCACTGCACGAGACTTTGTCACAGAAGACAAAGATGCACGCATATACTTCAAGTATGTGGACCCATCTTTTGTCCCTGAAGATGACAACGGCTTTGCTGTCGATGGCGCAATCCAGAGCATCAAGCAGAACATCCAGTACCTCCACTGGCATATCCTCGGCGAGCGCGTCTCCCTCGATAGCAAGGAGCTGGAACGTACCTACAACCTCTTCTATGACACTTGGAAAGAAGGCAAGCAGCTCATGGCCGAAGGTGAACTCAACAGAGATCTCCGTTGCCGCGCTACACGTGATATCATCACAGGTGAAGACTACCCTGAAGAGCAACAGATTCGTTACGACGAAACCTACGCCATCCGCGCATGGCAAGCTGTCATCACCTACATGTTGTCTGATTACAAGTTCCTCTACGAGTAAACTGGAGTATTAACCATGATGAATCGACGAGACCTCTTTAAATTGGCTGGCGCTGCTGGCCTCACTCTCTCAGGCCCTCTCTCCTGGTTAAGCGGCTCCAACGCCATTGCCCAGGAGGACACCTCTGAGCCTTACTCAGGCCCTCTGTTCCTCTTTGTGAACGCAGCTGGTGGCTGGGATCCAACTAGCCTCTGTGACCCCAAAGGTCGCGTGAACGAAGACGAAGAAAAGCCTGTCAACAAATTCTTCAAAGACGAGATCGACACCGCAGGTAACATCACCTACGCCCCCGTCGAGGGACACAAGGAATTCTTTGACCGTCATTACCAAAAAATGACCGTCATCAACGGTATCGATACCGCCACCAACGGCCATGACTCTGGCTCACGCCACATCTGGAGCGGCAACCTCGCCGAAGGGCACCCCTCTCTTGGTGCGCTCATCGCTGCGGTCCATGCTCCTGGTAAGGCCATGGCCTACATCACCAACGGTGGCTACGATCTCACACAGGGCATTGTGTCACGTACACGTGTCGGTAACATTGGCGCGATCCAACGCATCGCTTTTGTCAATGACATCGACCCCAACAACAACGATCAAAACGATCTCTTCCACACGACCAACACCATGAGCCGCATTCAAGCAGCTCAAAAGGCACGTATGGAATCAAAGATCAGCAACTCACACCTGCCTCACGAGCACGCCGCGCTGAATACGCTCCACCTCGCACGTGGATCGGACAACGAACTTCAACGCCTGACCGAATATCTCCCAGAGATCTCGGGCTCAAACCTCAAGAAGCAGGCACAGGTCGCGATCGCCGCTTACCGTGCTGGCCTCAGCGTCGCTGCAAACCTCGGCGTTGGCGGCTTCGATACACACGGCAACCATGACCAAAACCAGTTCGCTGCGCTTCAACGCCTCCTGTCTGGAATCAATGAAATCTGGGACGAGGCTGACCGCGCTGGTGTCGCTGATAAAATCGTTGTCGTCGTGGGCTCTGACTTCGGTCGTACCCCCTACTACAACAACAACGATGGTAAAGATCACTGGTCTGTCACAAGTATGATGATCATGGGCGCTGGCATCCCTGGCAACAAGGTCATCGGCGCGTCAAACGATCGCTTCTCTCTCAAGACCATCGATCCTGGCTCACTCAATGTGCTCGATAATCCTGAAGAAGGTATTCGTATCACACCCGCTCATATTCACGCTCAGTTGCGTAAACTTGCTGGTGTTCACGACATCGAAACCGCACAACGATTCCCTCTGAAAGTGGATGATATCCCTCTCCTTGGACTGTAAGCCATTTCGAGAATAAGACGACAAAAGGGGCGACCTGTTGCTTTAGCAACAGGTCGCCCCTTTTGTCGTCTTATTCTCATCATGAGTAAAGCGCACAGCGGGCGGCCATTGACGCAGTAAATGGCCGCCCGCTGTGCGCTTTACTCATGCTACCTTCATATAATCCTGAACCTGCTGACGATACATCTGAATGTCATGTAAATACTGTGCCTTCCTGTCACCATCTGCCCGCTCAAGTTGATAATGCCTGAACGCAAGCAATGTCGCAGCTTTGACGTATGCCTCCTTGGGCACCTGCGCAGACAACCACCCTGACTTACGACGCTTCATCCAGTAAGGAATGATCTCGGCATGCTCACGTGGCAACACACCACGCTGCGCCTCCTCAAGCAAAAACCTTTTGATCACCTTGTGCTCGGAATTCAGCGAGTTCAACGTCAGCAAAAACATCATGATAGATGCGCCCACAACCAGCAAAATAGAAAAGAGCATGGTCAACAACGACAGCCCCTGATTGCTCTCAGCCACGCCCTGAGCAATCGAGGTCAACCCGTTCCAGGTCGCATGGTTGAAGACAGCCAATACATACCCCAACACAGGCCACAACACCCAACGACTCGCGCCCTTGCCATGACGCGCATAACCAATCGCCATGCCAAGCAACGCACTTGAGATACAATGCACCAGCGCAGTGAACGCAGTACGTGTGAAAATCGTGATAAACAGGACCTCTGTGCTCTCGGGGTTGTACACAGACCAGTAGTAATACAGGTTCTCAACACAGGCAAAACCAAGCCCTGTCGCGGCCCCGTAGATGAGCCCATCAGTCCTGTTATCAAGCTGATTACCAACCAGAACCAGAAACACAAACACGAGCGCCTTTACAAACTCCTCAACAATAGGAGCAACAACCACAGTTGTTAGCGTTTGTGCTGTCGCAAGACCAACTCCAAGCGCCAACACCAGTCCTGTCAAAGAGTTAACAAAACAGCTAATGCCAGTGCCACCTATTCCGCCCCAGAGAAACGTCAGCAACACCACCCAGAACGGCTCTCGCTCATAGCGATCGAGCCACCAAATAAACAACAAGTATGCGATCACAATCGCAGTCGCCAGCACCACAGCCAGCAGAATTATCATCAAGTCCATTGAGTTCGCCTATCCTGGATTCACCTCAAGAGCGCCTTGATATGAATTTTTTACAAAAGTCGCTGCCATGCAGTGCAAAAACAGAGCGAGGATCAGCGAGAATGAGTATGAACTCATTCTCGCTGATCCTCGCTCTGTTTGTCGAGGTGCAAACCTCAACATCAATCAATTCTTTCTCGCCATGACCTACGCTTCAGAGTCAGAGCTCTCCAGCAGATGGTCAATCCCCTGTACACGCTCAAACTGGCGCTCAAGTCCTCGCACCACATGGAGCAAACCCTGACCAGAAATTTCATCGGGGTTATCACCATAAAGCAAGATATAACGAGCAGCGTTAAGCTGTCGAATGTAAGCGCCTTTCACGTCACGAATCGAGTTCAAGGTGTATTCTACCACACCGCCAAGAGCGAGTGTTCCAACCATACCACCAGCCCAACCCACAGCACCAAGCCAGGATGGAATCTCAAACTTGCCAAGCTTCATCAGGATCTTGTGGTAGAAGTTGAGCTGCTTCTTGTACAACCTCCCAGCGGACTCCGATCCAAATCGACCTGCAAAGGTAAACTGGCCAAACAACACGTAACCAAGCGTGGCTGGCAACCCAATTTTCAGGCCAGAGCGCAACGCCTGAGCGAGCAATGGATCGTGCGCAATTTCGCGCTCCATGTGGTCCATTAACTTGCCACGAAGCTCATCTGCCACTTCTGCGTCGTCCTGCTCATCATCTCCTGATTGAGCCTGAGCAAGTCGCTTCCACTGGTCTTCTTCAAACTCGGAGAAGAGCCTACCAAGCAAGCTTTCAAGCTCGGCAGGACTGACCACTTCGCGCTCAAATGCATCGGTCAATACATCGTGCGTGTAGGTCGTCGTGGAAAAGTCTGGACCACCCACGGTCCTTGACACGCCCGACAACAGGTTACGTACGCCGATGGCGATGTCTCCCACACCTGTTCGTGGCGCGACGCTTCGTGTGAGCACACGACGAAAACTTCTCAGGTGGCGATCCACAAAGCTTGGCACGCGTGCGATGGCCTCATCAAAGAAGGTATTAATCTGTGCTTCAAAGCGCTCTTCCCAGAGAGAGGGCTCTTCGCCTTCTCGGGTGTCAACCTCGGGATCAAACGCGTCCAGCGCCTGTGTCCACTCCTCATCAAGCGCAGCAGATTCGGACTCCTCCACCTGCGCCACTTCATCCTCTTGTGTGATCTCTTTAACAGTCATGCTCTCTCCGCTAATCGACGCTGACAAAAACGATGGAACCTGTCCATGGCTTCCTCCAGACGTGACTTATCTATCGTATATGCGATCCTAATGAACGATTCCCCTGCTGAACCAAAGCCCTGTCCTGGTATGACCACAACATCTTCCTGCTCCAGTAAATCAAGAGCAAATGTAAGACTATCTTCGCCAGCACGGAACAATCTATGCACGTCCACCCAAAGATAAAACGCACCTCGTGGCTTTTCACACGCGACGCCCTCTATTTTCATCAGGCGTTCATACACCACATCTCGTCGCTCTCGAAACACTGCGAGAGACTGAGAGACGACCTCATCATGCACAGCAAGCGATGCGACTCCAGCGTCCTGGATGAGCGTCGAAGCGCTTGTCACCATGTGTTGATGCAAGGGTTTGAGGGCGTCAATAATACTCGCTGGACCAGTAAGCCAACCAAGCCTCCATCCCATCATATGATGGCTCTTGGACAGACCCGATAATCTCACGCCACAAGATACAAGCGCCGCATCGCTGGCAGGAGAGACATGCTCCTCGTCATACACATAGTCTTCATAGATCTCATCGCTGATCCAGTTCACTCCCAAGTCATGTAGCTCACCAAGCACAGCGAGCATATTCTTGCCCTCATGCACAGCCCCCGTCGGGTTTGAAGGTGAGTTGATGAGAATATAACATGTCTTGTCGCTGACCAGAGGTCGAATCAACGCAATATCAAGATCCTGCGTCCCTTCACTCAGAGGATAACTCACAGGTATTGCACCTGCTGCACGCACAAGGTTGGCATATGCTGGAAAACCAGGATCAGGGATCAGAACCTCATCGCCATCATCCACCAGTCCCAAAAAAGCCAGCGCCAATCCTTGCTGCACGCCACACGTGATCAACACTTCATCAGCCGTGATACCATAACGCTTCGCCACAGCCTCGCGCATCGACATCAACCCAAGATTTGGGCCATACGAGGCATATGCTGGTGGCGAGAGTCGCTCCTGAAGTAAAGCCAACACATGCTCGGATACAGGTAGGTCCGTCTGACCAAGACCAAGGTCAAGACTTGTTGTGCTGGCTTTATCGCGGAGCGCACGAATCAGTGATGGCTCAATCGCCTGAGCACGTTGCGAAGCTTTCATCGCAGCGCCTCTTCAAGTGCAGCACGACTGTCTGTTTTATCATCGCGGTATTTGACGATCATGGGGGCAGCCATCATCAACCCATGCTCCTTGGCCCACTCACCTTTTGCAGGACGAGAGCCAGGGATCACAACTGCGCCTTCAGGAATACGCAAAGGTTGTTCAGCAGTCGCACGCAGAACAGTCTCGTTCACAAGATCGTACACAGGGGTGCTGGCGGTCAGGATTACACCTGAACCAAGCACAGCGCCCTTTCCAACCTGGACGCCCTCAAACACACCACACATACCACCAACCAGAACATCATCCTCAATAATCACAGGAGCCTGACCCACAGGTTCAAGCACGCCTCCGATTTGAGCTGCCGCAGAGAGGTGCACACGGCTACCGATCTGAGCGCAACTTCCCACAAGAGCGTGAGAGTCCACCATGGTGCCCTCTCCAACCCAGGCACCCACATTGACAAACGCGGGTGGCATCATGGTGACACGTGGCCCAATGTATGCGCCTCGACGCACAGAGTTACCACCAGGCACGATGCGAATTTGACGTTCCTTCACAGGAAGAACCTGTGCTGGGTAGGTGTCCTTGTCGCTAAACTGCAAAACGTCGCCTTCTTTCGAGAAGTCCACAATCTGGCCCAAGCGAAAACCAAGCAAGATGCCCTGCTTGACAGCAGGCACCGCTTGCCAAACACCATCAACGCGCTCTGCTGCGCGAAGCTCTCCATTTTCAACAGCAGTCAAAAATGCATCAAAAACCTCTCGTGCCGCGTCACGATCAAGTTCATCGACAGGGGTTTGGTACAGTGATTGAACGCTATCCAACAATGCTTTTACACCTTGACTCATCTTTAAATATCTCCCTCAGTTTCGTCTGATTCTAGTGGGTTGGGTTGTTTGGCTGCATCGACCTGTTTTTGGTGTGCGCTATAACTCTCTATCTCAATAAAGACACGACGCACAAGGTCAGGAAACTTGGCTCGAATGGTTTCATTCAACACGGAAATGGCCTGCTCAACCTCCCCCACATTGAGGTCATCTTTCACATCAAGGCTCATGGTCACAATAATGTTCTCCGGGCCCATGTGCACGGCGAGCAGCTCGTTGATCCTCTCAACGTTGGGATCGGCCTTGACGATGGAACGAATACCTTGCTTGACGTCCTTGGAGGCAGACTCACCAATGATGAGGCCCTTGGTTTCGCGCGCCAGAATAATCGCAACAGCACCAAGGATTAGGTTCTGTTGACATAAGCTAAAGGTATGAAAACTTGACAAAATCGGTGGTCCGAGCATGGATGTAAGTACGACCAAAC
>Ga0207913_1000584_pt1 | contig 10186 bp, 6 predicted proteins | sample DeeseametaMP2913_FD_184168 | JGI IMG/M metagenome (GOLD analysis project Ga0207913, IMG submission 184168) | Marine microbial communities from the Deep Atlantic Ocean - MP2913 (SPAdes) | ecosystem: Environmental > Aquatic > Marine > Oceanic | place: West of Santa Cruz de la Palma, Atlantic Ocean...
GCTTTTCAAGCGCGAGGTTCATGCGTTTTTCCGAGAGGTTAAGGACTTCAAGGCGGCGTTGCCATCGAGTGAGTTCTTCCTTGATGCCATAACGCACATCATCGCGCGCGTCTTCCACGACAGTGCGAGCCTGAGCGGTGGCAAGCTCGGTGATTTCCAGGCGAGCACGGTCAGGACTGCGATCAAGCGGGATGGTGAAGTCGAGTCCAACTTGCCAGCCAGGTTGTTGTGCGGTGACGACCTGTTTCCACGCCTGTGCTCTGCTTTGATCCACGCCGTTGAGCGTGGCAGCAGCGCTCAGGTCGAGTTGAGGTTTGTACTGGTTTTGCGCGATGCTAAGTGTTTCTTTTTGTTGTGAAAGCGAGAACTCGGCAGCTTGTACAGAAGGATTGTTTGCAAGCGCTGTGTTAAGTGCTTCTTCAAGAGATGGCGGTGCCTTGAACGCGTATTTTTCAAGGTCATCGGTGGCGGTGATTTCGGTGTTGGGGTCGACACGAATGAGGCGAGCAAGGCGAGTTTGTGCGAGCGTGAGCGCCTCTTCCGAGCGAATGAGTTGTTGTGTAAAGAAGACGAGGTTTTCTTCCACGATGAAGATTTCACCAGGAGCAACGAGTCCACGTCGGATGTTTTCGGTCATATCATCAAACTGTTTTTGTGCGCGCTCACGAGAGCGTTGTTTGATGACGACATCGTTTTGAGCAAGGACAAGGGACCAGTAAGACTGTTCAACTTCAAGGAGGAAGTCATTGAGCACCGAGGCAAAGACGGCCTGTTGTTGTTTGACCTCGGCCTTGGCGCGATCGATGTTGTCGACGCCCTGACCAAAACCTTGAAGGAGAGGTTGTGACACGCCAAGTTGAAGTTTATTGCTTGGTTGAGGGACAAAGCTCTGGCCCGAGAGGAACTCCAGCGCTTCCAGACGAGCAAAGAGGCCAGTGCCTTGAGGGAGTGTCCAGTTGACCTGTGCGCCATATGCAAGGCTGCGGTTGCGCTCATCGGCGATCAGCGAGACATCATCACTCCAGCCAAGATCAATGGAGAGCGAGGGGACGTATGCCTGTCTCACCCGTGAACTTGCCTGTTCGCCTTGCTGTTTCTGGTAGCGGCTAATCAGCAACGAGAGGTTGTTTTGAATGGCAAGCGCGTGTGTTTGTGAGAGGCCAAGTTGCTGCGTGCCTACCTGTGCGGGAGGGTCAAGCGCCTGAGATGTATGAGGGGTAAAACCAACAGAGGCAACTCCCAGAGTGAGGGTGATGAGCCTTTGGATTAAAGTTAGTTTTTTCATAGGGTTAATATGTGTGCGTAAGGTCTTGAGGGTGTATGTAGCAGGGGGCAATCAGCGCGCTGATTCCTTGAGGTAGGTGTGTAGCATGAAATAAGCTACATCGTCACGACACATTGTGAGTGGGGGAACATGGCGTGAGACAGGATTATTTCATGTGGGCTGGAGTATGTAGTTGTTTCGTTTTAATCTAATTTTTAATTGGTGATTATATTGTTTTTATGATGAATTAATTCGATTAACGTGCAGCTCAGGATCGGTATGGAGTTACAGTTCATACAAAGGAGTTTGCTGTGAGTGGTGCGTTAAAAAGCGAAGCGTTTGATATTCAATATTCCATGTACAAGGGAGATAAATATGTCGTGTTGGCACTCCTCAAGTTGTTGGGGCGGTGGAGTCTTGCCATGCCCTTGGCCTGGGTGGGTGGAGGGTTGTTGTTCTACATGGCTGACAATGTGCCAACGGATACTCTCATCGAGATTATCAATGGTGTAACTCATCTTGATTACAATACATTACGTGTAGTGTTTGCAGACACCTACTGGTTTGGATTCATTTTTTGCGCAGTGTTCCTGGTGCAATTTTTTAATCTTGTGTTTGTCCTGCTTGAGCGAAGAATTGGCTTTATTCAGAACCAGTTTGTGGTGGATATCATGTCGCCAGTGGGCCACAAGATTCTGTCGCGTAAGGTGTATGACGCAGAGCAAGTGTTGAGCTTCTCGGCGGGAGAGCGCTCAGGTGTTATGGCACATTTTAACTCAGGGCCTGGCCGCGCATTTCGTTCCGATAACCATCATGAATACCGTGGTATGGCGATGGTTCTTAACGAGCATCTGGCGACGTTAAAGCCTCCCAAGGAGGTGGATGTGGCGCAGGAGTCTTATCTTCAGCCAACTCGAAAGGAGCGTTTCAATCGGTCCACAATCAGCGTCAGTGATCAGGGGCACACGGTGTGGATTGATGTGCTCAGCATCGGTCACAAGGAACGTGTTCTTGTGCTTGGTGGTGTGTTGTTGTCGTTTTTGGTGACGCCCGCGCTTCTTGAGGTCAGTCATGATATTCGTGCGCTGATCATCCCAGCAGCGGGAGCCTCATTTATCGTGATGCAGTATGGATTTTTTAGTGGTCGTCTGGATACGGAGGTAAGGGGGTTGCGCCCGCCTGTGGTGGAGTCGTTCATTGGGACGTTGTTCTCTACCTATGAGATTATCAGCTCAGGCGGGCGAGTGACCGTGACGCAGAAGCTCTTCAATGTGATTGAGCGTGAGATTTTTCAAGGTAACAAGAGAGATGTGAAAGTGATCGCGTCTGAGCGTGGGGTTCGATTGCATTTTGAGAGCAGACTTGCGCCATTGCAACTTGCTCACAACATGGCACCAGGTCAGATCGAGGTTCTTGAGCGCTATCTCAATGATTGATTGTGTGGGAACATTTTCACACTCGCTCAAGGTTATGGCTCCAACTTGATATGCTTGAAACCTGACAAATGGAACACCATGTATAAAGCACAACCCATTACAACGCTGGACCTTGAGCATTTGCTCGGTCTTCTCAAGGATCACGAGCACGATGTGTTGGCGTTGATCGATTCTGATGAACTCTTGAAAAAGAGAGAGAACAAGGATGGCTTGATCATTGCCAACGCATCGCCAAAGTTGTTTGAGCCTCAGCTTGAGCACCAACTTCTGGCCAAGGGGTTGGTGTACACAAAAAAAGGCGACGCCTTCAGGTTCGTGAGCTTGCCTCTTGTGAAGATGTTCAACCATGGAATGCGTGAGCATTCAGATGCGACCTCTCGTGTGCTTGAGCAGCGTTCAGATTCAAGGTTGGTCTTTCCTGAAAAGCTTGATGGGACGATGATTCAGCTCTTTTGTTTTGAGGGCAATCTGTACCTCACTACACGCTCAATCCTTGAAGGAAGCGGGCTTGTAGAGGAGGTGAAATATGTGGGGCTTGCTCGCCAAGTTTTGGATGATTTGTATCCACAGGTTGTTGAGAATCCTCAATGGATTGAAGGGCTTTCGCTGACGTTTGAACTGATTCACCCCACCACAAAACAGGTGACAGATTACGGTGTTGAGCAGCGTCTTGTGTTACTCGCAGTGTATGATCATGCGCAACATATGTACTGGTGTAATACGCGCTTGCAGTCATGGGCAGCGGAGCACAACATTGAGGCAGCAAAGATCATCATCGAGGACGACAACCTCGCTCGTGGGGTTCAACGCCTAAAGAAGTTGCTCGCCTTGGACACCTCTGTGCCTGAAGGTTCCATCGTCTGTTTTGAGCGTGATGATCATGTGGTTCACCGCGTGAAGGTCAAGACCGAGGAGTATCTGGAGCAGTTTGCGATGCGTTATCACATCTCTTACAAGAGCGTGGTGCAGTCCTTGTGGAATCGTCCTGATCTTCATGACTGGGATAAATTTCTGGCGGATTTGATCGCCAACGACCTCAGTGAAGAAGAGGTTGAAGCATTTTACCGCGAGTATTTTGATCAGTTTATGGTTTGGTTAGGTGAGGTTAAGAGCGCGCATCAACATGTGCATCAGGTGTATGGTGAGTGGTGTGCCGAGCATGGACAGGCCCCTGATGTGAATGTGAATAAAGAGGCGCATGATGCGTGGTTTAAGCAGCTTGCGCTGTGGACCAGAGCGCATCATTCCGAGATGACGGGAAAGATTATGATGCTTGCTCGCAGGGGCGAGTTCTCACTGGAGCAGATGATGTGGCAGATGCCTGCATATTCTGGTTTCAGAGGTGAGCTTCAGTCCATCCTGTAATGTCGTCAAAAAAGAGAGAGGGGGCGGCCATTGATATATCAATGGCCGCCCCCTCTCTCTTTTTTGACTTGTATGTCAATTACTTGGCGCGGAGTGCGTCGAGGTTGCGAAGCACTGCGTCGGTGTACTGCTCGGTGCTGAGCTTGCCGCCAAGATCACCAGTGCGTGTGTCCGCAGTGGCGAGTGTGGCGTCGATTGCCTGACGCATGAGGGTTGCTCTGTCGACCATGTCGAGGTGCTCAAGCATCATGGCGCCCGCAAGCATGACAGCGGTGGGGTTGGCGATGCCTTTGCCAGCGATGTCAGGAGCGGTGCCGTGCACAGCTTCAAACATGGCGCAGTTTTCGCCGATGTTTGCGCCAGGTGTGAGGCCAAGACCACCGATGAGGCCAGCAGCGAGGTCGGAGAGGATGTCTCCAAAGAGGTTGGTGGTGACGACCACATCAAACTGAGAAGGATCGATGACCATCTTCATGCAGGTCGCGTCCACGATTGTATCGTTGAACTCAATGTCACTGTACTGAGGTGCGAGCTGGCGACCCACTTCAAGGAAGAGTCCACTTGTTTCTTTAAGGATGTTTGCCTTGTGAACAAGTGTGACGCGCTTGCGACCAGCACGGCGAGCGTATTCAAAAGCGTACTTGAGCACGCGCTCACAACCTTGACGTGTGACGAGGATGATGGACTCAGCAGCAGACCAGTTTGGTGGGATGCGGTGCTCAATGCCAGCGTAAGCGCCTTCTGTGTTCTCGCGCACGAGGACCATGTCCACGTCATCAAAGCGAGTCTTCAAGCCAGGGACGTTGCGTGCAGGACGAACGTTGGCGTAGAGATCAAAGTGCTTGCGGATAGCCACGTTCACGCTGCGGAAGCCTGCGCCGATAGGTGTTTCGCAAGGGCCTTTGAGCGCAACGCGTGTGCGAGCCATGGAGTCAAGTGTTGCGTCGGGGAGTGGGGAACCGTAGTTGAGCAAAGCGCCTGAACCTGCGAACGCTTCCTCCCATTCGATGGGGGCATCCAACGCGTCGATGACGCGGAGGGTAGCGTCAACGATTTCTTTCCCGATACCATCTCCTCGAATCAATGTGACTTTTTGTGACATAGGTTTTCCTCTCCTGTTGTGGCTAGCTACATGTCGCGTATGAATAGTGTTCTGATGCGTGGGAAAAGTTTATGTGGCACATAAATCTCCACCCAATACCGCTGTAACATGTCGTAAGGGGCTTATAAAAGTCAATAGAGACTTTGCGAATGACGTGGAGGGTTACGTATGGTGCTGGACTTTTTGAAAAACTTGCGCAAGATGCACGAGGTTAAATTGCCTTGAGGCGTTTGTGTGTCATGAGGTGCATGTACAGTAGAGAGGAGCATGGTGGAAGAGCAGCAAGAAGAGAAAGTGTCAGCAACAGGTGGTGAGCAGCGTGATGTAGAGCAGGTGCTCAAGCATGTGGAGCGTGTGCTTTATATGCGTATTGGTGCGGGTGTGGTGCTTTATGTGATCTTTGCGATCCTGGACATTAGCGCAGCGCTAAGTCACACCATGCAGGAGCGTGCGCCTGTACTTTTGGCGTTGCTGATCGCGTCTATCTTTGCGTTGCCAAGGCAGGTGATTCGCAAGGATCTGTTGACGCAGCTTCAAGGGTCGAGCCAGTCGAGTTGGCTGGAGCGCATGAAGAAGATTCAGCTCTGGTTGGTGTGGGTCAGGAGCATCTTTTTCCTTGGTGCGCTCATCCTGTTTCTTGGTTTACCCGAGATTGTTTAGTTTTTATTGCGTGAAGGACGTGTTGTATGCCCAGGAATCTTGAAAGAGCCGAACTCTTTGTGCTGATCTGCCAGAGCTCCGATTGCAAAAAGAAGGGAGCCAAGGCGCTGGCAAAGCAGGCCAAAAAAACATTAAAAGAAGAGGGGATGTTCAGGCAGTCCAAGATCTTGAAGACGCGCTGTACAGGGAACTGTAAGCGCGCCGCGATCTGTGGTGTGCTCCCCTCAAACACATGGCTTGAAAAAGCGACAGAGTCTGATGTAGACAAACTCATCAAGGATGAGATCAAGGCACTCAAAAGCTCGGATTGAAGATCACTTGCATGATATGACCTCCTGAGAGGTGTTGTTTAAGTGGTTGATTGTAAAGCGTAATCTTTTATGTTTTCTGTGCTTTGCTGTCGTTGTCGCACGGTTTGTTACATCATCGGCGGATAAGGAGCGCGATGCAATTCCCCATATATAATCCTTCTGTAGAGACTCTGAAACACAATCCATGGGACAGCGAACCTGGCGCACGTTTGAACGTGGCGTCCTGGTTGGTGGCGCGTGCGCTTGAGCGTCCTGACCAGCGATCTGTGGTGCTACCTGGGGGGTATGATTCTTTGAATCGAAGGTTGTACAGTCACGTGACCACCGTGCAACTCAACGCACTTTGTGATGCTTATGCGCATGGTTTGAGCGCCCACGGGATCAAGCGTGGTGATCGCGTGCTGATGCTTGTGAGTCAGAGCTTTGAGCTGATTGCGTTGACCTATGCGTTGTTCAAAATGGGGGCTGTGCCTGTGATGATCGATCCAGGTATGGGGCGTAAACCCTTCTTGAAGTGTATTGAGCAGAGCACGCCAAGCGCGATGATTGGTATTCCTCGTGGTCACCTTGCGAGGAAGCTGTTTGGCAAGTCGTTCAAGAGCGTGGAGCGTGCGTTTATCACCGAACCGAAGTTCTGGGCTGGTGCACATTATCTTGGTGATGTTGCTGATTTCTCAAAGGGGCCATTTCTACTTGTTGACACTGCTCACGATGATCTCGCTGCGATCCTGTTTACCTCGGGTTCGACAGGGATACCCAAGGGTGTACATTACACACACGGGATCTTTGATGGGCAGGTGCGCGCGATTGGTCAGATGTATGACATTGAGCCAGGCGAGATTGAAGTCCCTGCATTTCCTCTGTTTTCATTGTTCTCAATTGCGTTGGGAATGACCTGTGTCTTGCCCGACATGGACCCGAGCAAGCCCGCCACGGTGGACCCCAAAAACATCGTCGAGGCGATTCTTGATCATGGTGCAACCACAGCCTTTGGTTCACCAGCCGTTTGGAAGAAGGTTGGGCCATATTGTGTGGAGAACAAGATTAAGCTCCCCTCCTTGAAGCGTATTCTCACTGCGGGAGCACCCATTCATCCAAGCTTGATGGAACAGTTCACCGAGATTCTTTCAGAAGGTGTGGCGCTTCATACGCCTTATGGGGCAACAGAGAACTTGCCTGTGGCGACGATCTCAAGCCTTGAGGTATTGAGCGAAACCTTTGAGGAGACAAAGAAAGGTAAGGGACTTTGTGTGGGGTATCCCGTGCCTGGAATGAAGGTCAAAATCATCGGCATCACCGATGATGCGATCGAGGATATACGTGATGCTCAGGAGCTTGAATCCTCTGTTGTGGGTGAGATCTGTGTGAGTGGAGCGGTGACCACGCGCGCCTATGACCGTAAGCCCGAGCATACGAGGTTGTCGAAAATCAACGATGCCTCGCGTGGAGAGGATGCGTTCTGGCATCGCATGGGCGATGTGGGCTATCTCGATGAGCAGGGTCGTCTGTGGTATTGCGGGCGCAAAAAGCACAGGGTTGAGTCGAGTGCGGGCGTGCTGTTTTCAATTCAGTGTGAATCGATCTTCAACACACACCCTGCGTTGATGAGGACGGCGCTGGTGGGTGTGGGTGAGCGAGGCAATGAAACGCCTGTGATCTTGTTTGAGCTTGAGCCTGGACATCAAGCACCTTCACATCAGGAGCTTGTGTCGCTGGCCTCACAGAGCACGCAGACCGCTCTGATTGAGAATTTTGTGCATTATTCCGAAAGTTTTCCTGTGGATCGACGTCATAACGCCAAGATTCATCGTGAGGAACTTCGCGCATGGCTTGAGGCTCAGCAACTTCCGCTTGTGAAGGCAGCTTCAACCTGATTGCAGTATAAAACAAAACAAAGAGAGGGGTGGCCTGTTGCTTTGGCAACAGGCCACCCCTCTCTTTGTTTTGTTTTTTCAAATGTTGATTCGTAATTTCTTAAAACTCAATGGTTTATAAATATGATAAGTAAGTTTGATAGAACTGAATTTGTTTCGAAGTTTTTGTTATAAATTAATGATTTAAAAGGTGAAATTATGGGTCAAAATCCTTCAATGGCGAGCAAGCCAAGTTTCAAGGATGTCGTCGGTGGTCTGGTGGTGTTTTTGGTGGCAGTGCCCTTGTGTTTGGGAATTGCGCATGCATCAGGAGCACCAATTCTATCAGGTCTTATCACAGGTATTATTGCAGGCATCGTGGTGGGGGCGTTGAGTGGTTCGCACGTGAGTGTGTCTGGACCTGCTGCGGGATTGACCGCAGTGGTGCTTGCTCAAATCGAAGCGCTTGGCACATATGAGGCCTTTTTGCTTGCGCTGCTTATAAGTGGTGGCTTGCAGGTGGTCTTTGGTTTGGTGCGCGCTGGTGTGTTGGCGAACTACTTTCCTACAAGTGTTGTGAAAGGGCTGCTGGCTGCGATTGGTGTAATTCTGATTCTGAAGCAAATCCCGCATCTTGTGGGGCATGATCCTGATCCTGAAGGGGAGATGAGCTTCATTCAGGAAGATGGGTTGAACACATTCTCCGAGCTGCTCGCCATGTTTGGTGACTTTATGCCAGGCGCAACGATTATCGGTGTTTTTTGTCTTATCTTGCTGATTTTATGGCAAAAATCACCATTGCAGAAGACGATTTTTCCAGCGCCGCTGGCAGCGATCCTGCTTGGGGTTGGTATCAACGAGTTGTTTCGATTCACTGACTCTGCGTTGCTCGTGCAGGGCACAGAGCACATGGTGAACGTGCCTGTGATCGAGTCATTTGAGCAACTTAAAGCAAAGATGTACTTCCCTGACTTTTCGGCGATTACCAACCCCAAGGTCTATGTGGGGGCGTTGACCATTGCGTTGGTGGCATCGCTTGAGACATTGCTTAACCTTGAGGCCACAGACCAGCTGGATACATACCAGCGTTCCTCCTCGCCCAACCGTGAGCTTGTGGCGCAAGGCGTGGGTAATACGCTCTCGGGTTTGTTGGGTGGTATGCCCATGACCTCTGTGATTGTGCGTAGCTCTGTGAATGTCCAGGTTGGCTCAACCTCAAAGTTATCAGCGATTATTCACGGTTTTTTGTTGCTTATTAGTGTGGCGTTGATCCCTGGTTTGCTTAACCGTATTCCACTGGCGGCGCTGGCTGCGATCTTGTTGATGATTGGTTACAAGCTGGCAAAACCAAGTGTATTCAAGGAGATGAAGAAACATGGTGCGTCACAGTTTGCGCCATTTATTATCACCTTGCTCGCCATTGTGTTTACTGACTTGCTCATTGGTGTCGTGATTGGTCTTGCTTCAAGTGTGTTCTTTATTCTGAAGAGCAACACGCAGCGAGGATTCCACAAGGTTGAGGAGATCCATATTCAGGGGCCTGTGTTTCGTCTGGTGCTTGCAAGTCAGGTGAGTTTCTTGAACCGCGCTCAGTTCGTGCATGAATTTGCAGAAGAACTCAAGGAAGGTGATCAGGTGATCATCGATGCGAGGACAACCGATTACATTGACCCCGATATTATTGATTTGATTCATTATTTTGTACACGATCAGGCTCCAGAGCGTGGAATTATTGTCACCACAGTGGGGCTCAAGGATCATTACAATACAGAAGACAAGGTGCAGCATATCAATGTCAGCTCGCGTGATGTCCAGGAGAACCTCTCGCCAGATGATGTGCTCGAATTGTTGAAGGAGGGGAACAAGCGCTTTGTTTCAGGTGAGCGAATCTATCGTGATCTTGCGCGCCAGGTGGATGCGACCTCCGATGCGCAGCATCCTCTTGCTGTGGTGTTGAGCTGTATTGACTCCAGGGTTGCCGCCGAGATCGTATTCGATCTTGGGTTAGGTGATATTTTCAGTACGCGTATTGCGGGCAATGTGGCTGCCGATAAGGTTTTGGCGAGCATGGAGTATGCGTGTCAGGCGGCAGGTTCGAAGTTGATTCTGGTGCTTGGCCACACCAATTGTGGGGCTGTGCAATCAACCTGTAATCTGACGGATTCAGATAAATCACTGGAAGAGGCCAGCCGCGA
>Ga0207913_1000591_pt1 | contig 10142 bp, 9 predicted proteins | sample DeeseametaMP2913_FD_184168 | JGI IMG/M metagenome (GOLD analysis project Ga0207913, IMG submission 184168) | Marine microbial communities from the Deep Atlantic Ocean - MP2913 (SPAdes) | ecosystem: Environmental > Aquatic > Marine > Oceanic | place: West of Santa Cruz de la Palma, Atlantic Ocean...
ACTCCATCTGTTCCTCTTCAGGGACGGAATTGTTGCGCTCTTTTATAGTGTTTTGAAACTCTGAACCACATATTACTGCTTCGACCGCACTTTGGAACTCCACAAGGACTGAGTCTCCAGCAGTGTTGAAGATACGCCCGTGATATTCTTTTACTAATCCATCAATGATACTTCGGCAAACCTTAAGATTCTTGAGGGTCTGATCCTCGTTTTCTTCCATATTCGTACTGTAACCCACAACATCTGTGGCTAGAATTACTGCAATTTTTCTTCTCGGACTGGACTCTGCCATAATAATATTTATCAGAAAAAGGAGCTAAAAAATAAAAAACTCGCCCTCTTGATGTAATACAAAGTGTTTAGTTTTTAAGTGCTAATATATGTCAACCCAATATATAACATCAATCGGTTTGTTTTACAAGAAGTTGGGATTTTACTTGGAGGGTGTCTAACTATGAAGAATTAGTGGGGTAGTCAAACCAACCTGCTTCATCCTTTCAGTTCTCCACAACCATCAGTGAAGCCAAGTTAGCTGATAACTCCTTTATCACCTTCTTCTGTATTGACTCCCCCATCCCCAATCTTGACATCAATTTCACAATATTGCTGAACTGGGTTTCAATCAGTTCATTGTAAGCATCTGCATTGAAGTCTGCATAGATTGTTTCATCATCCTGATCCAGACTCATTGCTTGGCAGAGGCAGGCAATCATCCATGAGAAAAACCTTTTATCTGATGTGTTAACAAAGTAGAGCCAGAAAGGGAGTTTGCTGTTCAGGGCAGTTATAAACTCGACCACTTCAGGGATCTGGTACAACTCTCTATGGTCATCATCATAACCTGAAACTAAGAATACATACTTCTGGTATGCCTCCTCAAATGATTGTATGGAGTTTGTAATTACATTTAGAAGGGCAACATATTCTGAGGTGTCACAGTTTTGGATAGTCTCCTGAGGGATTTGCAAAACGACGTAGTCAGACTGTTGTGCAATATCTGCTGGACTGGATGCATATTCATTCAGCTGAACACAGACTGATGGACACCTATATTGACACCAAAGGTGTTTTAAAATCTTGAAATTCTTTCTAAGTAACTGATATTGTGGCGCACCAGACAGGACTTGAACCTGTAACCTACTGATTAGAAGTCAGTTGCTCTATCCAGTTGAGCTACTGGTGCGTAAGGGGAGTTCTGTGAAGTATCACAATAAAAATGATCAGAGACAAACCATAAATTATGTCATGCTTTCGAAAAACGAATTATATATTGGAAGTCTGTTCATCAATAAAAGTTGAAACCCTCTCAAAAACTTCTGCCGACGAAAGACTGGACGTATCCAGCAACAAATCAAAGTTTGATCTGTCATCAATATCAACTTTATAAAGACTTAAAAAATTTCTTCGCATTGTATCCCTGCGTTTTTGGCTGGTATCAATACTTTCTCTGATAGTTTTAGCTTCTTCAGTAGTACGTTCAGTGTCCTCCAGTATCCGCCTTGCCGCTTCTTCCAGGTCACAAATTAGACAAATTCGGATCGAGTCCGGAACAAAGTAAAATCCTAAATGCGCATCCAAAACAAAATCCTCATTTTGCTCTCCATAGAGCCTCTGCTCCTCATCAACCTGATGATCCACTTCAGGATGCTCTGACACATACTCAACGAGAAATTGCGTGATGTCGCTGTAGCCATGTTTCCTGGACAATTCACGCATAAAATCACCGGTCCCTTTAGTTTTTAAACCATAATGCTCTGCCAGCATGCGACGCAGCGTTGATTTTCCTGAACCCGGGCTTCCGGCCAAAGTTATTTTCATCAAGACTCTATTCGATATTCTGCAGTTGTTCCCTGACTTTTTCCAGCTCACTTTTGATTTCAACCGAGGATTGACTAATCCCGGCATGATTGCTTTTGGAAGCCATCGTGTTGACCTCACGATTTAGTTCCTGCATCAGAAATTCTGCCTTTTTTCCAACTTCACGTTGAGACAAAATTTCATCCATGTGTTCCAGATGAGTCCGGAAACGTACAACTTCTTCGCTAATATCAAGACGATCCGCAAGCAGAGCAATTTCCTGTTCCAGACGCTCAGGATTTATTTCAACACCTTCTGTCAGTTGAGAAAAACGTTCCTGTAAGCGATCCCTGAATCGCTCCGGTTCTGCTTGCGAGAGTTTTTCAATTGAATTTACGATGTTTCCACACGAGGAAAGTCGTTGCTGAATGTCACTTTGCATGGCCTGTCCCTCACGTTCCTTCATTTCCTGCAGTCCTTCCAATGCCCTTGAAAGACATTCCCGGATCATTTTTTCACACTTTTCAGGCGGTTCCCCGGATTTGTTTTCTTCAATTATATTTAAACTGGATAAGTCTCGTGCGTCAACACCAACTTTTCTTCCAGACAAAGCTTCAAATTCTGTCAATAACTCATAGTAACGTTGTGCACGTTCCAGATTGAGTTTCAGTTTCTCTTCTGAGGCACCTTTTTCCAATTTGATTGAACAGTCAATTTTTCCGCGTGAACTAACAGCTTTGATCTGTTTTTTAATTTCAGGTTCCATAGTTTGAAAACCGAAAGGCAGCCGACAACGAATATCCAGAAAGCGCTGATTAACAGAGCGTATTTCCACCTGGCAAATCCATGTTTCCCACTGCGCATCTGCTGCACCAAATCCTGTCATTGAAATTGCCATTTATTCCTTATAAACTGATAATTGATTTAAGCATTATACTACTTCTCTAATTGACAAATCGCTCTATTCAAGTTATATTACAGGTTAAAATTTAATTACTTGCCAAAAGACTGATGACTTTGATAAACACGCTTAATCATATCCTGCGCCACTATTACAGAGTGTTTTTTGATTCATTCCCCTCTAAACTGCCCAGTGATCTTCAAATATACCAAAATGACTGTGAAGACCTGGTTGGACGTTACAACATTTTACTGAAAAAAATTTCAGAATACATGAAAGATCATTGTAAACAGCAGGAAGATATGCCATATAATTCAGACTTGATCTTCTCCTACCATGATACTGATTCTTTTTTTCTGATATCTATCAAGGAAGATTTGGAAAACCTTACAGATGATTGTGAAGAGTTACTGGAAAAAGGTGAACTGCATCCATCAGAAATTCAACTGCACAATGATGCTATCGAACAAAATATAAACAAGCTTAATGAACTGCGCCAGTATTCCGAACAGATTGAAACAGCTCTACATGAGTATGAAGAAAACATAATGAAAATAGAGGAAGAAATCTCAAATAATACATTGTGCAACTAAAATAATTCTCACAGTCCAAACGACTGCCCACCATCATTTTTCTTCCAACAGTTTATCGGATCTCCCCAAAAATCCTTTCTCACTCTACTCTGTTGAGTTTCTCCAATTCATACGCACTTGCCGACTCCATAAACATCTGATAACGGGACAAAATCTGCACTGGATTTTCGAGTAAACCTTCAACCAACAATGAATTTTCGTAGAGTTGCTCCACAGTTTCTTTGAGAAAAGGGTGTTTTTTATTTTTCTGTAGAATCTCAGAAAGATTTTGAATTATCGGGTGTCCCATATTGACTTCCAGGTTACGCTTTTCCCCCTGAAATTTCTGGTCCATCATTTTCATCATCTTTTCCATTTGTGCAGTCATTCCATCCTTTGGAGTCACCAGAGAACAGGGGCTGTCCACCAGGCGTTTTGAGTCAGAGACCTCACTGACACGGTCCTTAAGCTGTTTTTTGAAAAATGCAAGAATATCACTTTTTTCTTCCTTGGAAAGTGAAGATTCTGCTCCAGACATGTCACTGTCATTAATTCCTTCTATATCTCCCTGGGATATATTTTTTAAAGTTTTCCCATCATAATCCCTTAGATCAACAACCATAAAATCATCAATTTGATCTGTTAGAAACAAAACTTCCAAGCCCTGTCTGCGAAAATATTCCAGATTGGGATTGTGTAATATTGCCTCACGCGAACCTCCGGTAACATAGAAAATGTCTTTTTGTCCTTCACGCATCCTGCTGACATAATCTTTAAGAGTCACGTCCGTTGAAGAATCTTCTGATATGGAAGAGTTAAAGCGCAACAGGTCCTTCAATCTGTCTTTGTTCTTAAAGTCAGAAGAAACTCCTTCTTTAAGCAAAGTTCCGTATGTTTGCCAAAATTTTCCGTACTTTTCAACATTTTGTTCTGCCAGTGTCTGCAACTCTTTCAACACACGCAAAGTTAAACTATTTTTAATTTTTTCAATCAGCACATTTTTTTGTACGTTTTCCCGGGACACATTCAGCGGCAAATCCTCTGAATCCACAACCCCATTCACAAAACGTAAATATGATGGAAGGAGGTCTGTGTTGCCGGTCTGAATCAAAACTTTCTGCGCATAAAGCGCAATATCTTTGCTCTCTCGTGCATAAAGCACTTCATTTCCTACTGATTCAGGGAAATACAACAGGGCATAATACTGAATTGGGGCGTCAATATTAAAATGCAAATGATGAAACGGATCCTGCTGACCATGAGAAATCTGCTTGTAAAACTCTTTATATTCATCATCTTTCACTTCAGATTTTGACTGCGTCCAAATCGCTTTTACCTGGTTGATCGTTTTATCCTTAACTTTTACCGGAAAAGGAAGATAGTTAGAGTATTTTTTTATAATTGATTCAAGACGCCACTCACTGCAAAATTCCTTGGCATCTTCCTTTAGAAACACAGTAACACGCGTGCCGCGCTGCTTAAAATCAACAGGAATAATTTCATATTGACCTCCTCCTTCGGAAGACCATTGCCAGGCTTTAGCATCTTCTTGCCAGGAACGGGTGGTTAATTCCACACGATCTGCTACCATGAAAACTGAATAGAAACCAACTCCAAACTGTCCAATCAGATTTTCTGCAGATTTGTTCTCAGTTTGTAACTGCTCTAAATATTTTAGCGTTCCGGAATTTGCAATTGTTCCCAAATTTTCAACCAATTCTTCCTTTGTCATTCCACAACCGGAGTCTTCTATAACAATCTTTCGCTGCTCTTCATCCAAGGAAATTGTGATCTGGAGTTCTGTGTCTTTGTCCAGAACTTTTTCTTCTGTCAATGTAGTCAATTGAACCTTGCTCAGTGCGTCAGATGCATTTGAGACAAGTTCACGGAGAAAGATTTCTCGTTCCGTGTATAATGAATGTACCAGAATTTCGAGAAGCTTCTGCATCTCAGCCTGATATTCATGGACTTCTGGTTTTGGCTTTGCTTTTTTACTCATAAAGTTTTTCCTTGATGACAAATGTTGCTGTAATTATTTTATTCACCTTCAATGCTACTTAAAAACTTGCAAAATGAAAAGTCATTTAATAATATTCAACACACAGTTAGCTTTATTTTTTCATTAATAACAGTTCTTTAAATATTCTTTTGCTGATAACTGTGTCAGCCTTCAGTACTCTTTACTCACCGCAACCGAATTTACCATTACTTTGGATGGCATCCCTATTTGTTGATTGTGTTCGTTTTTTTATTTGGTGGGTTTAAGAATCATATTTGGATTACGTAAAATAGACTATATTGAGTTCAGACAAACAAAAATTTTGACTATTATTTTAATTCATTTTAAATTTGGGAACTCATGACAGTGTTTGATGCAGGCTGAGGACAAATTTTTCATATTCTTACAAATCCCGTATTGCTGCATGTACTGAAATGACAACTCATTTTGAACTAGTCTTCATGTATAATTTATAAAATGTCTGTTCGGATCGACTTTGCTCTTAGTCCAGCTGATTTTGACAATGCTCGAAAGCTGTTCATAGATTATGCTGAATCATTGGGATTCAGTCTGTCTTTTCAAGGCTTTGAGGACGAACTGGAACATCTTCCCGGAAAATACGCTGCACCTGAAGGCTGTATCCTCCTTGCATGGGATGAGTTGGATTGTGTAGGTTGCGCAGGTTTGCGGCCTTTAAGTGATGATGTATGCGAGATGAAACGTCTTTACGTTAAACCATTATACCGTGGTACTGGTTTAGGGCGATTGCTGGCTGAAAAAATTGTGCAACTCGGTATTGATAAAAAATATACCAGAATGCAGTTGGACACCTTAAACAGCATGCAGTCCGCAGTTGGACTCTATAAGTCTCTTGGGTTTGTTGAGACAGATCAGTATTACAACAATCCACATCCGGAAGTAGTGTTTTTTGAGCTTACTCTGGATTAATTGACAGTAGCTTAATATTGCAGAAAATTCTTTTATTTGCTTTTATGTTTTTTCTTGGTTATCCTGTCTCCAATGGAACTGACGTATTTGATTTATACTTTTAATAACTAAACTTGGATCAGCTATGAATAGAACTATTATACCAATTGCAAGTGGAAAAGGTGGAGTTGGTAAAAGCTTTATAGCAGCTAACTTGGCAATTGCATTGGCGAAACTTGGCAAACAGGTTATTGTTGCAGACCTTGATTTCGGAGGATCAAATCTTCATACCTGTCTGGGAATACACAATACTAATCCTGGCATCGGAGATTTTTTACGCGCACGATACAGCAAACTGAAAGATTTGCTCGTAGAAACAGAAAATGAGAATCTCAAGTTTCTTGCTGGTGATGTTAGAAGTCCGTTTCTGGCAAACATGCATCACTCACAAAAAATGCGACTCATTAACAATCTGAGACAATTGGAATGTGAATATCTTATATTGGACCTTGGAAGCGGAAGTACTTACAATACCTTGGATTATTTTGGAATGACACAATTGGGGATGATTATCACTACTGCAGAGCATGCTTCAACAGTAAACATGCTTACTTTCCTCAAACTTTTTGCTTTTAGAGTAATTGAGCGTTCTATGCCAAAAAACACTTTCCTTGACGAAAAGTTGAGGGACTCTTACAACCGCACTGTGATGGATGAAGTCCTGACCGTACGGGGTCTGTTGGATGAAATTTCTACAATTGACAGGAATGTAGCACAAAAAGCCGAACAGAGTTGGATTCGTTACAGACCTAGGATTATAATCAACAAATGTAATTTGCCAAACGAATTGGATTTACTTGGATCATTGGAAAATACTTTCAATAAAATTTTAATGCTTAGAAGTGATTTTTTTGGTTGTCTTTTTACCGATCCTGCAGTTTCAAAAACCTTTAAGGAAAGTAAGACGTTGAATGTCGCGGCCCCCAATTCTGACATTCTTGAAGACATTAACCTGCTTGCCGACCGAGTAACCCGCCTGTGGGAACAACCAATTAGAAATAGTGCTAACCTGCTGCAGTTTAATGCAAAAAATCTTTTTGAAAAAAGGCAAAAATAATTAGGACGCAGTGTAAATAATGTCCGTTCAAAAGCGCATCAGTTTGGTCATTACTGGGAAAGTGCAAGGTGTCGGATACCGTTATTCCGTGAAGCTCAAAGCTGAATCTCTGGCAATCAGAGGCTACGTCAGGAACCAACTTGACGGGTCGGTTTTTGTGACAGCGCAAGGAGAGACTACTGCAGTAGAAAATTTTGTGAAATGGTGCTATAAGGGACCTCCGGCTGCATTCGTTAGAGGTATAGAAAAGACTCCTGGATCTATCGAAGACTTCAGTGAGTTCAGCATTCTCTACTAACTAACCTCTCCAAACCCTTCGTGATTCCGCATGGGGATTTGAGAAACAAGTAAAATAATCGACTCTTACTCAAATATTTTTTCAATTTTTTTTGCAAAATTGTTTACTTCAACAGGTTTGATTACATGAGCATTCAAACCGGCTTTTACTGCCGCAACAATGTTTTCCTGTAATACATCTTCGGTGACCATTAACACAGGAATTTGTTTGAGGTTTGGAACAGCGCGTATTTGCTCCAGCAACTCCATTCCACTCATTTTTGACATATTCCATTCCAGGACTACAAAATCAAAAATAGCTGATTTAAGTTTAACCAGGGCCGAGTAACCGTCATCTGCCTCATCCGTGTTGTTGTAACCCAGCTGTGCAAGAGTATTAATTAAAATTTTTCGCGTTGCTGCAAAATCATCAACAACAAGAATTTTCATATCTCTTTCAGCCGGCATACTCCTTTACAACGACTCTAAATGTATCAAACTTAACATATCAACAGCTTTTCAGTTTTTCAAGTGATGCTGCATGACAGAAAACTAAATCTCAGCAGCTTTAATGGGTGCAATAGAATTAATAGTTGTTTAGTGATCCTGTAAACGTTTATCTGCAATTGCAAGCTGGTCTGAAAGGATGCAGACTAAGTCTTCAAGGAATTGAACGGCAATTCGAGGTTCATGTTGAGCAAGAGATAAAAGCTCGGTCTCAGTAAACTGCAGAAGAGTTGAATCTTTTCTTGCAATTGCCCGTGCAGCAGAGTCGGCATTTCCTGTACATAGTGAAAATTCTCCAATTAAATCAAAATCTTTTCGAGTCCAGCAATAGCCCACAGAAAATGTTTCGCTTTTTGCTGAAACTGTTGATTCAATCTCCACTTCTCCTGAAGTAATAAAAATATAGTCACCTTTTTTGGCTTTAATTTTTGTTATTTTTTTGCCACTCATAATAGAGTGCGATTCACAATAAGACATTATTATTCTGCGCCATTTTTTACCAAGTTTCTCCCAGAATTCTGCTGGTTCAATCGATATCTCTGTTTGTTCTAAATTCTCATTTGCGTTTAACTTGGCCTCAAGGCTTGTAAGGTCAAATTCTTTTTGTGTAAGCAACCGCTCATCTGTCTCCTTCAAGGACGATTGAAGACGATTAGCCAGGTTCAAAAACAGTTTGGCTGCAATTTTTGGATTACGCTTTTTAAGAGGTTCCAGGCAGTCACGATTAACTACCAGTAGTCTTGTTTTTTCTGCGGCTTCTGCACTTGCACTTCTTTCTGCCTTCCTGAACAATCCCATTTCACCAAAAGTATTCCCCTTTTCTAAACGAACAAGGTCAGTACGCTTTCCATTTTTTTCCAGGAAGATAGATATTGAACCACTCAAAACCACATACATTTCGTCACCAATTTCACCCTGAGTGAAGAGCAAAGTTCCTTTTTCCAAGTCTTCCGTGTAGGCCATCAGACTGGCAATTTTAGCTTCCCTGACAGTCATGTTCTGAAACAGGTCAATTCCCTTTATAAATTGTTCATCAAATTTAAGCCCAACATAATCCCAAACTGTTATCAGCCCTGTTTCCATCACAACTGAAGGCAAATATGTCATATCAATTGCCAGACAAACGAGTAATGTGAATGCCGTAAAAGTACCAAACAAAACTTGAGATTCCATTTCTGATAGTGCAAACAAAATGAATCCTGCTGAAAGAGCAATAGTAGAAAATAGCATTGGACGTGCAACAATCGGTAACGTCTTCAATGATGCCTTTCGTTTGTTACGTAGTTTATTGGCATTTTCGTTGTAGTGACTAAGAAAATGGATTGTGTCGTCAACTCCAATTCCCAGTGCTATTGCGGCAATAACTGAAATCGTCACTCCAATTGGAATATTCAGCCAACCAAGTGAACCGAAAAATATCAAAATTGTTATTACATTCGGAAACAAGGCGATAACACCCATCTTCCAGGAAAGGAAAAGCATTGACAAAATGACAAATACTATAACCAAGGCAAGAAAAACGCTGTTTATTTGCCCCTGAGCAATGTTGTTTGCAGATTCACTGGAGAGCACACCTCCGCCTGTATAGCTGAACTGTAAATGAGGCAACAGTTGAGGAACCTTTTGTAACAGCAAATCCCTCAGTGCCAGAAAAGCAGTGGAACCGCTGATGCGCATTCTCAAAGTAACCTGCATCACATCTTCTGCATCACTTAAGAATTTTGGACCATTTTCAGCGGTTTTATCAAAAAACTGAACCACTTCTTTGTCAGATAATTTATCCAGGCCCATCCTGTAATGTTCGAGGACATCAACAGGAGAATGCATTTTATCGATTCTAAGTCCTTCAATATTGCCTATTTCAGTAACGTCTTTTACCTGAAAAAGCCAATCCTGAAGCTCCTTGAGTCCAAAAATGGTTTTTGCGGTTTTTAAAGGATTGTATGAAATATCTTGTTGATTTTCACTTTCATTTCCTGCCCTGAATAATAAACGTAGCGTATCTGTGCCGGATAATTCATCTTCAATCAACCGTAAGTCCTTAAC
>Ga0207913_1000596_pt1 | contig 10134 bp, 7 predicted proteins | sample DeeseametaMP2913_FD_184168 | JGI IMG/M metagenome (GOLD analysis project Ga0207913, IMG submission 184168) | Marine microbial communities from the Deep Atlantic Ocean - MP2913 (SPAdes) | ecosystem: Environmental > Aquatic > Marine > Oceanic | place: West of Santa Cruz de la Palma, Atlantic Ocean...
ATCTTCCCATGACTCAATGTGAAGACACACCTTGAAGCCCTCCTGATAGAACACCACACACTGGACCCTTGACCCATGACCACTATGCGCGACACGCTCCTTCAATCCTCACACATTGCTCTGCTTGCTCTCCTGTTCACCACAGCTTGCGGCGAACAAATCGTGGTGGAGAACACATTGGCAGAGATCAGCGAGGTCACACCCATCGCCCTCACATCTGCGGATGAAGTCTCTGTTTCTTACCTTCTCTCCGACGAGGAGGGAGATGATCAGGCACTGACCGTGGAGGTATGCGAAGGATCAGCCGACTCACCACAGGACTGTGGACTTGCCTTTGAGGGCACAGGCTCTGATCCTGTGAGCTTCCTCCCGACTGAACAGGGAGGTCGCCCACTGTCTCATGTGTTCACATGGGACCAGAATTGTGGACGAATTCAGGGAGATACAGGCGAGATTTTTGACACAACCCTTGATACAACTTACATATTTCGTTTACGAATCAAGGATGAGCGCGCAGAATGGCACTACAGCGACACATTTACTCTGATGGAGCTTGGTGTTGATGCAATCTCCGATTGTGAGCGCTGACACAACAACCCACCGTTAAAAAGAAGAGCCCTGTATCACCATGAAGTGTCTGTATTGTGAGGAAGATATTTGGGAGGAGGCCAAGTTTTGCACCAGCTGCGGAACTCCTGTGCTACGTTGCCCCAGCTGCCAAAACCCCATCCTTGCAGATGCACAGTTTTGCGGTCAGTGTGGTGAAAACCTTCAGTTTCATGAAGGGCTTCATGAAGAAAGCGATGTGGTTTTAATGCGCGTCACGCAACCTGCCCTCAAGATCAAGCGCGAGCAACAATTCGTCGAAGAGCTTCAGCCTGAACACCTCGCCATTATCTACCGGCCCACTCGCATCGCGCAACGCTATCCCCTGGTCGCAGGTGATAATATCATTGGCGCAAATCCTCGCAATGACATCACCATTGGTGACCCCGAGGTATCCTGGAATCATTGCATGCTCATCTGCCGCCCCGATCGCATCCTTCTTCAGGACACAGCAAGCACAAACGGCACGTATCTCAATGGTCAACGCGTGGTCCGACCCACACAAATCACGGGCAAGGATAAGCTCCAGATCGCAAGCATTGAGTTCAATATCTGGATACCTGACAATTACATTGACAGGTACAAGTAGACGCAAAAAAGGGGCGGCCAAAAATCTTCGATTTTTGGCCGCCCCTTTTTTGCGTCTACTTGTGAGCAGAGCTTAAGCCTGTGTTGGCTCGTTCTCGACCTCTTCAGGCAAGCCGCCGATTTCTTCAATGCGCTCAAGCACATCAGCGTAACCATCCTCAACCTCATCGCGAGGGAGTCCGCCTTCAGCAAGACGAGCATCGGACTGCTTGCGACAGAACTCGTAGAAGTCCTTACCACGCTTGAGCAGGCGAGGATCGTTACCCACAAGGTCAATCGCCTTACCGAAGCTATCCTCAGCATCAGCAAAGTTGAAGAGTTTCTCGTTGTAGGAGATGAGGTTGATCTGGCTCACGATGTAGATGGAGACCACATCCTGTCCAAGCTCCTCGAATGCCTCTTCGGAGAGTTCTTCAGCGACACGACCCCACTTGAGAGCGTTGTCGAACTGTTCGCTCTGGAAGAACTGCACGCTGAGCTGCTGGCAGCCCTGTGTGGCCTGCACGTAAAGCGCCTTGTTTCCGCCATCGATAACTTCACGAGAGATCTCAAGACCACGTGTCATGGATGCATCTGCCTCATCGAACTCTTCCTGAGACGCGTGCATGGACGCCTTGGTCATGTAGATGGCGCTGGCCATGGTATTGATGGTGGGCTCGTTCTCCTCAAGAAGCTCGTCTACAGTCTTCTGAGCGTAAACCAGAGCGTTGCGTGCTGTATCCATATCGCCAGCAGCAGCGCTCAAATTGGCGAGGTTGAGGTGTGTCGCAGCGCTGTTACCACGGAAGCTCTTGTCGCCGTCCTCGTCGATGATGCGGCGGCAAAGAAGTGCAGCTTGCTCGTGGAAGGTCTTGGCTGTAGCGACATCGTTGCCACGCTGGTGAACCACACCAAGCTCGTTGAACGCCTGAGCGCGCAACTTCCTGACATCTTCAGTGTCTTCAGGAGCCATGTCCAACACAATTGCGGACTCTGTCAACGCCATGCGTGCCAGGTCAAGGTTTCCTTCACGCAATGCTTGACTTCCCTGCTGAAGCAAGCTCTGTGATGCCTGGGTTTGTCTCTCTCTCCAGTTTAATTCGGCCATCTTTTTAGCTCCTGTAATTAATCTATCTATCGATATCGCTCAGCGAGCGATGATAATCCAGTCAATCTAGCACACCTGAGCATCAGCTCATCCGCGACACCACACAGTGCACCAAGTTATGAACGCCAAGCAACCTAATGCAATCCTGGCGTAATGTCCACGACTTGTTTTTTGCCTCTCAAGGCATCGTGAACGCACACTCCCCAACAAAACACACAAGCCATTGTATTTAAAGCAATTTCAACCCATTACTCTTTATACTTATCGAGAATCTTCCTTGTGCGATCTTCTTCGGGAATCTCGAGCAGGACAGGCATCACGCGCGCATCACACCAGTCATCGCTGTTGCCACGGGTCTGATCCGAGACAGATGAAGACTCCATGTCCTTGATTTTTGCCACAAACTCAAGCGCGCTTTCGGAGGTTAACTTGACACGACTCTCAAGCAGTTCCTCCTTCTTCTTGAGCTGCATCAAGTTGTTCTTGATACCCGCCTCATTGATAGGCTTTTTGGGCGCGCTTTTGGGTGCCTTGTCCTTGGTATTGGATTGTGGCACAGGAGCCTTACTGTAAAGCTTTAACTTCAGCTCGGCGATCTTCTCGCGGTTTCTATCTCGCATATACACAGCGTTAAGGTAGCCTTGCCACGCACCGCGATATTCCACAAACAATGCCATCTTGCTGGCCGTCTCATTCATATAGTGAGGAGGTCCATCGCCACGCAAGAACAGGTCCATACGACCAAGCTTTTTACCTCTGCTCAGAGGCTCCACAATCGGCACCCCACCCGTCCATCGTGGGTCAGCAGTCATCCTGTTGGAGTTTGAAACAATCGCCGCATCCACGCGCAATTTCGCCGTCTTGAGCTTCTTCACAAGCGCCTCGGTCTCCTCCATGCCATTGTTATTTAAGAGCACCACCATATCCACATCCTGGGGGACATTGGCGATCTCGCGTTGATATGAGACAAATGGCTCTGCGACCTTCACACCTTGCTGCTTATGGAAGTCTGACACGCGCGCTCTGGACTTGGTCAGACCAATAAACGCGATCTTCTGGCCATGACGCTCCACCACCACATGTCCCTTGAAGGGAAAACTATCATCAGACGCCCTCTTGAGGTTCGCCGAGATAAACGGGAACGTCGCCTTCTTGGCGAGCTCTTCAAGAGTGCCAAGCCCCATGGACAGGTCGAGTTCACCGATATTAAACGCATCAGGAGCCCGCTCGTTGAGCGCCATCACAATCGCCTCGGCCTGCTGCTTGAGCTTGTGTTGATTATCCTGAGGAGAGCTACGCACCGTACTATGAGGAAACAGCAAATCGCCAGCATCTGCCACGAACACAGCATCCGCAAATGGTGAGAATGAAGCGTCGTGCTCAAAACCCCAGTATTTATTCAACGCCTTCAGGTCATCAGCCGAGGTGTTGTCGCGTGTTTGACGTGCCAGATCAATCATGGTCGCACGTCGAGTTAGCCCACCCATCGGATTGCGTTTACACCCACAATCCTCACGCTCACCGTGATTATTTGCTGAGAAGATGATGACCAGATGGTCTGCATTTTCAAGCAGCTCTGTGGGAATTGACGGGCGAGTTTCTCGCTCTTGCCTCATCAACTGATTTTTGGTGTGCAGCATTGCCTTGTCGAACGACTGTTGTCGGGCGCGTGCGATCCAGTGCTTTGCGCTCGCCTGATTCAAGATCTGTTCAGCTGTGAGCTTTGCTGGCACCACAGGCTCTGCTTTGGCAGTATCACTTGCACTTGTCTTGTTGTTTTCACAAGAAGACAAAAATGCAAGCATGATCAGGGAGATAGACACAACAAAAAAACTATAACGCGAACGATGCATATCTCCAAACCTCTTCTGGACAGACTACTCTTTGTGATGATCAACAGTGAATGCTTATGGACATCCTTTATCAAGCTCTTGCTTTGCGACCTTCGCCGCATCGGAGCGCTTGTGCTCCGAGATCACAAGTTCAAAGAATGGCTTTGATGAGGGGCATTTATTAATTTTTTTGAAGCTCTGACCAATGCGCAACGCAGCATCAGGCACTCTCTTTGACGTATCATAAAACTTCTTGATGATCTTCTGATACTCATAAATCGCCGACACATACTGAGCCTCGGTGTAATAAGACTCACCCACGCAATAAATAGCCTCATCCACACGTGCATCCTCGGGATGCCTTGAGATAAAAGCTTCGCAGATCTTGCGTGCATCGCGCGCCTTACCATCAGCCAGGGTCTTGGTGCCAAGCTTCAAAAGCTCGGTCGCATTCTCTGGAAGGGTAATGCTCTGTGTGGCTCCCTCAAGTCGCAGCTCGACATCTTCCTTGAACAGGGTCATGTCCTGTTCCATTTTTGCGAGCCTGAAATCAAGCTCCTCGGCCTGTCCACGGAGCCTGTTAAGCTCATCGCGCATTTGTTGTAAATCGATGCCCTGAGCCGCGTTATTTTTACGAAGTGTTTCCTGAGCCTCGGCGATGCTCTCACGCAACAAGGTGTTCTCTTTGCGCGCCTGTGCGATCATCTCGGCCATGACACTTTCGCGCTTTTTAATCGTTTCCTGCATGGCGTCTTGCTGCGCCTTGAGCGCCTCAATGTCAGTCTTCATCTGGTCGCCATCTGTGGTTGTCACACATGCTGTTGCGCTCAAAGAAAGACATCCCACCAACATCATCGAGAGGAAACGTTTACCAATAAAATCAGAACGATAAAAAGACTTCAAACGTGAACTATAAGCAAGCACAGGTATTCTCCATTTCGCTTGTAACGGGTCATTCAATTAATACGTGGCCATGTACAAGTGCCCTCGCAAAGGAGGGCACTATAACAAATTCATGCAATCAGTCACACTGTCTCTTGCGCAACACGCCCAAAAGAAGACCAAGGCACATGACCAGCAGTGCACCAGCACCACGTTTGCCTGCTCCACTCACACCTGCGGTGGCACAGTTATCACCAGGTCCTCCGTTGAGCACTCTGGGGGTGGAGTCTTCCACAACGCCCATATCAGCATCGCTCATCCCCATATCCATGGGGGGAGGATCACCGCTTGAACCGCCACATGCGTTGTCCATCACGCAGTCGGGGTCGCGGCAATCGGCGAGCCCGTCACCATCGTTATCAGTGTTATCTTCGCAATTTTCGACCTGACAGGCGTCGGGGATACCATCGCCATCTGCGTCCTCAGCATCATCACCTGAGGAGCACACATCACAGGCATCAGGGATGCCATCACCATCATCGTCCTGAAGATCATCGCCACTATCACAGACATCACAACGGTCAGGGATAGTATCGCCATCAGCATCTTTTCGATCATCTGCGCCTGGGCAGAGGTCACATGCATCGGGCACATCATCATTGTCACCGTCCATGGAGTCTGGACCCTGATTACACGCATCACACGCATCAGGAATACCATCGCCATCGGTGTCCGTATTGTCATCACCTTCTGGGCAAATGTCGCAGTCATCCACAACACCATCGCCATCAGCATCTGCGGTGCCTTCACATGTATCGCAGGCATTGGGGATGCCGTCACCATCGGTGTCGAGGTTGTCATTTCCGCTTGTGCACTGATCACATGCATCGGGCACATTATCCGCATCAGCATCTTGAAGATCATCACCTGTGGCACAGACATCACATGCGTCTGGCACAGAGTCTCCGTCGGAGTCTATTGCGTCATCACCAAGATCGCAGATATCACAGGCATCAGGCACGCTGTCATTGTCTGCATCAAGACGGTCATCCTTGCCAGGGCAAAGATCAGCGCTGTCGCACACCATGTCTCCATCGCTGTCATCAGGATTATCCGTGGGACAGGGATCGCAAATATCACCCGTGGCGTCACCATCACCGTTGGCCTGAGCAGGGTTACTTTGCATGGGGCAGTTATCGTTCAAGTCAAAGAAACCATCACCATCCGTATCAAACCTGACAACCACAGAAGTCTCACTGGTTACCTGTCCGCCCGCACCACCTTGGGGAGGCGTGGAGTAATTGGCAACGTTGATCCACTCTGTACGATCAGGCACCTGCGCGAGCACTACATCAAAGATGACGTCACGAGACTCACCTACAGGCACGGTAAGATCCTGAATCACAACACCATTTGAAGGCGTCGACATATCCAGACCACCCGCCGCAGTCACCACATTAAAGGAGGTTGCAAACTGAGAAGGAATGGAGTCCGTCACCGTAATGGTCCCCTCCTCGTTACCTGTATTCTCAAGATGAAGCGTGTAACGCACGGTATCACCAGGTGATGGCACACCATTATTATCCGCATCAATATGCAACGTCCAGGTCTTGGTCGAGCGGCTCTCAAACACAGGCTCAAACACATCAAAAGATGCGATGTTGTAAATCAACCATGTCTTGTCTCCGCTGCCATCATAGGTGATGGAGATGGAGGTATCCCCCACTGTCAGCGCACTTGAGATATCGTACCTGTCAATATCCACACCAATCACATCAGTACGCGCAGGGCTTACAGTATTGATGGTGCGGTTAAATGGGTTGTTGGCAGGGTTGACAGCGTCCTGCAACTGAAGTGCTGGTGCATTGCCTGGAGAGCTGCTCACAGAGACGCCCTCTGAACCACCACCACCCTGATCACCCTCGATCACATAGTAGGTCAAAGAACCTGTTGCAGGATTATCCACTTCAAAGCCTGACTCGGTCAGCACCAGCTCCTGATGCGAAGGTGATACGTGAGACTCATAAAGCTCCCAAATACCATCATAGAGAAGCACCTGACGCACGCCCACGCTTGGGTGACGGTACACCAACACCACCGAGAAAGAGGCGTTGTCCGTCGCACCATCAGCAATGCTTGCATCAAAGTCAGAGACTGTATAGTCGCCATGTAACTGGCCGCCAGCATTTACAATTTCCTGTGTCATATCAAAGCGACACACCTGCTGGTCATAAGAGGTTGTTCCCTCTCCACAGAAGCATTCATTGGCAATCACGCTCGTAGCCACGCCACCAGGCACAGTCAATGTCACCTGATTATCAAGCGCATTCACACAGTCAGAGTTTGGACGAGTGCCTGCCCAGTAAAGGTAGGCAGTCTCGACTACGGCGTTGGCTGGCACATCAATATCAGGGCGCACTGTCACGCTCTGAGGTTGAATATTGGTATCCACTGTCCCCGACACACCACGCTGATCCGCCGCAAGGTTCACACCTGTCGCAAAGAAATCCACATCTCCTCGCCAACTTTGCCTCAAACTGATCGGCTCATCAGCAAACAGAGGGTCCTGTTGAGCAGATATTCCCGCAAATAAAGTCAAGGCACCAAGCAGCCCTTTCTTACAACCCAGTAAGCGCTTCATCGTCGTACTCTCATATGTATATTGGTGGTGTTTTGTTCATGGCCCATGACAACCTGGCCAAAGTTACCCTCCAACTGACATATCCACCGAGGTAAATCAACACAAACTCTTCATATTATGGCAAACCTACCACCAAAAAATGCAAACGTCAGACAGGTACACCATCTGTTAAACCATAATTTGCTTTTGCGTCGATTGCTTACTTCGTCTACAGACTATCCCCATGTCAGGAAACATGGCCTGACCCACAACAGTTTGACCATTCAACAAAGACCTCACTTACCCATAGAATCTGGAGCACTTACGATGTTTAACCTTGGAGTCAACATGGCACGAATGAAGCGCATTCTTGTGCTTGCCATGCCCGTCGTCATCGCCATGCTCACACAAACATCCATCAATGTGGTGGACACCATCTTTGTCGGTAAGTTGAGCCCCGACCTCAGTATCCCTGGTCAGGCAGCGCTTGGATTTAGCCTCCCGCTATTATGGGCATTCGGTGGCTCTCTCTCCGCACTTGGCATTGGCGCACAGGTCATGACTGCACGACGTTATGGTGCTGGCGATGTCGAAGAGAGCGGACAGATTCTTACAAACGGCATTGTCGTTGCTACGCTCTCATCAATTCTGGTGTCCATCCTTGCATGGTTCCTCATTCCCACGCTCTTCTCGTTCCTCACACAGAATGATGCCGTCATTGAGCTTGGCGTTCCCTACGCAAGATTCCGCATTATCGGTGTCATCTCCATGGTGCTCACCACAATTTATAAGGGCTTCTTTGATGGACTTGGCAAGACCAAGATCCACATGTATGCGGCGATCGTCATGAATGGCGTCAACATTCTACTAAACTACTCACTTATCTTTGGATTTGGCCCCATTCCTGCGATGTATGTCACAGGTGCCGCGATTGCGAGCCTCATTTCAACCTTTATTGGACTCTTCATCCTCATGGGGTGGACGTTCCTTCCCTCGGTCCGTAAATTCAAGGTCTACCGCCCCAAGAACCTCAACATTTCAACCATGTGGAACCTCGTCAAGCTGAGCGCGCCAAGCGGCCTCGCACAGGTCTTTATCATGGGAGGCGTCTTGATGTTCTTGAAGATCATTGCCTCACTTGATACCACGCACATTCAAGATATGCTTGAACAACTGCATCACGCCTCACCTGCGCTCATCACAAGCTCAAACATGTTCCAACACACGGTGCAATCCTCCTCATCCGTGGGTCAAACACTCTTTCTTCAGGACTGGAGCACCACGTTGATGCACACGCGTCCGCCTGTCTTCACCACCGCAGCAAAGCTCATCATCGACCTCCTAAGCATTGGCTTTGTGACATGCATCGCCTTTGGCACTGCCACGGCGACGCTTGTATCTCAGGCCATGGGCAAGAAGAACTATCAGGAAGCGTCTGATTTCGGCTGGGATTCTGTCAAAATGAGCATGTACTTCTATGGCGCGCTTGGGCTTGTGATTATTGTGATGCCCGAGCTGTTCCTCGACCTCCTGAGTGATGATCACATGGTCATCAAGGCTGCTGCGCCAGGACTTCAAATCATGGCAGGACTGGAGATGCTCATCGCCATGGCCCTTGTGCTAACACAGGCCCTGTTTGGTGCAGGCGCCACACGTTACGTCATGGTGGTGGAGTTCCTCCTTCACGGGCTCTGCCTTGCCCCCATGGCCTACCTGTTTGCCTTTGTACTTGATCTTGGCTTTCTTGGCGTCTGGCTCTCTGGTACGCTTTATGTATTCCTTCTTGCGCTGGCCATGTCCGTCAAATTCTGGCGCGGATCATGGACAAAGATCCAGGTATAACAATACATTACAAACCCTCACAAGCATGACACCACAACACACAGACATCACACGCACATGGTTCTTCACGTTGTTGCTGATGTCTGGCGTCCTGGGTTGTGGGCAAATTGAAGCAGAGCCTGTTCTTGATAGGGATGGCGATCCAATTGAGTTCCCACCACCGCTTGAAAACTGGCTCCTTGTCTCAACCGTAACATCTGACGCTGAAACACAACCACTTCGCCCCTCTTTTCTGATTCAGTTTAATCAATATCTTCAGGAAGATAGCGCGCTAAGCTATGGCGTGGTCACGTTACGCTCGGGTGCACTCTCTGCATCAGGAAGCTACACCCCAATTATGGTCAAGAAGGCCATCCTGTGGACCCCCTACAGAGATTTGCGCGATTCATTCGAATACACGCTCACCGTTTCAGGGAGTGGATTAAGAAGCGTCACCGAGGCCCCTACTCCACCTGATTACAACAAATCCGTGACATTTATCGCCGCACAAGAGGCTCAGGAACACACCGCTTTTGAGCTCAAGTTCACACAAGATCTCGCCTGGCCTGATATCAAGGACATCTTTGCTCAACGCGGCTGTTACGCATGCCACGGTCAACCTGACTGGAATGGATTAAATCCGCTGACCTATGATGCCATGGTCGGCCAAAAGTCAGAGCAAACAGACCTTCAACTGG
>Ga0207913_1000598_pt1 | contig 10110 bp, 8 predicted proteins | sample DeeseametaMP2913_FD_184168 | JGI IMG/M metagenome (GOLD analysis project Ga0207913, IMG submission 184168) | Marine microbial communities from the Deep Atlantic Ocean - MP2913 (SPAdes) | ecosystem: Environmental > Aquatic > Marine > Oceanic | place: West of Santa Cruz de la Palma, Atlantic Ocean...
AGAGAAAAATATCCTGTTTTTGCAAAGGAGTTTCTCGATGTTCGCTTGGATTTTTATATTGATGTTTCCCTAATCCGACGTGAGTATAACCATGTAAATCAGAATATATTTCATTTTGAATCAAGTCATAATAATGGCAAAAGGCTTGGTGAAACCATGACAACCTTATATACGTTATTTAGATCTTCTTTTAAATTAGGTAAGTTTGACTCACAAGTGACAAAATTAACTCAATTAGTAACAGAGAGAAACCCAAGAGACTTAGCAAGTGAAGCACTTAAATTCTATATGCTTTTGATGCAGATAAAAGATGATCCAAATTATTATTTGGATTTAACAAACATGGCTGTAAACCTTGATTAGTTTCAGAAACTACGGATGACCGTGTCTCAGTTAATTAAAACCATAATACCGAAAACAACAAGCAAGAAATGGGTCAAGTCTTGCTTATGAACATCACTCTTACTTGCTCGCGCGAATTAAATTTCACGCCGACAGCAATGTGTTTAGCCTTTGCGATGTATAGGCACAATCTAACTTATAGCTTAAGCTCCTTTTCTCTTTTCCCTCGAAACTCATTCCTCGTATCTTTCCCCTCGCAACTCGCTAACTTGTTGGGTTTCGCTCCGCTCTACCCAACCTACAAGCTGATAGCTCCCTTCCCCTTTACTCTCGCTAACTTTCCCCTTGCTAACTTTCTCCAACAAAAAAGCCGTTACATTGCTGCAACGGCTTTTTGGCATTTGAATTTAATGTGATTAAGTATTTAAAAAATAGACATTTAAAAAATTAAGTTACTGATTTTTAAGTGTTTTTCAAATCACTACTCAAAGCAAAATAGTATTTAAATTTTAGACATTTTAACTACCTGAAAAATAAGCAAATTATTTTTTGGTTTTTCTAGGCCAATAAATAGCTTGAACCCGTTTAGGAAGTAGCTGATACAGCAATTCTTGTTCATGCTTATACAACCAATAATAGCTCGGTCTGACTTTTTTTCTAATATCATTGCGAGTAGCGTCAGGGTGTTCATCTATAAAATCCGATACCCGTTTCGTATGAAACCTTTGCTTTTCAAAATACCAGATTCGCTTTCTTAGCTCTGGAAGCCAAACATGTTTAGTTAAAACTTTCTCAACTGCTCCCACTGACACATTGAACTCGTCGGCTATATCCTGTGTTTTAACACCAACAACTAACTTACGCCAAATGGCTCTCTCAATAAGATCCGTGATTTTTGACGGCCTTAAATCAATGGCTAAGTTATTCTGCTGAGCTTTTATCTTTAAGGTACTCACTGTTGTTCCTAAAAAACGGGCAGTAGTTCTTAAACTATTTCCTTCTGAAATCATTTTTAGCCCATCGTGCCAATTAACACTTTTTAGATTGTGTTGTAGTTCAGCACCAGTAGATTCTTCTTTGATTTCTTCGATATTTGCACTTTGCTTAAAGTCATCCCAAGAATCAAAAAGCGCAGAGATAAAAACAAAGTGTTTTATTGGTTGATGGTTGCAAGCTGCTCTGTAGAACATACTTTCAGACAGTTTTCCATCCAATGCAGCATGAAAGACCTGAGGGTATGGATAGTCAAGTTCAGACATACCATCCAAGTGCTGTATTAAATATTCCTTCAGTTGCTTTTGCTTTATTCTCCCCGATTGAGTTAATAATTCCATCTCACCGAGTCTTTTATAATAAGCTTGGTAAGTATCACCTTTATGCCACTTTACATCATTATCAAATATCTCGCTTTGTATTAACTTGCTAAGTCTTATTTCAAACAAGGAGGATGGATGAGTGCATCCAGATAAAGGCGGCAATTGTGGTGTTTTAGTATTACGTTTAACACTTAGTAAATGTATACCGTGTGATTCACATGCGGTAACACCCACAAGCTGATGACTTCTGTGCCAGTATGAAGTCCCAAACTGTTGAGCATCCTCTTCGGCACAAAGTGGACAATATTTTAGTAGTTGACCGGGAGTAATTCTGTTTGCAACAGCGCCAATTCGACTCTGCAAACTTGAGGTATCGCCTCTCTTAAGTCGCTCACAAATCTCCTCATACATGATTTGATCCATGAATGGTTGAAAGTAATGGGCGTTAGTGAAACAAAAAATAAGCTGATCCAAATTCACCCCAGATAATTCAGATAGCTTTTGTAAATACGGGGGAAATTCGTTAGCTGGACGATTATCCCTGATGCCTAATTTTCTTAATGTATCTCTTTTAAAGTCAGCATGGGCTGCAAAAAAATGGAAGCGACAAACCCAGCTATAAACAGTCTCATCTGGAAGTGGAGCAGGAAATAGCTGGTTCGTCATTTGAGGTTACGCCTGTTAAGTTGTTAGTTCATCAGGAAAAAGCCAATAACCAAGCAATATCCAGTGTATCGGAGATCTAATTTTGTATGGATTGTTGATCCCTCTATACAAGTTTCCTATTACCTTGGGAGTGCCTTTGTTTGAAGCTCTCGTATAATCAGTATACAAATAGGCCAGCAATTCCATATTTAACTCACTTTCAAACTTAAGAGTTAATTCATCAGTGTGTTTACTACATTGATGATTCGAAATGCTATCCATGCCCAAAGCAGTTGTAATTCGATTTTTAATTTCAATAAAAGGTAACGAGTTTTCCATCAATTTTTCTTGAACGGAATATAAAAAGTTTTGCCATTTACCTAGCTCTGGTGTTTCCGCCTCTAGCAAGTTACACCACTTTTTCACTTGGTGCGGCAGAACTCCTGTTTTCAAATCTACAACAGGATACTTTGCCTTTTCTAACATTGTGTTGTGCTTGTAACACGAATACACGCTTGGGATTTGATGCTGTGTATGCCAATAGCTAGTACCAAAACTATCTATATCCTCCTTTCTACATGTCGGACAACTATGCCAACTTCGGTCAAACTGAAATAACGTTTTTTCTCCGTTACTGTGGTGTAAATCAAGAAACCTATTTTTAAGTAGCACTTTATGATCAAGCTCATGAGCAACAGATATTTGCCATAAAGGAAATAAAGTATGCTCTCTTAACAGGCTATCGCTTTGACCAAAACACTGTAAAAAATGGTTAACCGAAGGATGGATAACTTCATAAGCTTTAAATGTTTCAGAGTTTATCTGATTGCTAGTTAAGTAATGCTTAAATTCAGGGTAAGCACGAAATTGTGAATTCCTTACAAACCATGACATATAGTGTTCATTTGGGAAGATATTTAACGAGGCCAAACTCATATTGGCACCCTCAAATATCCATCTTCTTCGATTAAATCAGTTGCTTCTAACTCAGCCTTCTTGAATAGCTTATCCAGAATTTTTTCTTCTGCCTTGGTAGGTTTATATTCAGGCAAGTACTTTTCTACGTGTTCATAAAGAGACTTTGCTTCAGCCTTACTTAAATTTATGTTGTCGCCAATTTTAATAAGTTTTTTAACCAGCTTTTCTACTTCTTTATCAATATATTGACCTGCACTCATCAAATCATCGAATGCGGCAACATTCCCATGCCTCAACGCTATTATTCCTGTTTTCATAATTGAAAAGCGTTTTTCAAACACTGTATCTAAAAGATCAAAAGAAAATTTAGCTTTACCACTTCTCAATCCCAAAATATTAGCCTGCTCAATGAGGAAAAATAAGCAGTGTGGTATCCCTCTCGTCAATTCATAAATTTTCTTTTTATATCGAACTGTTAACTTCTCGAACTCTGGCAACAGTTGATAACTCCACGCATATTCCACTAATGTCTCCCAGTCAGGATCATCTATTGGGTAATTTTTCCAATCGTAAGGAATGCCTAGGCGTCTCGCATTTGAAAACTCACTGTCAGTTAGTTTATTTGCTTTTGATGTGCCAATTTTTAAGGTAGGTATTTTGGCTTCGTTTGTCAGTTTGTCGAAAAACTTAAAAATTAGGGTTTTCTCATTTGCAACGGATGTGCATATATTTTGCATTTCATCAAAAATAATCATCCCAACCAAAAGCGAAGTACAAACTGTTGCTAACCCTTTAATACATGTGCTTCTAGTTTTGTTACGATACATTAAGTGATAGCTATCTTCCCCTTCCAATCCTAAAATCCCATCAATTTGCTCGAACAAATCCAGACAAATATCTTTGGTATTAGAATCACCGGGAATATTAACCTTAAGATATACAATCTGGACTCTTTCTTCATTCATTGGACCATCAGCAGGATGAATAAGGACTTGATCGATTAAACCTAAAACTGAATCAACTAGAGTCGTTTTACCTAAGCCTGAATAACCAGTGAACTTGAGAGATGGTGCGGTAGTACGAGTTCTTTTATAACTGGCTGTCGCAATTTTTTGTTGCCACTTTTTAACATCATCATTTAAAGGGTTTCTGTTTTTGTAACCAACCTTAATAGTCCCTAATAAATCACAGTACACGTCATAATATATGGACGTAGTACAAACCGAATCCATGATATTTGACGCTATCCCCTCTAGTGTCTCTATGCTAAATTTAGATAAATCTTCAGGAGCATAAGCTTCGTCTTGGACTCTTTCCCAAAAATCATCAGGATTAAGCCTTAACGGCAAACACTCAATAAATGGATTACCTTTATAGTCTGGGTTGTCCGAAGGTGTATATTTTGCAATTTTGTATGTCATATCTTTATCCTCTTCTCCGTCTATTCATTCTTGCTTTCTCGGCAAATAAACTTGCCCTTTGATTAGTTAAGCTATCTTTTATCTGAACTTTCTCTGGAGAAGATTCGTCAATATCTTGTTCCTCTTGATAGTTCTGGTTAGTGAATTTATTTAACTGTTCTTTCGACCCTACAATTTCTCTGTCAATTGCCTGCGCACGATTAAGTGACATGTCTTGGGTATTTGCCGCATTAACAGTTATTTGGTCTTGCTCTTTTTTTGCATCATTGACTTTGGCCTTTGCATTTGCCACTGTTTTACTTTGCTCTTGATGATACTGATCCATTTGCACTTCATTTTCTGTAGCTTCTTCGATCTTTTTGTCTTGAATACACTCAGCACTCCACCATTCAAAACTAGCGTCATTTGGATGTAAAACGGCTTCCTGAAAACCAAAGTCAGTAACAATCCATATCCGACTCATTGAATAACGCATAAACTTACAGTCGTATGTCTTACCTATTTCCTTCTCATAAACGAAATTTCTCAAAGCCCAGTCACAGGTGTAATGCAACCCCTGAGATGTTCTGCGCTTTTTAAAAGTTCTAATATATCGCCCCTGAAGGAATAGACCGTCTCGCTTAACTGTTACTTGAGCACTTTCAAGTAGTTGCATGAATAGTTCATCTTCATCCACTGATTGTAAGTCACCAGCCCTATGAACTAAGCCCCAAAGCCATTTTTGGTTAGGAACATTCTTTACACCGTCTTCTTTCATCTCTTTACTTAGAGGTAACGTTCTTAGTGGGTAAAATTTATTAAAGCGAGTTATAAAATCGATTAGTATTTGATATAGCTCTCTTATGTTGAGAACAGCGTTGCGTCTGACCCTTCTTGCTAGATAACTCCTTACATACTTTTTACTAATAGCTCCGGGAATTCGTCCAAATAAAAACTCTTCCAAGGTTTTATGTCTGCGCTCTACTAGCCCTTTTTCCTGTGAATTACCTTCTTTGTTAAATAACACTTCGATATTTGCATCTGCGCTAAAAGCATCTGTTAAAGCAGAAGCAAACTCAGCATTATCTACTATGATCCTTGCAGGCTTGCCCTCAGGTAACCAAGGTTCATTTAGCTTTACACCAATTTCTTTGCAGAACACTTCTTTGTTTCTACAAGATATGAAAATTATTTCTCTTGCTGTGTGAGCCGATGGCTTCGCAAATGTCAGCAACAAACCAACCCATGCTCGTGAGAACATATCAATTACTGAGTAACAAGTAGGTCTACCTAACCTTCTATTTCTGTCAAACTCATCAACAAGCTCTATAGCTAAAGGAGTTTCATCAACCTGATAATCCCCCGGCGCATCACCAAATATGTCGTGAATTTCACCACTAAGTCCTTTAATATTTTTGTTATATTCATCAAAAAGACCTTGTGCTTTCAGTACTCGATGACGATTATCACTAGTCAAACTATATGCAAATTCAAAGAACTGATATTTACTTATAAATAGCTCACCTTTTCTTTCCTCATATTTCAAAAACTCCCCCGTAAACTGATCATAAACAGGGTCACATTGATGCTTATTGCGGTATTCAGTCCAACAATCAGTGATTGGAATGGGTGAGTCACATTCGTGAAATTCTCGTACAATGGATTTAATGTGCTTTTCATCGAGTTCCTCTCTCATCCTACCGTTACAGACATTACCCTCTTGACGCTTAGGCCCTGTTTTATTCGAGTATTTTTTATCCTTGCCTTTTCCTGTTCCCGGTTTTCTAAGAAAACAGTTTTTATTACTTCTGCACTTTAAATAACGATAGAGCCACTGATATACCTGATACCTAGTCGTTTTTTTTAAACCATTTTCTTTCGCAAATTCGAGACAGTTTTTGACCAAACCTTTTCCATAACTCCCCTTACGTAAAAACGGGCTTAAATTTTCGACAAGTGGTTTTATAACCTCAAATTTTAAATCTCTCTTGGCACGCGCTTCATCATCAAGTGACTCCTCAACCTTTTTCCAATACTCTGTTTTTTCGAAAGTTCCCTTTTTAATCTTCCCTTCAATTAGCTCTTCTAACAGCAGTCTATAAGACATTGCTTTTGGTTTAGTTTTATCACCTAGGCCAATGACAAATACTTCATCTTCCTTGGAATCAATCAAGATAACGATAGAAGCTTCCGTTAATTCAGAGTCTTGCTCAGGAACAAGCAGATCTTTCACCATCAAATTTTGAGTAAATTCAGTCATGAGCAACCACCTCAATGTCAAAGTTAGACACCAAGTTCTCAAACCTAAGGGGGGTATTTAAATCTGCTTTAATCAATTTATGCCAAAGGCAATGATTGAATAACTTAACACTTTGATGGTACTCAATCCCCATAGATTCTGAGGTTGCGTTGAGCAAAAAGCTTAATCGTCTTTCACGAGTATTTCTAAGATTAATTGAAAATGATTTCAGCCAGCGTTTTCGAATTAGCTCTAGTTCAAATGAAATTTTTAAACTCTTAGCAAGCTTTACCAAATTCCTTACAAAGATAGATTTTTTGTAAGTTGAGCTATGAATTAAGTGATATTTGATCCCTTTTGATTCCCAGAAAGCTCTCTGGATCTTTTCTTTATTTTCTAGATTCTTTTTTTCGCGTTCTGTTAATGATTTAATTTTCTCATCATCTTTAATCGAGTAAACAACTTCATTGCCATCGAATTTTCCACAGTAAAAATCAGATGTCATAACGACATCAACGTTTGTGCCGGGATACTTGGGATGCCGAATCTTCAACCGCTTAGCAATCGCAATGGATCTTTCAATAGGTAAAAGCGGATATTGCTCTTTCGACCATAGGATTCGGTCATCAAACATTAAAATATAAGCATACAACCTCTCATTGGTTGAGAGAACACGTTTGTCTTGGCCTTTATTTTCATAGTCAGGGACTCGACCTTTACTCCCATCCGACTTGATATCTCTGGGATCAATAAAGGGGATGTACTTCGAGCCTTTTGCGTTGGCCGCCTCCCATTCCTTAATTCTTTTATTGCGCTTTGCAACAGTAATGTTTTTGGTAGATTTTCCTCTTGCCATATTAATTAACCATATAAATGAAAACTGCGTACAGTTTTCGCCCCTGACACCTCTCACCCCCGCAGTGAGTTAATGCGAGATCAATTCTTGATCAATTTAAATGACTTGTCAAATTCTCACTGCAAAGGTGAGTTTTAAATGTTAGGATATTAATACTGAATCAAAGGTATGTGTCGATGACTGAAGAAAAATCAATAATAAAAGTTAGAACAGGTTGGACTTTTAGTAAGGCAATAGAGAGTAGTGACAAGGGTGAATATCAAGTCATACAGCTTAGAGATATTCAAGATATCACGCTTGCGGGATTAGACTGGGCGAATATTACTAGAACCAATATCGATTCAAGTCGCACAATAAAAACATTGCAAGAGAATGAGATTTTACTTGTTGCCAAAGGCCACACCAAAACCGCACTTCTGTTGAAAAACTTACCCGACAATGTTGTAGCAAATCAGCACTTTTTGATTATTAAAGTTAATGACTCTTCAAAACTGTTGCCAGAGTATTTAGAAGTATTTTTAAACAGTACGTCTGTTCAAAACTGGTTTACGGTCAATAGCAGCGGGAGTTATCAGAGTACGCTTACCAAAAAAAGACTTCTCGAACTAAAATTGCCAACTGAACTGCCAATTGAGCAACAGCAGATGCTAGTTGATTTAGACACCAGTATTAAGAAAGAAAAGCATTTACAACACTTACTGATAAAACAAAGAGAACAAGAGCTGGAGAAATTTTCAGAAGCTATCTGGAGTTCACTAAAATGAATAATGATGTAATCGAAAGCTTAGTATCTACCGTCATTCAATCCTACAAGTATATTGGTTTTACCAACGATACAATCTATGAGCGAGATCTTTATCTTACTCTTCTCACTTGTGTATTAGTAAAGTCTCCAAACTTGGATAGCTTAATAACCGAATTCAAGCAGAAAAAGTCGAAACATGAGTTTTTGGCAACTGTTAGAAAGTATTCAACCAATGAGTTACTAACACCTGCTCTAAGAGCTTTTTTAAATGAACTTGTAGAGTTAGCCAATAACAGCGATGGAGCACTTGTATTTCACGAAGTTTTTCAATTAAGAGATAATTCAGACATCCAAAAGTTATCTCGGCAGGATAGTGTCACGCTTTACGATAGAGTTCTACAACGCCTTCAGGCAATGAACTTACCAGATCAATTTGCAGCGGAATTTTCATATCAAGCGCTGCCTTTTAGTTTCGCCGAGTTATATTCCAAACTACTGCAACCACAATCCAAAAGCCGCGTTTATGACCCATATGCAGTAGCAGGAGAATCTATAGTTGATTTTGCCCTGCAAAACCAGAGTGTATGTATAACTACAGAAAGCGTTAATCAATCTTCACGTTATATCAAGCATCAACTACTTATAGCGGGAGTATCAGAACTAAACACCATGAACTCGTTTGCTCTTGATCCAGCAACTAATGTCAAAAAAGGTGAATTTGATTATGCAATTACGTTGCTTCAGCCAAGCATTTATTCCGAAATAGAAGATATTAGGGGTGATAACAGCAAAGCCCTAAAAGGAAACTATGAAGAAAACCGAATTCCTAAAGCTGTTTTGAAGTCTCGCTTTTGGGAGCACGCGTTAATTCATCACATGCTTTATTCGCTAAATGACTCTGGTAAGGCCGTTATTATCACAGGCAAAGGACCACTAAGCAGGCATTCTGACTTTCATTCTAGAAAACAATTAGTCGATAACAATCAAATTGATGCTATTATTCAACTTCCACCTAAACTGCTTGATGCTCGAACAGTTCCTTTATTCGCTATTGTCCTTAATAAGAAAAGGTCTAACAAGGACAAAATTACCTTCATTGACGCTAGAAATTGCTATACCCCAGATGCAGGGATAAACATTCTGACGTCCATTGACGACATCGCCGAAGCCTACCGAAACCAGAACAGTCAATCAGTAAAACTTGAATTAGTGACACCAGATAAAGTTATCAAACATGGTTATTCTCTAAACGTTGATACCTATATAGCTCATGACAAACGTGATTATGAAGATATTGATGTTGACGCTGTGCAGGAAGCGCTGTTGAAACAACAGCGACATACCGATCTGATCATCCGAAAACTAAACTCTACTTTTTCATTTAAGTAAAATTTCAGCTAGTTTTCTTTTCCATTTAGGGTGTTTTCCAAGAGATGCATATCTCATGTCAAACTCCCTCTCCTGCCTAATATGAAATGGCGTGCGTTCTTCAAGGATTTCCTGAGCCTTACGTTTGTTCGACTCTAGCTCAAGCCCATCTGACCATTTAGTTGGCGTTGTTTCCTAAAAGTTTGAACTATCTTGCCAGCCTGTGATCAGATCATCTATATCCTACTAGCCTGTGCAACAACAATGAGCAAAATCACAAA
>Ga0207913_1000599_pt1 | contig 10091 bp, 10 predicted proteins | sample DeeseametaMP2913_FD_184168 | JGI IMG/M metagenome (GOLD analysis project Ga0207913, IMG submission 184168) | Marine microbial communities from the Deep Atlantic Ocean - MP2913 (SPAdes) | ecosystem: Environmental > Aquatic > Marine > Oceanic | place: West of Santa Cruz de la Palma, Atlantic Ocean...
TGGGTACAGGTGTGCTTGTGATCAGGCCACGCAATCATCATCGTGTGCGAGCTACAATTTGGTGTGATGTGGCATCTTCCGTAAGTTTGTTGGTGTTGAGCCTTGGCGCACCGTTCATAGGTGCGTGGTGGGTTGGTTTATGGGGGTTCATCTTTCTGATGTGTCATGCGATGGAGAGTGGTATTTCGCAGGACTTGTGGCAGCGCAAAGTTCCTGTGGCTATTCAAGGGAGGGTGTTTGCCATCAGGCGGTTTATTTCATGGTCGCTTGTGCCTGTGTGTTATGTTCTTGCGGGACCGCTTGTGGAGGATGTGTTTGCGCCGCTGTATCAAGGGATTGATTTGCCAGGAGTTAGTCAGGTTTCGGTTAAACTCATGGCGATTGTGTCCTTGATGGCGGTGGGGGCCATGCTCAGGTTGTGTGTACTTGCGCCATCAACGCTGGTGTTCAAGAGTCTCTGGACGCTTGAAGATGATCTGCCTGACTATGCATAAGTATTTGATTTTAAATGAATTTATTTACTCTTTGACAGGGAACTTGGCGAGCTTGCGTTGGAGGGTGCGCCTGTGAATACCGAGCTTGCGGGAGGCTTGACGGATGTTGCCGTTGCAGTCAGTCAAGATGCGGTTGATGTGTTCCCATTCGGTACGAGCAAGAGAGGGGACGACATCGGCGACTTCAAGTTCATCATCGGAGTCGAGCTCGTCGCGCAAGAATGCCGTCAAGATTTCATCAACGTTGGCAGGTTTTTGGAGGTAATGTGTGGCACCCAGTCGGACAGCTTCAAGAGCGTTGGCGATGCTGCCATAACCTGTGAGCATGACGACCTTGGGTGGATGATCCATGGTCATGAGTTCTTTGAGCAGGTGTAGTCCTGACTGTCCAGGCATGCGTAAATCAATGACAGCGAGTTCAGGTTCAATCTCCATCGCAAGAGCGATGCCTTGTTCGGCGTTCTCTGCCTGATAGACTTCAAGATCTCGTCGCTCAAGACCAGCAACAAGACGCTCTCGAAAACGTTCATCATCATCCACAACAAGAATGCTGTATCCTGCAAAGTCGGGTGTCATGTCTGGTGTCCTGTGTGTGTGTCATCTGTAGTTTGAGGAAGTGTGAGTTCCGCAACACATCCAGAGGAGTTGTCGTTACGGTTGGACAGGTGAAATGAGCCGCCAAGTTGTTCGCACAACGAGCGAGCCAGAAAGAGCCCCATCCCCATACCTGCGCCAGTTGGTTTGGTTGTGAAGAATGGTTCCCCATAGCGACCAAGATACTCATCGTCGAGGCCATCCCCATCATCGGTGAGGGTAAGCAACACGTGCTCTCCATGAGTACATGAGATGCGCAGTACAACGTGTTGTGCGTTGGCATCACGTGCGTTGCGTACAAGCTGTGATAGCATGGTGACGATGGCATTGACGGGCCATCTGATGTGGACCTCTCTGCACGATTCATCGAGTGCGATATTCACGTCAGGTAATTGAGTTTTTATGGTCACGATGAGCTCAAGGATTTGGAGAGAGGTCAGGTTTTCGCCCTTGATCTGACCTGCATCCAGAGCGAGCCTGTCCAGAATGGTTCGTGTTCGCAAGATCTCCTGATCGATGGCCTGTACTTCATCAAGCATATAGCCTACAAGCTTTCCATCCATACTCCCCAATGTGGCGTCATCCAGCATATGTCGCAGCTCGCCGTTTGCAATTTTGATCGTGGAGAGCGGCGTGCTCAACTCATGAGCGGCACCTGCTGCGATGGTAGCTAGCCCCAGAAGCTTTGCGCTCCTGTCAGCTCTGACACGTTCATACTCCAGCGCGCGTACAATCCTTGAGATCAGCGTGGTGATGACAAAAGCCATCAAGGTAAACGCGATCCACATGCCATATAGGTGTGCGGAGAACGCAGATGTCTTTGGTGGCTCAGGCGTCGTCATCTGGTGGCCCGCGTGCATGGAGTGGTCCATCATCTGGTGATTCATCGCGCCATGATTCATCATATCATGTCCGCCAAACGCTTCGGGGAGTGGGACATGCCACACAAAGAGTAATCCATAGAGCAGTGACGTAATCAGTGGAATCCACCAGATGCGGCTCCCCTTGAGCAGAATCGAGGCCATCATCACCTGTACAAGGTACAGAATGGAGAATGGATTTGAGGGGCCTCCTGCAAAGCCAAGAAAGACCGTTAACATGACAGCATCAAGCAGGAGCAACACCGAGATGTGATTGTATAACTGTATGGAAGTAAAGTTCTTTTTGAGTATGAAACTTGAGATTAGAGTAATTACACCCAGCACACTCAGGGTCATTGTGGTCGTGAAGGATGGTGAGACAAGGTACAGCACGATGGCCACAACAAGCTCGGCAAGACCTAGCCCGGAGCGGTAGTTCAAGTAAGAGGATGTCCCAAAGAAGTCACGTCTGTGACGCATGACAGGTGTGAAGTGTGGCAAGATTAAAACCAGAGCGCCAGGTTAGAGCTTAATGTTGTATCGCTACGATAACGATCTCCCCCGAGGGGTTGCTCCAGTCTGAGCGCCACTCGCCAGCTACGCTCCTTGTAAAGACCTGCTTCAAGTCGGCCCGTGGCGAGGTTTTGATAGTCTGAAGACCATGTCAGGATATAATCAACACCTGCGCTTGTGTAGTAACGTTTTGCCACAGGTACATATGAGACTGTGAGCCTACTCATCAGTTCATGAGGCGCGTGCACCGAGAGCGGTGAGCCCTGATGTGATGCCTGAAGTTCCTCGTCTCCTTCTAGCGATATACGCTCACTAAAAAGTGCATTAATCACGATAAATTTCAAAGGATTGGAGCTTGCTGCAACAAAGGGACTTAGCTCCACATGGCCTGCCCCAAGCGCATCCTCGGCAGAGCCCGTGGGAAGTTCCACGGCAGCACCTGCCGAGAGGATGAACTTTCCATGCTTGTCAGCAAATACCATGAATTTTGCGCTGACATCCATATCGCCAAGGCCCATGGCAGCGCGTCCATCATCAAAGTTTACGCGCACCACAGGCGCGCGAACCATCAGAGAGAAGCGTTTGTGCAAGGCAAGCTCCACGGATGTGGCCACGCTCCACCAGCGCCCTTGCTGATAGCTTGAGCCAAGGTCAAAGCGTGAGGTGCTAAGTTCAAGCTGGCCTACCGAGATGGGTTCAACCCATGCGATGCCCGTGTCTGAAACGACGTGGTGTGCGGATGCAGTTGAAGATAAGAAGAGCCACAGCAGGGTAGTTGATGTGAATAACAGGGCACGTGTGTGAGGTAACATCAGTGAACCTCCTGTGTGCTCTCCATCGCCCATGCGCCAGACATACGTGTGAGCAAGGTTCGCCCACTGTCATCGATGTTCTCAGGGAGCTTGTCTGCAAGGAGCTGATCCAGGTCGAGCTTGATCGTTATGGTGTGGTGTTGATCCTGTTCTACACCAAAGGTCCAGGTTGATTCATCAAGCGTAAAGGTGTGGTCTGTGCGGAGTGTGGCGAGGGCCATGGTGTGATCGTTATCGTCGCGATAGTAGATGCTGTGGTCTTCTACAAAGCTATTTTTGGCAGACAGGTTATAGGCATCATCATCGGCAGGACCCACATCGACCTTGAGTGCACAGTAACTGTCTGGTGGAGGTTCAAAGGTTGCGAGTTCCATGGTCTGGAGCTGGTGAAGTCCAATAATATTGGGCACGCCCTGGCGAATGGGAGTCGTTGGGCCATGCGCATAAGAATTTGAAATAAATGATATATTTTCAAATATTTTGCTCAATGGTACAGGCACATTGGAGAGCTGTGCATCGCATGGGATAAGCTCCACGGCATCGACCACGATCCAGAGTTCCTGAGATGCGAGCGCATCTACAACAGCTTGATCGTGAAGAGTGGGCTCAAGTTCAATACGCACCTGATGCTCAGGCCAGTTGGACCTGATGGTACAACTGGCCTGAGTCGCAAGTACGATGCTCAAGAGACCATAATTGAGCACGGTACGAGATGACATGATAAAGACTCAGTGGTGAGCGTGTTCGGAATCGGCGTCACCTGTTGAGGTGTCTGCGCCCGAGTTTGAGAGGCTGTCGATATCGACGTTGGATGTTGTGTCAGTCAGCGTCATCATGAGCTGAGCATCGGGTTTGTAGGTGCCAAGCTCGTGGCTCACGCCCATGGCGTCAAAGATGGGACCACAACTTTCGGTGTCAGGTGATGACATGCACACCACGGACTTGTCCTCGTTGGGTGTGAGGTCAAGATCAGTGAAGAGTGGTGCGATATCAACCTTGATGACATGTTGTGTGGGGTCATTTCCTTCAAGGCGGAACTGGGCTTTGTTGGGTTTTGTACAGGAGGAGATGTCTCCAAGTTCGCCCATACAACCTGTGCTCCCAAGGTGAATACGCAGACCTGCTGCACCATCAACCTTACCATCAAGGCGCAGGAACTTTCGGCCACCTTGCCAGCTCCAGAACATGCTTGGCAGGTTCAATGGACTTGGTAGAGCAGTGACATCTTCATGGTTCAGCTCAAAGGGAATGCCGATGGTTGCTTCCACGCCCTTGTAATCGCCATGAGGGGCCTTGATATGGACAGCTGTGCGTGTTGCTGCGGTGCCGTTTGAGCAACTTCCTGTGCCATCCTCAAAGTCAATCATCGCGACGTTTGAAACTTGCCAGGGCTCTTCATCAACAATCTGTGCAGGGACAAGGTTACCATCGGCATCAATGAGGTTGATTTCGGAGATGTAAAATTTAAAGTCTGTAAACTCTACGCTGCTTTGCCCTGTACCAAGAGTGTAAGAGGTGTCACAGGAGAACATGTCATCGCCCACATGAGCCATGAATGAGAGCGCCATGTCATGCGTATGTGTGGTGTCTTCTGTGGTGCCAGCGTTGTCTTCACCGCCACCGCAGGCAGAGAGAAGAGAGAGTGTGACAAGAGATGCGAGCGCGAGCTTTGTGGTGTGTTGTATCATCATAAGTCGTTCAGTGTAGATGGGTTATGAACAGGGGGCGTTGACGCCCCCTTCCTTGTACTGAACGGCACTATAGAGATGAGGTTTAGCGTTGAAAAGGTGGCAGATTGTCGCCAGCTTAAGTGATTGAATATCAATCAATTTTCATGCAAGCGAAGACAGGCTAAAACTGTTTGAAAAATTCCCAAAATGCCTGTGTGCCCTCGGCAGGCCAGATGTGACCATCGGGGTGTTCGCAGTAGTGTACAGGTGTTCCAGAGTCACAGTCATCATAGGCCACGCAGATATCAGGAGTGGTCACCATGCTGGTGTCACTGCATCCTGCGCGCTCGCGGAAGAAGTTCAGGTAGTTTGTCCTGCCCTGTTCCTGTTCCATGGCTCCGATGCTGATCCACGCGGCAGGTGTGTTGATGCAATCAGCCTGGTCAAAGTAGATGACCGAGCCGCCAACAGCGATGGCGCGGATATCATCGCGACGACAGCCAAGCACGCCTGAGAACGAGCCACCACCACTGAAGCCCATGGAGAACATGCGTTCGGAGTCCACACAGAGGTTGTCCTTGAGGTCAGTGACAATCCTGTCAAAGTATCGCAGCTCCATCTCAACACGTGCTGGCCATGTTTCACGCGCCATATTGTAGTCTCGCCATTGATTATCTATCGCAGAGGCGACGACAAGGATGGCCTGGTCTTTCAAGACCGAGCGAATGTCACGGTCTCCGCTGCCTGTGGTGTCCCAGTAGGAAGGGTTTCCGCCATTGCCATGCAATGCAAACACCACGGGCCAGGGTCGCTGAGGATCATAGTTTTCAGGCAACCGCAAAATGTAGCGGCGTGAGAGTTCATCAGACATAAAGGTCTGCTCGCCTTCGGTCAGTCCTGCGGGTTGAGCGCATCCTGGCGAGGCAAGTGGTGCTGCCATATCGGCCATATCAACCATATCTGACATGTCGGTCATATCAGAGGGAGTGGTCATGTCAGCCATATCGATGGATGGCATATCGACAGAGGCGTCCTCTGATGAGGGCATGTCTGACATGTCAGACATGCCCTCATCAGGGGTCGTGGAGCTATCTGGAGAGCTGTCCAGAGAGGTTGCAGGCATATCCAGAGTGCCCTGATCCAGAGGGTCTGACAGGTTGTTTTTGTAGCGTTGTTCGTCGAGATTTCCAGTGCAGGAGATTTCGATGAGCAAGGAGAGGGCAAGAATGGTTGCAACTTTCGTTTTCAAAACAAGGCCTTGGTTTTAGTGACGAGGGTCTTGAAGCGATTTTTCCATGAGCACGTCAATCACGGCTTGCACGGCAGGCTTATCTTTGGTGTCCGAAGTGTAGAGTAGCGAAAATGAGCGTGTACAGCCACCATAAGGACGCAATACTTCGACAAGTCGACCTGCCTTGAGGTCGGTCTCCACAAGGAAGTGGTAGGTTTGAATAAAGCCTGCGCCAGCCTTGGCGAGTGCGATCATGGTCTGGAGGTCATCATGGATGAGGATGGATGATGGGGGGATAAGAACATCAGGAGAGGGTGAGAAGGTCCAGGGGAGTACCTTGGTGCTGCCCACACGACTTGAGAGCACGCAGTGGTGTTGCTCAAGCTCCATGGGGAGTTGGGGTTCGCCGTGAGCCTTGATGTAGGAGGGCGCGACGAAGACACCCAGTGAGAAGTCACCGAGTTTGCGTTGGGTGACGTTGGCTTTCTTGCGCACATCACCTTCCTGAATGGCGAGGTCAAAACCCTGCTCCACAAAGTCCTTGTTCTGGTTTGAGATCTTGAGGTCAAGCTTGACCTCGGGCAGACGCTTTTGGAGGTCAAGCATCCAGTGCGCGAGTCGATGTTGTGCAAAGGAGGAGGGTACGCTCAGCTTGACTGTGCCCTGAATGTTTGCCTTTGCGGAAGGGTGCAAGGCCTGTTCGGCATCAAGAAGAGCCTGTAGAGCGTTGCGTGCGGACTCATAATAGATGCGACCTTCTTCGGTGGCGTTGAGCTGTCGTGTGTTTCGTCGAAAGAGGCTGACACCAAGATCTTGCTCCAGCCGACCCACGGCACGACTCACTGCCTGAGGCGTCACATCGAGTGACTTTGCAGCCTCGGTAAAGTTGCCAAGTTCATAGGTCAGACAGAACGCCTGGATGCCAGATAGGTTTGCTTGAACGATCATTTTTAATCTTACCTTTTGTCACAAATTAATCATCGATTTGTACATCAAACACACCCATATCTTGCCTCGATTTATGGCGCTGTCAAGGCTGATTTATGGTGTAGGTGAGTGTATCGGTCTTGAGGTCAGGAGGCAAAAAAAGAGCGTGTGGTGCTTGACAACACCAGGACATGTGCTCAATATAAACAATGATTAAAACAATGTTTTAATCATTGTTTATATTTTGATCTAAAGCTTTCATATCAAAGGATTATTCGTGAGTAATGATGACCCAAAAAAGCGGCTGATGACCGCTGCCATGGCCTTCCTACAGCAGGGCCAGACGCCCACCGTCAGAGAGCTTGCAGCCAAAGCTGATGTCAACATCGCCTCGATCAATTACTACTTCAATGGCAAGGATAACCTCATCGCTCAGGCCCTTGATGAAGCCGCCGTTCAAGATCTCGAACGATGGTTTGAGAGCGCACTTGATGACTCCCTCTCCATTCGCGATCAGCTCATCAAGCTCACCCATTTCCTCGCCAGGGTTCACCACAACTACAGTAAAATTGCTCGCCTTCAACTCACCCTCGTGGCCTTCAAAGACCTTCCTGAAAAGGCCACCTCGTTGGCGATCAAAAAGCTCGCGGAGTTGATCGCGCGAAGGCTCTTCCTCCCACCCGAGACTCCTGTGTGTATGCTCAAGGCATCCACCCTGATGGCCTCCTTGCATTACCTCTCTATCTTCCATCACCAGTACCACGAGATGACGGGTCAGGACGTCTCCTCACCCGAAGCACTTGAAGCTCACACCATGCGTCTGCTCGAAACACTCGGGCTCTAACCACAAAGGACATCGCCATGCGTCACACAATAAAACACACTCCTCACACCTACTTCTACGCCACGGGTCTCATACTTGTCCTTGTCATGATGGGATGCTCCCCGGGGTGTTTTCTCAAGCCCGATGCACGCTACGATGCGGCGACGCTTAGCCATACCCCTGATTATAGCAATCAAGACAACTGGGCCGCGCTACCTACCACGGAAGATCAGGCGGATTTTGTCCCCAAGGGTGAGGTAGATTCACAGGATACCGCCAAGGCGGACACATTTTATGTGTATCCAACTGCTTGGTTTGACAAGGAAATTTGGAACGATACACTCGCTAATCGCGGTGCCAATGAGGTCGTGGATGAGATCCTCATGGCGAGCCAGGCAAGCGTGTTCAATCGCTGCTGTAGAGTCTATGCGCCGCGTTATCGACAGACCTCGATTGTCGCGTTCTATGGTGAAACAGAGGATGCGCAGCTGTCGTTTGAGGTTGCTTACAGCGATGTGAAGCGCGCGTTTGAGACGTTTATTCGCACCATGAATGACGATCGACCCTTTATTATTGCATCTCACAGCCAGGGGAGCATGCACGCGATGCGTTTGCTCGCCATGATCGATGCAGATGAGTCCCTGAGATCGCGCATGGTCGCAGCTTATGTCCCTGGCTTTGCGTTGCCTGACTCTTTTTATGGCACAGAATACAAGCACCTCAAGCCATGTGAGAGCGCTACACAGACGGGATGTATTGCATCATGGAACACCTTCAAGGAAGGCTCAAAAATTACAGGTCTTGAGCCACTACAGCACTGGAAAGGCGACAGGCTCGTCAAGATCTCGCCCGAGGAGCCTCGCCAGTGCACCAACCCCATAACCTGGTCTGGCACATCGCAAAACAACACGGGCAAGCCCTCTGATATCGAGCAACATCTGGGTGCCGTGGAGATGATTAATAGCGGCGAGGATATCTCGTTTACAAAGTATGTCCTGAAGAATGAAGCGGTTGGGGTGGATATCACGGGGCTGAAGGCTCCTCGGGCAAAGATGCTGTCAGCCACATGTGAAGGGGGCGTCTTGCGTGTGCCTGATGTCGGCAAGCTCGACTGGCCCGAAGAAGAGACCGAGCGTGGTAATTATCACCTGATGGATTATGAGTTGTTTTACATGGATGTACGCGCCAACGCGGTGCAACGTGTCGAGGCGTTTCTGAGCAAAAATACACCTGAGCCACCACAGGAGCCTTGAATATTCGTAAATCGACAGCGTATAACCTTGTGACCAGAACACAGGATAGATCCTACGATCTTGAAGATTTAAGCGTATGAATTAAAAGGGTTATTTATGAAAAAGAAGATCGCACTTTTCATGGCAGGTTTGATGCTTCTCTCACCATTGACACTTCAGGCACAGGAGAAAAAATCGGTGCTGCCTGAAGGTGACTACATGTGCAAGATCGATAAGGGATACAAGTATCGAGACTGCAAGGTTGAGGTCAAGGATGGCAAGACAATGCTGATTATCCCTGAAGGATTAATCAGCATTGAAGCCACATTGTTTGAAGTCGAGGACAGCAAGACAAAAGTTTTTGCGGAAGCCAAGCTGACAGATGAGCGCTCCTTTGGTTGTTTTCACTGTAACGCACAATGTGCAGCCAAACCTGAAACATGCGCATGTACAGAGCTTCCCAAAGAAGCAAGCTCCGAATGCATGGCTCAGTCCGTCAACTTTGTGCTCGATAAGAAAGGGAGCACCTGGAAAGGAAAGCTCCCCTTCAAGATGTACAACAACATTTACAAGGATCGCAAAGCTGTGGGCTGGGAGGCCAAGGCGATGATCCTTGATGTGATGATCAAGAAGAAAAAGTAGGCATCAGGAGCCAAAGAAACGAGAAAGGGGGTCTTTTTCGTTGTTTTTCTTTCTACACTTTGTTCGAGATCAGCAGGCCGTCACAAGTTCGCAAGCTTACTTGTGATAGCCCTGCTTCCTCTCACAAGGCTCACCAAAAACCTCTGGAGTTTCACTACGCTTTATACACTTCGCTCGAGATCAGTAGGCCGTCCCAAGTTCGCAAGCGAGAGTGCGAGAGTAAGTAAAGCGCTTGGAAACGAGCTTGCGAGGTTCCTTGGCTTTACTGCTCTCGAGCACCACGAACAAGTGAT
>Ga0207913_1000606_pt1 | contig 9981 bp, 6 predicted proteins | sample DeeseametaMP2913_FD_184168 | JGI IMG/M metagenome (GOLD analysis project Ga0207913, IMG submission 184168) | Marine microbial communities from the Deep Atlantic Ocean - MP2913 (SPAdes) | ecosystem: Environmental > Aquatic > Marine > Oceanic | place: West of Santa Cruz de la Palma, Atlantic Ocean...
TCGTGACAATCCTCTTCTGTGTCACGAGATTTGGGGAGTTGTAATGGATGATGAAGCGCGCTCCCTCTTGTGTCACGACTAACCCGTGAGCACATGTCAGAGGTTCTCTGGCGCAAGACCACAACATCTGTGGTGATGGCGCGCCGTTCAGTCGTCGGCCTGTGACGTCACCTGCACACAAGCAGGTTTAACAATCATGTGTTCAACAGGACAATTACACACAAGGAGAAGTTACGCTTATGAAGCATAGCATTAAACATGATATTTCTGATGATCTTGCCAAGAAGGCAACCAAGAAGGCGTTTGAATCTTACATCGAGCGTTTCTCGGAGTTTAACCCCACTGCAAACTGGACCTCTGACAGCCGTGCTGACATCGGTTTTGCTGTGAAGGGTAAAAAGTTGGATGGCTCTGTCGAGCTTGCTCCAGGCACCATCAACCTTGAAATGAACGTGCCCTTTTTGTTCAAGCCTTTTGAGAAAAAGGCGGTTGGCGTCATCGAAGGCGAGATTCAAAAATGGATCACCCGCGCCAAAAATGGTGAGCTTGGTGAGTAAGTTCTCCGCATAGAAAACAAGAGAAGCCAGAGGGTTAACCCTCTGGCTTCTCTTGTTTTCTATGCCACTTCAGATCACTTTGTAGCAGGCACGCTCATGCCAAGCTGCTTCATCAGGAACGCGTAGGTGTCCACGTCGCTCTCGACCCACTTCTTGACCATGTCACCTCCACCATGACCTGCGTTCTCCTCAATCCTCAACAACAACGGCTCTCCATCGGGATCGGCGTGCTGCAATGCGGCCACCATCTTTCTTGCGTGCAGTGGATCAACGCGATCATCGCTGTCCGCCGAGAGAAATAGCGCCGCAGGATAGTCCACACCAGGTGTGATGTGATGATAGGGCGAGTAGGCAAACAGTGTCTTGAATTGCTCGGCGTCATCTGCGCTTCCGTATTCTGGAATCCAGGTCTTTCCGCTGCCATGCAAGTGGTAACGCACCATGTCAAGCAACGGCACAGCACACACCACAGCGCCGTACAGTTCAGGTTCCTGTGTCATCGCTGCGCCCACCAACAACCCACCATTTGAGCCACCACGAATCGCAAGCTTCTTGGGTGAGGTGTACTTGTTCTCAATGAGGTATTTTGCGGCTGCGTGGAAGTCATCAAAGACATTCTGTTTCTTATCCAACATCCCTGCTTTGTGCCAGGATTCGCCATACTCACCGCCGCCACGAAGGTTGGCCACAGCATAACCACCACCCATCTCGAGCCATGGATAAATGCTGGAGCGGAATCCTGGACTCAAACTTACGTTAAACCCGCCGTATCCATAGAGGATGAAGGGTGTGTTTCCATCAAGTTTAACGTCCTTTTTGGTCACCACAAACATCGTGACTTCAGTGCCATCCTTGGATGGATAACGCACCTGCTCGACCTTGTAGGGAGAGGGATCAACGGGCACATCAATTTTGGCCCAGAGCTTGGTTTCTCCCGTGTTGATGTTGGTCTGATAGACCTGATTTGGCACCGTAAATGAGGTGAATGTGAAGTATGCCTCAGGCTTGTCAGGCTCGCCAATGACGCGACTTGTCGCACCAATTGTGGGGAGGCTGATCTCTCCTTCACGCACACCATCAAGGTTGTGAGTGTAGAGCTTGTTGTATGCGTTCTCCATGTAATTGAGGACGAGTTTTCCGCCCACAATGCTCATACCATCAAGCACTGCGCTCTCGTGCTCAGGCACAATCTCTTTGGCTGTTTCAAGGCTTGGATTCTTGATGCTTGTCTTGAGGACACGCATGTTGGGCGCGTTCCAGTTTGTGGTGATAAACAGGTCGTCACCAAAGTCGCTCAGTGAGAATGTCGCATCAATGCCTTCAGCAAGTGTGGTCCACTTGGCATCAGCATCACTTGCGTCGCGATAATACACATCATTCTGACTCCAGCCCTTGAACTTGTAGTAAAAGAGTTTTTCACCATTGTGTGATAGCTCCACGCCCACAAACATTTTGGGGTCATTGGTACGCTCTACAATACGTTGATCTTGCTTGGGATCTTCTCCCAGCTTGTGGAACTTGATCTCGGCATAACCAGGGCGATCCTGAGTAGGGATGGTTTTGTCTGTAGGAACCCAGGTGTAGTAGAATCCCGAGTTATCCTTGGTCCATGAAGGCCACGCGTATTTGGCACCTTCAATGACATCAACCTTGCTTGTGGTGCCTGCGTCCACATCCATGACGTAGAGCACGGCTTCATCGGCGTTGTTCTCGTTGAGCGTGTAGGCCATCAACTTGCCATCGCGAGAGGGATAGATGTCACCAAGCGATACGCTCCCATCTTCGCTCAAGGTATTGGGATCAATGAGGATCTTCTCTTCACCATCGATGCCGTCTTTCCAGTAGAGCACATATTTCTCCTGGCCTGCCTTGCGGCGATAGAGGAAGAACCTGTCGCCATGTCGACGAGGTGTGCTCACGGCATCAATATAATAGAGCTCCATGAAACGCTTTGTGAGCCAGCTTCGTCCATCAAGCTTTTGAAGGTAGTCATCCGTGAAGGATTGTTGTGTGTTCATCCACGTTTGCACCTCGGGGGAGTCCGCGTCTTCAAGCCAACGGTAGGGATCAGCAACTTGCTGGCCGTGCAGGGTGTCGACGGTATCTTCACGACGAGAATCAGGATAATTCATGGTTGTGCTCTGGGTTGAGGTGGTTTCACTGGGTGTGTTTTCTGGCGCGCTCTTGCACGAGGTCGTACAAAGCAAAGCAGCGCTGACGAGAGTAATCGTTGTCCTCCATGGGAGGTGAGCAAGGAACATAATCAACCTTATATGATATGGGTTTCCGTGTGTTCTGAAGCAGCGCACATACTGTTGTAGTGTGAGGACACCTGTCAATGGCGTAGCGCTTTTAGCTCCAGGTTCCATGGACACATTTCAGGAGTGATGAGGAGGGAGCAACACGAGGTCTATACCCATGTGGTGGGTTGTTTTGATGTTGTAATCGTCTGCAATTTCAGTGATTTGCTCTGATTTTTTGGTCTTCGTGATTCCGAGGCATCGCAGCGATGGCGGTGGGCCTTGCTCAAGCAGTTGAAGGACCGCAGGGTGCTCTCGTCCCTCGGCCTGAAGGTCGAGGCGCTGAAGCGACGTGAGCTTGGAGTCCCTGTTAAACGCATAGGCTCGGCTTACCAGAGGGTTGTACGCCACACGTAAGGTCTGGAGCTTGCTCAACGAGGATGTCTGTGTGAGCAAGTCTGCAATGGGAGCCGTGAGCCTGCACGCCGAGAGATCGAGGGCCTGTAGGTTTTTGGTGCTCCTCTTGTGGAACAGCCTCACAACACCACGAGAGCCGAGCGGGTTATGATCAAGCGCAAGCGTCGTAATTTGTGAAAAGCGTGGGCCTGAGAGGAGCGCCTCGACGTAACGTTCCGTGATGTTATTGTGCGACAGAATCAGTGTGTGGAGGGCATGCAGGTGGGGGCTTTGCGTCAACGCAGCGAGCCCTTCAGGGGAGGTCTGAATGCCTGACAGTGAGAGCACTTCAAGGTGTTTGAGTGGTTCTGTGTCTGCGATTAAACGTAGACCTTCCACACCAATTGATGTGTGGCTCAAGTTCAAAGCCCGCAATCTCGTGGGGTCTTTGCTGTGTTCCAGAAAGTTTTTCAATCCTCGCCAGCCAAACACATTATGCGATAGATCCACGGCCTGGACATGTTCCAAAATCGGAGCATGTGCGAGTGTGTGCAAATCCTCATTTCTCAACCCCATGTGTGAGGCATCAAGGACCTTGACGAGAGGTGCAAATGGCAGACGAGCGCCGCGGACGAGCCCTTCCTTCCAGCGCAGCGGTGTGGTGCGAATACGATAGGGCCAGCTCCCGATATGGGAGAGAATGTAGGGGATAACCACATCGTTCAAATCTTCTGAACCGCTCCAGTCAGAGAGTTGTTGACAAAGGTCTTCCCACACATCTACAGATGGTTTGTTTTGCACTATGCTGCGAATTTCACCGAACATGAAGCCTCACGTGGTTGTGAAAGAGATCTGAAGTACCTCACAAGGCGTACGCGCTTTGAGTGGAAGTGAGGTGGTCGTGTATGCACTTTGAAGTGATTGTATTGTCAGGAGTTTTTATGTGTTATCGACAGTTGAGCGCGGAGATAATCAAGGCAGGTAGGACCTTGTATGATGAAGGATTGATCGTGGCAGGTGCAGGAAACTTGTCAAGCCTTCTGGATGATGGCTCCGTCTTGTGTACGCCAGCGGGGGTATCCAAGGGTCATTTGACACCAGAGATCATGCTTCGCGTCAACCTTGATGGCGAAGTTCTGGATAAAAATGATCATGCACGACCTTCAAGTGAGCTGCACTTACACCTGGCATTGTATCAAGCATCAAGCAGTGTGGGCGCGGTGGTTCATGCACACCCGCCTACAGCCACAGCACTCTCACATGTGCCCGGGCTTAACCTCTGTGTCACGGCAGAGGGTGCGGCAATCCTTGGGCCTGTGGCTCAGATCGCGTACAGGACTCCAGGGACGGTGGCGTTGGGTGAATTATGTGCCGAGGCAGCGGCCAAAGGGGCGACCACATTTTTACTGGCCAATCATGGAGCTGCCTGTGTGGGAAAGAACCTTCAGGAGGCGATGTGGCGCATGAGCTCTCTGGAACATGTGGCGAGGATCTGGATGACGATGCATCAGCTCGGGTCGATGAGTTATCTTGATGATACAGAGGTGAAGCGGTTGCGTCAGATGATGGGGAGTCATTCGGCCGATATCGGTGCTGTCGCACTTCAGGTCGACTGATTGAGCTTTGATTGAGCTTTGATTAAAGCGATAGTCGGTACCCTATGAGCGCTTGTTTGTCTGGTGGGGTGGTGTTATAAGGTTTTGAATTTAAATAAGTAAATAAATTGTACCGATTGGTATTTAATGTTTGATTGAGAGGGTTTTATACTGATTGGTCTTTAATCTTCGAGAGATCACACTCAAGGAGCTCATGTGTGATCTCAAAGCCAAGAGAGGCGTAGCTTCGCAGGGCAGGGATGTTGGATTGGGCGACGTTCAGACCAATGTGCGTGATGCCATGTGTGAGGAGATGTTGACAGCAGGTGGAGACGACCTGTCGCGCGAGTCCCTTGTTGCGATGGTCGGGGTGAACGACAACATTGCCAAGCGCGGCGACTTGCTGCGTGAGGGAGTAGACATGCACCCCACAGGTAGCGATGATTGGGTGTGGCGCGGCGGTATCACGCAGGATGGTGATGACGTTAAGAGCGAGCGTGTCGGGGTTAAAGTAGGTTTGTGGATAGTGGGTGTGGAGGAATTGAAGGAGCTCATCGTGATCATCAGGCGTGGCAATCTTTGGATGTGATGAGGGTTCAAGCTGCGAGTAAGATGACAGCATCATGCGAAACAGAGGGGTGGCATGCGTGTCGTGGATGGTGAAGAAACGTTCAATCCAGGAGGTTGCATTGGCCGAAATGATGGCATGTAGCGTGTCTGGGAGCGATGGGAGCGCGTGAGCGGTGAGGTGTTGCAGGATAGGTTGGGAGTCTTGATGCGTGTCCTGCATGATGAGTAAAGTGCCCGTGTCACCATCATCAAAGAGGAGCAACACGCTCCCTGAGGAGGTGTTGCCCTCGACGCCCCACCAGGAACACCGTTGGAAGAAGGGGGCGTCGAGGTCACCAATGGAGTAAAGTTGGAGCGCTTTATTTTGGTGGAGGACAGTGGTGAGCTGTTCCTTGTGAGGGGTGATGATCTTCATGAGAGCTTGTCCTCTAGGAGATCCTTGGCAAGTTCCATGATATCACGTTCTGTGAGGAGTCCCACGAGCTTGCCCTGTTCCACGACAGGGAGGCAGGGGAGCTTGTGGTCTTGCATGATCTGAAGCGCCTCTGTGGTGGTGGTGGATGGTGGGATGGAGACGACATCGGTGAGCATGACCTCGGAGACGATGATCTCCTCAAGCTCTTGTTTGGATTGTGTGTTGGCAAAGATTTTGAGGATCAGATCGTGTGTGATGAGGCCCACGAGGTTGTGTTCATGATCTTCAACAGGCAACCAGTGGACGTGATGCCAGGTCATGAGACTTGCGGCAAACTCGATGGGTTCATCTTTTTCAAGTGTGATGAGGTCACGAGACATGTACTGGCCGACACGAAGGTGGTTATCCTTCCAGTTTTCCTTCTTGATGTTGATCTCCTCGGGCCAGGTGTGCACGGGGATATTCTGGTGTTGGTTTTGCAAAATGGAGGATGTGATGTGGCTCAAGACCTCGCCGCGATTGCCCTTGCTCTTGACCTGCTGGAATGTGTTGAGGATCCAGTCTGCGCCTGTCTTGAGTTTCTGGACGCGTTGTTCAATGACGTTCATGTAGCGCTCGATATCATCGTGGTCGATCTTGCTCTCCTGGAGTCCCTCACGAGCAAGTGGGATGAGGCGTTCAAGGAGGAGGTTTTGCGCCGTGCGCGTTTTGCCATCGACCCAGGTCATGGGGGCATCAAGACCATTCTGGGCGGCATGGATGAAGTTTGCACGCGCAACATCAAAGTCCATTTTGGTGGTGATGTCGCCATATTCTTCAAGAACACCACTCATGAGCCCGAACCAGAACGCGGCGTTTGCGACCTCATCAAGAGGAGTGGGGCCAGAGGGAAGGACACGGTTTTCGATGCGCAGGTGTGCAAGTTTTCCTTCACTATCGACGCCATAACAGGGGCGATTCCATCGGTAGACCGTGGAGTTGTGCATGCGTAATGCGCCGAGGTTTGGGCACAGGCCGCGTTCGATGGTGTCGATAGGATCTTCGGCGTCGAGTTCCACGGCAAAGAGGACCTTGAAGCGCGCGATATCTTCCCGAAATATCTCAAGAATACTCTCCTGAACCCAGCGCGATCCGAAGCTCACGCGAGGTTGAATTTCGCGGAGGTATCGACCTGACTGGCGTGTGTCAACGGACTGTTGGAAGAGCGCGATTCGCGTCTCTTTCCAGAGGCGTTTACCAAAGAGTAGTGGGGAGTTTGTGGCTGCGGCAAGGACAGGTCCACAGACGGCCTGTGCGATGTTGTAGAGCTTGGCAAATTCTTCGGGCGAGACCTGGAAGTGGACTTGAAAGCTGGTGTTGGCAGATTCGAGCATCACGTCATCGTGGCGCAGCAGCATCTCGTCGGTGCCACGGATGTTGATCTCGTAGTCCTCGCCGCGCAGCTCCGAGAGGGTGTCATTCAGGAGTCGATAGCGAGGGTTTGGGGTCTGGTTATGGAGGCCCAGGTCGGATTTTTCGATCGTGGGGAGGATGCCCGTCATCATGAGGTGTGCGTGGTGTTTTTGAGCGGCGTGCTGGCCCTTTTTCCAGAGGGAGCAGAGTTGCTCTTCGACGGTGGAGAGTGCGTGTCCACCGAAGATGACAGGATCGACGCTGAACTCGAGGTTATAGAGCCCGAGTTCGTGTTCATAGAGGGGTTCATTGAGGGTGTGAAGGATCTCTGTGGCGAGGGGCGCAGGGCGCAGGGAGGAGTCGAGGATAAAGAGTTCCTGTTCTGCGCCAATGCGTCGGACGCCGCGCTCAACGCGGTCGGTCTGGAGGAGTTTTTCGAGTGCACGCACATCTTGTAGGAGGCGACGCATGAATGCCTGACGTTCTTTGCCTGCGCCTTTTTTACCTTGTTTGACCTCAACACCCATGGCGTTCTCCTTTGGGATCGATAATGCGGCATGACAGGTGGTGTCATGAGCGCGTGATATGGACTTATGAGCGGGTGATCTCTACAGGTATGATACCGAGTTCAGGTAGGAAAAGGCAAGTGATGTAAAGACATGTTACGTTGTTCCTGGGGATTCATCCTGTATTATGATGCACTGTGTCATTTTGAGGGCAAAGGGAGGAAAAGAGCAAAGGGAAAGTGGAGCGAAGGAGGCAAACTTGCACATTTGTGACATTTTCGAAGAATGTGTGTCTGGTTTTTTTGCACATTTGTGCAAAATTGCCTTGTGGGCACACAAGATCCAGGGTTCACCAAGAAAAACCTTAGAGAAGGCTGGCATCTTGACTGCAATCCTCGTAATATGTGACCCGTGAGTCCCCTTTAAACTTTGAAACTGGGGGCTGAAATGATCATTATGGATACCGCACTGATGGTTTAACCAGAGGATTTGGCGAGCAGGTTTGTGTCCTTATTATTATGACCGCGACTCGTTTGGATGGCTGGCATCAGTCGGTGGTAGAAGAACACTCAATCATGGTCACAGAGATGGCCAGAGTTAAACATAGAGCATGTCCCTGGGGCTTTAATCCAGGTCTTGAGAGGGTCACATGTTCATGAGGAGTAATGTATGAAGATGAATTCGCACAACAAGGCAGGGTCCAGGCGTTTGGTTGCCTTGCTTTGCCTGACAGGGCTTTTGGTGTCACTGTCGGCGTGTGGCCCCGATGAGGTCAACAACGACACGACAGATCAGGGCACTCAGGACATGACCTCGGATGCAACACCCGATATGGTGGTTCCCGAAGACATGGCTGATATGGCTGACATGTCAGATGATATGGAAGCAGACCTCGGCGAGGATATGCCCGACGAGGTTGATATGCCAGACATGGACACCGAGCCAGATATGGTCGATATGGCTGACATGTCGGATATGGTCGACATGACGGACATGACCGATATGGTCGATGAAGGTCCAGACTGTACCGTTGACTCTGATTACGATGGCATCAATGACTGTGAAGAGGCATTGATTGGCACCGATCCCAACAAGCCAGATACAGATGGCGACACGCTGACTGACTATGAAGAATTCATGGCGGGTACAGATCCCCTCGCTTCAGATAGTGATGGCGATGGCTTGAGTGATGATGAGGAGCTTCGCTACGGCTTTGATCCCAACAACCCATCCACGCTCGACAACATGGTGCTTGATGGCGACCTCTTTATCGCCTCTGCATGTGATACTGCCGAGAGTGAGCCCATCGTGTACTTTGAAGACACCGATGGTGACTGGCGCCTTGCGCTCCCTCCTGTCTTTAATAACTACGCACGCTTGACCATTCCTTCTGCGACCCCTCCTGTGGCCGCAGCGGTCTACGATGACCCCGTCAACGAGGTCGCCGCGTTTGTGCTCAGTACACCCAAGGGCGGACTTGATCCTGTGCAGGAGCTGGTCTCCTACAAGGCTGTGATCGAGCAAGTGTCCAACATTACACAGGATTTCACCTCAGGTGAGTTCCGCACCCACGATAACTTCGCGGCTGCTCCTGGTCAGTACAGGATCTCAGCGACAGGAAAGACCGTGCGTAAGTTGCGCGACGATCTCTTGTTTGCGATGGCACCCTTCACCACAAGCGATGTCACAGGTGGCCTTCCTTCATCGGCAGGTAACCCACACAACACCTTCGTGCTTGATGTGTCCGTGATTGAGCGTGAGGATCGTATCATGACCCTCGTCGCGCTCGCTCCTACAGACCTGTATGAGACACGTGACTCCGTGCAGTTCCGTATGAGTGACCTCACCAACACGACCAGCATCGCACGTTCAAACTCGGGCGATCGCCTCAAGTGCCACCCCTTCCCGATCACCACAGAGATCCCCACTGCGGACTTCTACTGGGTGCTCGATCAGTCTGGCTCCATGTCCAGCTACAACAACGTGATTATCAACTTCTCCAGTAACTTCGTCTCTGAAGTGGCCAACACGGGTCTTGATTATCGCCTTGGTGTCACCAACATGAGCCCCCTGATTGAAGGTAAGCTTCGTCCCACCATCGGCTGGCATACAAGCCCTCAGGTCTTCGCCAACGAGATCGACTACTACGTCATCGACTGTACCTCCAACGAACCTGATTGCTCAGGTTTCGAGGAGTTCGGTCTCTATGCCGCAGAGTCGGGTATCACCTACATGCGTAGAACCACCACACCTCGTGCCGAGAAGATCCGTGATGATGCTCAGCTTGTCACCATCTTCATGACCGATGAG
>Ga0207913_1000607_pt1 | contig 9962 bp, 6 predicted proteins | sample DeeseametaMP2913_FD_184168 | JGI IMG/M metagenome (GOLD analysis project Ga0207913, IMG submission 184168) | Marine microbial communities from the Deep Atlantic Ocean - MP2913 (SPAdes) | ecosystem: Environmental > Aquatic > Marine > Oceanic | place: West of Santa Cruz de la Palma, Atlantic Ocean...
TACATCGGTGGTCCTTTTGAGCGTGGGGTTTGGTCGTACTTACATCCATGCTCGGACCACCGATTTTGTCAAGTTTTCATACCTTTAGCTTATGTCAACGGAACCTAGTCGGATTGCACCAAAGGGAGGCTTACTTTGAACGTACTTCCTTCTCCAAATGTGCTCTCAACTTCCATCTTGCCATGATGCAGTGCAATGATTTTTCGACACGAGGTCAAACCCACACCTGTACCCTCATACTCCTCTCGTCGATGCAAACGCTTGAATGGATCAAAGATCACGTCGAGGAACTTTTTCTCAATACCAATCCCCTGATCCGTCACGCTGATCGTGACATGAGTTTCATTGAACTCACCTGTAATCGTAATTTTGGGTGGCTCATCAGGGCGATGGTACTTGAGCGCGTTGGTCAGCAAGTTCAAGAAAAGCTGGTACATAAACGATGGCTCTGCCTCGATCGCAGGCAGGGTCTCGATACCTTTTAATGTGATTTCAGCATGTTCCGACATGATACGTTCGTACAAATCATCACGCACATACTGAAGCACATCGTTGATGTACACCTCATGAAAGTCCACATCTTTCTTGGATAACTTACTGTACCTCAGCATTGCATCCATCAAGGTGGAGATACGCTTTGATGCAGAGTGGATTTGCTGCGCGTACATACGCAGGTCATCCTGGTTATTCTCATCAATTGCCTCGTTCATAAAATCCGAAAATATCTGAATTTTTCGTAGAGGCTCCTTGAGGTCATGAGAGAGGATGATGCTAAAATTATCAAGCTCCAGATTGACCTTATCAAGGCTTTCTTCAAGCTTTTGCTCCGCAATTTTCAAGGACGTCACATCCGTATGGCATCCAAGCATACGAATCGGCTTACCCTCCTCATCACGAATCGCCATCCCACGACACCTGACCCACACCTTTGAACCATTCTTGTGCTTGTAACTTACAATCTGATCGTAAGGCACAGACGGATCTTTCAGGTGAGCCTCAAAGCGTTCCAGTACAGCAGGCAAGTCCTCGGGACTAATATTCTTCTGCCACCACTCTGCTGTGTTGGGGACCTCATGGTCTTCATAACCAAATAACGCCTTGAACTCGGGGCTTAACCACTCATTGTCAGGCTTCTCCATGTCCCAGTACCACACACCATCCAGGGAACCCGATTGAAGAAACTCAAAAATACTGTCATCGCGCTTCACAAGATCGTACAACTCATCTTTTAGATACAAATTCTCCATCATGCTTATTACCTGCTCTAAAGATATTCTCGGTTGCAACCAATGATTCCTAAATACAGAATCATCTTATCAAAATAACAAATCATAAATGGACTATAACAACTCAACACAGGTGTGTCGATATGGGTGTGGAGATTCTTTTTTATCTGGAGGATAAACATCATGGGCGATGGTATTTATACAGCACTCTCTGGCGCCATTGGGCGTCAACGACAACTTGACCAGGTGAGCCACAACCTCGCCAATGCCGATACTGCGGGCTTTCGACAAACCCGCCAGGCATTTCAAGAAAACCTCGTGGATGCCGAACGTGGCGTCCACCGCGTCACCAGCGGCGATCAAATTATTGACCTCACACCTGGTCGCATCCAGGAGACAGGCAACAACCTCGACCTCGCCATTTCTGGCCCTGGATTCTTCCGCGTCAAGGGCCCCAATGACAATGAACCCATCCTTACCCGAAACGGGAACTTCCGCATCACCAACGAAGGCATGCTCGTCACACAACAGGGCCAACAAGTCCTTGATGAAGGTGGTAGCCCCATCCAACTCATGGCCACACCCGATGAAATCCTCATCGGTGAGGCTGGAGACGTCTGGGACGCCTTTGGCATGGTCGCCACCGTCGGTGTCGTCAACGTCCAGGATCCTCGCCAACTCGAGGCTGTCGACGGTGGTTTTCGCACCAATGCACAAAACCTTATGCCCGCCTCTGGTGGCCTCATTCAAGGCTCGCTGGAACGCGGTAACATCAACCCTGTGAACTCCATGACCGAAATGATCACCCTCCAACGACACTTTGAGGCCATGAATAACCTCATCCAGACACACAACCGCAGTGACAGCGTCGCCATCGAAAGCCTTGGCCGCATCTGATTTGCGCCTCATGAGTCGCCTACAATCAAGAAGGGCGCAGGAGAGCACATGTGCTCTCCTGCGCCCTTCTTGATTAAACAAACACACCTCGGGTGACGATGCCCTCTACATCGTGGGAACCTCGATCCTTCATGCCTTTTCTGGAGTTGATGAACATGAGAATTTTAGCCAATAAATCAACATTTTATATGTTTTTCATAAGCCTTTTTATCGCGCTCGTCACCAGCGCTTGCGCCCAGAAACACATCAAGGAATACGAACCCCGCACACGCGATTACAAACTCCCCGTCGAAATCAGCGAGGCCGAGGAACAAACCCAACCTGGCTCACTCTGGAGCGAGGGCAGCCAGGCCAATACCCTCTTTGCTGACCTGCGCGCCATGCGACCTGGTGACATCCTCACCATTCGGGTTGAAGAGTTTGCAAATGCTCAACGTGGTACCAACACATCCCTCAAAAGACAGTCCGAACTCAACGCCGAAATCATCGCCTTCCTTGGCCTCATGGAACAGGTCAAAAAGGTCGCACCCTCACTCGGTGATACGCTCGTCGATACCAAGACGTCCTCCGCTTTTGATGCCTCGGGCTCCACTGGCCGCTCCGAACGTCTTGAAGCCACCGTCCCTGCCATCGTGAAAAAAATGCTCAACAATGGCCACGTCTTTGTCGAAGGCCACCGCGTCGTCCTCGTCAACAATGAAGAACATCATTTCTACATCAGTGGCGTCGCTCGCCTCCAGGACATCGATGAATCCAACGCCATCTCCAGCTCCAGACTCGCTGACGCCGAAATCGAATTCACCGGTCAGGGCGACCTCTCCGACCAACAACGCCAGGGCCTCTTCGCCCGCTTCTGGTCCCGCATCTGGCCTTTTTAATTTTTTTAATATGTTAGGGCAACTTCACGCCCTTCTCTACGTCTATAAACTGCATAAGTTTTAATATGTTAGGGCAACTTCACGCCCTTCTCACGTCTATAAACTGCGAAACTCCCATCCTTTGCACATCACAACCACCCAAAATGGCGAGCGACGACAAATTTTTTGCAAACCGAGCGTGAGCGAGGTGCAGCGAGGAATTTGACGGAGCGTTTTGCACCCATCACCGCCAGCTCTTTTTCGAAACGCAGTGTAGAAATAAGAGCAAGATTGATGGGATCGCAAAACAACGCATAAAAGAGCTTCTTTCACTCCTTAAACTTCACTCTACAAACCTTTTGCACACCTTAAACCTCACATTATAACTCTCAAAACACCACCATACACTTTACCAATAACCAAACATTTCAAATACTTACAAAATAACGTTATAACGTTATAACGTTATAACGTTATAACGTTATAACGTTATAACGTTATAACGTTATTTCTTGACTACACGTTCTTGACTACACGTACACTACACTCCCTCCCACAAAGCCATTTCAACACCTGAAAAACCCGCTCACTCTCATCCAATTTTTCATCAATTGTCCCTCCCCCTCAATAAATATTATGTAAACAAATAATATTTATTGCATCACTTTTTATCCGTCATACAACACATGGCGTTAAAAACGCCATAAGTGGCCTTTAAATCGCTTTGATTTGAAAATACACACAAGAGTGTATGTATACACAAAGAAATGGATTAGAGAGTCGTTTACGGCGTTTTTAACGCCATGTGCAATGAGCCTGGCATATGGTGACCTTGCTCCGTGTCCCTGGCGCGTGTCGCTTCGTTTTCTTCACATTTATAAAAAACCGTGAACCGTTCGGTTAAGCGGGGAGGGGGAAAGGGGGTGGGGTTTCTTTGTTTACCAATCACGTAAAAAGAATTCTGGACGGTCCATCACACATTGCTCATGTGTGGCGCTCCAAAATCCCGTCAGGGGATTTTGCCGAAAGCGCGTCGCAGCGCGCGAGAGATTTTTTCTTCCGAAAAAAATCTCTCGCGCGCGCGTACGCGCAGGAATTAACTAAGTTAATTTAACTAAGTTTAAATTAACTAAAGTTAATTTAACTAACCCCAAAAAATCGTTCTTCAAAAACAAACATAAGCCATTGATAAAGCTTCGCTTTTTTGATTTAAAATCGAGCTCGCGTTGTGCGCTAAACGTCCCGGAAAACATGAGTGGCCGTTCTAAACGTCCCGGAAAACATGAGTGGCCGTTCTGAACGTCCCGGAAAACATGAGTTTCGAGCCTTTTTGTGCGTCAAACGTCTCAAGAAATATGAGTGGAGATTTTTGACCAAATGGTTAATGTGCGCTAAACGTCCCGAGAAACATGAGTCAAACACCCCTTTTGTGCGTCAAACGTCCCGGAAAACATGAGTTTCGAGCCCTTTTGTGCGTCAAATGTCCCGACTAATCTGAGTGAAAGTGCACAAAAAAACGCCAAATCCAGGTCTTTTAAACCTATATTTGGCGAGTATTCACACCTGTTACAAGACCCCATTGTGCGTCAAATGTCCCGACTAATCTGAGTCGTTTTGATGCGATTCAGCCCCTTTCAGCCCCCCTTTTCTGACCTGTTATGCATCAAACGTCCCGACTAATCTGAGTCAAATGAACTCATAGTACCCCCTTTTCTGACCAGTTGTGCATCAAATGTCCCGACTAATGTGAGTGGGATTCGAGCAGCCCATCGGGAATCAGGTGCCCAAGGCTCTCAAGTTGCGTCGAAGAAAATGTGATCTCAAGCTGCTCCTCCAGCAAATCATCCAGACTCTGCCGCTTCCTGCTCTGCAAGGCGCTACACTTCCAGGATGAAATCAAGTCCTGTAACACCATCTTCTCCAGCGCATCCTTCAACACATCTTTCAACTTGCTCGTGCGCTGAAACCTCCCCTCCAGACCACTCCACCTGTACAACGTCTTCACGCTGATCTTCAGATTTCCATCCGACCCAAGCTTTGCGATGTACGCCCTGTTGACAATCGTCCAGTACAGGTTAAAGGGAATGGAACTCTTCTTGTCGAGCGAAAAAGCCCGCTCGTCTAACAACATAAACGAGGGTGTGCCGCCCTCAAATCGAGGTGTAATCATCTTCCACAGAGCACTGGCAATCTGCCACGCTTCAAAGGTCGAGTGCGCTGTAATCCCCTCACTGGTCCCAATCTCCACGCTCAGCTCCTCCCGTCTCTGCTCAATCAACGGTCCTCGCCAGGCCACCTTCTTGTACGTCTTCCCATCATCCTGTAACTCCACAACCTCACGATGCAATATAATGTTCTGCATCAACTGTCGGGCATCCTGGATCCTCTTGCGGTGACGTTTGTTCTCCGAATCAAAGCCAATAATATTGCACAGACGCTTCCCACTCTCTGTATCCCAGAACACGCCATCCGCGCCAAAATCATGCTGTCTGTCACGCTGCGCGGCGTTGAAAAATCCCGCCACAATTCGTGGTAAATGCAACAGGATATCATCCCCCACACCCATCACTTCAATCGCCTGAATCAGGGCATCCACAATCGAGGCGTTGTCCTCTGTCAACTCCACCTCAATATACTGATTTGGCCTCTCCACACCACGCGCCACAAGATCACTGTCATAGAACAACAGGCTTTGCTTGTGTCTCTTCGCGCTCGCCCCGCTTTGCCTGTTATAAATCCTGTCCGAGAGCTCATCCTGATCAAGCTCCTGAAGCTCCTCGCGCGTAATAAAGAAGCTCCCCAGATTTCGCATCTCGCGTGGCAATGAATACAGCGGTTGCATTGGAATCGCTGTGCTCCTCTCTCTCAACGAAACCTGCGCCTGGCCAAACACGATCATTCTCAACGCCTCGGTCAGACGAGCGATGTCCTGCCGCTCATGCCGCGACGATGTGAAGAGGGCAATCAGTGAGGCTTCAGCAAGAATAAAGTCCGGCGATGAGGTCAGGATACGAATAATGGGAACCTTCACACGATTTAAATAATGCTCCCGTGAGACCCGATAAAACTTGCCCTCGCGCGGTGATTTTCCTGACTGTACGAGCGCCTCGCGTGCAAGCTCATTCTTGATGAAGTCACCCTGTCGCCACCATGGTTCGTGTTCCCCGAGCTGAAAGCGCTTGCCTTCCTGCAATACCTTCATCCAGCCCGAAAAATAATCGAGGTTCGAGCTTACATGATCCAGCGCGCGGCTCCTCAACTCATCCAACACCGTGTTCGAAGTGCACAACGTCCTCAGTAAATCAAGGCGGTGGTTCATCACCTCATCACCCATGTGATGCGCCGTCCAGAACGCCATGTCCTGACGCACATAATCCCTGACAATATGCGCATAAAGCACCTCCTCACGCATACTCACGGGACCCGTACCTGGCAACCCTGGTTGAGACACCTCATAGTTATCAGGAAGCGTCTCCAGGAAACTTGCTGATGATGAGTTCTCCTGCTTTGTGTGCTCCATCATAAGACCACGAATCTGTGTGCTCAGACGATAGGTACTGTATTTCTTTGGAAAGGGTCTCTTCCCTGTGGCCAGCTCAATATGTAACCTCGACGCCATACACTTCTCCTCACTCGTCTCTTACGCGTTCATGCATCTCGATAGACTTACCCTTGTACACCATCTCATCTCCTCAGAACAGATCCCAGAACATACCACACGCTCACATCAACACGCACATCCGCAGGGTGTAACTCACTGATTTATCATCATAACGTTATAACGCTAAAACGTTTTAACGTTATAACGTTATTTATCTTATAACTGGTTAGATCTGAGGGGAGGGGGGTAGGGGGGAGGGGCTTGCTTTACATGCAGGTAGAAAGGATTCAGGAGGTCGTCACACTGTTTCAGGCAGCGTGGTGACGTGAGCCTGCGTCAGCGATGGGCTCACGTCACCGCGCTGCCCATTCTTACAGAGATATTTTTTACTAAAAAATATTGCTAAAGGGGCGTTCATGGCTATAACAACTTGATAAACCACTGCTTTTTTCGCACGCCATACCAGGTTCACTGACTTCAAGCCATGAAGGTCACCAGGATCACAGACTTCAGAGACTGAAAATCCATACTCTTCGGTGTTCATCACCAGGTTCATTGAGTTCAATAATTTTTATAATGTTTTTATGATTTTTTTATTATCTGCATAAATTCATTTTACATAATATCACTGAGTGAGAATGCCCGAATGCGTAAAAAACTATAAAAACTCTACAAGTAGAGGAGATCGTGAAGTCATCGCCCCCTTGTGTGCGTGGGCGTTGATTTTAATGTGACATGTTCAGGTGATGTGCGTGTCTTTTGGCGTATCGTGTTGACAACCTGCCAAAATCGTTGATTCAAGATATTGAATTATCAATGAATTTTTGTTTTGAGTTGAATCGTTGCTGACAGGGTGAGGACGTCAGAGCTGCGTATTCAGAGGCAGATGTGTCTGGGCGTCATCATCCTGCTGCGTATCGGGTGTATAGAGATGTCGTTGATATAGCATGACCCGAATGGTCTGGTGTTGAGATGCCTGTGTGTGGCGTCTTCGTGGAGGATGCGCGCTGATGACAAGCGTGGGTTTGGTGGTGGGGTGAGAGGTTGGGGTCAACAGAGGTAGCTCAAGTTGTTGCCCCGGGATTTGCTCTGATGTGAGCTGTTCACTGGCCTTGTTCATGAGCCCTGACACCAGGCCAAGCTCTTCAAGTTCGCTGAATGCTCTGGCGAGCTTGTCCCTGTCACGAGAGCTGTCAGCGCGAAAGAGCTGGCGTAGTCCCGAGTCGTGAATCAGGCGGCCTATCTGAACATTCAGCTCATCTGTTGTATGGTTGAGCGCTTCGAGTGATTTTAACTGCAAGCCCACGTTCACAATCCAGGGTTTGTGGCATAACAAAAGGCTTCGTGGCACCTGTGTGAATTGTTTTTGTTGTGCGTCCAGGATTGGGCTGGGGACTGTCAGAATAGACCACCTTCCTGTGCGTACGCCCTCGGGCAGAGCGGACGCCTCCACGTGTTTTTCGTGTTCTTCAAGCAATGGCGTGTGTGCAAACTTTTTGGAGCCTTGTGATCCTGTGATCGTGATGCATCTGAGGATCGCGACCTGAAGTCGGAGCATGTGTGCTGAAGATGAGCTCTTTTCGTGATAGCCCAGCATTCTGAGTAAAAGTTTTGGCGAGAGGTGTTCTCCAGCACGGTTTTTACGTGTGAAATAACAGGCTCCTGCGCTCAGCTGGTGTGCGTTGCGATGCTCCACCATCAGACCAAAAATGCCAGCGTATACACCTGATAATCCTTGCATGACGTGTGGTAATGCCTGCTCACATTCAAGCGCGCTCAGTGAGTTTAAGACGCCTTGCTTGAGGTTGAAGGTGAACGCGAGCTTGCCCTGCCTGCTCCTTATTTCAAGTGGCACAAGTGGATCTTCTGTGGGGCGCTTTTCGAGCCCAAGAATGTGTAAAAGATTTAACGTCACCAGGTGAACCTGAACGCGATTTTCATGCAGTGATTCATGCAGGACTTCAACGTCTGATTGCCGAATACAGGTCAGCTCCAGTGTGCTTCCCTGTGACAGGGCATCTGTGTTGAGCGCTTCTTGTTTGTCATCGATCCTCTTCCTGAGCTGCTCATGGAGCACTTTTTGATGTGATGGCACACGTTTAAGCTCCTCGTTCAGGATCTGGATTTCTTGCTCTCGAGTTGCAATCTCCTTGTGTGCACGCGCGCTGCTCTCTCGTAAATACTGGATCATGGCAAGGTTCATGGCCGCTCTTCCGTGCAAAAAATATTGCAAGACCATGTGAAAGATCGCTGAATGTAAGGGAAGTCTTTGCGCTACAAAGGTGGGCACATTGATATGAATATCGTCTTCAATGCGAAAGATATCACCCCCGTGCTCCTCGTGTTTTGCGAGCGCCTGGGCGGGGAGTTGGTTTTTGTAACGTGCTGAAATATCTGGATTAATAAAATATTTATTCAGCGGAAATGACGGAATACACATGAAAAAGAAAAGTCCTTGATCGCCTGTCAAAAACTTCACATGCCGCGCTGGTCCTGTGTAAAGGGATGATTTTTTACAATCATTCAACCCCTCACCACATATACTCTTTACTTGTCAAAGGGTACATGTTTGCTTAGACTTGTCATTGATGACATCGGGCTTGTGAAAGCTTGTTGTTATTGATGAACTTCGGGTTTGTGAAAGCTCGTTGTTATTGATGAACTTCGGGTTTGCAAAAGCTCGTTGTTTTGAACTTCGGGTTTGTGAAAGCTCGTTGTTATTTTTGACTGCTGATTTGTGAAAATTGGTGGTTGTTTCTGAACTTCAGGTTTGTGAAGACCTGTTGTTATTTTTGACTGCTATCTGTGAAAAGTGGCGGTTGTTAACTGCTGATTTGTGAGAATTGGTGGTTGTTTAGACTCCGAGTTTGCAAAAGCTCGTTGTTTTGAACTTCGGGTTTGTGAAAGCTCGTTGTTGAACTTCAGGTTTGCGAAGACCTGTTGTTTTGGGTCTCAGAAAATAGGGTCATGATAGTTGAAGAGCGTATAGTCTTCGGTATCAGAACATGTGGTCATAATTTTTCTAGTAGCACCTCCTTTTTTCGATTTGATGCGCATCATGCGTAGTTAAAGGTACAAGATTGGCGTCAGGACCTTTAACGAAAGAGTTTAAACAGAAAAGCCAGCTATCCTTCGGGAGGTTGGCTTTTTTGTTTGTGTTCGAACCTTGAAAATGACTGCTCAAAAAGAACAGACAGTGCAGATAAGAACAGGCTAACCATACGCCCTTTTTGTGAGGTTGATCAAGGATGATTTTTTTGCTCATCCTCTTTTTTGTATTCTTTTCAGTCAACTACACAAGGGCTGTGTGAACACCTTGTACGAGGCTGTGTGATAGTTTTAGGCAAGCCATCAAAAGGAGAGGAGGGGGCGAAGTTTGCT
>Ga0207913_1000609_pt1 | contig 9909 bp, 9 predicted proteins | sample DeeseametaMP2913_FD_184168 | JGI IMG/M metagenome (GOLD analysis project Ga0207913, IMG submission 184168) | Marine microbial communities from the Deep Atlantic Ocean - MP2913 (SPAdes) | ecosystem: Environmental > Aquatic > Marine > Oceanic | place: West of Santa Cruz de la Palma, Atlantic Ocean...
TGGCGTACCGGAATATGAATACGCTTCACTCCCAGCCACTCCGAGTCATAAACAGGGCCGCCACCGTCTTCTTGACAGTACACCACTACCTTCCAATTACGCTCCACAAGGTATTTGCAAAGATATTCAGCGAACGTCTCAAATCCACCATGCCCCGCAGGAACACCTCGTATCCCCAAAATAACTAGTTGTCTCATTTATTTTTTGCCGTAGAGCTACCTACAAATTTAGTTTTTATCGCTACCAATTTCGGCCAACTTTTCCCTAATACCTTTTTCAACACTCCACCATCCTCTGGATACCAAGTAGTTGATCGAGCTTGCCTGCTCTCTAAGTCCGTCACTTCTGAATATGCATATGCCGCGATAGACCTGCGATATTGACCCTTCGGAAATTTAATCGGATCATAGCCATGCAAAGTATAATCTCTAGTAAACATAATCACACACCGATTAAAGAGTGGCTCAACCTCCGTAGACTCCCCTGTTCTTTTATTTTTGAGCTTTAATTGACCTCCATAGCCACCCACCCAATCTTTATTGAAATATACCAATATATTAAGGTTGCGAAACCAACTTTTATTAATAGGATGATAGTTGAAGTCCGCATGCATATTTAGATAACTGCCCTCCCCTCCTTGATGAAGGCCGCCTCCATGAAAGCTTGGATCAACAAAAACATCCTCCCCAGTGAGATCAACAAGAAAGTCAGAGAACTTTTTAGAAGTTAACTCCGCATATAGCGAAGCAAGAGCTCCCCCATGCGAAGCAAAGTCAGACTTTTCATACTTGTTTTTGGCGAAAACATAATCTCGACTCTTACCTATCCCCTTCTCCAGCGGGTCGGGAAACTCACTTAATATTCTATCGGCATGACCAGAATCCAAGAAATCATCGATAGCAACAAACTCAAAGACACCAGAGTGAAATTCACTTCTATATGCATCGATGTTCCCAAATAATTTTTCGTAATTAATCACAGCATCACCCATAGTTAACTCCTGCGCAGAAGCGGCACAAGCCGCTTTCCGCCAACCAATACAACAATAATCAACACTTGCGGAAAAACATTATATAGCACACATGGAAGTAAGCCCGAACTAACACTTGGATTTAATGACATTGACATTAGAACATACATACCCGCCTCAGTAGAACTTACTGAGCTCTTGTTGAAAAAAAACAAGTACACAAGGTACATAATGAATGGATATATAAACCCATATACATAAAAACCTAGCCTACCAAAATTGACATACCCTTCACCCAGATACGTATAAGTAACACTCCCACCGTCAAACCTCATCCTAAGCAGCCCCTTTAGCCATTGCCCGAAATTTTCGTCAAGTAAAGGCGTAGCTGCCAATAGGTCATGTATATACCCATACCCCAACAGGTAATTGGAGCTGTAATAGCTCAATATATAATCCAGATTATAAAAATTAACGTAGGGCCTCCAGGGCAATCGCAAGAGAGAAACCTCTAGAATATCATCAAGCCCCTTCCGCAACGTACCTATCAATACGAATATTACAAAAGCCGACACAGCAATCAAAATATAATTCCTGAGCGGAACCTCTTTTCCCGAAAGCATGGAGCTAACGAGAAAGTACGATATTAAAAACAATAATAATGGGAGGCGGTTTCCAAAGAAGAAAAGGGATATAGCTACCACAAAAAAAATAACTATTGTCACCGCTTTTCTTAAAACACCAGACGCGTTACACAACATCAACATCGCCCCTACTTGCATAAAATTGATAGCGGCGATAACTAGCTTGCCATTCCCTCTCTTATTCTCCACCCGATAAAAGTCTGCATCTTCCCCGAAATGCACCCCAACCTTCGACATATATAAAATGCCTAAAAAAACACCCAGCAGGGAAACGAGAAACCCCGACACGAAAAAATAACCACTCCTTTCAGGAGCGATCCGCATTTGGGAAATTTTATAGTGCCGGTAACCCACCAACCTTGAAATGATTAACATCGCTAAAAAGGAGGATAGCATCCCCCCAACGACCACAACCATTATGATATTTGCATTGTCATCGAATATCTCGTATGGAGTGCCGTCATAAATATTCGAATACAGCCCACCTACAAATAAAAATAGAAATGAAAAGAATAAAAAAACCACAAAAGGGTTATGTATCGAGCGCAGATCAAACTCTTTGTGAACCACAAAGAATAGCGCGACGTATATGCATAGCAACACAAGTTCAAGGCTCAATGAATATCTCCTCGAACCCCTGCTGCCTGAGGTAATTAGCTTTCTTCCTAAAAAATTCGTCTTTATATAGCTCGTCAGTCGAGAAAAACTTTACACCAACTTCTGGGAATCTCATTCTTGCATTTAACAGCGACGACGACACAAACCCGACTAGCTCACTTACCTGTAACGAAGGAATACTTTCTTCCACAGGATTCGACTTTGAAACAACTACCACGCCATTAAACGCATTTTTATATGAACGCTCATCGCGCGGGTGAGGCTTAAAGTAAACCAGCCTCCCCTTATATTTCGAGAATACACTCTTGTACATTCGAAACAACACCGAATCTTTTAGATCTGCAAACACCTCTCCTACAACAAGAACAGCCCCATTTACTTCAAACGAGCTCTCGGAAACAAAGGGAACCAGAACTTGCCGATAATCTGGGTATAGAGGCGTTTCAATAGGAGTATATATCTTATTAAACTTACTTTTTTCTGGCATGATATAACGGCCATTTAATGCAGGCCCGGAAAAAAGAAAAAAACTTACAAGCGAGAACTTAATAACCTCGATCAGACCAAGCCTTTCATCGACTAACGAACTAAAACCCTCGTAGTGAACATTCACTTTAGAACAATTGACGCGCCTCAAGAAAAATGAACACAAGTATGTATGAGCATGGGGTACGAAAACGGTATCGAGCGAAGTTAACTTGCGCAAAATCTGTCTTGCAGAAAATATTGCGCTAAGAGAGGTAAAGCTAACCACATCTGCCTCAGCAAAAGCGGCAAAATCCAACGTATGCCTTCCAATCAACAAAGCCTTTCGAGACTTGAAATGAGCATAATGCACTTTTTTCAAATAACTAATTTGAAAGTTAGAAGTTACGAAGTATAAAACTCGACCATCACCAGCCATGTCGCAACCTGTTTAGCAGGACAGCAATAAATATACCCACCTTCATAGCAATTCCTAAAACAATAATATTAATGAAATCACTATAGAAACCTTCCAAAAGAAATGGTATAGATAAAACTACACCCAAAAACGCACCAAATACCAGCACCATTAATAGAGATTTACCGCTCTCCGTCATAATAATATAAGTTCTGGCTGGAACGACCAAAATAGATACAACAATTGCAAGCATTGCTAATTCTTTGCTTATCGGAAACTCGCCTCCATACAAAAATTGATACAGCCAATCCATAAAGAAATATGCCAAAACTGGATATAAAATCATTACTGATAACGTTTTAATAGTAACAAGCCCTCTTGCACTTCCGTCACGAATTGCACACAGCAACGGCGTACCTAAAAACATATTTGCAGGCATAGAAATCAAGCTTATTACGGCAAACCCAGCAACAAGCTCTGAAGCTGGAAACCTTCCTGAGAAAATCACTTCTCCTCTAAAAATCAGACCAATTGATATAAACGCTACCACGCAATAAATGTGATCACTTCTAATTACAGCGGCGCTAAATCCTGAAAACGACCTCCTCGAAAAGAAAAAGTACAAAAAAACCTCAATCAACAACCATAAAACTAGTGCGACTTCGTATCTTTCAGACCATATAAAAGTAATATAAAAAATAGATCTAAAAATATTGAATATTACACCAGAATAAAAATTATCCTGATGCTGCCACCGTCTAATTTGAAGCTGATTCAACAAACAAACCGAGAATGCCAATACAAAGACCAATAAGCCCAAGGCACTTAGCGGAACCATGACACCAATCATCACGACACCCAATAAAGAAAATATACATATGCCTGGGTTAACTTTTTGCGCATGCTCTCTAGAGTGTATATCGGATGCAGCTCCCGCTATTGAATATATAGCCAGTTCTATCGCACTAATAATACTTACAGTCACGATAAACTTTTCTAAATCTTGTTTAGCAACAACTGGAAAGACAACAAATTGCTTCACCATGGCCAAGGCCATATATGATGCCATATTTAGGGAGCCGTTCTTTATGATTTTCCCTAAGACCATTCTTCAGAACTCTCTTTCCAAAAACTCCAGGGCAGCCCAGAATCCCTCGCCGTCATTTTTATGACCTTGCCAAACTTCAGGAATAAATTGTGCATCAGGGGCTCTATCATTTAATAGATTACATAGCATACAAAAGTCGACATCCCCTTTTCCTATCTCAACTCCCTCTCCATCAACCCCGAGAGCATCGACAACATGCATATGTGCAATAAATGGTGCAACGGTCTGCGTGAATTCCGAGAGCTCCCAATTATAATAACTACATGCCATCATGGAGTGAGACACGTCATAACATATGCGCACACCATGTTTTTGACAAAACAGCTTGATTTCCTGTGAATCAACAAATAAGTTGTGATAACTCTGACCCCCAAAGTGCCACGGAAAAGGAGGCATTGTTTGAATAACAATCTCCACCCCTTCTTGGTCAATTTCGGCTAAACCTTTTGCTACTTTTTCGTACATTGCTGGACGATCTTTTTTATCAACGAAACCAGATGACTTAAACCCGCCAGCATTTAGGACAATTACCGGTGTCTCTGTACGAGGGAAATATTTTTTTAACTCTCGAGTAATATCGCAAACTCGCTGAAGCTCAGCAATTGATCGCGCCCGATGCCTTTCATCCTGCGAAGCCAAATCCAGAATATGATCTTCCGAAAATAGTTCAGGGCTATGGACAGCAAACCCAATAGCCTGAGGACCGTCAAAAAAATCACTCAGGTTTAATTCCATATCCTGATAACTCAAATGAAATTCGACGAAATCTAAATTTGATTTTGACGACAGTTTTTTATAATCGTGGTATCGAACTGGAATTCCAAATGGACGGTTAAACTTATAATTTCGCGCTTTTACTTGCTGATCTTTCAAATCCGACTCAAAGAAAAAACCGCCTTTTTCATGCCGCCGATTTGCCCGACGCCCAATCAGCTCATCTAAATATATTGGCTGCAATCCCTGACCCGGGCTTTTTATTTCAATCATTTCACGTGTAATGACCGAACCTTCCTCTAGATCACAATTTATAACTAAGCTCTTGGCCAATGTTTCTCTATTAATCATCTCTCCTTGAGTGATGATTCTCTCGGCACAACTACCTAATGCCTCTTCAACTTGCTTAATTTGCTTCACCATGTCGCTAAATTCGCCGGGAAGTAGAGATACTTTGTGATCATTCCCTTCCATATCTTTGTCGACAGTGAAATGCTTTTCGATTACCTTCGCCCCAAGGGCCACTGCAGCTACCGGGACCGATATCCCTCTTTCATGGCCCGAATATCCTACTAATGACCCCGTCACATTTGCCAGCCGTTTTATATAAGATAAATTAACGTCCTTAAATGGGGTGGGGTACGTTGAGTTGCAATGAAGGATGATAAACTCCGCTCCCTTGCTTTTCAGGAAGTCGGCAGACTTGATTATCTCAGCTTCTGAGCACATTCCCGTAGAGCAAATAAGCGGCTTTCCAGTAGACGCCAATGCCTCCAGTAATTGGGTATTAGTGAAGTCTGCGGAAGCAACCTTGTAAGCTTCCATCCCATAGTTTTCCAAGACCTCTAGACTTTTAATATCCCAGGGGGTGCAAAGGGGTGTTAACCCTTTATCTTTGCAGTAATCAAAGACCTCAATAAGCTCATCATTCTTTAATTGGAACTTGCTGAGCAAGTCCATTGTATATTGAGCACCGAGATCGGCCGAATCATCTTTATCTGAGCCACTTTTATATAGTGACGCCATATCCCTCATTTGAAACTTAACGCAGTCAGCTCCAGCGCCTACAGCTAGATCGACCATTTTTTTTGCTAGCGCAATATCACCATTGTGGTTATTACCAATTTCAGCTATCAGATATGCTGGAGAGTTTTCTGAAATTGTATGCCTTCCAATGGATATCCCTTTTTCTTTTTCTACTGCAACAGCAACCAACCGACTGCTCGCGTCGACCAAAGGTATTAGATCAACAGATTTATCAAACAGTGACTCTATTTTGTCTCTTGCCGAGTCGATAGGCATTGAAACAACTCTGCGATTCATGGCAACTGAAACAGGCTCATTCAGGTCATAAGCGTTAGAGGAGGTAAGCCAGCGACGAAAATCGCCGTCTGACAGGGCACCCTCAAGTGTCCCGCTTTCGCTAACAATAAAGACAATTCTGTTTTTGTTCCGATTAATTTTCTCTAATGCCTTGAGAATGCTTTCATTCTCAAAAACTAAGTAGTCTGATATTTTCCGCTTAATCAACATTTGACTAGAAACCTTTTGCTTTCATAATTGACTCAACCACCAACCAGTCAAGAGGGGTGTCTATTTCGAAGCTTTCACTCTCGTCCATAACATACATTGATATTTCCCCAGCCAGTCGATTTCCAGAGGAAATTAAAGATTCTGATTTGGTGATATATATGGAGCCGTTTTCTTTGTATTTTATGGACCCTGGATCAATATCCTGTCTTCTAGGCCTATTCATATAGTCATACAATGCTAATGGCTTCGAGGCCCCTTCCCAAAGAAAGTGCCAGAATTCGCAAACGCTTAGTAAGGAGTCGGCATCATCTTGATAAAACTTTTGAATGGCACTATCGATAACCCCCCCCCCTCGAATGGGGGATGTTGCCTGGAGCAATACCACATTATTTGGCACATAAGACTCGTTTTTATCTAACCATTCGAGCGCATGCAACAATGCTGACTCTGTAGTCGCAACATCTGATGCAAGTTCTTTCGGGCGCATAAATGGAACTTCCGCGCCGTGACTTAAAGATATTTCCGCAATTTCTGGGCAGTCCGTACTTACCAACACCCTCGAAACTAGCTGCGAAGCTTGCGCTTGTTTTATACTCCAAGCAATCAACGGCAGGCCTGCTATTTCTTTGACGTTTTTCCCCGGAATACCTTTTGAGCCACCTCGAGCGGGAATTATTACCAAGTTATCCATAAACCCTCTTTCTTAATTCACATGGCTTCTGCGATGCGACACCGCAAGCCACAATATATGCATAAATCAATATGCCAAAGGATTAACAAACCCTTTAAACAACGTATAAGCGACTATTTTAATATCAAGCCATACTGACCATTTTGCGATGTACTCCAAGTCACATTCGACCCTCTTTTCCATTTTCTCCAGAGTATCTGTTTCGCCACGCCAACCATTTATTTGCGCCCAACCAGTAATCCCCGGCTTGACCAAGTGACGCTGCATATAGCCATCAATTTTGTCGCGATAGAGCTCGTTGTGTGCAACTGCATGGGGACGAGGGCCAACAATGCTCATAGAGCCTTGTAGAACGTTGATAAACTGCGGGAGTTCATCTAGTGATGTTTTTCGGATAAATGCGCCGACTTTAGTAATACGTACGTCGCCCTTAGTGGCTTGCTTAACTACATCACCGTTATCGCAAGTGGTCATACTGCGGAATTTCCAAACTTCAATTTCTTCACCATTGATACCGTAACGACGCTGCTTGAAGATAATAGGGCCGGGCGAGGTAAATTTAACCGCTGCTGCAATAATGAGCATGGGCACAGCAATCAAGCACAGGATGATAGAGCTTAGCAGCACATCTTCAATCCGCTTTACGGCAGAGTCGAAAGAATCAAAAGGTGTATCGTAAACACTGACAACAGGCAGGCCACCAATTTCGCGACTGCGGGCATTGAGCATTTTAAACGTGAAGACGTCAGGTACGATATGTACGCAGCAAGAGCTGTTGGATAATGCCTCAACCAGCTCTTTTATGGTGTCTTCTTCGCGCATTGGCAACGCGATATAGATGTCATCAAAATTCCCGGCCCGCGCTTCTTTTTTTAGCAATTCAATATCGCCAACAACCTGCAACTTACTGGCTTCTTTGCCTTCGCCAGCCAGTGGATGGCTTCCCACACTTACTCGGTTGTCGTAAAAGCCGCTAATTTCCATCCCCATCCAAGCGCTGTTTATGATGTTTTTGGCCAAGGTAATGCCCGGCTCTTTGGCACCTACAATCGCCACCCGGCGAGTATTCACTCCCGCACGACGAAATTCTCGCAGCACCATCCTTGCGCTAACCCGGTACAAGCTGATGGTCAACGGCATGGCCAGCGCCCACGCAATCATGACACCACCACCGTAATCATTTTCCAGGTCAAAAAGGAAAACCACGGTTAACAGGGACCCTATCACCAACATCCAGGTGCTGGTTACCGTACGCACTTCGGTGAACAGCGATTGGCCGCGCCACGACAAGTACAGGCCATTCTTGTTTGCCAGGATGTGGTACAGGATGGAGCTGAGGAACGCGGCCATTTGGTAGCTCACCGTCCACGGTTGACCGGCGATTTTCACGAATAGGGCAAGCAGGCCCCAAGTGAGCAGAACGTCGGTAAGCTGGTGTAAGGCGACCAGCATGGAGTGGTGTTGGCGGATAAAGCCCCCCTGCGGCACTGCCGATGAGTGAGCAGATTTGGTGTTCACAGCTATTCCCTCGCTAATGCGGTTAGACAAGTCTTTACTTCGTTGTAAGGCAGGTGGTCGTCACCAGCACCCAAAGACCCGCAGTATCCTCCTGTGAGGGATAGGTCCACACCCCCCATATACGGTAACCTGCTGTGATCCAAGCACATACAGGCCAACTCGAGGGTCGCTATTTTGCTCCACAACGGTGCGGAAACCAAGCCAGCATTGCTATCGAGTGACATTGTGACAAGTTGGACCGCGCAAGTGCGACACAGCGCCACCCATCAAGTGCAGTTTTTGCGCCAACAACGTGCGTGACCTGTGAGGCAACGCACATTTTGCGCCAGCTAAGTGCACACAAGACCTGTTTCGACTCATATCTCCATCAAAAGATTGATGCACCCCTGCTTACAAGCGCGGAGCTTACATGGCGATTACTACGACGGCGTTAAAGTATAGGTGAAGTTTTAGGCCGCCTAACTTAGTAAAGAACAGGGCGCAGCTAAAACCATTACTCCCCCTTGTGGCTTTTTTGTGGCATGCGCCTGAAGGCTTGCTGCTTTTGGGGGCGCTATTGGTAGGGTCGGCTGCGAGATTTTTAGTTCAGGGGTATTGGATCCCGGCTCGGGGGCCGGGATGACGAATTGTAGCCGTTGTCGTCATGCCGGACTTGATCCGGCATCCAGCGCCACGGAAGGCTGATAAAGCTCGGCGCAGAGCGCGGATGAAAGGGGCGGAGGCTGGGAGTGTGATTTTAGTGCGGGGTATTGGATCCCGGCTCGGGGGCCGGGATGACGAACTGTAGCCCTTGTCGTCATGCCGGACTTGATCCGGCATCCAGCACTACGGAAGGCGGATAGAGCTCGGCACCCAGCTTGGATGAAAGGGGGCGAAGGCTGGGAGTGTGATTTTAGTACAGGGGTACTGGACCCCGGCTCGGGGCCGGGACGACGAATTGTAGCCGTTGTCGTCACGCCGGACTTGCCCGGCATCCAGCTCCACGGAAGGCTGATAAAGCTCGGCGCAGAGCGCGGATGAAGGGGTCGGAGGCTGTGAAACGGGGCTGGCCGTATTTAGGTGGGGCTGTTAGCGGTTACAGGCGGCTTGGTGTGGTCTCGGGGTACGTGACTGGGAGTGTGATTTTAGTGCGGGGTATTGGATCCCGGCTCGGGGGCCGGGATGACGAACTGTAGCCGCTGTCGTCATGCCGGACTTGATCCGGCATCCAGCACTACGGAAGGCGGATAG
>Ga0207913_1000611_pt1 | contig 9898 bp, 10 predicted proteins | sample DeeseametaMP2913_FD_184168 | JGI IMG/M metagenome (GOLD analysis project Ga0207913, IMG submission 184168) | Marine microbial communities from the Deep Atlantic Ocean - MP2913 (SPAdes) | ecosystem: Environmental > Aquatic > Marine > Oceanic | place: West of Santa Cruz de la Palma, Atlantic Ocean...
TTTTTAATTTTTCTGGTGTAATTTTAAAATTTTCATTTTCTGAACATTTAACAATGATTGGATTTCCTCCAGCTAGTAAAACAATGTCGGGGTACGAAACCCAATAAGGAGCTGGAATAATAATTTCATCACCCGCATTAACCGTTGCCATCATCGCATTATAAATAATTTGTTTGCCACCTGTTCCTACTGAAATCTGGTTTAATTCATAGTTTAGTTTATTTTCTCTCTTAAATTTTTCTACAATTGCTGTTTTTAATTTAGGTGTTCCATCTACTGCTGTATATTTAGTTTCACCCAGATTAATCGCATCAATAGCAGCCCGTTTAATATTTTCAGGAGTATCAAAATCTGGCTCACCTGCTCCTAAGCCTATTACATCTTTACCTGCAGCTTTTAATTCTCTTGCTTTTTGAGAAACCGCTAGGGTTGGAGAAGGTTTTATTCTTTTTAAGCTATTGGAAACTATACTCATTGAATTATATAATTTAGATTAATATTTATTATTAACATAGAATGCAGAATACTTATCAAAATAAAATTACAGATATTCAAAGTAAAAAACCACCAATATTTAGCAAACTTGAGGGTGGTAAAAAATTTAAAATTGAAAGCAATTTCAAACCAGCCGGAGATCAACCAACAGCTATTAAACAAATAGTCATTAATGCAAAAAAAGGAAAAAACGACCAAGTGCTTCTGGGTGTTACAGGATCTGGAAAAACATTTACGATGGCTAAAGTTATAGAAGAAACAAATAGACCTGCTTTAATTTTGGCTCCAAATAAAACTTTAGCAGCTCAGTTATATGGTGAGATGAAAAGTTTTTTTCCACATAATGCCGTTGAATATTTTGTTTCATATTATGATTACTATACTCCAGAAGCATATGTTCCCAGATCAGATACTTACATAGAAAAAGAGGCTTCTATTAATGAACAAATTGATCGAATGAGACACTCGGCTACACGATCTTTATTGGAGAGAGATGATGTTATCATTGTTGCAAGTGTTTCATGTATATACGGATTAGGTTCTGTTGAAGCCTATAGCAAAATGACTCTTACTTTAAAAAAAAATCACAACCACAATAGAGAAGAAGTTATAAAAACTTTTGTCAATTTACAGTACAAGAGAAATGATCAAAACTTTTACAGAGGCACTTTTAGAGTGAGAGGAGAAAATCTTGAAATTTTTCCATCTCATTTAGAAGATAGAGCGTGGCGAATAACTTTATTTGGAGATAAGCTAGAAAAAATTGAAGAATTTGATCCATTAACTGGTGATAAAACTAATGAGTTTAATCTAGTTAAACTTTATGCAAATAGTCATTATATTACTCCAAAACCTACTATCGAACAGGCAATTATCGAGATAAAAAAAGAATTAGAGCAGGTATTAATTAAACATAAAAAAGAAAACAAATTATTGGAAGCTCAAAGGTTACAAGAAAGAACTAAATTTGATCTTGAAATGATTGAGGCTACTGGTACTTGTGCAGGAATAGAAAACTACTCTAGATATTTGTCTGGTAGAAAAGAAGGAGAGCCTCCTCCAACCTTGTTTGAATATTTTCCTGATAACACCCTAGTATTTGTTGACGAAAGCCATGTAACAGTTCCTCAATTAAATGGAATGTACAAAGGTGATCGTTCTCGAAAAAAAACTTTAGCAGAATATGGTTTTAGACTACCTTCTTGTATGGATAATAGACCTTTAAAATTTGAAGAATGGGATGGAATGAGAACACAAACTGTTTATGTATCAGCAACTCCGGGGCCATGGGAATTAAAACAAACTTCTGGTAAATTTATAGACCAGGTTATTAGACCAACTGGATTAATTGATCCGGAAGTTGAAATTCGACCTGCTAAAAATCAAGTTGATGATCTAATGTATGAATGTAGAAAAGTTATTGAAAAAAATTTCAGAGTCCTTGTAACTACTTTAACTAAAAGAATGGCAGAAGATTTAACAGAATACCTTCACGAAAATGGTATTAAAGTTAGATACCTTCATTCTGATATCGATACACTTGAAAGAATTGAAATAATGAGAGATTTGAGAATGGGAGTTTTTGATGTATTGGTTGGAATTAATCTTTTAAGGGAAGGGCTTGATATACCAGAGTGTGCCCTTGTAGGAATCTTAGACGCTGACAAGGAAGGGTTTTTAAGATCTGGAACTTCCTTAATACAAACAATTGGGAGAGCTTCAAGAAACTTAGAAGGAAAAGTAATTCTTTATGCAGATAATAAAACAAAAAGTATTGAAAAAGCAATTACAGAAACGGATAGAAGAAGAAATAAACAACTAGAATATAATAAAAAAAATAATATTAATGCTACCTCTATTAAAAAAGATATTAATGATATTTTGCAGTCAGTTTATGAAAAAGATTATGTCAAAATAGGACATAATACAAATATTGGTGGAAATTTAAAAAAACATTTAAAAGTTTTAAATACCAAAATGAAAGAGGCAGCAGCAAATTTAGAATTCGAAGAAGCTGCAAAAATAAGGAACGAAATCAGGAAATTAGAAACCACAGAATTAGAAATAAACTTAAATCCAAAAGTTAAACAATATAGTATAAAAAACAAACTATATCCTGAAGGTAGATCTACAATGGGTATGCCTGGAACCAGAGCAAAAAAAGGAATTAAAAAATGGAAACCCAAAAAATAATCATTACTGGAGGAGCAACAAGAATTGGAGCAGCAATAGCTGAAAATCTAGCTAGTCATAAAAATCAAATAACAATCCATTATAACAAATCAAAGGAGAAAGCAGAAAAATTAAAGAAAATTTTAGAAAAAAAAGGTTCAAAAGTTTTTTTAATTAAAGCTGATTTAAATAAAATTTCTGAACTAAACAAAATAATTAAGTTTGCAAATGTAAAGATGAAGGGTGTCAATTGTTTAATCAATAATGCTTCTTTATTTGAAAACGATAATATAAAAAATTTTTCTATTAAAGGATGGGATAAACACATAAATATTAATTTAAAAGCTCCAGCTATTTTAATTAAACAATTTGCTAAAATAGTATCAAAAAATATTAAGGCTAATATAATAAATATAGTTGATCAAAGGGTTTTTAAACTAACTCCATATTTTTTGTCTTATACCTTAAGTAAGACCGGGCTTTATACTTTAACAAAAACCTCAGCGATGAGTTTGGCTCCAAATATAAGAGTTAATGGTATTGCACCCGGACCTACAGTAAAAAATAAAAGGCAATCGGCAAAACACTTTAAAAAACAATATCTTTCTACACTATTAAAGAAAAGTGTGGATACGAAAGAAATATGCTCTGCAATAAAATTTTTAATTACAAATAAATCGATTACAGGACAAGTAATTGCTATAGATAGTGGACAAAATTTAAACTGGAAAACACCTGATATTATTGGAAGTAAAGAATGAATAAAAAGAAATTTAAATTAATAACTTTTAATAAAAAAGAAAAGACAAATTTTACTTATAAAAAAAAAATAATTATTAAAGATCTGTTATTAAATATTATTATTGGATTTTATAATATTGAAAAAGTTAAAAAACAAAACGTTAAATTTAACATTGAACTTAACTATACAAATCAAAAACCCCAAAATGACAAGGATATAAAGTCGATAGTCAATTACGAAAAAATTACAAAAATAATTAAAAATTTGACTAAAAGTAAACATTATAATTTCCTTGAAAGTCTTGCGGAAGATGTTTTTGATGAATTATTTAAAGATGAAAGAATTAATAAAATTAGATTAAAAATTGAAAAACTAGATGCTATTAAAGAAACTGCTTCAGTGGGGATTGAAATAACAAAAAAACGTATTCATGTTTAGTTTCAATAAAGGACAAGATTTAATAAGAAAAAAAATTCCTCTAATTTCCAAGAATCCTGGTGTCTATAGAATGTTGAATGAAAAAGATGAGATTTTATATGTTGGTAAGGCTAAAAATTTACCTAACAGATTGAAAAATTATATCTCTAAAAAAAATCTTCCAATAAGAACTGAAAGAATGTTGTCTCAAACGAAAAATATTGAGGTCACAACAACTTCTAATGAAAGTGAAGCACTATTATTAGAAGCAAACTTAATTAAAAAACACAAACCAAAATTTAATATTTTGCTTAGAGACGATAAATCTTTTCCCTATATTTTTATAGGTAAAAATGAAAAGTGGCCTCAATTAACAAAACATAGAGGAAAAAAAACTAGAGATGGATATTACTTTGGCCCTTTTGCTTCAGCAGGTTCAGCAAACTGGACCATCAAAACACTTCAAAAAATTTTTTTACTTAGAATTTGTGATGACAGCACTTTTAAAAACAGACAAAGACCTTGTATATTATATCAAATAAAAAGGTGTTCTGCTCCTTGCGTAGGATACGTAGATCCTATTTCTTATAAAAGATTAGTAGATAATAGTATTGAATTTATTTCAGGAAAAACTCGAAATATACAGAAAGATTTGTCAAAACAAATGGGAATTGCTAGCAAAGAATTGGATTATGAAAAAGCTGCTGTCTTAAGAGATAGAATTAAAGCTTTAACTCAAATTCAATCTTCTCAAAATATAAATGCAACCAATTTATCAGAGGCAGATGTAATTGCAGCATATAAAGAATCAGGCAAAAGTTGCGTTCAGGTATTTTTTTTTAGATCAAAACAAAATTGGGGCAATCAATCATTTTTTCCAAAACATGACCCCGATGAAGATTTATCTAAAATACTTTCTTCATTTATAATGCAATTTTATGAAAATAAGAACGCACCAAAATTGATAGTTATTAATAAAGAAATTAATGATAAAAAATTAATTGAGAAAACTTTAGAAATTAAAGAAAATAAACCTGTATCAATCAAAATAGCAAAAAAAGGAAATGAACTTAAAGTTTCAACTATGGCAGAAAAAAATGCCAAAGAAGCGCTAACAAGAAAAGTTTATGAAACTGAAAGCAATAGAAATTTATTTGAACAACTCTCTAATAAGTTTTGTTTAAAATCAAACATAAGCTTGATTGAAGTCTATGATAATAGTCATATTCAGGGAAGTAACAGTGTTGGAGCCTTAATTACTTTTGGTAATGAGGGGTTTATAAAAAAAAGATACCGAAAATTTAATATTAAATCACAAAATATAAAAAATGACGATTACGGAATGTTGAAAGAAGTATTATTTAGAAGATTTTCTAAAGCTGTAAAAGACATTAAAAATACCTTATCACTGCCTGATCTTATTTTAATTGATGGAGGTAAAGGACATTATTCAGTTGCAAGAAAAGCAATCAATGAACTTGGATTATATGATATTCCTATCATTGCTATAGCAAAGGGAAAATTTAGAAATAGTGGAAATGAAACGTTTTTTTTTGAAAACAAAGCTTTTAAATTTAATAGAAATGATCCAATTTTATTTTTTTTACAAAGATTGCGAGATGAGGCACATAGATTTGCCATAAGTGCTCACAGAAATAAAAGAATAAAAGGAATGAAAAAATCTTTACTTAATCAAATTGGTGGAATCGGAAAAATAAGAAAAAAAGCTTTATTAAATCATTTTGGTTCTGCAAGAGCTGTGGAAGCTGCTAGCCTAGATGAATTAAAATCGATTGAAGGAATAGAGCAATCTGTTGCAAAAAAAATACATAATTTTTTTCACAACTAGTATTATGAAAATTAAAATACCAAACATTCTAACTATTGGTCGTATTATTATTGTACCATTTTTTGTAATCTCTTTTTTTCTTCCTGGTTTTTATGGTGAAATAATTCCTTTCTTATTATTTATATTAGCAAGCTTTACTGATTTCTTGGATGGATTGTTGGCAAGATTATACAAAGAGGAGTCAAAATTAGGAGAATTATTAGATCCAATTGCAGATAAGATAATTGTATCCACGGCATTAATTTTACTTGTTATGAACGAGACCATTCAAAATTATGAAGTAATTGCCGCTATTATTATTCTAACCAGAGAGATTTTAATTTCTGGATTAAGAGAATTTCTTGCAGATGTACAAATTAAAATTCCAGTATCTGGCTTGGCAAAGAGCAAAACCTTTATACAGATGTTTTCAATTGCAATTTTACTAACTGGCGAAACTGGAAATAAAATTATAAATTTCGAAGATTATAATGCCCAGACTGTGGGAATAATTCTTCTATGGCTATCTGCATTTTTAACTTTGTATACAGGTTATGATTATGTTCGTAAGGGTATTGAACATGTTATTTCAGAAGATGAAAAAAATTAGGCTGCGGTTTTCTTTTGGACTAAAGCCTGATAACTTTTAGAAAGATCCTTTATAACATCACAAACAGAAAATTTATATTTGTCAATTTGTGATACAGGTGTAATCTCTGCTGCTGTTCCGGTAAGAAAGCATCCAATGAAATTGGACATTTCCTCTGGCTTTATTTTTCTTTCAACAATTTTTATACCTTTTGATTTTGCAATATCAATTACACACCTTCTTGTTATACCATCTAAAAAAGAATCTGGTATGGGTGTATGAATTTCGTTTTTATCATTTTTGAAAAAAATGTTTGAGCCAGTTGATTCTGCTATATTGTCTTCATGATCTAACATAAGAGAATCGGTAAAACCTTTACTTTCAGCTTCGTGCTTAGAAAGTGTACATATCATATACAAGCCTGATGATTTTGTATCCCAAGGTACAGAATTTGGATTTGGTCTTCTCCATGACGATATATTTAATTTTATTCCTTTTGATTTAAGTTCAGGATCAAAATATGATCCCCATTCCCAAGTTGCTATGACTACATGAATTTTATTTTTTTGAGCAGAAATGGCCATCATTTCACTTCCTCTCCATGCAATGGGTCTTACATATCCATTGTTCACTTTCTGCGCTAATACCATTTCCTTGCAAGCTTGGTTAATCTCTTTTTGACTATAAGGAATTGTAATTCCCATTCTGCTTGCTGAATAAAACAATCTCTTTGTATGTTCTTCAAGCTTAAAAATTTCACCATCATAAACTCTTTCACCTTCGAAAACGCAGCTTGCATAGTGTAATCCATGACTCAAAACATGAATTTTGGCATCAGTCCAATCAACTTTTTCATCATTAAACCATATCTTTCCAGAACGTGTATCGAAGGGTACTAAATCCATTTTATTATTGTTCCATATCTTTTTAGACTAATTTTCTTCAAAAAACTATCGATCTTAATATATTATGTCAATATAGCTTACCAATAAAATGAAAGAACTTTTATATTTAAAAGATGAACAAATTAAAGATTTAATTGAACAGTTGTTTTATGCTTATAGAGAAACTTTTGCAGATTCAAAAAAAATTTTGGAAAAACACTCTTTTGGAATTGCTCATCAAAAAGTTATTCACTTGATCGAAAGGTATGAGGGAATAACTGTTTCTGGTTTGCTAAGAAAATTAAAAATTACCAAACAAAGTTTAAATCGAGTTTTGAAAGATTTAAATAAAAACAAAAAAATAATTATGAAAAAAGGTAAAGTTGACTCAAGACAAAGACATATTTTATTGAATGAAAGTGGAAAAAAGCTTTCAAATGAAATTTTTTTTGAACAAAAAAAAAGAATTTATCGTGCCTTAAAAAACTCAAATTCAGAAGCTGTTATAAAATTTAAAGAAGTTTTAGAAAAAATTATTAATGGATAAATACCTAGCGCATATTTTAGTAGTTGACGATGACGATAGAATTAGAGAATTAGTTAAACAATATCTTTTAGAAAATAAATATTTAGTAACTACAGCAAAAGATGCTTTTGATGCAAAAAATAAAATAGAAATAATCAAATTTGATATTATAGTATTAGACATAATGATGCCAAAAAAGAGTGGTCTAGAGTTGACTTCTGAAATAAAAAAAGAAATTGATCTACCAATCATTCTTTTAACAGCAAAGGGAGAAACCAGTGAAAGAGTGGCAGGACTAGAATTTGGTGCGGACGATTACTTAAGCAAACCCTTTGAACCAAAAGAGCTACTTTTAAGAATAAGAAATATTTTAAATAAGACCTTACAAAAAAATATTATAAACAAAATATCAATTGGAAATTCAAATCTTGACTTAAATAAACTCATCATTAATAGAGATGGTAAAAAATATAAAATTAATAACACTGAAAAATTAATATTAGAAAAAATGATTCGATCTTCTGGTAAAGTTTTTTCAAGGGAAGAAATAGGTAAATTAATTAATATTAATAAAGAAAGATCTATAGACGTAATAATTACAAGACTGAGACAAAAAGTTGAAATCGATTCAAAAAATCCCCAATATTTACAAACAATAAGAGGATCTGGCTATGTTTTATGGATTGAATAAATTTATAAAAAATTTTCTTCCAAAAAGATTATTTTATAGATCTTTATTGATTGTCGCGGCTCCAATAATTTTATTACAGATAATAATTACTGTAGTTTTTTTTGATAGCCTTTGGATTAAAGCTAACAAAGGAATGACCAGATCATTAGTTAGTGAAATTGTAACTATTATAGATATCTACAATAATGAAAATGAAGAAAATAAAAAAATAATAACCGACTTATATAATCAAAATTTTAATTTTTCGGTAAGATTTTTAGAAGAAGAAACTCTTCCAAACATTCGAGGAGAGAGATGGTTTAGTCCAATGGATAGAACATTGAGGAGAGAACTAAAATCTCAATTTGTTGAATATTGGTTTGATGCTACTACTTACAAAGAAGTTATTGATTTAAGAATAAAATTTAATAATGGAGTTCTGCAAATCTTTTTTCCAAAAGAAAGAATAACTCCATCTTCGGCCAGAATTTTTGCTTTATGGATTACACTGCCAGCATTTTTATTAATTTTGATTGCAATATTGTTTCTTAGAAATCAAACAAGGCCGATTGTAAATTTAGCCAAAGCTGCAGAACGTTTTGGAAAAGGTGATTATATAGAAGAGTTTAGACCTTCGGGTGCTTTGGAAATACGACAAGCAGGTCATGAATTTGATAGAATGCGAAAGAGAATTACTAGACATTTAAATCAAAGATCTGAAATGCTATCTGGCATTAGTCACGATCTAAGAACGCCGCTAACTAGACTTAAGTTACAGCTTTCATTTCTTAAAGATAAAGAAATTTCAAAAAAAATGGCTAATGATATTGATGACATGGAAAAAATGCTTAATGATTATCTTCAATTTGCAAGTTCACAAATAAACGAAAAAACAGAATCATTTGAGTTTGATCTGCTTCTTAAAGAAATAACTTCACGTTATGAACATAATAAAATTAATTTATCAATAAATGATAAAGTTACTTTTAGTGGTAGACTTAATTCTATCAAACGCTGTATCAATAATCTTTTAAATAATGCAGTATTATTTGGAAAAGAAATAAACGTTACTCTAAAAAAAACAATGAACAATATTGTTATTTTTGTTGATGATGATGGACCGGGTATCCCTGAACATGAGAAAGAAAACGTTCTTAAACCGTTTTATCGAATGGATGAAAGTAGGAGCCAAAACAAATCTGGAGTTGGATTGGGACTTTCAATTGCTTATGATATTATTAGATCTCATGGCGGCGATATGTTGCTTGAAACAAGCCCACAAAAAGGATTGAGAGTTAAGATTTCTTTACCCTCTTAGTTTTTTTTCTTTTTTTAAGTTTATCAAATTCTTTTTGAATTTTATCTAATCTGGCTTTTTGTATTTCAAACTCATCCCTGGTCACCAAATTTAATTTATTAATTACGCTTTCTTTTTTATAGTTTAATGAGTTCTTAATTTCATCACCAATATCCTTTGAAGTAATTAAGCCTTCTTTAATTAATTTGGCCAATCTATCTATTAATATTTTTGATTTAGACATATATATTCCCTTAATTTAATATATTTTATTGCAA
>Ga0207913_1000619_pt1 | contig 9845 bp, 4 predicted proteins | sample DeeseametaMP2913_FD_184168 | JGI IMG/M metagenome (GOLD analysis project Ga0207913, IMG submission 184168) | Marine microbial communities from the Deep Atlantic Ocean - MP2913 (SPAdes) | ecosystem: Environmental > Aquatic > Marine > Oceanic | place: West of Santa Cruz de la Palma, Atlantic Ocean...
GCGGTATCAACTTTTTGAGCTTGTCTGTGCAGCCCAACTGGGACAGTCCGGAATCCATGCTTGGTTTCTTCAACTCCATCGATAATAAGTTCGATGCCCAACCTGTTCTGCGTTTATTAGCACAAACTCAAAAACCTCAGACTGAAGGATATCCTTTCGGCCTTGAAGATGTCATGAGTCTGGTTTTGATGGATGAAATGAACCTTGCCCATGTCGAACTCTATTTTGCGGAATTCTTGAGTAAGCTTGAACTGCGACGTGGTCGCAAAGGCAATGAAGTCCCAAACCTTGAAGTTAAGCTGGGGGCAGGTATCCAACACTATGATCTGCCCTTGGGAAGAAATGTTCTCTGGGCTGGAACAATGAATCAAGACGAGACAACCAAATCCCTCTCAGACAAGGTCCTCGATCGAGGGATCGTAATCAACTTCCCCCGACCGATCACTCTCGAAAGACGCCGTAAGTTAAAACAGTTGGGCGACCAAGCTCCTCTACTGTCTCGTAAACTGTGGGAGAGTTGGTGGTGCAGAGAAAGCAAATTCAACGACGATCAGATTTTGCCATTCAAGGGTTTCATTGAAGACATGAACACCTCGCTGTCCAAGGTTGGCAGAGCTCTGGGGCACAGGGTGTGGCAATCCATCGAATACTACATGTCCAATTATCCTGATGTGCTGGAAGCTCAGAGAAACAACGATGACGTAGGCTTAGATAAAGCAATGAAAGTCGCCTTTGAAGACCAACTTGTTCAGAAGGTTATGCCTAAGCTGCGCGGCATTGAAACCCGAGGTAAATCCAGATCAGACTGCCTTGATAAAATTCGAACTCAGCTGGTGAATGGCGACTATACAATAATCGATGACTTTGATCTGGCTTGTGAGTTTGGTTACGGTCAGTTCATCTGGAACAGCGCCAATTACTTAAAAGATGATGAGGCTGTGAACAGTCAGGAAAATGCGGAGAACTGATAGATGGCGGAACGACAGAAATATAAGCGAACTGCCCGGCAGAAACGTATGTGGTCTGACTACCATCAACGTCAGCAAACAACTGTCCAGACTGTTGAACCATCCATCTGTGCAATTGATTCTATCGAGTCTGTTTACAAGGCATTAAACGGTCGGGATGAGACAAAAGCCAAGGCGCGTTTAATGTTAATGCTGCGCAACTGGCTGACGGAAGCTTCAAGCTTCGATCCTGTTTCAGGACATGCCCTGCACACCGGCATTGTCGATTTTTTGGGTGCTGTAGCGAAATCGGTGCAGGATGAGTCACCTGAGGGTGAGATAAAGGACCGTATTTATCACATTGTGTTGCATACTAAGGAAGCTGTTCTGGCAATCATGGGGCACACTCGGGATAAGATACTACGGGAACATGCCATGCTGCCAATACATGCAGCGAGAGAAGTTGATAGCAACAGTATTCAATGGCTCAGCCGTCAACCGGGAAGAACACTCCGTGAGAAGCTTTCCGGTAAACCCTATATGAAGGCTGTCAGGCGGAGATCCAGTGTTGATACGGCAGAAAACCGACTTTTGAAAACTTTTCTGTTCCGGCTGGAAAAGATTCTGATTGAACGGCAGAATGTTTTGTCTGCGGAGACAGAAGAGACCTGCGAGGAAATGCTTGTTTCCCTCCAGCGGTGGCTTAGAACTGAAGATGCCGCTGAAATTGGCAATTGGGGCAATCTTCCGCCTAACAACACGCTTCTTCAAGATAAGCGTTACCGAAAAGTCTGGGATGGTTGGCTCTGGCTCCAAATCATAGACGAACAGATCACAGGGGACGGCAAAAGAGTCCATAATGATATCCTCAGCGTTGTTTATTGGAATACCCTTTCTTTGCTTCACGATAGTGGTCGCTTTCGGACAGTTCAGCAACCGGTCGGACTCGATTATGATAACTTTGCTATCTCTCCTGAATTACCCGTCCAGGGATATTTGTTTCCTGACAACTCGAACACTAAGATTTCAGGCGCAATCGATAGGCTTGTTTCAGATAGGGGATTTGGCTTCATTGATGGATACTTCTTCCATGCTTCAGACCTGATGGCCGGTTTGCGTTTTGATGAGCTTCAAATAGGCGATCAATTACTATTTGATGTTGAAGAAACACCAAAAGGAACGTGCGCCAAACGATTGGAAAAAGGATTTCGAAAGCCTCCCAAACAGATCACGTTTGAATTATTGAATGAGCAAATAAATATTAGCGTAGATGAGGAAACCATATCGATCTTAGTTGATAGAGCTCAGATCGTCTTGGGACAAAAAAATAAGGGTGCAAAAAAGAAAATAAAAATAGAGCCAGAATCTCTCAAAGAGATACCTAAGACGATACTGTCATTAGTCGCGAATGCCCCATTTGAATACTCTGCGCCGACAAATAATCAAAGTGGTCCAATACGGATGGATAGCTCTGTTGTTGACCTGTGTTCTATCCGTACCATGTTCACGAATAATACTGGCGCCCAGGCGCATCTGCCGTTCAGGTTGCTCCAGCAGACTTGGACACTTGAAGACAATACAAAGCATGTTGTCGATTGTGGCGAGAGCAGAGCCATTACTTTGAGTGATGATATTGAAACGGTCAGCATGAGGAGCCTCTTTTCTCATAGCTCAACACTGCCCGATACTACCAAAAGCAGTGCATCGATGTTTTTTACTAAAAAGTTAAGTGACTATATCAAGGCAGACAAGCTGACCTATCTTGTCCCTGATTGGGGTAATGACTTCGATCTGGAGGGAATAAGAAAGAGCGTCAATTTTTATTTTGATGAGTCGACACCGCTTCCCAAAAGCATAGCTGCCATCTTTGCATGGCAATCATCGAAGAAATTTGGACAGGACAGCGTCCGAGAAAATGATTTTGTGCTGGTGGTTGATTCATTTGACGGCGGCATTTCAATAACCCCAGTTCAGGCAATATACCAAAAAGAGCTGGCCGAAATATTGCCCGAGACACAAGGAATGAGCTGGGAAAGACATCCTACGGTTATTGTGCCAAACAGAGGCATTCATGCTGCCATGGCCCGCAATCTTGGCCGTAATGGCTGCCAGACATCTGAAGAACTTCTCCATTTGTTCGGCTTCGATGGTTTGGCCAGTGATTCAGGGGACGTGTCCTTTGTGAAAGATGACCACTGGTATCACTTACCAGGCTCTATTCGGGAGGTTCTGACTCAGGGTTTAGATCTCAACATATTATCAAACTACACTATCAGTAACTGCCTGAACTCTACAAACAGGGATTATCGTGAAGTTGGTGTCTTTATCCTGCCTCTTGAGGATACGGTCAGAACGCCTAAACATCTTGACAGGAAATATAAGTGGATTGATGAAAAGATATGCCCTGTTCTTGGAGGGAGCACTCTAAATAGATGGCAAGAGGAAGTCGATGACATTGCTCTTTGGCGTGATCACCTGCCTAAGCTGTCGATCAGAATTGTACGTGATGGGCACTTTGAAAAATTCTATATGGTAAAAGATGCGACAGTAACACCACAACGTGGCAGACCTGTGGATATACCAGTAGAAGAGACATTTACTCTTCCAGCCGGACAAACACATTACAGTTTTCCTCTGCAACAGGGAGAAGGCAATAAAGAGTTGCAGTTTGTTGCATATCTGAAATCGCCAGCATTCCCTTTGAAGAAGGCTACAGTCTGCAAGCTGAAGATGACCTATACCTATGGAGCGGATGATCCATACGAACTGAAATTCATTCCGCTAGATTTAGCGGAAGCAGGTTTTAAATCTATTCGAGTTGAATGGCGCTCAGCATCAGAGGGTGAGACAGCCGATCTTGTAAACTTGCCAGTTCCAGATTTCCCAGCCCGTAAAAGCTGGTCCGATTTTCAGAAGTTTCCTAAAAAAGATGGCAAAAGCTTCTCTGACCTTCTGGACTGGTTGGAAAGAGAAATGGAGCAAGTCTCAGATATTGCTGATTTCCTTGAAGAGAATAAAAGCAATCGTATCTATGATGATGAAGTTTTGGATTATTGGGATTGGAGAGAAGATCGGACGGGGAAGCAGTTCTGTTTTTTGAAATATGATTTTGGAGATGTTTTCTTTCACGAAAGCAATTTCGAGCAGTTTGATCCTGAAACTGATGAAGTTTCATTTGACCTTGAAGAACGAAGAGATCGTGAAGGTTATGTTGCCCGTAACATCACTCTGGGTAAGTCCGTTTCGAAAAGAACAGTAGAGCACTTTAGAAAAAGCCTCCGATTTCCAGCATTAACCATCTGGAATCATGGCCACTCCCTTTCAGAGTCAGATGTACCTGACCATTTTAGAAACGCGATATTCAAAGGTACTCAAAAAATCATATCAATCATTGAGTCCGAAAATATGCTGGACGCCCTTAAAGAGGAGCTTTTCTTCTTTTTGTGCTGTCTACATAAGGATGCCCCTGGGATTGTTGGTTCCCGGCTCCTTGATGCTGTGAAGGATAAAAATCTTTTGCGGAGGTACCATAGGAATATTGCCTTTGCCATCGGAAATGCCGAACTATCATACCAACAGGAGCTGTTGGAGAATGTTATCGACCCCATTGACAATGAGGGAATAACCAGATCCATTACCATGGAGATTTTGTCGATAGCCCTTTGGCGTTCCAAAACACTGATCAACAAATTGACCAAAGAGGAGCTCAGAGCTTTATCCATAAACTTATATGGCTGCCTTGAGTTCGACTTTCAGAAGATTGTGAATGATGGGAAAAGATATCAGATAATGATTCTCTGTAAGCATTTGGAGCTTCTTCTTGCACTCTTGAGAAGCCGAGGGATTGAGGGCGAAGAGTTCAAAATGATTTTCGTCCCGAATAATGATCTGACAAAAAAATATGTGACCTTGGTAGATGATGTTTCCAGAATAGTGATCGATAGTAACATCACGCTGAAATCCCGAATCAGCCTTCAAATTGAAAAGCCAGAAATGTTCCGCAACACCCCCAATTTGCTATACGCATTGCGGATGTACCTAACAGGTGACTCTGGAGCAAATACTATTGTTATCACAGGAGTCAGTGATGAAGATTGAGTTTTGAAAAAACACCGTCGGCTATTGATGTCTAGGCCCATTATAGGAGTTCAGTAAATATCATAAGATGTAAAGGATACCATGAAGGCATCCACATTCAAGGAGATTTCTTATGGGAAAACGAGGACCTAACCCAAGCATATCGTCGCAATGCTCTGTGAGCTTGCAGAGTAATAACGGAGAGCAATGTGTTCAGGGAAGTGGATAGGTCATGTGCAGAAGTGAAGCAGCGTAAGAAGTCCATGGCACAACGGAAAGAATGAGAGGTTCAAAAGAATCTTGAACTGGGATGTTTTGAGCACGTAAATAAGAGGACACGTGTTGGAAGCGCAGGTATACTGTAACCAGATAGAAAGATATCTACCACTGGGGCTGATGGTAGGTACTTGAGAAATATGCAGTACAGGCAAAGTTACAGGGGAAATGACACAACCAACCTTTTTCATCGTGTATTCTGAATCAACTTTTTGGGTCTGAACAGAGAGATGCTGTAACTGTTTCCTTGAGCATCAAAACTTCTCACGCTTCTCTTTGGGCTTGGTTTTGGAGCATATTCTTATCTAACTCAACAGAGTTGACGTAGACATAGATATTTTGTTAGACCAAGAACTGGTGTATTCAACTAACAGTTAAGCATTCTGTCAAATCAATGGTTGTTAAGCATCCGCAAGTAAACATACTGGCTCTCAGTGTCAGCACAGATATTATTCTACACTACCCAAAATAGCTTGATTGAATATTACATTGCACTTTTCCTAAAGTGCGAGAAGAACATGTTTGATATCTGGCATACAGAGTCTATGTTATGCGAGAAACTCACATCGCAGAAAAGGTGCCATGACTTCAATAGACAACATCGATCTCAATCGGCTTTTAATGCTCCGTATAGTCGTTGCTCGCTTTGGCGAGATGGACAGCGCACGGTGGTGGAACACGAATGGCATCCTTGGAAAGAAGGGGGCTTTGCTCATGAGCCGCGGCTTTCCCAAAACTCACTGGTTTACTCAAGCACGTCTAGTGTTTGAAGTCGCGCGAGCTCGTAGCGCAGAGCGATTCCCTTCAGTGCCTGGATGTATCACGCTCTGGAACCTACCCGCACAGTTGGAAGACAAGTTCGAAGCTCGTTGGGCCGACTGGCTTGAGTCCTCCGAGTGGCCTGAGTTCTTCATCAACCTTCAGCAGCCTGAAGGGGACTTACTAGAAATGCTGCGCAACCTAAATCTTTTAAGCCAGGACCAACAGAACGAAGTGGGTCGCATGCGCCGTTCAGCCGAGGGTCGTTCAGTCCCACTTAGTGGCTTTCGAAAGGTCGACGACAACACCATCACACTTCTCGCTGCTGGCTATGCTTGCGGTGAAGAGGGCACACCTGCCATTCCATATGCACGCGTGGAGGATTAAGGATGAGTCAGTCTCGCGCCAGCGTCGTCTCGTCATTTACGATCATCAAAGGCTCCATGATTGAGGAGACCTATGCGGTCTTCCGTGATTGGGACTTCGATCGTTCACGTGAGGAGAATCTCCGCCAAGTCCGCGACAAGAATACGATTGGTGCTACGAGTGCTAACTGGCTGCGCGACGTTTACAAGGTGCTCCACCGTCGCTTTGATCCCAACGGAAAGGATCGAGCGCTAGTACGACTAGCCAAGGCAAATGTCTCGATTGACGTCTGGAAACCGCTGCTTCTCTGGCATATGACCCGTGATGAGTTTCTTGTTCGGGACTTTCTCTCAAACTGGCTCTTCAATGAGTATGAGGACGGTGCTTTCAGAATTCGTACCGAGGACTTGTATCCTTTTCTTCAGGAGCTCCATACGCAGGGGTTGATCGACGAACCATGGAAGGAATCCACCCTCAAGCGCGTTGCTTCTGGACTCCTACGAATGGCCGTCGACTTCGAATTGATGACAGGAACAACCGTGCGTGAGTTTGCCTCCTATCACCTACCTGAAACAAGCTTTCTCTACCTTTTGCACGCGATGTACGAGTTGCATGGCAATGGTCGTGATGTCGTCCATTCGCCCGACTGGCGCCTCTACCTAATGAGCACCATTGAGGTAGAGCGAGAAATTTACCGTCTACACCAGTTCAGAAAGCTTCGATTTGAAGTTGCCGGTTCGCTAATGGAGCTCTCGCTTCCCTGCAATTCAGTCGACGCTTTTGCGGAGGAGATTGCACCATGAACGAGTGGAAGCAACGACTCACACAAGATCTCGAAACAATCCTTTGTGAGAATGACCCAAGGCCAAAAATCAGCGCATATCACAATATGCCCTACGCCATTTTCCACTACCCACCTAATGTGGAGTTCGCGTTACGCGCCGAACTCAACCTGCTTCGGACACGACTTGAGCAAGCTGGCAAACGTGTGACGACGATCTCACTGGCAACTTGTTTGGACACAGCTCTTTCACGCGAGGGGCTGACCCGTAAGCGCATTGAGATGGCTGAGAAGCGGACGGGCACACACAAAATGGTAGATACAATTCACAAAGTGCTCTCGGATCGGCAGCCGCTCGATGAACTCGTTGCAGAAGGAATCTCAGAAGATGCAGATCCTCTACGCGATGTTGTCTTCATCACTCGTGCAGGAGCACTGTTCCCCTTCTATAGAACATCGTCACTTTTAGAACAGCTTAAAGGGAAAGTCCACGTACCAGCTGTACTCTTCTATCCTGGTGAACTCGATGGGGCCGCTGGCCTTCGGTTCATGGGCGTCCTTGACGCTGAACACAACTACCGACCGAAGATTTTTTGAAGGGCAAGATCATGACAAATATGCACATCAGAGAGCTTTTCGCGCTCGACATTGAACGACGCATTGAAGAGGTCATCAAAGTCGATCAGAACGACGAGCAGATCGTTCATGACGAGATTGCCGAGTACATCGTCACAGATGCGATCCGAGATCACTACCGTAAGATCCTGCGTCGTTATTGGGAGACCCCAAACAAGCCCCATGATGGTATCGGCATCTGGGTTTCTGGCTTCTTCGGCTCGGGTAAGTCGAGCTTCGCCAAGATGCTTGGGCTCGCGATCGAGAACCGTAAGGTGATGGGCAAGTCAGCTGCCGAGCTCTTTGGCAATCGCACCAGCGATAATGAGATGCGGGTGTTGCTCACGCAGATTTCTGAGCAAATCCCCACGGATTCGGTCATCTTTGATGTATCAACTGACCGCGGCATCAAGAGTGGTAATCAGACCATCACCGAAATCATGTACAGGCTCTTCTTGAAGAGCCTGGGCTATGCTGAAGACCTGGACCTCGCTGAGCTTGAAATCACCCTTGAGCACAAGGGTGAGCTCGATGCCTTCAAAGCTGCATACAAAGACGAGTTCGAGCAAGAATGGGACGACAACAAGGACCTCATTGCATTCTCGCTAGGTGAAGCGAGCGCAGTGATGCATAAGCTCTATCCAAACCGGTACACGACACCGGATAGCTGGATCCAGGCAGCTCAGGACCGTACCGATATCACTGCCGGCAAGCTGGCCGAGCGCTGTAAGTCGCTCATGGGGCGCCGACGCGCCGACAAAAACCTCGTATTCGTGGTTGATGAGGTCGGGCAGTTTGTCTCACGCGATGTCCAGAAGATGCTCGATCTCCAGGGGGTCGTTCAGAGTTTGGGACGCATCTCACGCGGCAAAGTCTGGCTAATCGTCACATCACAGGAGAAGCTTACCGAGCTTGTCAGCGGACTCGACGACAAGCGCGTTGAGCTGGCCCGACTCATGGACCGATTCCCTTTGCAGGTTCACCTTGAACCATCAGACATTTCTGAAGTCACCAGCAAGCGTGTCCTTTCGAAGAACGCTGCAGCTGAGAAGGCCCTGCGCAACCTCTTCACAACTCACAGCGGGCGGCTCACATCACACACGAAGCTCTCTGCCGACGTACAGCTTCCTGAGCTCACGACCCAAAGCTTCATAGACCTCTACCCGTTGCTGCCCTATCAGATCGACCTCATCATCGAGGTAGTTTCTGGTTTGCGCACTCAGGGAGGTGCGAGCAAGCACGTGGGCGGTGCAAACCGTACGATTATCAAGCTCGCCCAACAGCTTCTGATTCACGAGGCTGTGGGACTCGCAGATCAGCCTGTCGGTAATTTGGTACGGGTGGACCAGATCTACGACCTGGTGGCGAGTAATATTCCGAGTGAAATCCGCGGAAAGATCAGCGCCATCAAACAGGAGGTCGACCACCCACTCGCCCAGTCCGTAGCCAAGGCGATTTGCTTGCTCCAATACGTGCAGAACATTCATCGGACTGCAGAGAATATTGCGGCGGCTATTCACCCAAGCATAGGTGGTGACTCAGTGCTCACAGATGTGAAGCAGGCGCTTGAGAAACTGGTCGCTGCTCACAAGGTTCGGCTCCATGAGGGCCAGTACCGGATCCCAACCCCTGCCGAAGACGATTGGGAGGTCACACGCGCCAGCATTCAAGCTAATCCTGGCGATATCAACCGCTTACATACTGCGGTGGTTTCAAGTCACTGGGAGCCCAAACCCAGCTACAGTCTCGAAGATGCAAAGACCTTCAAAGCAGGCCTCACGTTTAACGGACGCTCCGTAGCTGAAGAAGACATCCGCTTTAACGTCGTGTTTGCTGACACAGGCGACGATTTCACGACCCGAGCGGACGAGGCGCGAAGTCGAAGCCAAAGCGATCGGAAAGAAGTTTTTTGGGTGGCCGCCGTTGATGAACAGATCGAACGCACCACGATCGATGTCCACCGATCCAAAGAAATTCTCAGTCGAAAAGAGCGCAACGCCAAGACAAAAGATGAGACCGCGCTC
>Ga0207913_1000620_pt1 | contig 9825 bp, 2 predicted proteins | sample DeeseametaMP2913_FD_184168 | JGI IMG/M metagenome (GOLD analysis project Ga0207913, IMG submission 184168) | Marine microbial communities from the Deep Atlantic Ocean - MP2913 (SPAdes) | ecosystem: Environmental > Aquatic > Marine > Oceanic | place: West of Santa Cruz de la Palma, Atlantic Ocean...
GTCCTGTGGGAATTCCTTCTGGAGGATGGTCTTTATTGTGGGCATCTTTTCCTTTCCAGTCCAAGATCAACAAGGGCATGTTTGGTACAGGCTCCAGCGTGCTAAGCCACTGGGTCTACGATCATGTTGATTACGAGTCTCGTCTGGGCAATGACAGCAACAAACTTGCACCTCTGATTCGCGCCGTGATGCAGGGCCGAAATCTGGCTTATCTTGACGAATGGGTCTATGAAACGCTCCTAACAAGCGCACCATGCAGTGGTCCCTGCCAGAACACTGCGGGGTGTGATAACGCCGAGGGCTGGATGGGTAACTTCCGCTTTGGTAACGTTGGGTCTGTGAGTCGCAGTGGTGGCCGCTACGATGGTGAGCATCGTGTCATTGAATCTCCAGGTCTTGATTACATGCTCTTGCATAACTTCTACATTCTGTACAAGGGCGCAGATTACCAGGTCCAACCTGTTCAGCGTAACGTTCCCACGACCTGCTCCTCGCCGCTGGATAACCTGTTGGACTTTACGCCTCCATCAAGCGGCTCATGGGCCACTCAAAGTTACGATGCATCCTCGGATGAATGCACAGGTCTGGACCTACAAAAAGAGTTCTGTGGTCGACCTTTTGCATCCTGGCTGGCTGATGCCTCGGAAGGCAAGGCGACGATCTTCACGCCTGGGTATCAATGGAGCTGTCATGGTCAGGGACAGTGCACGCTGAATCCTGCACAGCGTTATGGCGCTCAGGGAACAGGTAGTGCTGATTTGATTCTTGGTAGCGCTGGTGGGGATTTCCTCGATGGTCAGGCTGGCAACGATTGTATTTATGGCTTTGATGGTGATGATACCTTGCGAGGAAACTCGGGCTTTGATCAACTTCACGGTGGCGCAGGCAATGATGACATCATGGGTCATCGACCTGGCGTGGGAGGTGCAGATAACTCGGACATCGTATACGCAGGCCCTGGCGATGACACCGTACTCACGAGCGCTGGTGATGATGATGTTTATGGTGGTCCAGGCAACGATGACCTTCGCGCAGGAGATGGCGCAGACGTCATCAAGGGTGGTGATGGACATGATTACCTTGAAGGCTGGAACGGCGTCGATATCCTCTTTGGAGGCCGTGGCAATGACCACCTCTCGGGCGGCACTGGAGACAGTTACCTTGGAGGAGGACCAGGAGATGACATCATCCATGGTGGCTCGGGTTCAGACTATGGCGATGCAGGTCCAGGCAACGACCTTGTCTACACTTATGGAAACGTCGACCAGATTTCAGTGATAGATAACCCCAGCGACTCGGATTATAACAAGATCGAGCTGGGCGATGGGAATGACGCCGTATTTTGCAGCTATCAACCTTGTGAAGTGTGGGGCGGCACTGGCGATGACTTTATTCAAGGAGGCGATGGCCGCGACAAACTCAGCGGAGATGATGGCAATGATTTGCTCATCGGCCTTGGTGGAAACGACTTTCTTCTTGGACGAAGTGGCCATGACACCCTGTTAAGCGGCCCTGGGCACGACCGCATGTGCGGCAATGAAGGCCTCAACGCACTTGATGACTTCTCTCTCCGTCCTGACTACTCATGGGTCCCCACTGTTTCAAGCTGGCACAGCCCTCCTCATGAAGACCAGTGCAACCTGGGACCAGGCTTCTGGGAGTGGCAAGACAGCTCTTTTGGATGGGTCTATCGACGTGGCTGGGTCGACTACAGCACCTGCTCCTTCGTACAGGACAATGAGTGCACCGTACAGGCACTTGTAGGCTGGTAAATCCATCAGAGAGCAGGGAACCTCCTCCCCCTTCCCTGCTCTCTTCTCCCCGCTCAACCAGACTCGCCCACTCCTCCAACGTCATCACATCTTCAACCCTCTAGCCTTATCAATCCCCCCAACACACGATGAGCTCGCAGGTTAGCTCAGCACAGCACCTCTTCATGGAGACATCCCGTGAATAAGAGGGTGTTCACCCGACTCTTTATATCTATTTGAATATATTTTGTTTATAAATTAGTCTGGCTCGGTCAAACGAAGCAAAGATGCATCCATGTTGTAGGAGGAGAACATGACAAAGATATTGAAAATGTTGGTAATTATTGGAATTTGCACGGGTTTGTATGCCTGTTCAAAAGATGATGGGCCTGCTCAAGCGTGTGATCCTGAATGTGAAGCATCTGAGGTATGTATGGTATCCACAGGAGAGTGCGTGCCTGATGCGGATATGACCTCTTCAGACATGTCCAGCGCAGATATGCCAGGCACGATGGAAGGCCTTTGTGATGCTGGCGAGCATGTCGTGGACGGTGAATGTATGACCTGCCCAGAGGGTACAATGCGTCCTGCTGGTGATGACCCTACACAGGGGAATACAATGTGTGAATCTATCCTTTGTACTGAAGATTTTCATGTCGTGGCCAATACGTGTACGCCATGTGAACCTGGTTCAACGCGAGCTGCCGGTGATGATGCCTCGAACACGGATACACAGTGTGAACCCTTGCTCTGTATGGTGGATGAATTTGTAGTCGAACATACATGCACACCGTGCGCACCTGGCACGACCAATCAGGCGGGGGATGATGCTTCAGGGGATGATACAACCTGTGATGCTGTACTTTGTGAGGTGAATCAACATGTGCGTGATTCCCTGTGTGTTTCTTGCGAACCAGGCACAACACGTCTTGCTGGCGATGACGCTTCACAGGGCGATACGATGTGTGAACCCATCCTTTGTGCTGAAAACCAACGCGTCCTCAACCATGAATGTATCCCCTGTGCAACGGGTCTGACACGAGCTGCTGGCGATGATGCTTCGGGTGACGACACCGCCTGTACGAGCTGGGAAACACCCTTGTCCATGTCGGATAGCCACACCTGTGCACGCATGCAAGATCGTACACTCAAATGCTGGGGACGTAATCAAGCGGGTCAACTCGGGCTTGGCTCCTTTGAGCCTGTGGTACAACCCACACCAACCACCGTGCCTGGTTTGACTCAGGTGCTTGATGTGAGCCTGGGACAATTACGCTCCTGTGTCATTGTGTCACCTGGACAGGTCAAGTGCTGGGGGTCTCAGGGAAATGATCGATGGTTGGGCATCGAAAGCTCTGACATATTAATCAATACCCCTTCAGATGTACGTGGCGAGACCAGTGCTCTCAGTCTCGAGATTCCAAGAAATGGACGATGGACATGCACACATCGTCATTCAGGTGACGTGGCGTGCTGGGGTGAAAGTTTAAGTGGAGCGACAGGACGTTTTGAGATGGCCAGATGGCCCAGCGTCGTGAACAATGTCACCATGGCCACACGTTTAGTCTTGAGCAACACAACGAGTTGTGCCTCTCTGGAGTCAGGACAGGTTGCATGTTGGGGATCCAATTTTGGTAAATTCGCTAATGGCACATCGCAAGACAGCTTGAGTGCTCAGGAATCAATGTATCCATCACCAGTGCTCAATTTTGGAGTTGGGAGTTCACATACCTGTGCCTTGCTGAACACCAAGGAGGTATGGTGTTCAGGAAGTAATGTAGGAAATAAAGTCAATGCCAGTGATGACACCTATTTTCTCTCACCTGTCCAACCAGAAGGTTTGGGTGTGACAGAGCAGCTTGCAGTATCGGTGTTCTTTAACTGTGCACGTGGAGATGACAGGAAGGTGAGGTGTTGGGGGACGTTACCTGGAGGGACCGTGTACAAGACTGCGCGCGCCATTGAAAACCTTGATGGGGCTCAAGATCTTCAATTGGGAGGAAGTTTTGGGTGCGCGTTGCTTGATACAGGAGAGGTGGCCTGTTGGGGGGCAAACAATCATGGGCAACTCGGGGATGGCACCTTCACGGACGCTGTGGGCACAGCGACGCGAGTTGTTGGTATTTCCAATGCTGTGGCCATTCAACTCGGGTCTGCGCGTGCGTGTGCTCTTCTTGACGATGGGCAGATCATGTGTTGGGGAGACAACGAATACGGCATGCTCGGAGATGGGACAACTCTGGACCGCAATGCGCCTGTTCCTCTCAACTTGTAAACGGATATGCGTATTCAATTAAGAGGGTTTTGAAACTAGTTCTTATTCACCTCCCATCAACTTCTTCATCAACACGGCGCGCATCTCGGGGCTCAGCTCTTCAAGCATCTTGTCCAGCGCGGCCTCGTTGTACGGGTTTGACGTGGATATGTCCTGATCGCGTTGTCTTCCCAGCGCAAGCAGCTCCTCTGGCAAGGTGATGGGTTGGGAATGTCTACGTGTGAGTTGATGATTTGCATCGTGCCATCGCATCGTAAGCTCCTGATTCAAAAACGAAATATTCTGTTCCACGTTACAATACCTGTGTGCATAGTCGCGCAAACGGGCGGCTGGACCAATCATTCGGCGAGTGTGGGGAACGTAATCAAGCAGGTTATTGGAACAGACAAGGAGCATCTTGTTGACGGCTCGGGAGGTCAACACGTTCAGGCGATTCAGGTCATAAATAAAGGTCTCCTCGGCGCGGATCTGGTCACGCGCAGAGATGCCCATTGACGCCACAATAAAGCTCCTCGCTGACCCCTGAAACTTCTCCACAGAATAGATTGTCTCACCGAGCGCCTGCATTAAACGTGTACCATCAAGCCATGTATGGGGTGCTGTAAGCGGGTCCAAAAGCCGCTCATATACACGCCTGATAATCAACCTGCCGTGCGCGTTATGAGGACTGACGATCCCAATATGCTCACTCCAGAACGTAAGCTCCTCGGTGGCATCGCCTGGTTGCATCTGCTCAAAGAACCCACACACAACCTCACAAACAAGCGCCGCCTCAAGCTCGGAGACAGCCGTGTCAAACTGCGCGTCATGCATGATCGTCGAGACCACACGTTCTGGAGCAAGTAACTCCCTTAACCAGGGCTCCAGATAGGTTGGAGGCTCTGGCAAGGGCTCAATCCCCTCATGGGTCGCAAAAAACGCTTCAATTGGATGCTCATAAAGCTCCAGCGCATTGGTATAATCCACGATCTCGCCCAGTGAACGGTAGTTTGTCTGAAGCTGCGTGGAAGGAACCCCAAGATGTTTTTGAAAATATGCAAACGCACTCTCGAGAATCGCCTGCAAGTTCTCTGGCGGCTCCACCTGCTGAACAGGTGGTAACTGATTGTGATCCCCCACAAACACAATGCGCGTCAAGCTGTCCGCAGACATCTCCTGTCCATCTCGCCTCGTCAGTCGGTCGCGCTTCAACGCCTTTAAAATCTTCACATCAAGAATGTGCTCCTCTCCTTCCAAAACGTCCAGCGGCTGTGTGTGTAATGTGCCACGACGAATCAAGGGTAATAGTGTGGTGGCCTGGTCCACGGGCATCTGCGACGCTTCATCCACGATGACAAGATCAAACTCAAAGTGTTCGAGGTGCAGAAACGTCCCTCTTCCTTTCTTCTGTTTCAGGAGCTGTGCAAGCTGATAGGGGACGCCAAACAGGATATAGCGCTCCGGTAATTCGTCATCCATGCGCCAACGACGGTCAGGATACAACCTTGATTTTTTGCGACGCTCAATCTTCTGGCCATCAAGGAGCATGTTGTCACCATCCAGACAGAAGTGATGAATATCATCGCGATCCAGAGGATCGCGCGTCGAGGAATGCAACCAGACCTTTTCAATTTGCGCGGCGAGCGTGGGGCTACCCTCATGATCACGATGGGACTGGAGCTTGTCGAGGACGACACGCATGGGCTCGTAACTCGATGCAGATACAAGGATTTTCAACGGCCTATTGGGATGACGCATCAAAAACTCATCAATGAGCGCGCAAATGGCCTGAGACTTTCCTGTGCCAGGAGGTCCGAGGATACAGCTTGTCGGGTGAGTGAAGACTTGCCTTAAAGCACGCTGCTTGGAGTCATCCAACGGAGGAAACGACGGCGTCATCAACTCAAAATCGTCTTCAAGCTGTGATGATGGTAGCAGCTCAGGCGCATACATCACACACTCGGCGACATCAAACGCACAGGACTCGGGCACATCAAGCAATTCATCAGCGGGCATTAACCCCATCAGATAAGCACGCATGGAGCCAAGCCAGCTTGTGGCAAGCTGACGATAATCAATGGCGCGCGCAAGGCGGCTAGACCAGACATCCATACTGTTATCATACAGATACCATCCTTCTCGCGATAACTCCGAGTGCGCAGCAATTGTGGCCTGCTTGCCTGGCCGAGGATCATGTGTGCGTACATGTGCGCTCACACGATAACCCTGAAGCTCCGAATCCCAGCGCATCTCATCAAGAATCACCGTGTCCTTGCCGTAGGTGTCAGGACGCCTGTCACGACGGCTCTCGTGAATCATGAGCACATACGCACCTGGCTTGAACTTGACGTTGGAAGAGAGACCTTCAAGCGTAAAATCAAGCACAAGGGTTGTCTGTTTTCCCTCCACCACCTCTCGCCAGGTAAGGTTTGTCACATGTGCTGCGACGAGCTTACCAATGGACTTTAACGGAAACGTCAGGCGCTGATCCGTGACGGCCTCCTGTTGAATTGACGCGTCCAACAAGTTGTAGAGCTTCCAGGCTCGCGCAATAAAGTGATGACTTGAAGAGATGTCATCCTTGTGTGAACTAATTTCACGTGTTCGCATTGGATAATAGGACTGCGAGGAGATGACATCATGAAACCTTGCATGTGCCTGAAAGGTGCGCACAAGCTGACCCACAACCCTCGCCTTGCGTCGCGCCTGCTCAATAATCTGCCCACGATCGGCGTGCGTGCCGTGGTCAAGCGCGTCATGCCACATGCCAAAATACATGTAGTTGTAATGGTCCGACCAGTAACGCCTGTTAAAGCGTGGCGAGTTGGGAAGGATCTGGTGTGCCGTCTCATGCCAGGTGTAGTTGATGATCTGAGGAAGACCCACGGTGGTCTCCACAAACTGCCTGAGATCAAAGAGCTTTCTGTTTCTGTAGTGACGCTGAATACCCGAGGCAGATGGCGTCACAAGATTTATAAGCTGTCGAAAAGAATCATAAATTTCATCCGACGTCATCAGGTACAGGAGGTGACGTTCGAGCAAATCTCGCACATGTTCGAGCTGATCAAGAGACCAGTAAAACAGCGCAGAACTTGGTGAAATAAACGTCTCGACGATACGATCCTCGGGAGTTTTGGCGTAACGATTCTCATAGGTGACGGATGCAGGGCAAAGCTCTTCATAATTGGCCACAAGCTCCACGATACTGACCGCATGATGTACAAACTGTCTGACCAGACGTCGCTCATCGATGTCCTCATGACCACCATTCAAATCGCCCACGGTGATTTGAACATGCACATGCTCCTGATGTTCCTTCGATGTATCAATGGAGACTTCACCATCACGATCAAGCCCACGCAACAGCTCCACCATTCTACGAACGCGGATGCGCTGCCTGTCATGTACCTGCTCGACGGTGAGGTTATTCTGACTGGCTATTTTTTCAATCAGTCTGGCGTCAGGATAAATGCGTGACATGACCTCATCAAATGGATTGAGGTGAGGACGATAGACAAGCCCGGCAAGTCCTGTCCAGAGTCGGTCATGCAAGTCCGCATAGGGCCTTATCACGGGCTGGCCATCTTTATCTGTGGTGTCCTTGATGCGCAGGTCCAGAGAGGCAGCATACACAAAGACGCGATCATTGGTGGGGTCCTGTTCGGCGACAAACGTGAGCACGCTGTCTGTGTATTTTGGGATCGCCATCGACATGTGACGCATGTCCCCCATCGATGCATCGCTGGCCCATGCGGGCTCTCCTGTCACCAGTGACTTTGCCTTGAGCGACAACATCGGACGCTCACTAGCCAGAGGTGTGGGCGTGACAGGATCAGGAATGACTGCACCGTCAAGGTCAGACACGGTCTGAATCTCATGAGGACGCAACTGCTCCACCACCCCTGGTGAGGTATACGCCAACACATCAATGCTCGCCTGAGGATGGCTCGTCTTTCCTGGCGTATATCCTGCGAGATGCTGACACTCACCGAGGTAGGGACAGAGCACACACCCTGGCTGCAAGGCCGCGTGAGCATCTCTGTGGTGCATGGGCGCCCTGCTCCATAACCTCGCAAGATCCTGCTGAACGCTATCAAGGAGGTGGGCGTGGTCATGCCATACAAGAGGTTCAACCAGATCCTCGAAGTCTTCATAGGTGAGGATATTGGTGCGACCTGCATCAAACTGAGGGAGGATGCCATGCCCATGAATGGGCACATAAAGAAGGTCATCAAGCTTCTGTTCATGTAAAAACAGTGCAAACGCGTGTGCATAATAAAGTAGCTCAATATAATGCTTTTTCCCCACGCTCTCACGGTTTGTATACTTGATATCCACGAACGAAATGGCAAGTCGCTCATCGTCCTGATGAATGATCACCTCCTGGCCTGTGTGGTCGATGGCACGGTGTGGTTTACCCGTGGAGGGTTGGTGCAGCAACGTGATGTCAGGGCGGAGTTGTTGCTGTGGGTTCTTGATCGGGAGAGGTTTTGAGAAGTCCTCCATACCAATCCACCGCTTGAGGAGGTTATGTGGTGCATCAAACTCGTGCTCAAGCAGGATCGCTACATCATGCTCTGTCTCAAGAAACTCGGCGACGAGTGCGCGCCAACGTGAGGCATCCATCTTGCGTGTGTGTACGCTGTGATCAGAGCTACGCGCCGCGCGTGTATACAGGTTCTCGTGCGAGAGCCTTGAGTACACACGTTGCTCAAATTCCTTGCCAAGGTCAAAGAGCGTCTGACTTGACTGGAGCCTGAACGGAGCAGGCTTGAGCTTTGAGATGTCCTTGAGCCAGCGCACATCTTCTCTGCCAATATCGAGCAACAGCTGGCGTTCGCAATCAAACCGTACATGACGCGTGAGGGTATGCTTTTTGAGCGCACCCTTGTGTTCATCTGATTGATTTGATGCTGTGTCTGGTGAGGATGATGGCTGTGATGTAGTCGAGTCCATGTGCACGTCGTCGCAAGTAGATATGTGTAGAGGTTCTCTGTCAGTAAGGACCAGTGTGTATGTTTATTATATATACTGTCAAGAAGGGTCATCAACAAGGTTACCCTTCCTACATACACAAGAGCGCTCAACACACATCCAACTGACACTTTGACGAATGATTTTATGTAAACTCACAGAGCAGGGTGGAAAGGTTCTTTCCGGTTGTAATATTTACAAGACATTTTGAATGAGTTGATTTAGAGGGTATTGACTGTTTTCAAAAGTCCAGCCACGCAAGTCACTACGCTCCAACAGGGCGAGCGACGACTTGATACGTTGTGTTCGAGAGCACAATGCAAAAAACAAAACAACGCAAGAAAGAGTCTCTTACACGCCTGAAACCTTACTCTACGATCTTTTGGTGTACCTGAAACGTCTCATGCTTTTGAAATGAAAGGATGACACTGTCAACCACCTCTTATCCATGCGTAGTCTGCACGTCATAAAAGATGTACCAGGAAGCAGCACATTTTTTATGGCAGCTGTCGCGGGGGCTGGATGCTGTGTGGGCCTGATAAAATCAGCTTTTCACACAATAGTTTTAATAAACCTAATAAAATGCCAATGTTTTTTATAATAAATAAAACAGCAGCACCTGTGTCAAAGCTTCTGAACAGGCCACAATGGTGGTCAATTGAACGTTAATGATAATCGTGAGTATGTAAGCTCACAAAAGGAAGAAGAATGACTGACATGAATGTAAATGCTGACTATTACTATAATATGCGAATCAGGAGTTGAGAACCTAAGGAAAGAGAAGCAAAGCAACTAAAAGAGAAGACCATATAAATGTGAGCAAGCCCTTGAGCGAGCGTACTTTTG
>Ga0207913_1000621_pt1 | contig 9796 bp, 3 predicted proteins | sample DeeseametaMP2913_FD_184168 | JGI IMG/M metagenome (GOLD analysis project Ga0207913, IMG submission 184168) | Marine microbial communities from the Deep Atlantic Ocean - MP2913 (SPAdes) | ecosystem: Environmental > Aquatic > Marine > Oceanic | place: West of Santa Cruz de la Palma, Atlantic Ocean...
GCTCTATCTCTGGAGTGGTCTTGAGTCCATCAATCCTCGCCCATTCAGAATTCGTGATCAGCTCCGCGAGGCTCTGGACCTGATGCTTGACCGTGGATTGTTGCTCTCTTGGGAATGCGCTCAACTCAGGCAAAATACGACCATGGATAATCTTCAAAAGGCTCGCCTGCGAGTTGTGTTCTCCGAACAACAACGCCATTCTTTGCCATTGAATCAAGCGCTTGTAAGAGTCTAATATACGATCTCTGGTTGTATAACACGCAACTCTATGTCATGTGATGAAAGTACATCAACATGGTTTGAGAAGATGAAGACAGAGCACATGGGCAACACGTCATCGAGAAACGGGGACATTACAGAGCATCATGATATCTCGATAGAGGCAGACCTCATCGAACCGCTGATACAACAGCTTCAGGCATGTGACTTTGGTTGCGAGCGTTGGTCCAGTAACAGGACGCAGATGCTTGGCTACATGACTCCCGAGGCGCTCTTACTCAGGTTGCAAGAAGGTGAGACGACCTGCCACGCAAATCATGCGTGCTCCTGTATCCTGAATATCATTCACACACTGGATTCATCTGCGCGGGCCGTGCTCTTTCACGGCGTGACGTTCCATACCTCGTTTAGTCTGGAGTTGATGGAGACGCTTCTTCGCGATGAAGAGGTCGACCTCTTTGATGGTTTGCATGAGCTTCAGGAGCACGGGCTGCTTCTGGTACAGCAGGACTCACAGGGGGTGATGCATTGCTGTGTGAACAGGTTGGTGTATGCCGATATCACACGCTACGCCTCAATTTATAGCACTACATTTGGGGTTGATTTCACGCAGCTTTATCACAAGCACGCACGTCTGATGATAAGCCTGTTTGAAGATGACTGGAATACGTTTCAGTTCTTCATCGAGGATGATCCTGTGTATGACAGGATGACACGATATACGTGGGATCTTGAGAACGCGTACCACAGGAGCGTCCAACACGAGTGGTCTCCTGAGGCGGGTTTCTTTGAAGAAGCGCTCGCCCTGAATGCACTTCATGCAGGACAGTGGTCCAGAGCACATGAGTACACCACTGACTGGAGATGTGAGGATGAACACAAGGACGTGTTATTATCTCACAAGGCCCGAGCGTTGACATATCTGTTGATTGTCTCGCGATCGGACCGTCCTGGCCGAGGTTTGCAGCTTGGACGAGCCTGGCTTGACATGCTCGCCTCGGAGAAGCAACAGGAGCATGTGTTGTTTCGGTTGACGTTGATTATTCAGGTCGCCGAAATTGCCTCTCATCTGGAAAATTTTGATGATATTGAGCCGCTGGTTGAACTTGGTCTGGAGTTATGTGACAGGCCCGCCTGGAACCATCAGAAAGCACGACTGTTGTTGATTTGTGGTTTGAAGAGCATCTATGAGCGTGATTGGCCAAGGGCACAGGCGATGGTTCAGGAGGCGGAGCATCTCTTTGCGAGTCTTGAACAGCCACGTTATCTGGGGCTGTCATGTTACCACCTTGGGCATATCTATAAAAACCTCTGGCGAGAGGCCGAGGCGCTCAAAGCGTATGAGGACGCGTTGCTTTATGGTGGGAATGCAGGTGATACACGTGTGCTTGTGAACACCTACAGAGAGCTTGGTTGGATGTGGCTTGATAAGGTCGAGACCACAAAGGCGCTGGCGTGTGTGGAAGCGCTGGAGGAGCTAGCCAGGACACAACCGCGAAGCTCGATTCGAGGTGTGCAGTGCATGTTAAAGGGGCAGTTGTTGATGCAACAGGGTGTGGCCGATCAGGCGCTCGTGGAGCTTGAGACAGCCCGATGGCATCTTGCCGCAAGTCAGCAACAGTACTTGCTTGTGGCCGCGTTGTACTTTGAATTCCTGTGTTACTGGTCACTGGGACACTTGCCACAGGCGCAGGGTTATCTTGAGCTTGGCAAGGGTTTGAGCGAAGAGCTTACGAGTTTGATGGCCAGGACATGTTATGGATGTGCGACGATTGCATCACATGTCTGGGAGTCTCGTTATGAAGAGGCGGAGCAAGAGATTAAGGCCCTTGAGGATCTTCATCGCGCAAGTTTAAGCATTGGTTGGCTTGGATGTTTACTTGATGTACATCGCTACTATAAAGATCTTCATAAATATTTGGATATAAAGAAGAAATCATCCAAAAAGGCGAGGGAGCTTGCGTCCGTACTCGTCAAGCAAGGCATCATATTACAGCTTCAGTATAACAAGGGTGGCGTGATCACCGAGTTTAATGGGGAGGTACGTTTTTGCTGGCGTATGATTCAGGCAAAGATCCCCGCAGAGTTAATGTCGATGATCGAGCTTGGTCTACTTGATCCATCCGGAGAGGCCCTGATTCTTGATCGAGGCCAGGGATTATTTCGCGCACCTGAGCAGGGTGTGTGGTGTGATATGAAACGACGCGTCACACCATTCAAGTTATTATGCGCTCTGGTGGATCAGCATATCGAGTCACCAGGAGAGCCGATCGATCCTGCCGACCTGTTTGAAGCCGTGTGGCCAGGAGAGAGCATTCTTCAAGAGTCGGCCCAAAACCGTCTTTATGTGACGATGAACACGCTCCGCAAGGAGGGGCTAAAGGGCTACATTGTCAACTCCTCGGAAGGATACTCGTTGCTTGAGAGCATGAGACTTATCGAGATTTGAACGGCTATCGATAGAATCTTCACCAGATAAGAACAAGATTTCACATGGTGGTGCTCTCTGGAGCAGAGGTTGGACTTATCGTTTAAAAAATTTCAACATGTCAGCCTGTGCGTTGTGTTTTCTTGGATAAAAGGTGAGCTTTTTGGGTGGGTGGAAAGAAAGAATTGACAGAGATTGTGACAAGGATGTAAAAATAATGTGTACGGTTCACATTATTTTCACAGCGAGATGCAGGTCGTTGTACAAGATGATGAAGCCTGGTTGTCACCATGAAAGAGTTCGTTTGCGAGAGCCTGCATTGCATCAAGAAGTTAAGTCATGACATCATCCAAAAAAATGCCCCCATCCGTTATGAGTTCACCTGATAATCAGGAAAAAGAAGTTTCCTCAGACAGTTACTCCAACTGGAGGGAGTACCGAAGGCAGCTTGCCTGGGATATGGTACAGCGAGGCATGGAGCAGAAGACAGTTGCAGAGCTGTTGGATGTGACACAAGCAGCGGTCTCTCAGTGGGTTAAGCGTGCGCGTGAGGAGGGCCGTGCTGCCCTTGAGGCGAAGCCCACGCCTGAGCGAGCCAAGAAACTTGCCAAGGAACATGTAGATAAGCTCGTGGACTGGCTCTCTGAAGGTGCGCAGGCGCATGGATTTGGAGAGCGCTGGACCACCTCAAGCGTGGCTGAACTTATCGAAAATCGCTTTGGTGTGGAGTATCACCCTGCACATGTCTCGAGGATGCTCAAGCAATGGGGTTTTGTGTGGGTGGGCATCTCGGGCTGGGTCGTGATGCAGTAAACCTGGAAAAAGGTTCATTTTAAAATCAAAAAAGTTGCGCAGCGCAACACAGAGTACACTTAATTTTTGAATGCAGTCTGCGCATTTTAAAGCAGACTTTTGTCACAATAATGATGCACCGCATCATCATTGTGACTGGCAGTTCAGCCAGATTTAAAGCGCCAAAAACACATTTTGCCCCTCTTGACACGCGATCCTTTTCGGTACTAATTTCGCGCGCGTCCAATTCGTGTGTTCAGACTCGAATGAATTGTCTATCCAAGGAGCCCAAGTGTCCTCTGTGTTATCTTCATGGCAGCCATCCAGTTCAAGCAAGATCGCGCTTGATCAGGTCGCCCTCTCTGACATCCTCTCCACTACAACTCCACGTCAGCCCTTGCATGTGATTCGTCGTACCTCGGATGGTGCGCGCGGCCTTGCAACTGACGGCCAGATTGGTGCAACACCCTCGGGTGAGTACCAGATGCTTGGTCACCTCTCGGCGATGTATCCCGAGTGGTTGGGAGACAGGAGCTTCTGCGAAACCCATGGCACTCGCTTTGCCTATGTGACAGGCGCCATGGCCAATGGCATCGCTACACCTCGTCTGGTCATCGCCATGGCACGCGCAAAGATGCTGGGCTTCTTTGGCTCCGCAGGACTCTCTTTTGACAGAGTCGAGCAAGGCTTGCAGGTCATTCAGAGCGAACTCAAGGGAAGTGACACCGCCTGGGGCGTGAACCTGATTCACTCTCCTAACGAGCCAAAGCTTGAGCAACGTGTGGCAGATCTTTACATCCGTCACAGCGTGCCTCGCGTGTCCGCAGCGGCTTACATGAAGCTCTCACCGAGCATTGTACGCTACGCCTACAGCGGATTGACGACGACGCCTCAAGGCGAGATCGTGAGACCTCATAATGTGTTCGCAAAGATTTCACGTACCGAGACTGCACTGCACTTCATGCAGCCTGCTCCCGAGGCGATGCTTCGTAGCCTCGTGCAAGCGAACCTCTTGACTGAGCAGGAAGCAAGGCTTGGTTCCATGCTTCCTGTCGCTGAGGATATCACCGCTGAATCCGATTCGGGCGGTCACACGGATAACAGACCTCTCACAGCGCTCCTTCCCGAGATCATGGCTGCGCGTGACCAGGTTATGAGCACACACAAGTTCACACGTCAGATTCGTGTTGGAGCTGCTGGTGGTATGGGAACACCTGCTGCCGTGGCAGCATCCTACGCCATGGGCGCAGCCTACGTCCTTACAGGTTCTGTCAACCAGGGCGCTGTGGAGAGTGGCTTGAGCGAGGCAGGTCGCAAGATGCTTGCACAGGCGAGCATGACCGATGTCATCATGGCTCCAGCAGCCGACATGTTTGAGCTTGGTGTGGAGGTTCAGGTCCTCAAGCGCGGTACAATGTTTGGTACGCGTGCCAAGAAACTTCATGACATCTACACCACATACAACTCCATTGAAGAGATCCCTGCCAAGGATCGTGAAGCGCTCGAAAAGCGCGTCCTTGGAGCCAAGATCGACGATATCTGGCAAGAAACCTACGCGTTCTGGAGTCGTCGAGATCAGGAAGAAGCCGAGCGTGCGCTTGAAGACCCTCGTCACAAGATGGCGCTCATCTTCAGGTGGTATCTTGGCAAGGCGAGCAAGTGGGCCATTGATGGAACCCCCGAACGCGCCTTTGATTACCAGATCTGGTGTGGTCCCGCGATGGGAGCCTTTAACACATGGGTCAAGGACTCGTTCCTTGAGCCTGTCGAAGCTCGCTCCGCAGTGCAAATTGCACTCAACCTGCTTGAGGGCGCGACATACATCACCCGAGCACAGCAACTTCGTGCGCTCGGTGTGCCCGTGCCTTCTGCTGCATTTAACTTTAAACCTCGCAAACTCTCACTGTAGTTTCGTTGGTTTTTCATCAAGATAGAAACGTTCTCAGGCCCAGGAGGAGGCGAGGATGAACATGTTCATCCTCGCCTCCTCCGAGGCATAAATACTCAGGATTCATTTCAAGGAAAAAGTCTATGTCTTCGAAGTACCCTCTTGTTGCCATCGTTGGTGCAGGTGCGCTGTTCCCCGGTTCTCTTACAGAAGGTCGCTTCTGGCAAAACATTCTGGAAGGTAACGACCTCCTCAGTGAAGTGCCAGAGACACACTGGCTTCTGGACGATTACTACGATCCAGATCCCCGCACTCCTGACCGCACCTATGCAAATCGCGGTGGCTTCTTGCCTGAAGTGGACTTCTCCCCCATGGACTTTGGTGTTCCTCCAAACATCATCCCTGCGACAGACACAGCGCAGCTCCTTGCATTGAACATCGCCAAGCGCGTCCTTGAAGACGCTGCTCAGGGTGACTTCTCCCACATGAACCGTGACAAGATCAGCGTCGTGCTCGGTGTCGCCAGCGCCACCGAACTTGTCGGTCACATGTCTGGCCGCTTGCAGCGCCCTGTCTGGGAACGCGCCTTGAAAAACATTGGCTTGAACCAAGATCAGGTCCAGGCATTCAGCGATGAAATCAGCGCCTCCTACACCGAGTGGCAAGAGTCCACCTTCCCTGGCCTCCTTGGAAACGTGGTCGCAGGTCGTATCGCCAACAGGCTTGACCTCGGTGGTACAAACTGTGTGGTTGACGCTGCATGTGCATCCTCACTGGCTGCGCTCGAGATCGGTCTCAACGAGCTTTACCTTGGCCAGTCCGACATGGTCATTACAGGTGGTGTGGATACACTCAACGACATCCTGATGTTCATGTGCTTTAGCCGCACCACAGCGCTCTCCCCTTCTGGTGACTGTCGTCCATTCTCGGACCAGGCAGATGGCACCATGCTCGGCGAGGGCATCGGTATGTTTGCGCTTAAGCGTCTTGAGGATGCAGAGCGTGATGGTGACAAGATCTACGCTGTGATTCAGGGTCTTGGTTCATCCTCCGATGGTCGCGCCAAGAGCATCTATGCTCCCGTGTCAAGCGGTCAGGCCAAAGCTCTCAGGCGCGCTTACGAGCACGCAGGCTATGGTCCCGAGACTGTGGAGCTTGTGGAAGCACACGGTACAGGTACAAAAGCAGGTGATGCTGCTGAAGTGGGCGGTCTGAAGATCGTGTTCGACGATGAGAACAACCGCAAGGACCGTCAGTGGTGTGCGCTTGGTTCTGTGAAGTCTCAGATTGGTCACACCAAGGCAAGCGCAGGTTCTGCTGGTCTGTTCAAGGTGGCCATGGCGCTTCACCACAAGGTCATTCCTCCCACCATCAAGGTCGACAATCCAAACTCCATGCTCGACCTTGAAAACAGCCCCTTCTACATTTCTACTGCAGCGCGCCCCTGGATTCGCTCCTCGGACCACCCTCGTCGCGCATCGGTCAGCTCCTTTGGCTTCGGTGGCACAAACTTCCACGTCGCACTTCAGGAGTATGACGGTCCTGGTAAAAAAGCTGAAAAACTCAGAATTCAACCTTCTGAGCTCTTCACATGGTCCAGCGCATCGGCCGCCGAGCTTCGTACACAATTGCTCAGCTCCATCGATGCGCTCTCCAAGCATCCAGAGCATGACCTCTTCCAGTTCCTCGCTTACAGCAGCCTCCAGAGCTACGATGCGAAGAACCCCGCGCGCCTTGCCATCGTCGCAGAAGATGCGGCTGACCTGACCAAGAAGCTCAAGCTTATCTGTGACCACCTCCAGAAAGCGCCCGAGCGTGCATACACCACACCAAATGGTGTTCATTATGGCTTTGACCAGAAAGCAGGTCAGGTTGCCTTCCTCTTCCCTGGCCAGGGAAGCCAATACATCAACATGGGCAACCAGCTCGCCATTCACTTTGATCAGGCACGTAAGGTCTGGGACATGGCCGCTGATATGGAACTTGATCCCGAGGTCAAGCTTCATAACGTGGTGTTCCCTCCCACACCATTTAGTGACGAGACGAAACAAAAACAGCTCGACACACTCACCGCAACAGAGTGGGCACAACCTGCAATTGGTACAACTAGCCTTGCTGTGTTGACCTTGCTTGACAGCCTTGGCATCAAGCCAAGCTGCGTGGGTGGTCACAGCTTTGGTGAGGTCACCTCCATGTTCGCCGCGGGCGTCGTGGATCAGGATAGCTTCCTTGCCATCGCACGTAAGCGCGGCGAACTCATGGCTGCTGCAAGCGAACTTGATGGCTCCATGACCGCAGTTGTGGCTGAGGTTGATGTTGTGCGCGAACACCTCGAGTCCTGGGGACTTGATGTGGTTGTGGCAAACCATAACAGCCCAACACAGGTCGTGATCTCTGGTGCAACAGATGCCATCGAAGCTGCCGAGTCCAAGCTTCAAGAAGCTGGCCTCAAGTTCAAGCGTCTCAAGGTCGCCACCGCGTTCCACTCACCTCTTGTCAGTGAGTCCAGCGGTCCATTCAAGTCCTTCCTTGATGGACTTGAGTTTGGCACCCCCGAGATGCCTATTTACTCCAACGCCAACGCTGCACCTTACAGTAGTGACGCTGAAGAGATCCGCAGCACGCTCGCCAATCAGATCGCCCAGCCTGTGCGCTTCGTTGAGCAGCTTGAAGACATGTACAACTCTGGCGTCAGAACCTTCATCGAGGTTGGCCCCGAGGCTGTCCTGACAAACCTTGTCGGACGTACACTCAAGCACGATGATGTCCTCGCAGTCTCCACAGACCGCAAGGGCAAGCACAGCGTTGATAGCTTCTACGCTGCACTCGCTCAGCTTGTGGCACGTGGCCTTGATATGGACTTCTCCATGTTGTGGGAAGGTTACCGACTTCCTGTCGATCCTCGCACACTCAAGAAGGCTCCATTCCAGATCACGCTCAATGGTGCAAACTACGGCAAACCATCTCCTTACCGCGAGCCAGGCGACTCCGCCAAACAGGTCGCAATCGAGATGAACACCACCAAGGAAGTTGAAAAGATCGTCGAAGTTCCTGTGGAAGTTGTCGTCGAGAAAATCGTTGAAGTTCCTGTCGAGGTTCCAGTGCACGTTCAGGGCAATGCCACCCAGGCACCTGTGTCTGTATCTGCACAGCCCACCTACCAGACACAGTCCGCTCCCGCAGCGCCTGCTGCTGACTGGTTGTACGCCATGGACCGCATGCAACAGGAAACAGCTCAGGCACAGGTGGAATACCAACGCATGATGGCCGAGGCTCACGCCACGTTCCTGCGCACTGCTGAACAGTCCATGCAGCACATTCTTGGACAGGGTGCATCACAACCTGCCGTGACCTATCAGCAACCTGCTGCGCCTTCTTCCACATTTGTAGAGCCACAGGTGACATCACCGCTTTCCAGCATGAGAAATGGTGCAAATGGTGCGTACACCACAACCACACAGTCATTTGTTGCCCCCGAGGTTCTTGCTCAACAAACAACCTCCAAGCCTGCTGTGATGGAAGCCAGAGCGCCTGTCGCGCCCAAGGTTTCAAGACCTGCGCCCAAGAAGCCAGCTCCTGCGCCAAAAGCACCAGTAGCACAGCCAGCTCCTCAGGCTACACAGGCCCCTGCTGCTGACCTGACCAACACCATGCTCGATGTGGTCGCTGAGAAGACAGGTTACCCCGTGGAAATGCTTGAGCTCTCAATGGAGCTTGAAGCCGACCTCGGCATCGATTCCATCAAGCGCGTTGAGATTTTGTCAGCAATGCAGGAAAAAGTACCTGGATTGCCTGAAGTGGAAACCTCCAAGATGGCGTCACTTGTGACCCTTCAGGAAATCGTCGATTACATGTCCTCCCTGATGGGAAGTGCCGCACCTGCCGCCACAACAACCGCTGCACCAGTAGTACCTGTTGCGGCAGCTCCTGCGACCTCCAGCAAGGTTGACCTCGTGCCAATCATGCTTGATGTCGTGGCCGAAAAAACAGGTTACCCAGTGGAAATGCTTGAGCTTTCGATGGAGCTTGAGGCCGACCTCGGAATTGACTCCATCAAGCGCGTTGAGATTCTCTCAGCGATGCAAGAGAAGGTTCCAGGTCTTCCCGAAGTGGAAACCTCCAAGATGGCGTCACTCGTGACGCTTCAGGAAATCGTCGATTACATGTCTTCCTTGATGGGCGATGCTGCACCCGTTGCGGCGGCAGCACCACAGGCAGCACCTGCTGCACCAGCAGTGGACCTGATGCCAATCATGCTCGACGTGGTGGCCGAAAAAACAGGTTATCCTGCTGAAATGCTTGAGCTTTCAATGGAGCTTGAGGCCGACCTCGGAATTGACTCCATCAAGCGCGTTGAGATTTTGTCAGCGATGCAGGAAAAAGTACCTGGATTGCCTGAAGTGGAAACCTCCAAGATGGCGTCACTTGTGACGCTTCAGGAAATCGTCGATTACATGACCTCTCTCATG
>Ga0207913_1000623_pt1 | contig 9777 bp, 6 predicted proteins | sample DeeseametaMP2913_FD_184168 | JGI IMG/M metagenome (GOLD analysis project Ga0207913, IMG submission 184168) | Marine microbial communities from the Deep Atlantic Ocean - MP2913 (SPAdes) | ecosystem: Environmental > Aquatic > Marine > Oceanic | place: West of Santa Cruz de la Palma, Atlantic Ocean...
TGCTGTGGAGGTGATAGAGCAAGATTATCGCGCGCCATCTGCCGAGCAGTGGAGGGTGATGCCTGCCGAGTACAAGAGTATGTTGCTCTCGGCGGAGTGTGCACCACATACACGTCGGTTGTTGCTCTCCGAGCTTGATGCGATGTCTCGACAAAACCTCGCGGAGCGTTTGCTTGCTGCGGTGCTCTCCAGTCACTTTGACAGGGAGCAACGCGAGCAGGTGTTGGAGCTCGTGGATGCGCTCTCCTTGAAGAGGCTTGGGCGTGAGCTTGGTCTTGGGGTCAAGGAGCTGATGATGCTTGGACTGAATGCACGAGGTCCAGTGGAGTCCGATGAGCTTGAGGCTGCGTTGGAGCTTGCACGTCAGATCGAGGCAGAGTTTGCGGTGTTGCCCGTGGAGCGTCCCTTGTTCCAGGATACGGAGCTTGGAGAGGTTGAATTTGAGCTTGCGACAGGAGAGCCAGGAGCTTTGCTTGCAAGTACGCAATATGCTTATTATTATGAGCTGGATACAGGGAGCCCCGATCCCGACTCAGGGATGTTGCGCGGTGCATGGAAGGAACTTTTTTCACCTTTTTAGTAAAAAGAGGGTTGACGAGTTCCTCGATTATCCTTAATGTCCTCAAACCTTCGCCGGAGTGGTGGAATGGTAGACACGTCGGATTCAAAATCCGATGGCTTTGCGGTCGTGCGGGTTCAAGTCCCGCCTCCGGTACCAAAAAACAAGGCATCCTGTTGTAACAGGATGCCTTGTTTGTATTTTGGCCAGTGTGAAGCGTGAAGAGAGGTAACAGGTGGCATATTCATCCGATCAAATAACCCAGGGAATCAGAGTTCAGGTGCGTTCTGAGTATGTGCCAGATCATTCAGACCCGACCTCGGAGCTCTATTTTTTTATTTACCATGTCAGCATTCGTAATGAAGGTGACAGGGCAGCAAAGTTATTGACGCGCCACTGGATCATCACCAATGCGCATGGTGATGAGGAGCATGTCAGAGGGCCTGGAGTTGTGGGTGAGCAGCCGCATCTGGAGCCAGGTCAAGAGTTTCGTTACACGAGCGCCTGTCCGTTGCCCACGCCTGTGGGGAGTATGCGAGGCACATATCAAATGATCAGGGACGATGGTGAGCTGTTTGATGCCGAGGTTGGTGTGTTTACGCTGGCGTTGCCTCACGCGCTGAATTAGCGGAATTGGTCGTGTATCAAAGGGTTTTACTTGAAGTCGCTCTTGATGAAGGGTTAAGGTGTCGTTGTTAACAGAGCGAACGAAGACTGTTGTGTGAGCACACACATGAAGGAGTGTAAATCGATGAGTAAGATACGAACCTGTTTGGGTGTGTTGGGTGCATGTATGTTGTTGTCCAGCACAGGATTTGCGGCGGATTTCAGGCCATTCTCGGTGGTTGAGGATGTGTGTCCCACATGTGCCAAGCGCGCGGAGGATGTGATTACGCTGGACAATGGAACCAAGGTCAAGGCTCGCATTGTGGCTGAGAATGATGATTACCTGATCATGACACGTTATGGCGAGGTCCGTCTGATTCCAAAGAGCCGATTGATGAGCGTGGACTGGGCCAATAACGCAGAGCGTTCTGGTCTGACCTCGCAGGATCAAATTGTGCTCTCCTCGGGACATGTGGTGACAGGTTCAATCATTGAAGAAAATAGCGAGCGTGGTGTGTATCAGCTCCAGTCTTCGTTGAACCAGCAGGTCTATGTGATCTTTGCGACACAGGTTGAGGCGGTCTACAAGGCAGGTCGCAAGAGTTAGAGCGTAAATCGCACCGATCAAAAAAAGACCCAAAGAGGGAGGCCATGTGAGCATGCTCACATGGCCTCCCTCTTTGGGTCTTTTTTTGATCGTCTAAAACGAGTGTAGACGGGGTGGTTCTGTGCCCGCATCCTGGAGTGCTTTGACCTCCAGGTCGGCTAGTTCTTTAAGGCGTGTGGAGACTTCATCGCGGTCAAAGATCTGGTAAGCCAGTCGTGTGTACAGTGTGTGGTGTCGTGCTTCGTCCTTGTAGAGTTCGGCGTAGAGTTCGGCAAGCTCTGGTTCATCGTCCTTGAGGTTCTCGGCGAGGATTTGAAAGCGTTCGCAACTTCTGGCTTCGATGAGGGCGGCGACGATGAGTTTGTCGAGGAGTGCTTCTGGATCTTTTTTACGGGTATTTTTTGCCAGTGACGCGGCATAACCAGAGGGCTCAAGTCGTTCCAGGGTGATGTTGCGTTCTTCCAGCACGTTGACCATTCTGACGAAGTGGTCCATCTCTTCCTGCACAACTTCGCCGAGAGCTTTGGCGAGCGTGGCCTGATCGGCGTAACGAAAGATCATGCTCATGGCTGTGGAGCCTGCGCGTTTTTCAAGGTGTGTATGATCGAGTAGGAGCGTGGGGAGATGGTGTTTGACACGCTCAAACCAACCTGCGTCTGTGGGGGCTGAAAGATGTAGCATAGTGATATATGTTCTGAGATGATATAAGCAGGGCGAGGGAGGTGTTCAACCTCGGATAACAGAAGTGCTTTGTACGTGTGAATTGTGGAATGCGTCAAGGCATCAGGAAGGTCTGCTATGGACATTCTTCCATTTATAGTGCGATAAGGTTGAATTCAATGTAGAGTCAAGATTCATTGCAGAGTGCAAATGATGGGCAATAGGCAGGAGAGAATATGAGTTTAAGTGAGCTGTCAGAAGGGGATTTCATTGGTAAGGAGCGTCGTAATAGCGTGCGCGCTAGAACAAGAATACCCTGTCAAATAGAGAAGATAAGTCATGAGCAGATCTCAGAGATTGAGTCTGAGATTCTGGACATTGCGGTGGTGGATGCAGAGCACGCGACGATGGTGTCGGACTGGGCATCACACACAGGAGAGCTGCCACGCGAGGTTGTATTTGTGCTCAGCGAGATGCGAGCAATGCGACAGCAGATGACTGATTTGCAGCGAGCCGTGGATCTTTCAAACAAGAATTCATTGGCTCCTCGCTGGGTGACCGTGAATGACAAGGGGCTGTGGCTTCCCTGTATTGAGGGTGAAGAGGAGTATGTGGTGGGTGACCTTGTCAAGGTTCAGCTGCAACTTCCATTGTTGAGTAGTCCACATGTGTTGGCTATCGGTGAGATTATTCGTGTGCGCGAGTCCGAGACACGACCTGGTTTTGCGTTGGAGTTCAGGGCGATTTCATCGATTCATGCCGAGGCGATCATGGAATATGCGCTCAAGCGTGAGCGTCAGATTGCACGCAGCAAGTTGTTCGCGAGTGTGAACTTGTAGTTCCACCACGAGAGGCAAGAAAAGACCATGGCGAGCGCGCTAGCGCGCTCGCCATGGTCTTTTCTTGCCTCTCGTGTATAGAGTTGGACATGTTTTACAGAAATCGTTACTGTGGGTGAGATTAATCAGGTGTGGCGTTCGGGGGAACTTGAGGCCACTGGAAATGACATTAAGAAGAAGAAGATAGCCATATGTTAGATCAAGAAAAATTCATGAGTCACAGGGTGGTGATTGTGGCAGGTGCCATGATGCTCCTGGCTCAATTTGGTTGTGGGCGAGATGCGCTGCAAAGAGATTGTCTTGTAGATGATGAGTGCGATGCGCAGCAGATGTGTGTTGCAGGAATGTGTGTTGGGGAGGGTGAGGTTCCCGACATGGTTGTTGTGCCTGATGCAGGGCCTGACGCAGATATTCCTGACTCAGATGTGCCCGATCTCGTGGTGATACCTGACTCTCCCCCTGATATGTTGCCTCCACCCGAGGATATGAAGCCTGATCTTCCGCCTGCAATGTGTTCTGTGACGACAGATTGTCCAGGTGGCGGCGAGCAGTTTGCTGATGGTGAGCGTTGTTTGAAATCAACCTGTCTTGGCAGCCTTTGTGTGTTTGACTCGATTGATCTTGGCTGTCCTCCAAACTCGGTACAGGAGGGATGTAGTTGCGTGCCTCTGATGGGAGAGTGTGTAACCTCCGAGGATTGTGGTGGGCAGGCGTGTGTGAACAACACCTGCCAGCCATGTAGAAACAGCACCGAGTGTGATGGCGATCTGATTTGTCGTGATGATGGAATCTGTGCTCCATGCAGCGACGACCTTGAGTGTGCCGCCAGCGAGATTTGTAGTGCAGGTGCATGTGAGCCTCGCCCTGAGTGTTTGCTTGATGGCGATTGTGGCACACAGGAAGTGTGCTTGAGTGGTCGTTGTTCGTACTCTCCTGAGTGTACAACGGATAATGACTGTGCAGATGGCTTTGAGTGTATTGGCGATCGTTGCTTTGAGGAGATCTGCCGTGGTCCCGAGGACTGTGCAGAAGGCGAGATTTGCGATGCGGGCCTTTGTGTTGATCAGCCAGCTACAGTGGATCGCTGTTTTGTGGCGACGCCCAACACGCCTGTCTCACCTGGTCAACGTGTTCAACTTGATGCCTTTGCTGTGGATGCCAACGGGAATGGTATTGCAGCAAGGTTTGACTGGACCTCTGATAACCCCGCTGCGGTTGCGATTGTCTCGGGCGATGTTGCCGAGGCACAAAACGTGCGCGGTGTAGCGCGTGTGACAGCGCACCTTGAGAACTCTCCGATCATGTGTGAAGGCGAGGTTGTTCTTGGAAACATTGGTCCTCAAACAAACCCCAACCAGCTTCGCGTGCTTGTACAAGACACACAGACAGGTGGTCCTGTGCGCGATGCAGAGGTGTACATCAATGGTTTGCCTGCACCGCTGACGGATCGCACTGGTGTGACGAATTTCCCAATTCCAACAGGTGCTTATGAGGTGACAGTGATTAGCTCTCCTCATGACTGGGTGACTGTGCAGGGCGTGACTGCGACCGATATTCAGATTCCGCTCAATCGCAGGAGCGGTGTGGGCCCCGTGGCTGGTTTTAGCGGTGAGTTTGACACGAGCATGTTGAGCTCACAGGGCGAATTTAATCTTGGCCTTGCTGGTGCGAGCTTCTCGGAAGGGTTGATTAACTTTGACCTTTCGAGGTTGCTTGGTGATCCGTTCATGAGTGAGATCACAATTCCTGGTCAGGGTTCAGCGGACTTCCCCATCCCTGGTGGTTTGACCATTGATGGTCAGGTCTTTGGTTTCCCTGTGAACGTGAAGGAAGAGTACTACGCGACTGCTCCTGGCGGAGCGCGTCTTGCCTGGGGTCTTGCGGGTAAGGTTCCTGTGACAGATCTTATCGCGTTGTTCCAGGGTGGTGGCATTGGCAACGTGGGCGATGTGCTCAACCTGTTGCTCCCACTGTTTAACCGTTTTGATCATGGTGTGAAGCCAGTGGTGCTCAATGATCAACCTCGCGTGCGAGACTTCATGGACATTGATGGTGATGGTGACACAATGGAGCGCGTGCCTGATTACATGTCATTCCCCGAGTATGACTTGACTCCCAGTGTGCGTCAGCAGCTGATTACTGCGGTGGATGTGTCCAACCTTCCTGTGCTTACTGATGGTCCTGCCGAGTTTGCGATTCTTGCAGGTGGTACAACGCTTGATTCCGTGGGTTATGTGCCGCTTGGTATTAGCGCTACAACGGACAATGATGGTGATGGGCGCCCTGATGTAAGGCGCCTGACGATGGCACCTCCTTATGGTTCGCTTGTGGGTGGTCGTTACGCGGTCTTCTCGGTGGCATTCAGAGGAAATGCATTTGGTGCTGGTGCCAGTGGTCTTGAGTTCCCTGATGAGTTCAGTGTGGCGTTGTGGAATGGTATCTCGCTGCCCACAAGTATTCAGCTTGGTACATTCCCTGATAGCTCCTCGGTACAGGAAAGTCAGGGTACGCGAACACTGACGATTGATGGTAACGCAGGCCCCTTGTATCGCGCGCGTTTTGTGGCTTCCAACCGCAGTTGGGATGTGTGGAGCCTTGGTTCTCCTGGTGCAATGGGTGCGTTCAGTCACACGATGACTATCCCTACATTGCCAGCAAACAGGCAGGATCTCTACTTTACCGCAGACAAGGTGTTGCTCGACTCCATTCGTACTCAGGTGCAGATTAACTCCTTGCTGACCTCCACAGGGATTCCTCTTTATAATGCAGCGCTTGTGTCCACAGGCTACAGCAGAACGCTTGTGAGGGACTGAGTTCACGTCGATTTAAAAAATTAAAAATAAAGGCCAGGAAATGCACATTTCCTGGCCTTTATTTTTAATTTTTTAAATCAGAGCTTGCGTCATTGATTTTCCTCACCTATTTCGATAGTTCACCCACCTTTTGTGGTGCAAATCAAGGAAGACACATTAGCTTGAAATCATACGGAATTGTGATGCTCTCTACGAACCAACCTTTAAATTTTGGCCGTAAGCTCGGCCTTCTTGGTGCGCTCCTTTTGTTGACCTCCACTGCATGTGAGTCAGGAAGCGCAGCGAAAAATGAAACAACCAGCGTGGTCGAAGAGAAGACCGCGACAACTGAGGAGGCTGCTGCTCCAGAAGCAAGTGGCGAAGAGGCCAAGAAAGAAGAGCCTCCAAAGGAGCCCGAGGTTGTGGGGCTTCCCGCGCTTGAAGGCGACCATTTTGGCGTCTTTAACTTGTTGCATAACCGCCCGCTGGCACACCGTGATGTGAACGAGACGCTTGTGATTGATGCGACAAGCGAGGATTTTGTACGTTACATCAACGGCAATTATCCTGATGACTGGCAGCTTCAGGTTGAGGTTGACGAGCAGAAAGCGTCGGCGATGAAAGGAAGCAAGATCAAGATGTGGTTCCCCTCATTGACGGATGATGGTGAGCATGTGTTGACGATGAAGATCCACAGCTCGCCCAAGGCCAATACCTTGAGCATGAAGCTCAATGGTAAAGCTCTGGAGGACCAGAAGCTTGAGCAGGGTTGGCAAGAGATTCAGGTCAAGGTTCCTGCGGGCGTTGTGAGTGGTGAGAACGTTCTTGATATGAAGTTCTCGAACATGGGGCGTTACAACAAGAAGCTTGGTGGTGGCGCGTTGCAGACGCTCTCCATTGGCAAGCAGGCTCCCGAAGCCAAGGCGGTCGAAGGTCTTGAAGGTCTTGTGATGAGCCAGGATGCGCTGGAGCTGAAGGCAAACCAGGGCCTTGCATGGCATGTCTGGGCTGAGCCAAAGTCCAAGGTGACGATGACTCTGGCTGGTGCGACAGGATGTGGTGTCAAGGCGGACCTCTGGAGTAACACGGATGCAGGTAAGCTTGAGCGTAAGAGCACGCAAGAGTTTGCGCTTGTGGAAGGCAAGGGCGAGACACAGAAGACATTTATTGATCTCGCGTCCGTGGCAGGAAGTGAAGGTGAGGTTGCACGTGTGGTGCTCTCTGCGTTGCCAGGATGTGGCGATGGGAGTGTGCGTGTGGAGAGCGCCGAGATCGTGATGCCTGGCAAGAAGCCAGAGCGTCCCGAGGTTGCAGCGCCCAAGTACATTTTGTTCTGGATGATTGATACGCTTCGTGCTGATCACTTGCCATTCTACAACAAGGACACCAACGTGGAGACGCCCGAGTTTTCAAAATTGGTGGATGAGGGTGCTTACTTCAAGGTTGCGTATGTGCAGGGTAATGAGTCCAAGGTAAGTCATGCGTCCTTGTTCTCTGGCATGTATCCTAACAAGCACCGTATGCTTGCCAGGGGCAGTTTGAAGCCACACCATGAGATTATGCCCGAGGCAATCAAGAAGGCAGGTTACAAGACAGGCGCGCATATCTCCAACGGTTACATCTCGAAGGGTTGGGGTTTTGAGCAGGGCTGGGATCACTTTGTGAACAACCTGCGAGAGAACTGGCGCATTGATGGTGCGTCAATGGCCAAGCATGGCATTGACTGGGCGACAAAGACCAAGGACAACCCGTTCTTCCTTTACATTGGTACAATTGATCCGCACGTCACTTACAGGCGTCACGATGAAATCATTGGAAAGTACGACAGTGATTCCTACAATGGGCGTTACAACAAGTATTGTTCGGGTGAGGATCTTGGTAAGATCAAGGGTGGTGGTCTGAAGCCAAACGATCGTGACAAGGAACGCATTCAGAACCTCTATAAGAACGAAATTACCTTTAATGATCAGGCGTTTGGTGAGATCAGAAAGGCGTTTGAAGAGATGGGCATCTGGGATGAGACGATGGTCGTGATTACGGCAGACCATGGTGATGAGTTCTGGGAGCATGGCAGCGTTGGTCATGGTCACAGCGTGCACCAGGAGCTCGTGCATGTGCCTCTGATTATGTATTACAAGCCCATGATCAAGGGTGGTACTGTGGTTGAGGCGGGTGTGGATGTACTTGATGTGTATCCTACACTTGTGGACATGGTGGGCAAAGAGCGCCCCGATGATCTTCAAGGCAAGAGCCTTGTACCGCTGCTGCTTGGCCAAAACGGAGGTTATCCAGAGCCTGCGATTGCGACCAAATACCTTGGACATTATGGCATGCAAATGCAGCAATATAAGCTCTACCTTCAGAAGGGGAACTATGCGCTGTATGATCGCGAAAAAGATCCCATGGAGCTTGATAACGCGCGCGAGAAGAACCCTCTTGCTGCGAGGTGGTTGCTTGACTCCATGGCGACCTTCAGGGTCAATCGTAAGGCATGGGACAAGCAGACCTGGGGAGTTGCGAACAACCTCTCGGAGAACTTCTTAAATGAGCTGCATGGCGGTGAGGATAAGAAGTAAGCGACCTCGATAAGAAGAGTCAAAAAGAGCGAGGGCGAGGGGCGAGAATTTACGCAGTAAATTCTCGCCCCCTCGGGCTTTTGCTTTCACTGTGTCCATCTCCGTAGGTTTTTGGTGTGCAAAAGGTTTGTACAGTGAGGTTTAATTCTTATGTGTGATCGTATGACGATTGTTTTGGTGGTGGTTTGATCTGTGAGATTGTGCACGATTTGTAGTGTACGGAGGGTTTTGTATTGCGAGTCAGGTATGTATACTCGCACCGTCCGTTTCACATACATCAGTACTATCAAAGGATATAAACCATGGCAGAGAAGACCCCCATTCTTGAGCAGCCAGAGCGCTATCACAAGTTCAAGAAATCCGAGCTTTCAACGGTACAGGTTGGCATTCAACAGTGGCCGACCAAGAAGATGCGTCCATTTGATGAAGAGAAGTGCATTGCGACGATGGTTGATGCGCGTCACTACTCCTATGACAACTCCCCAACGTATTATGCTGACGTGAGTCGAATCAAGAAGGGGTGGGACAAGGTTGATGGCGTGCTTTCAAAGGAGGAGACGGCCTTCTGGTTCTCTGTCTTGTTGGAGCCAAAATATATCTATGATGATTATGATGCCGAGGAGTTTACGGTTGAAAAAGCGAGGGCCATGCTTGGCAAGGTCACCGCAGAAGACTCCTATGAGCGCTACTTTGAGCTGATGTCCGAGCACAACGTGTTTGCCAACTACTACGGTAACCAAAACGTGCTCGCTCGCCTGCTTCGCGAGGTCGCTCCTTATGATAAGGCGTTGAAATTCCTCGGTGATAACTTGCAGGTGTCGTATCTTGGTAACTGGGTCGAGCAGCTTGGCCCACCTCCTGAAGATGCGCTTGCGTCATCACGCGAGATGATGAAAGAGATCTTCAAGAACACCAACTATGATAACATCTGGCTGAACTCCAACATCTCAAAGATGCTCGCCACAATCCCTTACGAAGATGCGATCAACGAGCTGCTCAAGCGCCATGTGAAAAACAAACGTGACTGGGACACGGACACCATCAAAATGGCGCTCAGTATGGAGGACAAGGAGCAGGCGATTGAATACCTGTCTCATGTCAAGCGCTGGTCCTATCAACAACCAAGTCACGATGAGAT
>Ga0207913_1000624_pt1 | contig 9746 bp, 8 predicted proteins | sample DeeseametaMP2913_FD_184168 | JGI IMG/M metagenome (GOLD analysis project Ga0207913, IMG submission 184168) | Marine microbial communities from the Deep Atlantic Ocean - MP2913 (SPAdes) | ecosystem: Environmental > Aquatic > Marine > Oceanic | place: West of Santa Cruz de la Palma, Atlantic Ocean...
ACACTTAATTAAGGCTTGATTCTGATCGCCAAAAAATAAACCTGTTTGGTTTTATATCAGAATGAAGGCTTCATCCTGATCGAAATATTGAAATAAGGCCTTCATTTAGATCTAGACACTTAATTAAGGCTTGATTCTGATCTAAATCTTATTGAAATACTGCTTTCTCTTATAGTTATGTTAGCCTTTGTTAGAAACGCTTTGGATATTTTCTGATATGGCAAAAGAAAGCAAGAGTAAACTTGAACAAATCAACGGTGCCAATTCAAAAATCTCTTCGCCACCAAGGCTAGACATTGACGCATTAATAGAGGGTTTAAATTTTTTTAAACGAGATACTGATACAAACGGTTTTGTGAATGTCCCTAACAACAAGCAAACACTGCACCCAGCAACGCTCTTCAAAAACTTATATTTGACCAAAGCTCAAGCAAATGGCCTAGACAATAAAGATTTAATCGTCAGCTTAGGTATAACTGAGCAGCAATTTAATGGCTTTCTGAACAAAGATGTTCGGGTTAATAGGGCTTTAGCAAGCAAGCTGAGAATGGTTACAGGTATGCCGGACGAATTCTGGCTGCGAGTTCAAGCTAAGTTTGATAGCTATCACAAAGAACATACGGATTGTAAAAGTATGGAATTATTTGAAATCACAATTCATCTGAATATTGGTGACTCATCGCTTAGTATGGATGATATTGACGACCATCTGTATGAAGCTGGGTTTGACGACGCATTCATTAGTCACAATGGAAAAGGAGCGATAACTGTATCCATAGAGCGAGCCGCTTCGACAGAGAAAGAGTTGCTCGATGAAGTAAAGGAGCATCTCATTAATTTGTTTCCTAATGCAGTGTGGTTATAGTTGAATAAGCCTTAACTTGATCTGCAAGATTTGATTTTTAGAATTGAATCAAATATGGCTGTTAATAGCAGCTTTGTATCTAAAAAAGAAATTCAAGAAATTCAAGAAATTGAAATATAATTAAAAGCTAAACGCTGTAAAGGTAGGTTAAATTATGATAGTAACTGTTGGCAAAAACGGGGCGATTCCTCTCCCACCAGACGAAGATTTCAGTGCAGAAAATAGATTAAAAATTGGTGACATTCTGCTATTTACAATTATGAAAGATAAACGCTCTATTAAGCTTGAAAAGTTTTCAGATCAATCTTTGAGCGATAAAGAAATTAAAGCTCACGGCTATTTATGTCGAGTAGAAGAGTTTAACCCTGAATATTTTTAGTAATTAATTCTGATCTTTCCGAAGATAGGTTAATTTTTATGGTTTTTAAGTAAAGTAAGCAGGAAACTACGTCTCCGGTTAGCGTTACTAATGTTTTTAGTTATAACTTCAAATTCTTCGGCACTGCCAACTAGATGAACTTCTGTTTCAGCTCTAGTAATAGCAGTATACAACCAAGCCCTATCAGTTATTCGGCCTTTAGTTACAGCGACTATGATACGCGGAAATTGAGAACCTTGAGCTTTATGCAATGTAATAGCATAACCCAGTTCAATGCAGTCTAAAACAGGCTGAGTTATATCGATTATTTCTCCAGTATCTAGCTCTATTTTGCCATATAGTTTTCTTTCTTCATCAAACTCGACACTAATCAATTTACCTAATGAGCCATTCTGAAATCCTAATGAATGGTTATTTTGAGTAAACAGAATTTCATCACCCTTCCTCAAGTTTTGATAATAACTGACTCCATCCATCATGAATTGAAGAAGTTCACCTTCAAAATTGCACCTTTTTTGGATTCCAGCATTTAGATCTTCAACCAATTTACGTGTTGGAGCCATCACTCTGCTGCTACTTGGGGATTGCGCATACAGGTTAGTACATTGCTCTACAATGAATTTTTTTTCGGTTTCATGAAAAAAAATATTTCCGATGCTCAAATCCAAAGGAACTTGACCAGAATTAATCATTTTTGAATATTCAGGTATTCCCGAAAAGCCATCCTGTCGCTTAACGATATCTAAAGCGGTATTCTCTATGACGTTAGATTCCACAACATCAGCCAATACTTTGCCACAACCTATGGGTGGCAGTTGGTCTGGATCGCCTGATAAAATAATCCTCACCGATGGGTGAACATGATTGACTATACGGTACATGGTGGGAACATCAATCATAGAAGCTTCATCAACAACAAGTAAATGCAGCGGTTGCTTTTCACAAGGCACAATTGGTTCATTTCTAAGAAAACCAGCAATTGTTGTTGTATCAAAACCAATGCTTTCCCTCAGGCGCATTGCCGCTCGTCCAGAAAGGGCCGCTGCATGAATTTGATATCCCAAAGAATCAAACGCTCTTAGTGCTGTGCGCAACACAGTAGTTTTACCTGTCCCCGCTCCCCCGGTAATACATGATATATTGTTACCCAAGCAAGTAGTTACGGCTTCATGTTGCTTCTCTGTCAACTCATAGGGTAATTCTAACAACGCTTTACAGTATGCTTTTTTAGCTTTTGCATCTAAACGGCTAGCTGTTGAATTCGCTAACTTTAACAAGCGCTTGGCAATTACTGATTCCATCAATAAAGTAGCAGTTTGATGGAAATTACCTGTATCAGGATTTAATAAATATTGAGCTTTGTCATATCCAGCTTTGAATGCTAATTCTACAAGCGCCTTATCATTAAGTAATTTAACCAGGTTAGCCCGAAGGTATTTTTGTGGTGTATAAGTGTTACCTCGCTTTACATCATCTGCGAGAACAGCCTCTAATGCGGCGCTAAGCCGATTTTCATCATCCAATTTACAGCTAAATTCACTTCGAGCTAATTCATCGGTGTGAATAAATGACATACCAAAAGCCATTAAAAGGTATGGATTACGTCGAAGACGTTTTAACGTTTTTTCACCATGATATTTGATGAGCCGTTGTTGCACTGATGCTGGTATTTTCTTGTTTGACATCCAATTGAAGTCACGCAAATTAGCATATTTTTTATAGCCATGAAATAATGCATCTATAGAATCATCTGTCAGATGCTCTCTAAGACGTTTTCTTGAAGCATCATTACCATTGCGAACAATTGTGTGAAAATCCCTTCCTAATGCATCCCAAAGAGCCCTAGCTTTACTCTCGCCGATACCTTTAAAATCACTTTCATTTGCAATAAATTTAATGAGCTGTTCCCCTGTTTCTGGAAGGCTGCATTCTGCTTGTTCTGGTGAATCATAAGTATGTTGATCAATTAGATATCCATTGCGGTCTTGCTTACTAATTTTACATTTGCCTTGCACATTCCAGTGCTGACCAGGTTGAGGTGCTATTGGTAAAGACTCGATTCTGGCTTTAACGCTTATTGAGTACTTACCGTTTTTGACTCTATAGGAGTCTTGATGCAATGGCACACCTGAAAAGATGACATAGTCTAGTGATTTATAGGGGACGCTCGTTACACGAAACTTGTCCGATGTTTCATGTTCATTCATCGTTGCATAAAACCCATTTCGGCTAAGGTCTCGTTTAGTTCGCAAAACCTTTCTAATTTTGCTTCTAACAACTTAATTTTGGCCTTTAGCTCAATATTTTCACGCTCCAAATTACCGTTATGTGAGGCCAACTTAGCTAATTTTCGTGATGAGTTATCATACTGTTTAGACTCTTTATCTGAAGCTTTAACCGCAATTGGTGGCAATACTCCATCAGCTCGAAGTCGATCCTCAAGCTTTTTCAACTCGACTCTTACACTCTTGTTCTGAGAAAATACGCTTGTACCAAAACCACATGCAGCCGCCATATCCCTACGATTTAGCTTACCTTGACGTATGATTTGTATAAAATCATCATGGGATTGGGCAGCAGCCCAGCCACTGAATATTTCGAGATTAAGTTGCGCAACTTGTGCGCCATTTTGTCCTTTACTTACAGCCACAATTACTCTTTAACCTTTAAATTCTTTTAAGCTTATTATCGTCCGCACGAGTAATTTGAGGCATAGGATCGTTCAATTTACATGCATCTACATTAGGTGGTAACGGAGCATCTTTGAGGATCTTAAAAATTTTATCCATCGCCACACTCTGAGGTAGCTCCCAATTCAGTTGATCCATATTGATACTCATCATGTACAGATTATACTGCCATCGCACAAATTGTTCGATTAGCGCCTTATTCTTGGCCTTAGTACTATCTAGTTCAGCCCTTAACTTATCGATTTCATCAAATGCATTTTGCAGATTTAAATCGTTAGATTTCGGTGTCGTATCTTTATTGGTTCTGAGCCATTCTTTCCTAGCGTAGTAAGCATTAGAAACATCTGCATTTTCAAGCAAAGTCTTCTTTGATATTTGCTTATCTAAACCCAATTGCTTAGTTATATTTTCACAGAGAGCTTTCATCGACAACTTGTGATTCCACTCGTTGATAATTCTAACCATGGCTCGAATATTTTTTTCAGTCATTACGATTCTAGGCATCAGCATATCCCCAATAATTGGCTCATGGTTGCACCACCAATTGCGTTTTCAGAACCGTGATTGTCTTTTTTACCACTGAACTCACTTTGTAGCCCTTTATCTTCTAACGCTCTTCTTGTAGGTGAAGGGTCATGCTCGACTGGAATCCGAATTATGGTACCATCATCAAGCTGATCGTCTGTCATACGGTGAATGAGAGTCCGAATGTGTGCTAACTTCCACCCTAAATGAGTTACCCATCTATCTGCCCCAAACACACTATCGCCAGCAGCATTTTGGGCAGCAACATATTGCTCTGATATGAGTTTCTCTAAGTGCTTTAATTCTTCTAAGGTTTCTGGAACGCCTTTCATACAAACATGCTCTTTACAGGTGACACATTCCCCCGCTTTTGTGCATGGCGTTTGAGCAAAATCATGCGTACAAAAACCGATGCCCGTAAAATCGGCAACCCCTTCACGATTAAAGCCAAGTGATTTCAAAGGAACTGGTAAATTAGCTTTTCTCAAAGCTAGTGCGGGAGGCGATTCATCGTAACTGGTCACCATTAGTTGCTTTGCCAGTTGGTTTTTCTCTTGAGAAGTACGAAGGTCATATGCGGCATTTTGTTTTATATCAGCTCGCCCAGACCATTGTGCTATCTTCCAGTCATCAACACCACCTCGCTTACAGTGTGTATTTAACCAAACTCGAAACTGATGAGTGGTCAAACTAATCACACTTCCATCTTCGTTAAGTACACCAAACCTTTCCCAAAGAGTAGACATTTTTTTGTCTTTTTTTGAGATCTGATTATTGAAGGTGTCGACACTTGGCATCACCCAACTGAAGTGCTTTGTGCTGGAACCTGGCTTTAGTTCAAGGTCTCTTATCAATAGCAGGTTTTCCCAAACCGGCCTTTCAGACTTTGGATTGTTAGGCCAATTTTTTTTCTTATATTTACCGTGTACTAGCTGATTTAGTCGCTCGTAAGTGAGTTCATTCTTGGCCAGAAAGTCATTTATCCATTCAACTGGAGTATTTATAACCTCTTTGTTTGTATGATGTAATGTACCGACTACATTCATTGCATAAGCAAACTCTTTTTGGCTCATTTGCATAGATTCACCATGAGTTTTTTCCGTTATACATCCTTCATGGCGATAGAATTCAGATGGGTGTTCATAAGCCCACTTTGCAGCTAGTCTTGCTGGTTCACTTATTTCTTTTAACGTCTGAAAGGCCCTTTTGACTACGTCTAACATAAGCTCTGGTATGCCCTTCCTATGATCTTTAAACCCTTTAGAGCCATACCAAACAAGGTACCAACCGCCATCATCTCCTTCTTGGAGAGAATGAACTGTTAAGCCGCTTAATTCATTTATACGTGCTGGAGCGAAGCAGAGCAGCACTAATGCTGATGTATAGTACTTATCAGCAACAGTTTCAGCTTTGGAAAAGCAATCAGCAAAAGAAAGCATTTCATGCATAGTAGGGCAACGCTCTTCTCGGAATTGATCACCTTCATCACCTATCTGGTCTCCTGTATGAACAGGTTTCCTGAAAGGATTTTTGTACTTAGGTAAAGTTAATACGAAGTTATTGTTTACTAACCACTCAGCCAGTTTTTTTAACTTTCCGCCAATATGGTACTTTCGCATAGCAGAGCATTGGTCAACCTCAATCAGTGTAGTCGTCTCCTTCAATGTCTGCCCGTTAACATTTAGAATACATGGCGCTTGGTCAGGATATTGAGACAATAGCGCCTTATACAAAAAGCGAAACATTGATATCCAAATGTGAGCGGAAGTAATTTCTTTAATCGTCATTTGCTGCTTAATAAATGCCTTCACGAAATTAAGAAATGGTTGCTTAAACAACTCAACTTCGGAGTAATTGTTTCCCTCTTCCTGAAAACCAAAAACAAGTGTCTGTCCTTTATTTGGTTTCCAACGATCTGCCTCCCAACCTTGCTCGTTGTATAGGGTGAGCTCAGTTTTAGCGAAGTTGACAAACTCGGCCAAGCTATCTCGGCCATCTCTTTCTTGCTTAGCTTGCCAAATATTTACAACGTTATTTGCCTTTTTATCCATTGACGACTCCTTCATCCATCTTTGCTTTCTCACATAGCTGAATTACCTGCGTTATTGCTAACACAGTTCTATCCGTAGATTGCAAGACGTAAGCCGACGCTCCCTTACTTTTTAATCGTTCACGTTCTTCAAGTAAGTCATCAAGTATTGCCTGATGACGTCCATGAACCCATGGCTGAAACTTTGCACACGTATAACATGCGCGGCCACCTGTAGCGCAAAACCCAAATGAACCACAATTTCCAACCGCATTTCCGTTTCTGTTGTGGATTCTTGAACGAGGGTCATTAACCCTTATGGCATCAGCTTCACTAGCAATAAGTTGACCTGAGAATGCTTGAGCTAATGGTGCTAAAACAGGTGCTAGCGCTTCATTAACTTCTTCTGTTAGCTCCTTTACGTTCTCCGTATAGACGGAGGCGTTTTGTGTATCTGAATGGTGAAGTACTTTAGCTATAACAAACAAGCTCAAACCTCTTCTAGCCGCATTTGTGCCCAACGTATAGCGAAAGCGCCTTGCTGTTAAGTGAATATACTCGCCATCTAATCTTTCAGATTTTGCATCACATTTAGCAGACAAAGAATGCAGGATTTTCACTGCAACATTTCGCGACATATGTAATCTATCTGGTGTTTTAGCCAACCCATTTCGAAGGTCATCAACTGAAACTAACGAATCAACCTTACGTGGAGCTGCAAATAGCGGCATTTCCTCTTTCAGCTCTTCTGGAAGTTCACCAACTTGCTTCTCAATTAAGCTCAATGTAGCCTTCGCCTGATTAATAAAAAGCAATGCAAGCTCTTCATCTATCTCAACAGTTACGAAGTCATCTCTAAAGTTCATTTGGCCATGTTTTTTTGCTTGCGGGATATCAAGCATGAACTTTTTTTCGGCACCACTATTCTCAATTTTTAGATCACGTGCTCGAAATTGACAAAATTGAGCAGGGCGAGCGCCAAGGTAGATATTTAGAAGTAACCAAGAATAATCTCGAAGCGAGAGCTTATTATCCATGAATGCATTTACACCCCAATTAAGCACTGCGTGTTGCTCTTGCATAGAATAAGCTCCGGTAAATGGGCAGCCTTTGGCTACAGGAACACCTTTATTGATACCTTTCAGTGTAAGTTGCTCTAACCAAGAACCCAATTTTGGATCAATACCCTCAATTTTTTTATCGAGCCAATTAAGAAGAAACGCACGAATACTGCCAAGTTTGTACTCATTGGAACTGTCGAGCATTGAAAGATAGTTTTGCACAGCGCTAAGCGTTAAGCTTACTGATCCAGTTTTTCGCAATAGGCTCAGTATTGTACTAAAAACAATAAGGCAACTACTGGGGGATAACTCGCATGCCCAATCCGCAAGCTGTTCTTTAAACCCATGTATGAATATGGCTTCACAGTCATTTGGCAATAAATGCCAATGTATAACAGTGGAATTATCTAACCTCCACTTGCTATCACATACGTCAAAGTCATACCCAAGTTTACTTGTGCGAACTTCAGTCCCTTTTTGATAATTAACTAGCGCCATTTCTTGCGTCCTTTATTCCTTTAATTACTTGGCTGTGGTCTTCCATCATTTGTTTTTGGACTTTATTCGCTGTTCTCCTAGCGTGTCGTTGGAGGTAAGCATTCGCACTCTCCTCATGAGCATGTCCATTCAATCGCATACGAGTATCTATCTCATCCGCTTCAGAGATAATATCACGCTTTAGCAATCTCGCTTCTTCAAGGTAACCTTTTTGTTCCGCTTCTCGAATTTTGTCGCGAATCGCTTCATTATGCTCATCAATTTTATCTGAAATCCTTTCGTTGAAATAAATGCGAAACCCTCGACGCTGAACATTTTCAAAACGCTTATCTACCTGTTTCAATTTAAGTATTAAGTCTGCAAATGATGCTTTCCCCATAGCTGTGCCAGAGTTTCCTTTGTGGGATACAAATAAGTAAGGGTGACTTTTTGACTTTGCAAAAGAAGGTCTGATCTGCCTTATATATAACTCAATATCATCATAAAGCCACTTCGGAATGACGAGTACTTTTTCTTGTGTTTTTAGGGTGGGCTGATCTTCTCTAGGGTCGTATTTATCGTCGTGCCGTCTTCTAAACAGTAGTGCAGGTTGTTCTGTATCATGCTCTAAATCTTCAAGACGTAACGCCAATACTTCAGATGGTCTAACACCCGTCCAATAAAGTATCTGAATTAGGAGATAATTTCGAAACTTGAGGTTGAAGTTGGAAAATGGGTTTAACTCATGACTGTAGTGAGCCACTTTGAGAAAATAGTCCAAAATTTCAGTTTCGGCGTGGGTTACTTTGGAGCCCTTTGATAACCCCTTAGGATAGTGCTTCTTAAAGAGTGAACACATATCATCTATTCTACTGTTCAACTCACCAGCATTTGGTTTGAACTTACAGATTTCTCTCGCACAGAACTCTAGAAACTGATTAATCGTCAGCATACGTTGATACTGAAACTCTTTGCTTACAGAGCTTAATGCCGAAGAACTTTTCGCAACACGCGAAAAATGAACGACCTTATTGGAGCTTTTTTTCTGTTCTTTTATCGAATAACCACAGAAGCGTTTGATAGATAAGATAGTTTGTTTGTCGAGAAATACTTGCTTACGGAACTCAGCCAGTATATCCCTACCAGTGTGCGCTTCCCACTTACGAAGAACTTCAATTTTGTATAATTCGTTCTTTATCGTCGAGGCCTTACCATCACTTCTATATTCGACGCTCAAATACAAAGTTGTCCAAAAGTCGACTTCACCATTGTCATTGACTAACAGAGGACGTCTTTCTCCATCTGAAAAGATGTTGCTTTTAACTATCATAACCAGCTCCTTGTTACACAAAACACTATACCAACATAACTATTTTTGCAAACTGATTTTTATTACACAAAAAAAAGCCCTCTCCAGACTTCATAAATTCAGATAAGTTAGAATTTACAAGGTCTGGAGAGGGCTTCTTAAAAGCTAATTACACAGTTTTATATATACCAGAAATTAGAACGGGATATCGTCGTCAAAGTCGATAGGTGGCTCCATTGGGTTTGATGCGCCACCTTGTGGTGCATTTTGTGGCTTAGGTGCAAAACCGCCTTGTTGAGGCGCACTGTTTTGCTGCTGACCATAACCGCCACCATATTGGTTATTGCTCTGCTGCTGTTGTGGACGCTGTTGCTGCTGTGCTGGCGCAGACTGTTGCTGTGGAGCATAGCT